>Ga0299906_10004125_pt1 | contig 11925 bp, 8 predicted proteins | sample RVTome_14_FD_200259 | JGI IMG/M metagenome (GOLD analysis project Ga0299906, IMG submission 200259) | Soil microbial communities from uranium-contaminated site in the Upper Colorado River Basin, Wyoming, United States - RVT145D125 (version 2) ...
CATCTGGGGAGTAATTATGATCTCTCTTTTTTCAGCGTTGGGCTGCACACCAAAGAATTGGCTTACGATGGGGACACCGAAGCTGTAGATATTCCAGGCCTGTGAAAACATGCCGTAGTCCGGAGATACTTCGTACATACTTCCAGGAAGCGCAAAACTGAAACTGCGACACATGCGCAATAAATAGGCTAAGGCTTGATCCGGATTTCCGTAGTTATTTTCGGCAACTGCGGCTATGCCGGTAGGCAGCGTCATCACCGCACCTGTATAAGAAAATTGTTTGCTCCCCTTAAACGAACTGTCGTCCGATCCTGCAGATTCATCCCGATCTATCCCCGTGACAAACATGCCAAATGGATTGGTAAACTTTCGGGCTGTCTCCAGTGCCAGAAATGCTTTCTCACGGTCGGCTATTCCTGTTGCCATCGGGGTATTTACTACCCAATTGTGATGCACAACAAAAGGGCGGGGACGAGGTGATGGATTTAATTGAATATATTTTTTTGTTTGCTGAAGTTCGCTTACCGCCCAGGGTTTGTCCAGCGTATCAGCCCGAATGATTGCTTCGTTCACGAGGCGTAGAGCCTCTTCATCGGTTCCGATAAAGTCGGCATAAGAACTGAATTCGGCAGACCAGAACTCCTCATTGATTTTTCGTCCTAGTTCTGCTGCGATGATCGCATATTTTTTTCCGAGTTGACCTTTGTTCAAAAGGTAGGCCATATTTGATGCATCATGAAAAGCTTTTTGGGTATAACAGACAACATCAATCATTTCACTCTCAAGTCCGTGTATTTCCATCATCCCGGCTCCCTCGGGTAACATGTCCCCATCCAGATCCTTTTCCTCCAGAAGCCAGGCCAATCCTTTTTCTACCTGTGGAAAATACCGGCGTATGATAGCCTCGTCGCCGGTCCATTTGTAGACGGACCAAAGTAAACTGGCAAACTGCGGCGTCTCATTAACATTTCCAGGATTGAAAACTGCACCATTGGTTGATGTTTCATGAATGATTCGTCCATTGCTGTTCGTCGCTTTAGATAGCGTGTCCAATAATGCAATTGTGTTGTAGACGATATCATTTCTGCCAATTGTCAGATAACCCTCCAGTGAATACTCGCTATCACATCCAAACCACCATGGATAGTCGGGGTAGCCGGCAGCAATGCCACTACCGATTTCCGGTACTGTACGTACAAACCAATCGGCGTTATATTTCAACCATCGAAAAGTTTCATTCAGTTTTTTGTCGGGCGTTGTCAATTTTGTGGAGTTCCTGATTTCTTCGTATCGGTTACCTTTGGTTTGGAAGAGTGATGGAGACCTGCGTTTCAGGTTATCAAATGTTTCGTCCGCCAAACGTTTATCCTTATAGGAACCGGCTATAAAAAAGGTCAGTAACCTGGTTTGTTCTGACATCAGCTCGATTTCATAATGCAATTTCCCTGCCGCTCCCTTTCCCTGATATCGGGTGGTGGTTTGCTGCACGTGTGATGGCTTTTCATCACCACCGAATTTTACAAACCATGGGTTATCAGCATCTTTTCCTTCCCAGGAATAAGAAAGCTCATCGTAGGTGAGTTGATCGTCGGCGTCGATCATTTGGGTACGTTCGCCGAGCCAAGTCGGTCGCAAATCGACATGACCTACGAACTCAAAAGCAAGGTTAATAGCTGCTGTACCATGGTTGGTAATTTCGAATTGAACGATCATGCCTTCCATTCCATCGGGAACAAATTGAAAACGACGGGCTGTGAGTTGATTGTTTTTCCACGCGTAATGATGTTCGTTGGCAAAAGGGTAATTCACAAACTCGTTTGCCTGATCCAGGGATAGTGTGTCGTGCCTGGTGATAATCACGCCGTCAAAACCATCCATAAGCTTGATGGGGTGATCCCAGACGCCGCCCATTTCACCCGGGATATGCCACCCAATTTCCGGAAAGCTTCCGTTTTGAAAACCAATAGAATAGACACGATCGCCTGCGGTGATATATGGCGTGTCTATGTATTCCTGTTTGCCGACAATGTTTTCCTGTCCTTCAACTAAATCGAAGAAATTGACTTCAGATTTCTCACAGCTGATAAGAAGTAGAATTCCATATATGGCCAGAATTTTATTCATCTCGTAATCATAATTCCTAGAAGTGTGATCTCAAAAGGCAATATCAATAAAAAGGTTGAAATTTAGATCAGATATCCGAACCCGATTGTCGCTCGATGAGGTAAAAAATCATGCATGCTGATCGCTCAGAAAGCCATCAAATCACTCACGACAATTATTACAACATCTTTTATCCAGCCGGGTCCGAATTTGATCTGATTTATTAAGAATCAAATGAATCAAATATATTAATGCGATATCAGGCATTTACTGGTCAGTATTCACGGTAGTAGCCAAAAGGGCATAGCCCACCGGGCGGGTTGCGATGGGCGTTTAAGCGCGTAGTAATGTTGCTGAAAAATCAGCGATGAATTGCACTCAAAAGTTCATCGGCTTCATGATGACCCAGCGATGCGGCCATTTGTAAATCGGCAATCGCTTTGTTGGTCTTGCCGGTAGCCAGCAGTAGTTTTCCGCGCTCCAAAAAGGCCAGTGAGTTATGTTTGTCGTAGGTGATGGCCTGCGCCAATGTGGTAAGCGCACCATCATACTTTTGACCCTTACACAAGGTCATACCTTTTATGGTCAGTAAAAATGAATGATCTACTGCACTGACATCTCCACGTTTGTTCTGAATCGCAGTGTCAATAAGGTCGTTGATTCTATTCCAGTCCTTTTTCTCCAAAAGCAATCTGATTCTTAGCACAAACCCCTCCGTGAATTGAGGGACTTGTGCCGTCAGCGTATTAAGATAGGATAATGCACTGAGGGTGTCCGCATGAAGAAGCAGCGAATCGATAGATTTGGAGAGAGCCTTAAAGTTCAGCATCTCTGTGTTTCCTGAGTTTACAAAGTCGATAGCTGCCTCCAGGGGCATCCCCATGGTTTGATATGCCACGCCCCGATACCCGATAATTTCTTTGTTCAGACTGTCGCGCTGAAGATACCTGGAATAATCTTCGATAGCCATGGAATATTGTTTTTCGTAGTAATAGGAAACCCCGCGCATTTTATAAACAACAAATGTCTCCGGATTAATCCTTAATACTTCGCTGAAGTCTGAGATCGACTTCTTCCATTCTTTTAGTTCCTGTTCGTAGATTCCCCGCTTCTTATGTGCATCCAAAATGTCATTATCGATTTTAAGCGCCTTATCGTAGTAAACAAATGCCTCTCCGTGCTTGCCGGCATGCTCGCTTGCAACTCCCGATAAAAACAAACAAAGTGGTTCACGCTCCGAAATTGATGTCGCTTTTATCGTCGCAATACATTTGTCGTGTGCGCCTATGACGAGCAGGCAGTAAGCTTGCTTTATCTTAAGGGCATCCTCGTCCGGTAGTCCGTATACTCTTGATACCGCATAAGCACCGGCATTTTGAATGTCTATTCTTTTGTCCAGCCATGTTTGTTGACCTTGAAAGTTGTTGTCACTTTCTGCCGTCATTTCAATTACCTTATGGAAATCAGGAAATGCCCGGGCATAATTCTCCAGCTCTGCGAATTGCATCCCACGAAGGAATAATGCCATAGAATTACCCGGGCTTAACCGAACGAGAAGGTTCAGGTCATCCAATGACGTCTGTCTTGACTGGTTAAAGGTGGCAATACTACGAAACAGCAAGGCGGTGCGGTTCAGGGTGTCTCGACGCAAAACTTTCGAGAAATATGGGATACCCGCTTCAATCTTATTACTCTGAATGATTTCCAGAATCGATAGCTTCAAGTTGGCGTCGCTGTAAAGACTATCTTTTTCAAGGCATGAATTATAATACTTTGCGGCACTCTTTAGCTGGTTTTGTTCCATTTGAATGTTGCCGCGCAAATAATATGCTGTTGGATGTTCAGCATTCGCCCGAATTGCTTTTTCAAAGTTTTTTTCGGCTTGACGTAAATCATCGCCCAGTTGATCGACCTTTCCGAGTTCCAGATACGACTCATAAAGCGCATGGCCGTTGCTGATTACCCGATTCAAATCTTTCCTGGCTGCCTTCAGATTGCCCATTTGCTTGTAACTGATCGCCCGGTAATAGTAGGCTTCCCAGATCATTGAGTCTTTTTGTACCAGGTCGCTAAGGTTAGTCTCGGCGACCGAGGGATGGCCGTCAAAAATGTTATTTATTCCCTCATTTAATAGTACCTGGAGTTTGCCATCCATCGACCAGTTTACGTCGATACTTTCATAACCTGATAGTTTGGTTGATTCGGTCAGATAGTTCGAGACCGCATGAGGAAAAAGTTCGGATTGCGCCCGGACGCCATAGGCATTCATTATCAATAGAATCCACGATAGTACTGCAAAGGGCCGGATGGGAGTGCTCAAGCTCAAAAAATTTATTCGGGTTTGGTGTAGATATCTTTATCTGGCCGAAGGTAACTACTTCCGAACTAAGTATTTACGTTCGGAAGGGATTCGGCGTGTCAGTCCCATTCATCCCAATTATCCCAGTTCAACGTGTGATGGCTTCCATCATCAAGACCTACGGTTGTCATGGGAAGTTTGGCATACACTCCGACGGCATGGATTTTCTTCTTGTCAATCAGCCGAAGTCGGTAATCCACTCCCAGAAAGTAGTTGGCCCAGCAGGAGCCCTGAAAACCAACGAGTGTCTTACTTTTCCTGGGATTAAATTCGACGACCGGGCCTAACGCCACTCCGGTCAAGCCAACGCCGGTCTGGGCCTCCGAGTAAACCCTGATACGCCCATGGTCAAACTCGATCCCGGCATCCACTCCATAATAAAATTGCGTGATATTCCAGTATGCTGCTTCGATGGCGAATGAGGTGGATTTTGGCGTTCCCCCAAAGTTCAGGTGGAGCATGGGACCTATCGTCCAGATTTCCTGTGAAAAAGAATGGCTGTGGCTCAACAGTAGTATGACACCAGGCAACAGGCAATTTCTTAAAATCATCATTACATTGTTGGGCTGCAATGTAGTTTTAGAACTTCGAGATTGTCAAACAAAAGTGGTCACCTTCCGCAGTAAAAATCAGAAATCTGACACTACGGATAAATTCGAACCTGCTTTTAGGGTTTGTATACTAATACCGGAGATTTCATAACCATCCATGATCAGCATTATCTGGAAAATCTTAAACTAAAAGGAATCTGGGCTCGTTGGGGTAGGTTTTTAAGGCAATTTTTTACCCGGACCGATGGATCACGCTTATCGAATCCGTGTAAAAAATATCTACATTTAATAGAACAAAAACCCAACCTCATACTATGGAAGATATGAACATTAATTTCGTCGCCATCCTTGTGGCGGTTGTTGCCAATTTTATTCTTGGATTTCTTTGGTACACACCCTTGTTTGGAAAGGCATGGGCAAAGGAAATGGGATTTAATAGTGACAGGAAACCGACCGGTGGAGAAATGGCAAAAGGTATGATCCTTATGGTCATCGGAAATTTTTTTCTTGCATTTGTTTTTGCCCACAACATCGCGGCATGGAGCTATGTTCCAGGGACCAGCGAAATGTCGCCGTTCGCCAGTATTATGAATTCCGTTGTGTTTACATGGCTCGGTTTTTATTTGCCCGTTGATGTGGGTGTCGTGGCCTGGGAGCAAAAATCATGGAAGTTATTTGGAATCAACACTTCCTACCACTTCATGATGCTGCTCGTTGCGTCCGTAATTCTGACACTGATGCACTAAGAGATGGCTCATCGAAGCACGATGTGGCGGGGAATACTATAAAACCGATATTCAATGCGACAGCGTTTTCTTGCTGTGAGAAGTAAAGCTGCATTCATTGGCATTGGCGGCGGCTATCTTATTCTAATTATTTCCATTGTGGCGCCGTTGACATTTCCAGACGGCGAGACCCCGGGTCTCGGCTGGGGGCTCTTTATCCCATTTTTGTTTGTCCTGTTTTTCCTTTATGTGTTGACAGCCTCATTGTTCAAAATGTTCCTGATTTACACAGTAAGCAATGAAGGCATCACGATATACAGTCCGCCGTTTCACAGTCGACTTCTTCCATTTGGTCAAATTCTTTCCGTTACCCTCCTGGATGAAAATGAATCCCGGAAACTTATCGAGGCATCCATTTTAGAACAAAACAGCTATGGTGAGTCGGCAGACCTGGCTGGATACGTTCGTATGCTTCGAAAACGATCACCATTGTTCCGATATTTTACGATAGCACCAAGCGCAAGGGTATCCACTACCGGTGCCGGAGAAAACATTACATCGCTTAAGGTTCACTCCACGGGCCAGATAGTGGTCATAAAGATGAAGGATTATCGTGAGTATTACCTGACGCCTGAGAGGGCTGACGCTTTCAAATTGACGGTGGAAAGGATGTTGACCAAATGAATGATGAATTTATGTTCGCGAATTGCTTCTAAGGATCAAAAAGTGTTGAACTGATCTGCGTACCTTTGATAAGCTAATAACTATTCGAATTATTCGAAGTTATCCGCACGATTTAATAAACAAAAATGAAAAATTCACGACGAGAATTCCTCACGAAAGGAGCATTGGGAGTCACCCTTTTATCCACGACGTTCGATGCATGTCAATCCCCGCAACCACCAAGGGTGGACGACGGAAGAGCACGACTCAGTCTGCTTGATGATGCAGCCCGAGAACCAGTGCTTAACAAACAACTTTTTCAAGAACAACTTATTATCAAAACCCTGGAGTTGAAGCGTTATGAAAACAACTTTATTTGTATCGCCCGGACCACTGATGGTGCAGAGGGGATTTCTGTGAGCAACAATGCGCAAATGATTTCATTATATCCAATTTTCCTGAACCGGCTTCAGCCTTATTTTATTGGGAAAGACGCCCGGGAACTTGAAGCGTTGTTGGAGGGTGTATATGTTCATGGTAGTAACTATAAGTTACAGAACCTTGCATTATGGGTACCATTGGCTACTATTGAATTTGCGCTGTTGGACTTGTTGGGAAAAAAAGCCGGAAAGTCTATCGGTGAGCTTATTGGCAAAATCCATAATCCAAAGATTGCAGTTTACCAGGCCAACAATTATCGGGGAAAGTCTGCGGAAGAGTCCATTGAAGGGATAATAAAAGACGTGGAGGAAACAAAAGCAAAGGCCTTGAAATTCAAAATCGGTGGGCGCATGAGTAATGACGCCGATTTTCCTCCCGGTCGCACTGAAAAGCTAATTCCGCTTGTACGAAAAACCTTCGGCGATGATATGATTATTTATGCCGACTCCAATGGCTCTTACAGTGTCGAAGAGGCAATCCGGATAGGAAAGCTTATCGAGGAACACAGATTTGATTTCTATGAAGAACCTGTACCATTTGATTGGTATGAAGAGACTCGGCAAGTAGCTCATGCGTTGGATGTACCAATTGCCGGAGGAGAGCAGGAGCCAAGCTTGCATCAATTCCGATGGCTGATTGCCAATGACGCTTTGGATATCGTTCAACCGGATATGTTTTATTTTGGGGGTATGATCAGGTCGATGAAAGTTGCCCGCATGGCTCATGCCGTGGGAAAACAATGTGTGCCTCATATTTCCGGGTCAGGATTGGGGTATTTATATATGATGCATTTTGTTTCTGCAATTCCAAACGCCGGACCGTACCACGAGTTTAAGGGATTTAATTCAGCACTGCCCATTGAATGCAGAACTTCGTCGCTTGAAAGTGAGGACGGAACTGTAACGGTACCTACCGCCCCGGGACTCGGGGTAGACATCGATGTTGGCTTTGTCGCGAAGCATTTGCCCGTCAGGTAACTAGCCAGAATTTTATAATTCAACTGCCAAAATGCCGTGGGAATTGTTTTGCCATTTACCATATTATCAATAAGTTCGAATAGCGCTTTTTAAGTGTTATGAACGAGTCGCTGAAATAAAACAATAGAGCGTCGGACTTTCTTTTGATCTTTTTCCACAACTATGCGACAACGATATTTGATTGTCATAGTGTTTATGATCTCCTGGACAGTGGTGATAGCCCAGCATGGAATGCTGGATGTCAGGATTTCAGGATTGCCGTCGGGGAATGCGCCGAAAGTCCTGATATCCGGGCCGCAGGGTTTTTCGAAAGAAATTTCACAATCACAGGTGCTGATCAATCTTGTTTCGGGGGTTTATCAGTTCAGTTCTGAAATCACCATTCATCGCCAAAAGCCCATCAGCCAGGCGTTTGTTTTCGATAATCCTGGCAAAATCTCCGTAAGGAACGACACGCAGCGAGTCACCGTTGTCTATCGACTGATGCCGGGCAGCGACAAATTGTGGTTGGGAAATCAAAACGCCGTAGCTAATACAAGCACCCGTATTATCAGTTTTAACGAGCAGGCCATCGCCGCAACCGGGAATACAAATGCAACTGTGAAACTCACCAGCAAGGGGTCGAGCCCGAAAGGGATGGCGTTTGATCGCTATGGTAATTTATGGATTGCCGATGCCTATACGGTCAGGATGTATGAATGGAATACGTTGGGCAAAACAAACGTTACCCCTAAGTATACACTTTCGCTCAAGGAACCACCACCTTGTGTTGTCTTTGATCGTGAAGGCAACCTGTGGGTTAGCGATGGGAGAAAGGCTGGAAAAATTTTCAGAATCCCATCGGGAATGTTATATGGAACCGGACCGGCACCCACCGATATAACGTTATCCGGACCAGATATCAGCGGCGCAGATAATATGGCATTTGATACAAACGGTAACCTTTGGGCTACCCATGAAGAAAGGAATTCAGTCGTAAAACTCAGCGCTGCTTCTTTAAAAGAGTCGTCGACAACGGTCACGGCAGACCTGGCGATTGAGTGTAAGTCCAAGCCACCCGTGGTCATGCTGTTAAGTGACCCAAAAGCCATGGCATTTGATCGACAGGGTAACTTGTGGGTGGGATTCTTTGGACCCAATGTAATTGCAAAGATTCCGGTATCACACCAAAAGCAATCAGCAACTATTACACCTGAAGTGCAACTAACATTAACCGTCGGAGTGCTACTTAATTCACTGGCCTTTGATGAGGCCGGCGGATTATGGACTGCGATGGCTTCCGGGAAATTCGGGCGACTTAGTCCGGGACAATTAGGAAACGCCGGGAAAGTGACACCTGAAATTGTTGTCTCCAGTACGGAATTGAAGTATGCCGGTGGTTTAGCTTTTTATCCAATACCCGAAGGACTGCCCCTGAGGTAAGTCAGCGTCTCGGATCGCTTAATCTCTCTTGGAAAGAGTTTGATTAGACCATTGTTTTCGTTTAATTGGTTCCCCATCTAGAGCCAGGACCATGTCGAAACTATTCATCAGCATCATCACCCTATTTTTGATTGTTCTTAACAGCGCTACGACCCTTGCACAGTTAACTGACCCGGAGCGAAAGGAACGATTCCAAAAAATGTCGACGCGCTCCGAGCAGGAGGGTTTGGCTGAACCCTATAAGGGTATCACGACGAATGGTACTGCTGAACCGGGTTTATTTGAAATTAAATCTACCGGTGTTTCGACAGAACCGGTGCGCAAGGCTGCGATGAACTTTTTAAAGTCATTGAATCCAGAGCAAACAAAAAGAACCAAGTTTGTTGTGGGCGACGCCGAATGGCGAAAGTGGATGAACCAACACTATTATCAGAGGCAGGGCGTGGGATTTTATGAGATGTCGGAAAAGCAACGCAATGCCGCCTTTGACTTAATGGGTGCTTCCCTCAGTGCTCCTGGCCTTAAACTGAGCAAAAGTATAATGAAATTAAATCATACACTGGGTGAGATCAATGATAACAACTTTCAGGAGTATGGTGAGTGGTTATACTGGATCACTATCATGGGAGAGCCTTCGGCAACGGAACCCTGGGGATTCCAGGTTGACGGTCATCACCTGATCATAAACTATTTTGTCTTGGGTGACCAGGTTGTTATGACGCCCTTCTTTGTGGGCTCAGAACCCTTGATTGCGGAAACCGGTAAATATAAAGGAGTTACAATTCTTCAGGATGAACAAAACATGGGTTTAAAATTACTACAATCATTGGATGTTGCACAACAAAAAAAGGCCATTTTGGAAGTCTCAAAAGACGGTAACAACAATCTGACGGAGGCGTTTAGGGATAACGTTGTCCTTGACTATGCGGGTATAAAAGGCGACATGCTTAACGTAGCTCAAAAAAAACAGCTTAGCTTGCTAATCCGTCTTTATGTCGACAACATGGATGAAGGGCATGCGAAAGTGAAAATGGATGAGGTAGAAAAATATCTTGACAAAACGTATTTTGCTTGGATAGGCGGCAGTGGCAACGATGCCGTGTTCTACTACCGTATTCATAGTCCGGTAATTCTCATAGAGTATGATCATCAGCGACCAGTTGCGACAAAGAAATTGTATGGTACAGATCCCCACCGTCAGCATGCACACGCCGTCGTGAGAACGCCGAATGGTAATGATTATGGAAAGGACCTGTTAAGACAACATTACCTCCGGCACCCTGACCACGAGGGGCAGTAAATCAGATCTGATCCTTCGGAGTTATGCCGAGTTTAAGTTATACAATGCTCATTCAAGATTATTTCATGGAATCCAACAGCTCTTCATCGGTCAAATAGTATTTATCCATAAAATCTTTTCCTTGCTCGTAAAACTCAGCGCAGCTGGAATCTTTTCTCACGAAGTACGCATATTGGTAAATCTGGCTTCCAAGGCCGTGGTACACAGGCATTAGGTCTGTCGTGCGCTCATGCGTTGCTCGGAATTCATCATCATCGAGATATTTGAGCCCCCATTTCCCAAATTGAAGGATATTCATTTTATGGTAGTAGGCAATATGTCCCAGTTCATGGGCCAGGATGCCAACCTGGGCATCGAATGGTAGTGAACGCAACAGGATCGGATTCATATAACTATCGCGTGCGTCATTCAACAAAATAAGGTATTGGCGATTGCTTCTGGGACCAAACAATGACCAGATATCCACAGTGGATTCCATCGGCGCTCCGTCGTCTGTCAATACCATATCGATTTTTGCATCCTTTAGCTGTGGAAAAGCGGAATACGCGAGGGCGGCTGCAACTTCAAAACCAGTCGGCAGCCCTTTCAACTCACCAATGACAACCTTCAGGCTATCAACATCATAGTGTCGATTGGCGAGTGTATCCTCAAAGGTGTAGGTATCAACAGAAGGCTGCCGTTGTGACGGATCCACCGATTGTACCAGGACACCGGCGACCAATAGAATAACGGCCGCAATAATGCCCAGGATGACCCCTAGAAGCTTTTTCATTAGTTACAATGTAGGGCATACTAATTAAGGATTCAACTCAGGTTTTCAATCTAAAGTTTTGCGACCAAATAATTTTTGCTCGTGACATAGGGTTGTCAGTAAAAGATTTTTACTTCGTGTTTTACTAATTCGCATATGGAAGAGAGTTTACCCAACGATGTGTCCACCAATGTGTCACCACCTGCTCCGCCTCAGTCTACCTGGCAGGCGATTATGGATGCTATTCGTGGTACGGAAGCGGATTACACAACGATACCGCTCAACCGGGCAATATTTTTACTGGCTGTTCCGATGATTCTTGAGTTGGTAATGGAATCTACTTTCGCCGTGGTTGATATTTTCTTTGTTGGAAAGCTAGGCCCGGCCGCCGTCGCGACCGTTGGTCTAACGGAGACTTATTTGTTCCTGTTGTACTCACTGGCAATGGGGCTTGCGATGGCTGTAACGGCAATTATTGCGCGGAGGATTGGGGAGAAAAGTAAGGAAGATGCAGGTGCTGCCGCGGTTCAGTCGATATTCCTCGGGCTTCTTTGTTCGCTTCCTTTTGCGATCGCCGGAATCTTCTTCGCCAGGGATTTGCTTGCCATTATGGGAGCAGAGGCACGTAGTATT
>Ga0299906_10004127_pt1 | contig 11922 bp, 9 predicted proteins | sample RVTome_14_FD_200259 | JGI IMG/M metagenome (GOLD analysis project Ga0299906, IMG submission 200259) | Soil microbial communities from uranium-contaminated site in the Upper Colorado River Basin, Wyoming, United States - RVT145D125 (version 2) ...
CGTTACGGACTTCTCGCCCTGGCCGCGCTCGGGCTCGCGGCCTCGGGCTACGCGCTCTACGTGCACTACCAGCTCCTGACCGACCCGGGCTATGCGAGCCTGTGCGACATCAGCGAGACCGTGTCGTGCGTGCAGGTGTTCCAGAGCCAGTACGGCTCGATTGCCGGGGTGCCGGTGGCGGCCGGCGGCGCGATCTGGTCGGCGCTGGTGCTGCTGCTGGGGCTCTGGGGGGGGACGGAGGGGGCGCCGAGCGGCGGTCCGAGGCAGGGCTCGCGCGCCGCGGGCTACATCTTCGTGCTGGCGACGCTCGGGCTGGCGGCGGTCTTCTACCTGGGGTACGCGTCGTTTGTCGTGCTGGGGCAGGCGTGCCCGGTGTGCATGACGATGTACGTGAGCGTCATCGGGACGTTCCTGCTGTCGGCCGGCGCGGCGAGTCCCCTGGCGGCGCTGTGGTCGGGGCTCGGCGAGGACCTGCGCGGCCTGCGCCGCAGCGTGACGGCCGTGGCGCTTGCCGCCCTCTGGCTCGTCGCCTCGCTCGGGCTCGTCCTGGGTTTCCCGCAGGAACGGGTGCTGAGCGTCGAGGAGGCAACCGGTGCGGCGCCGGCGGAACAGCCCACGGAGATGCTGACATCGGCGCAGCTCGTCGAGCTGTACGCCTGGGTCGATCACCAGCCGCGCAGGGCGGAGGTGATGCCTGCGAGCGAGGGGCAGATCCGACTGGTCAAGTTCAACGACTACCAGTGTCCGACCTGCCGGCAGGCATGGAACCTCTACCAGGGCATCATCGCGAAGTACGAGACACGGTATCCCGGTGTCTTCCGGTACGAGAGCCGTGACTACCCGCTCGAGCCGGAGTGCGGCCTCGTCCTCAATCACACGGCAGCGTGCGAGGCGGCGGTGGCCGTCCGCCTGGCCAGCGAACGGGATCGCAAGGTCGAGATGGAGGCCACGCTCTTCGCGAGGCAGTCGATGGCGATGACGCGGGCCGACGTCACGGCCTGGCTGGAAGAGGTCGCGGGCATCAGCAGCGCCGATTTCGACGCCCGCTACGACACCGTCCTCGAGGAGGTGCGTGCCGACGTGCAGTTCGGGCAGGCACTGGGCGTGGCCGGAACGCCGACGTTCTTCCTCAACGGCGTCGAGCTGCCCGACACGCTCATCCGGCCGGCCGCCTTCGAGGCGATGATCGTGTACGAGCTGGAGAAGGCCGGAGTGACCGGCTGAGGTAGACTGTGTCGATGGCAGGCGGGCCGGTTGCGCCCGCCGATGGAGCACAGATGAGACGCATCATTCTCGGAGCGCTGACGGTGCTGTCCGGCGCCGCAATCCTCACGACCGCTGTCGCCGGGCAGGGCAGCGTCGACTCACCCGGCGTCATGACGGCGGGCGGCGAGGTGCCGGCGCTCGGCAGCTTCCAGGTGCCGAAGACGCCGTGGGGCGAGCCGGACCTGCAGGGGACGTGGAACGCCAACGACCTGCAGGGCATTCCGATGCAGCGCGCCTCGTCGGTGGGCGAGCGGTACCGCCTGACCGACGACGAGTTCCAGCAGCGCGTGGCGCAGCGCGACCAGAACGTGGCCAACGACAACAGCGACGAGTTCTCGCTCGAGCGCGCCGAGGAGTTCGAGGCGCGGTTCGGGACCGTCGGCGGCGCCGTCTCGCCGCCGCCGCACTGGCTGGAGCGGTCCCGGAACGTGAGCCGCGTGGCCTCGTACGTCATCGACCCGCCGGACGGACGCATCCCGCCGCTGACGACCGAGGCGCAGTCGGCCGGACAGGCGCGGCAGCAGGAACGCACCGAGCGCCGCCGCGAGCTGAACGGCGTCGAGGCCGACTGGACCACCGATCGCAGCAACTACGATCGCTGCATCAGCACGGGCGTGCTCAACTCGATCACGCCGAAGATCTACAACTCCGGCAGCCGCATCGTGCAGGGACCGGGCTGGGTCGCGTTCCAGAACGAGATGATCCACGAGACGCGCGTCATCCCGACCGACGGCCGCCCGAGCCCGAGCCCCGCGATCCAGAACTGGATGGGGACGTCGGTGGGCCGCTGGGACGGCGACGTGCTCGTCGTCGAGACGCGGAACGTCAAGCCGGAGTCGGCCGTCAACGGCCAGCCGCTGTCGGACGAGGGCGTGCTGATCGAGCGGTTCACGCTGGCGGACGCAAACACGCTCGACTACCGCATGACGGTGGACGACCCGCAGGTCTACGCGGCGCCCTGGACGCTGCGGATCCCGATTCCGCGGGAGGAGGACTACGGTCTCTACGAGTACGCGTGCCACGAAGGGAATTACTCGATGCCGAACCTGCTGAGCGGCTCTCGCGCCGAGGATCAGCGACGCGCCGAGGCGATCGCCCGCGGCGAGGAGATCCCCGACTACACGGAGCCGGCGCGCGGCCGGGGCGCCGGGCGTGGCGGCCGGGGCGGTGGCCGCGGCAGCAACTAGCGATTCTCGACCGCGACGCACGACGGGCGCCTCACGAGGCGCCCGTCGTGCGTACGGAGGCCTGCGTCCATGACCTCGTCGAGGATCCGGATCATCCGGGCGTTGGTGGTCCGATCCTTGACGGCCACACGAACGGCCCGTTCGCCGACGCCGGTGCCCATCGACGCGGCGTCCCGGAGGAAGAGGCCGCGGGACTGCGCCAGCTCGACCAGCACGGATGCCGGAGGCGCCGACGCCGGCAGCTCGCACAGCAGGAAGTTGGCGCATCCGGGTGTCACGTTCCACCCGATCGACTCGAGATCGCGCTGCAGCTCCGCCCGCAACACGCGCGTCTCCCGCCATTGCGACTCGTAGTAGTCCGTGGCCCTGAGCGCTTCGCAGGCGGCGAGCTGCGCGGCGAGGCTCAGCGACCAGGGCGGGCAGAGGGGGCGCAGCTCGTCGAGCAGGGTGGCAGGTCCCACCAGGTACGCCGCGCGGATTCCCGACAGCGCGTAGGCCTTCGACATCGACTTGCACACGAAGGCGTTCGGCGAGCCGGCGGCGCAGGCCTCGAGCGACTCGCCCGCGCCGGCGTAGTCCACGTACGTCTCGTCGATCCAGACTCTGGTCGTCGGGGGGCAGTCGGCCAGGACCTCCAGCAGGCGGTGTCGTTCGATGTGGCGGCCCGTCGGGCTGTTGGGATTGACCAGCACGACCCAGTCGTACCCGCGCGTCAGGCGCGCGCGCAGCTCGTCGAGATCCACGTCGAACCGGTGTGACCGGCGGAGCGCGAGCCGATCGACGGACGCGCCGACGACCCGTTCGAGCAGGTGGGCGTACTCGCCGTACATCGGGTCGAGAATCAGCACGCGCGATCGCGGGCCGATCCAGTGTCGCAGCGCCAGGAAGATCAGGTCGGAGGAGCCGGCGCCAGGCAGCACGGCGGATTCCGGCACGCCGCGGACCTCGGCGATCGCGTGCGTCAGCCCTTCGGCATGGGTCGGCGGCGACGTCTTCATCACGAAGGGGAGGTGGTCCGACAGGCGCCGGAGGACCGACGGCGCCGGATCGAACCAGGCATCGAGCACATCGGCCGAGATCGTGCGGTCCCGGCGCTCGAGCCGGTCGAATCGATCGCCGAGGTCCCGCCAGAACGCGCCTCCGTGGAAGCAGGCCGGGTCCTCGAACGGGACGCCCGGAAGGCGCCAGCGCACGTCCCGGCGCAGGCGGTGGATGACCGACGTCCAGCGCGGGGTGGGCAGGTCGCACACGGACGCGGCCATCAGCTCGTAGGTCACCGCGCCGGCACCCGTCCGCAGCCCCCGCCGGCTCAGCCCCACGCGCTCGTAGAGCCCGAGCAGCTCGCGCCGGCCGATCGCGACGAGCGTGGTGGCCCCGCGCGTGGTCACGTACCGCAGGGCCGCGTACATCAGCAGGGCCGCGAGCTGCGTACGCCGGTGCCGGGCGACGACCGTCAGGAGGCGCACCTCGTACAGCCCGTCGTCGAAGGTCAGCCCCGTGGCCGTCCGGTCGAAGTACTTGTCGATGGAATAGCCACGGCTGGTCGGCGGCGTGACGGCGACGAAGCCCACCACGCGGCGTCCCTGGCGTGCCACGAGGTACGTGTTGATCCCGTCCAGCGCGTCCGTGAGCGCCCGATCGGCATTGACGGCATGCTGCCCCAGCTCCCGTGCGTAGACGTCGTGCCGGATGGCGTAGATGGCCTGACGGTCGCGATCGTCGGCCACCGCGATGACGAACGGGGAATGGCGACGTGTCATGGCTCTCTCCCCTGCCGGCCTGTCAGCGGGCATCCGTATCCAGGAAGCGCGACGCGATCCCGGGCGTCGGGATCGCGCAGGTCTCGCGACGGCCGAACCAGCGGTATCGATGCGTCGCCACGAGCCGGTAGAACGCGTTCCGGACGGGGCGGGGCACGGCCCGGCCCATGCCCAGCAGCGCGTACGGAAAACCGAGCCGCCCGAAGATCCGGAGGACCGCGTCGGACTCGGTGTGCAGGCCCTCGGCGTCGACCAGGACGATGCTGTCCGGCAGGCTGTCCGGCGTGCCACCGGCCGCCGCGCGCCGGATCGCGTCACGGGCCGCCTGCGACTGCAGGGACGCGAACCGAAAGACGGCGTCCGGGTCGCGATCGATGACCCAGCGCACCCACCCGTTGCACAGGTTGCACACACCGTCGAACAGCACGACGGGCGTCGCTGGTGCGGCATCGGCTGGCGAGGTCGGCTCGAGCGTCATGGCCGTAGCCGTATGGTAGACGAGCCCTCGCGTGGAATCCTGACGGAGTCCTGAACGACGCTGATTCCTCGACCCGCAGACGGTGGGGCCCGACGGCCTTGCGCTCGCTTGTGGAGCCCCCTACGATCGGTGGCATGAAACGTCTCCTCTGGCCTCTGCTGCTCCTTCCGCTCGTCCTCCTCACCGTCACCTTCGCGGCGCCGCCGCTGCCGGAGCAGGGGTCGGCCGCGCTCACCGCCGTCCTCGAGCGCGCCGTCGCCAGGGGCGACGTGCCTGGCGTGGTGGTGACCGTCGTGGACCGGGACGGCGTCCTCTATCACGAGGCCTTCGGCCAGAGCAGCACGATCGAGCGGACGCCGATGGTGAGGGACACGATCTTCAACATGGCATCGATGACCAAGGCGATCACCTCGGTGGCCGTGATGATGCTCGTCGACGAGGGGAAGCTGTCGATCGACGACGAAGTGGCGCAGTACCTGCCGCAGTTCGCCGATCGTGAGGTGGTCAGCCGGTTCGACGAGGCCGACGGCAGCTTCGAGACGCGCCCGGCCGAGCGTCCGATCACGATCCGGCACCTGCTGACGCACACCTCGGGCATCGGCTACGGATTCTCCAGCCCGACGTTGAGCCGCATCATGCAGGCCACCGGCCGGAACGAGCTCGAGTCGCCGCTGCTGTTCGAGCCGGGGGAAAGCTGGGCCTACGGCGCCAGCACGCGTGTGCTCGGCCAGCTCGTGGAGGCGGTGTCCGGACAGCCGCTCGACGCGTTCCTCCAGACACGGATTCTCGGCCCGCTCGGGATGGGCGACACGGGCTATCAGGTGCCGGAGGCGAAGCACGCCCGGGTGGTCGCGGTGAACACGCGAGGTGCCGACGGGTCCTTCGTGGAGCAGCAACGGCCGGCGACGGCCCGTTCCAACGTGGCCGGCGACGGCGGCCTGTACGGCACGGCCGGCGACTACGGGCGGTTCCTGCGGATGCTCCTCAACGGCGGCCGGCTCGGAGACGCGCGGGTGCTGCGCGCGGCGACGGTCGGGACGATGTTCGAGAACCACACGGGAGACGTCGTCGTCCCGCTTCAGCGGTCGACCAACCAGGGGCTCTCGCGCGACTTCCCGCTCGGGGCCGGCGAGGATCACTGGGGGCTGGGCTTCCAGCTCGCCGCCGGGCGGCAGGCGCATCGGCGCGCGCCGGGCAGCGGGACGTGGGCCGGCATCTTCAACACGCACTTCTTCGTCGACCCCACGACCGGGATCGGGGTCGTCGTGATGATGCAGACGCTGCCCTTCTACGACGAGAGGTCGATGCAGGTGTACGCCGGCGTGGAAGAGGCCGTCTACGCGCATCTGCCGTAGCGCGGCCAGTCGAGGAATCACGTGGGCAACCGCTTCTCGCTCGTGTTCGAGATCGAGCCGGGGCCGGGGATGCGCGCCTACGCACCGGGTGCCGCTCGACGAGCGCGTGCCGGTGTACCTGCGGCCGCTCGTCTTCCGTTGATTCGCGGACGGTGCCGTGCTGTCCGAAGCCGCTACCGCCCGGACGGCTCCCCGGCGAGCACGGTCGCCACGTAGGCGCTGACGTCCCGGATCTGATCGACCGTGAAATCGGCGCGGAAGGACGGCATCGTGTCGTTGCGCCCGTCGGTGACCGTCCGGATCGTGGCGGCGAGATCGGTCACCCCGACGAGCGACGCGCCGGCGCCATGGTCGGCCCTGCCGTCGGCCCCGTGGCACGTGACGCACGCCCGCTCGTAGAGCAGCCTTCCAGAAGCGACGTCCGCGTCGGCCCCTCGACGGCCCTCGGGGGAACCCGCGCGCGGCGGCGCATCAGCGACCACGGTGCCATCGCCGGGCGTGGCCTGCCGCGAGACGGGCCGGCCGGCCTCGTCTGGCGCCAGCGTCCCATCCAGGCCGAACAGCCACACGCTGTCCCCGCGCGCGGATCCGATCAGCGCGTTGCCGGCCGAGAAGGCCATCACGTACTGCCGGCCGTCGTGCTCGAACGTGCTCACGGGTGCGTGCATCCCGGCGCCCGTCTGGAACTCCCAGAGCTGGCGGCCGGTGGAGGAGTCGAGCGCCGTGAGCCGGCCGTCGTTGCGCCCGACGAAGAGCAGGCCACCGCCGGTGGCGAGCATGCCGCTGTAGCACTGCTCGGTCCACTCCTGTCGCCACGCGAGTGTGTTGGTGGTGACGTCGACGGCCGCCACGATGCCGCGCCGCGGCGCGCGGGTGAAGACGGCCGCCCCGCCCGTATAGTTGGTCACCGTGTCGGGCACGGGCACGGTGGGGTCGCCCCCGCCCGTGTAGCCGCCGATGACCCAGGACGCACAGACGTAAAGCTGCTGTCGCTCGGGGTCGTAGGCGCTCGGCGGCCAGTTGGCGCCGCCCCAGATGGAGGGCTGCACGAGCGTCGCGTCGTCGCCGACGAACGGCGTGAAGATGCGCCCGTCGTTGACGAGCGTGAAGCCTTCGGGAGCCGTCTCGATCGCCTGCGGCACCACGGCGTCGCCGCGCGGGAAGGGCTGGGTGGCCGCTGTCGCCTGCCGCGGCTCCTGCGGCACCGGCCGCTCGTCGATGCCGATGAGCGGCTCGCCGGTCTCCCGGTCGAGAATGTACGCCCAGCCGGTCTTGCCGACCTCGGCGATGGCCTTGCGCGGGCGACCGTCGATGGTCACGTCCATCAGGACCACCGGGTTGCTGGCGTCGTAGTCCCAGATGTCGTGATGGACCTGCTGGAAGTGCCAGCGGTACCGGCCGGTGGCGAGATCGATGGCGACGATCGAGGCGGCGTACAGGTTGTCGCCCGCCCGCGCGGCGCCGTTGTAGTCGGGGCCGGCGTTGCCCGTCGAGAAGTACAGCAGCCCCAGCTCGGGATCGGCGGCCGGCGTCTGCCACACCGAGGCGCCGCCGTACTTCCAGGCGTCGTTGTCCAGCGGCCAGGTGTCGTGACCGGGCTCGCCGGGGCCTGGCACGGTGTAGAAGGTCCAGACCAGCCGGCCGTCTTCGGCATCGAAGGCCTTCACTCGGCCGCGCGTGCCCTTGTCGGCGCCGGCAAAGCCGGTGACGACCATGCCGTCGACGTAGAGGGGCGCCGAGGTGATCGAGAAGTTGTCCTGCCAGCGCTCGGCCTGCACGGCCCACACCACGCTGCCATCCGCGCGATCGAGCGCCACGAGCTTCCCATCGAGCCGGCCGATGAAGACGCGGTCCCCGCTGAGCGCGACGCCCTTGTTGTTCCAGCCGCAACAGACCGAGGTGATGCTGCCGTCGATGCCCGCCGTGTACTCCCAGAGGATCTCGCCGGTCTCGATCGAGAGCGCGAAGACGTCGTTGGCGCCGGTGCTGACGTAGGCGACGCCATCGTGGACGACCGGCTGTGCCGCACCGGAGTACTGCGGGGCCGCGCCCGAGCCGCGCAGATGCGTGCGCCACACGCCGCCGAGGCGCGCGATGTTCCCTGTGTCGATGGCCGTGAGCGGCGAATAGCGCTGGTTGTAGAGGTTGCCGCCGTTGGTGGGCCAGCCCGCCGTGGGCGGGGCCGTCAGGTCCGCCGCGGCGAAGCCACGCTCGTCGTCGCGTTCATCGCCGCGCGTGACGCATGCGAGTCCGAGCGTCGCCAGCACCAGGGCCGCGGTCAGCAACAGGGCTGCCGGAGTCGACACGCGCATGGTCCCTCCTGCGATTCGTGGTCGCGGGGCTCGAAGCCCCGAAGCCGGCATTATCCGCGATAATGGCGCCCGTCACGCCCCTGCCGGTCGGCAGCCGGGCGGGCAGACGGGGGAGAACACGATGTTGGAGTCGAGCCGGCGAGTCGCGACGATCCTGACGATGACAGCCCTGACGGCGGGCCTCGGGATGGCCTGTGCGGCCGACCAGGGGCCGCCGGAGCTGACGGTCGAGTCGTGCGGGCTCCTCGAGGGGCTGACGATTCCCGCCTCGGCCATCGGCCTTCCGACGGGCGGCGGCGTCGTCCAGACGGCGGTGGCGGTGGCCGCCACCGATGCCGACAACCCGAACGGCGACGTCTGCAAGGTCACGGGCATCGTGCGGCCGCAGAACGCGGGATCGCCGGACCTGGAGTTCGAGGTCAACCTGCCGATCGGCCGCTGGAACAGTCGCGCGCTGCAGATGGGCGGCGGCGGCTACAACGGGACGCTCGTCACCGGGCTCGGGGCCTTCACGTTGCAGCCGGCGGGCGTGGAGAACCCGCTCGCCCAGGGCTACGTCACGCTCGGCACCGACGGCGGCCACAAGTCGTCGGCCGGCTTCGACGGCAGCTTCGCCATGGACGACGAGGCGCTACGGAACTTCGGCCAGGAGTCGATCAAGAAGGGGCACGACGCCGCGATGGCCGTCGTCGAGGCGGCGTACGGCCGGAGGCCGGAGCGCACCTACTTCATTGGCGGCTCGCAGGGCGGACACGAGGCGCTCGACGCGGCGGCCCGGTACCCGGACGATTACGACGGCGTCGTGGCGCACTACCCGGCCTACAACGTCACGCTGCTCCACCTCGGCTCGCTCAACGTGGGCAAGGCGCTCTACGCGGACGGGGGCGCGGGGTGGATGAATCCGGCCGAGGTCGCGGCGCTCACCGGCGCAGTCTACGCCGCGTGTGACGATCTCGACGGCGCGGCCGACGGCATCGTCAGCGACGTCGCGGGCTGCAACGGGACGTTCGCTGTCGCGAGCCTCCGTTGCGCGGGGGGCTCCAATCGCGGCGACGCGTGTCTCTCCGACGCGCAACTGGCGGCCGTGGCCCGCATCACGTCGGACTACGAGCCAGGGTTCCCCGTGGCCGGCATGGACAGCTTCCCACGGTGGCCCCTGCTCGAGGGCGCGCGCTTTGCCGGCGGCTCCACCCTGGGCACCGCGCCGCAGCCGTCGAACCCGCTGGCGGGCGGGGAGCCGCTGCTCTACCGGGCGGGGGACCAGACCGCCAAGTTCATCATCACGCGCGATCCCTCGCTCGACGCGATGGCGTTCGACCCGGCCGAGTGGCAGGAGCGGATCGAGACGGTGGCCGCGATCATGGACGTGTCCGACGTGAGCCTGGAGCCGTTCCGCGCGAAGGGCGGGAAGATCATCCTCACGCACGGCACGGTGGACGACTTCATCACGCCGCACAACTCGGTGCGGTACTACGAGCGGCAGGTCGCGCAGCTCGGACAGGATGCCGTCGACGGGCTCATCCGTTTCTACGTGATCCCGGGCCTCGGCCACGGCTTCGGCCCCTTCAACGCGAAGTTCGACAGCCTCGCGGCGCTGCGCGCGTGGGTGGAGGAGGGGCGTGCCCCGCAGGGACTGACCGCGATCGACGGCAACCAGGATGCCGACCGGTCGCGCCCGCTCTGCGAGTGGCCGGCATGGCCCCGGTTCACAGGCGCGCCCGGGACCGAGGACCAGGCGAGCAGCTTCACGTGCGTCGACTCGTAGCTGCCACGCCTCCCGACAGGTCGCCCGGGATGGCCCGCGCGCGAAGGCCTGGGGTTCGTGTCACGCTTCGTCGATCGCGAGGACCGAACCTCCCAGTCTCAGGTGGAAGTCCGTCGACCAGCACCGGCCAATCCGGAGAGCGGTCATCACGTGGAGCCCGACGGCATCGGTCAACGTGAGGTCCTGGTCCGGGAACTTGCGCAGGAACCTGACGCCGCCCGCATGCTCGTCCGGTCCCACGGGCACGAGGTGAAGGGGCTCGAGGTCCTCCACGAGCGCGAGAAACTGCAGGGCGCGCGTCCGATCGTATCGCTTCAGAAACCAGCCGTGTCCCTCGGCCACCACCAGGGTGGTCGTGACGAGGCGGGGTGGCGCCGAGAACAGTCGGCGAAACAGGGGATGGTGAGTATCGGATCGGTCTGCGAACGCGATGAACGCCGACGTGTCGACGTAGGCGTCAGTCCTTCTGGCCATACACGACGTCGTCGATCCGCCCAGACGAACGAGGATCCCCGGTTTCCACCATGCCGGCGTGCCGCATCCAGGGCCGCGACTCGTCGGCGGGAATGAGCGTGCGCAGGGAACGGCGCAGGAGCTCGGCGAGCGAGAGGCCGAGTCGCCTCGCCTCGCGCTTGGCCGCGAGGTACTCCTGCTCGGAGAGGCTGATCTGGGTCCGGATCATGATAACAGTCTAGCACGATCTGTTATCGCCATCCTCGCCACCGGGCCGGTCAAGCGGACCACGCCAGGTGCCCTCGACGTCACCGAATGAGCGTCGCTCGGGACTGGACAGGGAGCCTGCCCCTGCTGCACTCTACACTCGCCATGGGGTGGGCCGGCGTGTCGACGCACCCCCGCGGAGGTGCCATGAAGCCTGCAGGATTCGCCGTGCTCGTGATGGTCCTGGCGTCCGGCGTCGGGGCCTCGCTCCTGGCGCACCATTCATTCGCGGCGCACTACGACACGTCCACGCCGATCGAGATCACCGGATCGATCGTGCAGGTGCGCCTGTCGAACCCGCATTCCTGGTTCTATCTCGACGTCGAGGAGCCGGACGGCACCACGAGCCGATGGGCGTTCGAGGCGGGCACGCCAAGCGGCATGATCCGCAACGGCTACAAGTCGAGCGAGCTGCCGCCTGGCACGAAGGTGACGATCACCGGGTTCCCGTCGCGCGACGAGGACCAGAAGGTCGGCATGCTGCGACAGCTCAAGACCGCCGATGGCCGGACCTACGGGATGTTCGGGCCCCAGGAAGGGCCCGGCGCGCGGTAAGGAGCTCGCCGTGAGGAGAGGACATCCGACGCGTGTCGCGCTCGCGACGATGGCGGCGGCCGCGGCCGTCGCGCTGGCCGCCTTGCTTGCGCCGGCCGCCACCGCGCAGCAGCCGGGCGGAGCCCAGGCCGCCACACCCGTCCAGCCCACGCCGCGGCTCGCCGACGGCCGTCCCGATCTCTCGGGCGTCTGGTGGACCGGTGGTGACGTCGGTGGGCGAGGCTACGGCAGCAGCACCGGTGGACGGGGCCGTGGGCGCGGGGGGCCTCGGCCCGTACGGTTCACCGACCTCTACACGCCGGAGATGGCGGCCAGGGCCGAGACGCTGGACGACGACGACGACCCGACGCTGCAGTGCACGCCGACGGCGCTCGGCACGCTCAACGTGAGCCTGTTCGACGTGGGCGCGGTGGGACAGATCGTCTCGACCCCCGGCTTCGTGGTCATGCTGACCGAGACGTTTCACGCGTACAAGGTGGTGCCGACCGACGGCCGGCCGCACCGCGAGGACGTACCGCCCTCCT
>Ga0299906_10004128_pt1 | contig 11921 bp, 13 predicted proteins | sample RVTome_14_FD_200259 | JGI IMG/M metagenome (GOLD analysis project Ga0299906, IMG submission 200259) | Soil microbial communities from uranium-contaminated site in the Upper Colorado River Basin, Wyoming, United States - RVT145D125 (version 2) ...
TGGAGTAACTCACACCCTTGATGTGATAGGTCGTCGCGAGACAGGCGGCGACCGTGCTGCTCATCGTGCGCGGCACGCGCGTCGCGCCGACCTTGCGCACGCCGCGCGCGCGCAGAATATCCGCGGCTTCGACCACGTTCGCGGTCGAGGCACCGCCGCTGCCGGCGATCAGGCCGGTGCGCGGGTGACTGATCTCGGATTCTTGCAAGCCGCTGTCGGCGATCGCTTGCTTCATCGAAATCGCGGAGTACGCGGCGGCGTCGCCCATGAAGCGCAAATCGCGTCGGTCGAGATGCTGCTCGATCTCGATCTGCGGGGTACCGGCGATCTGGCTGCGCAACCCGAGCTCGACGTAGCTCGGCACGCCACGGATACCGGAACGTCCCCGCGCGAGCGATTGCGAAACGCTGGCGAGATCGTTTCCCAGGCACGAAACGATGCCCATGCCGGTCACGACGACGCGCTGCATCAGGCGAGACCGGCGCCGAGCGCCTGGGCGCTTTCGAAGACGCCGACGCGCAGATCGCGCGCGGTGTAAATCTCGCGACCGTCGGCGGCGAGCGACCCGTCGCCGACGACCATAACGAGCTTGCGCGCGATGACCCGCTTGATGTCAATCTTATACGTCACGCGCTTCACGCTCGGCAGTACTTGTCCAAAAAAGCGCACTTCCCCGACGCCGAGCGCGCGACCGACGCCGCGATGCCGGCTCCAGGCGAGAAAGAAACCGATCAGCTGCCACATCGCATCGAGGCCGAGACAGCCGGGCATCACCGGATCGTCACGGAAATGACAATCGAAAAACCACAACGACGGCTGGATATCGAGTTCCGCCAAAATTTCACCACGGCCATGCGCGCCGCCTTCATCGCTGATTCTGGTGACGCGATCGATCATGCGCATGAAACCGACCGGCAGCCGCGGCGCATCGGGGCCAAACAACTCGCCTTCGCCGCAGGCGATCAGCTCCTCGCGCGAATACGAAAATTTCCGGGGCGGTGCCAAAGGGGCCTCGCAAGTCACAATTGTGGGTTGCATAAAAAACAGTACAGCTGCTTGCCGACGTATTTGCTTTGACCTGAGTCAAGTGCCGTGGCGGGCGAGTGCGATTGCAGCGCATGCCACCGCTCGCGGCAGCGTACTAACTGTCTTCGTTGATTACCAGTCTGCATCCAGAACAGGTCTTCAGGTTCAGAACTTGTCGGGCGGATTAGGCGCAGCCGTGATCCGTCGCATGTTAACACCCATTCGGCGCAATGCGCATCGCCAACTGCGCCCTACCTCAACTGACCGAAACACGACAGCATGCGACATAACTCTTGGTCATCCTGAGCGGTCGCGCCCATGTCACACGATACGATCACGCTCACCTCACGATGGGCGCGCGCAAAAACCGCGAACGCGACGGCCATCTCGCCGGAATCGACCCGGCGTTCGAGTTCCTTCATGCCGCGGATACCGCCGACGAAGTCGATGCGCTTGTCGCGGCGCTGGTCGGTGATGCTGGCGACGGGCAGTGCATGGTTCCAACGAAGTGCATCGGGCACCCAATCCTAATTAACGTCGGAGGAGCGCCGGCAATTCAGATTCAGGATTGACATGTGACGCACATGCACTTATGTTGTGGGCATGTCGACGATGATCCAGATTCGTAATGTTCCGAGCGGACTGCACCGGCGCCTGAAGGCGCGTGCCGCATCAGCCGGCATGTCGCTGTCGGATTATCTACTCAATGAAATCCGTCGCGTGGCGGAGCGTCCAACGTTGGAAGAGGTACGCGAGCGCCTTCAACGTCGCTCGCCGTTATTACCCGCGCTATCGCCGACCGAGGCCTTGCGAGCGGAACGCGATACCCGGTGATCGTCCTCGACGCTTCGGCCGTGCTTGAGGTATTGCTACGCACGCCGACCGCGAAGACTCTGGAATCGCGACTCTTCGATCCCGCGGAAACGTTGCACGCTCCGCATCTGCTCGATATCGAGATTGCGCAAGTATTGCGCCGGTACGCAGCGGCCGGAGAAGACGCTGCTCGCTGTCGTGCCGCACTGACCGATCTGATCGATCTCCCCATCATACGCTATCCGCACGACTTCCTGCTGCCTCGCGTGTGGGAGCTGCGCCACAATCTAACGGCGTACGATGCCGTGTACGTCGCGCTCGCCGAAGCGCTGGATGCGACTCTACTTACTCGCGACCAACGACTGGCGAGTGCGCCTCTACATAGCGCGCAAGTAGAGGTTGTTTAAGCAATACGACGCACCTATTGCGCCACCGCGACTGTCGTTAGTCGAGCGCGTGCGACACCATCCCGTCGGCGAGCTTCGGTTCGAACCAGGTCGATTTCGTCGGCATGACGTCGCCGGCGTCGGCCACCGCCATCAAATCGGCGAGCGCGGTTGGATAAACCGCGAACGCCACGGCCATCTCGCCGGAATCGACCCGGCGTTCGAGTTCCTTCATGCCGCGGATACCGCCGACGAAGTCGATGCGCTTGTCGCGGCGCTGGTCGGTAACGCCCAAGATCGGGCCGATCACCTGTTCTTGCAACACGCTGATATCCAGGCGGCTGACGGGATCGCTCGGCACTTTCTCTTTGCGCACGCGTAATCGGTACCACTGCCCGGCCAGGTACATGCCGAACTCGCCGAGCATCGTCGGCTTCGCGGGTGCGTCTTGGCTTGCGATTTCAAACGCCGTTTGCAGACGCTCGACGAACGCTGCCGGCGCGAGCCCGTGCAAATCGCGAATCACGCGGTTGTAATCGAGAATCTGGACTTGGTTGTCCGGGAAGATCACCGACAGGAAATAGTTGTGCGCCTCCTCGCCCGTATGCTTCGGGTTCGCGGCGCGGCGCTTCTCGGCGACGCGTAGCGCGGCCGCGGAGCGATGGTGGCCGTCGGCGATGTACAGACGCGGGAGCGCCTCGAACGCGCTCGACAGCTCGTATATCCGGATCTGGTCGGCGACCACCCACAACGTATGGCGCACGCCGTCGTCGGCCGTTACGTCGACATCGGGTTTGCCCGACGTCGCCGCCGTCGCGATCGCATCGATCTTCCCGGATCGCCGATAAGTCATAAACACAGGCCCGGTCTGCGCATTGAGCGTATCGATCTGGCGCACGCGATCGTCCTCCTTCGCCGGCTGCGTGTGCTCGTGCTTGCGGATGCGGCCGCTCGCGTAGTCGGCGCACGACGCCGCCGCGACCAACCCGACCTGCGTATGGCCGCCCATCACCAATCGATAGAAATAGTAATATGGCGCCGAATCGCGCTTGATGACGCCGGCGGTTAGCATCGCCTGAAAGTTCCGCCGGCCGCGTTCGTAGACCTTCGCGTCGTACGGATCGGTGTCGGCCGGCAAATCGATTTCCGGCTTCGAAATGTGCAGGAAACTATTCGGCTTACCGGCTGCGCAGGCGCGGGCTTCGTTGCTGTTCAGCACGTCGTACGGGGGCGCGATCACCCCGGCGACGTACTCGGGGGCGGGACGAAGTCCGGGAAACGGTCGAATCAAAGGCATGGGGCACGGTTTCGACATTCAGGAAGACGCGCATTCAAAACCAGTCGCGCCCGCGGGTCAAATGACGCGACGTTCGCAAAAGATTTTGGACGCCCGATACTCCCGCTTCCATAATTGCGGAGAACATGAGAAAAGAGCCATACGTTGCGTCACCCCCGCGAAGGCGGGGGGGCAAGTGCTTTATGGCTCCAGTGTAACGCACTCTGGATTCCCGCTTTGCTGCACAGGATGTGGGGGAGCGGTCGCGGGAATGACGGCCAAGAAAGCGGGAATTTTCCAGCCTCAAGAAAATGACTAGGAAGGACTGCCGGCCCTACCTGCCACCCGAATGGGCGCCGCAAAGCGGCGTCATGCTCACTTGGCCGCACGCGCGTACCGACTGGGCGCCGCGGCTCGAGGTCGTCGAGCCCGCGTTCGCCGGGATAGCGCGAGAGATCGCCCGGCGCGAGCGCGTGCTTATCGCTTGTTTCGATGAAGCGCACAAATCGCACGTGGCCGACGTGCTTCGAGCCGCCGGCGTCCCCGGAGATCGCCTCATTCTCAAGATTGCGCCGTCGAACGACACCTGGGCGCGCGACCACGGGCCGATCACGGTGCTCTGCCGCGAACAGCCGCTGCTGCTCGATTTCGGCTTCAACGGCTGGGGCGGAAAATTCGCGTACGACCTCGACAACCGCGTCACGCGCGGTCTCCACGAAGCCGGTACGTTCGGCGAGACACCGATCGAATCGTTCGAGCTAATACTCGAAGGCGGTTCGATCGAAGTCGACGGCTCGGGCACCTTGCTGACGACAACGCAATGCCTGCTCGCGCCGACGCGTAACCCCACGCTGTCGCGCGCGCAAATCGATCGCGAGCTGTCCGAATGGCTCGGACTCAATCGCATACTTTGGCTGGAGCACGGCCATCTCGAAGGCGACGACACGGACAGCCACATCGACACCCTTGCGCGCTTCTGCGACGCGCGCACCATCGCCTACGTCGTCTGCGACGACCCGAGCGATGCGCACTATAAAGATCTGAAGACGATGGAAGCGGAGCTGAAAGATTTTCGCACCGCCGACGGTTCGCCCTACCGGCTGGTGCCGCTGCCATGGCCGAGAGCGCGCTACGACGCGGGCGGCATGCGGCTCCCGGCCACCTACGCGAATTTTCTAATTGTTAACGGTGCGGTGCTGGCACCGACCTATCAGGACCCGGCGGACGCCGTCGCCCTCGCCCGCCTGAAGAACTGCTTCCCGGATCGTGAAATCGTCGGCGTCGATTGCGCGGCGGTCATCGAACAGAACGGCAGCCTGCATTGTTTGACGATGCAACTGCCGGCGGGGGTTTTGGGGTAGTCGCCGGTGCGCCGCTCGGCGCAACACGTTCGCACGAAGCACGATTGCACATCGTGTTACCATTCGCATCCATGAACAGCACGCTCGCCGTCGGACTCGTTCAACACGCCTGCACCGAAGACCGCGCCACCAATTTGGCTGCATCGATCGCGGGAATTCGCGAAGCGGCCGATCGCGGCGCGCGGGTGGTGCTTCTGCCGGAGCTGCATACGGGCGTGTACTTCTGCCAGTCGGAAGATATGCGGCGCTTCGATCAGGCGGAAGCGGTGCCGGGCCCGACGACGCTGATGCTCGGCGCGCTTGCGGAGGAGCTGGAGATCACCATCGTCGGCTCGGTGTTCGAACGGCGCACCGCCGGCCTCTATCACAACACCGCGGTCGTGCTCGATGCACGCGGCCAGCTCATCGGGCGTTACCGCAAAATGCATATTCCGGACGACCCCGGCTACTACGAGAAATTCTATTTCACGCCGGGCGATCAAGGCTTCACCCCTATTACATCGGGCGCGCGGCGCCTCGGCGTGCTCGTTTGCTGGGACCAATGGTATCCGGAAGCCGCGCGGCTCATGTCGCTGAACGGCGCCGAGCTGCTGCTATACCCGACCGCGATCGGCTGGGATCCGCGCGACGACGAACCCGAACGCGAGCGCCAGCGCGAGGCGTGGCGCACCATTCAACGCGCGCATGCGATCGCGAACGGGCTGTCCGTCGTCGTGTGCAATCGCACCGGGCACGAACCGGACCCGAGCGGCGCCGGACCGGGTATCGACTTCTGGGGTTCGAGTTTCATCGTCGGCCCGCAGGGTGAAATGCTGGCGGAAGCGCCGACCGATAAGCCCGCGGTGTTGGTCGCCGAAATAGATCTGATGCGCTCGGAACAAGTCCGTCGCGCGTGGCCGTTCTTTCGCGATCGGCGCATCGATGCCTACGGTGAAATCACCAAGCGTTACGGAGATTGACAGTGCAAGTAGCAAGTGACAAGTTGCAAGTCGCAAGAAAACGACTTGGCTTCGTTACTGTTCACTTGCAACTTGTCACTTGCTACTTGCCACTGATTTTTAGATGCCTCGCCCATTCCACCTCGCCCAGTCAGCCGAACTCCTGCGCGCAATCCTGACCGCGACGTCGCCGGCCGACCGGCAAATGGAAACCTACTTCCGCGCCCACAAAGCGATGGGCGTGCGCGATCGCGGCGAGGTCGCGGAAACGGTTTACGCCTGCCTGCGCCAGAAGCGGTTGCTGGAACATATCGCCATATCGTCCGACCCCGCCGATCTCGTCGCGACGCAGTTCTTGCGCCAAGGCTTGAGCGCGCGCGCGCTCGAAGAGGCGCGCTATCGCGGCGACGGCCGCGCGCTGGCGACGCGAGTGCGCACGCTCGACATCGCCGCGCTTCCCTTCGCCGTGCGCGCGAGCTTACCCGACTGGCTGGCCGAACGATTGGTCGCGCAGTACGGCGAAGCGGAGTCGCTCGCGCTCGCCGACGCGCTGAATCTTCCGGCGCCGGTCGATCTGCGCGTGAACACGCTCAAAGCGAAGCGCGAGGACGTGCAAGCCGTGCTCGATGGACAAGAGTTCGTCTGCGATCCCTCGCCCTACTCGCCGGTCGGTTTGCGCCTGCGCGAACGCGGGTCGGTGTTTCGCACCGAAGCATTTCAGGAAGGACTGTTCGAAGTTCAGGACGAAGGCAGCCAGCTTCTCTCGCTGCTGCTCGAACCGCGACGGGGCGAGATGGTCGTCGACTTCTGCGCCGGCGCCGGCGGCAAGACGCTGCACCTCGGCGCGCTGATGGCGAGCAGCGGCACGCTGTATGCGTTCGACGTATCGGCCAAACGCCTGGATCGGCTGACACCGCGACTGCGTCGCGCCGGGTTGTCGAACGTGCGCCCGATCGCCATCGCGCACGAGCGCGACGCGCGCGTGCAGAGGCTGCACGGGAAGATCGATCGCGTGCTGATCGACGCGCCCTGCTCCGGCACCGGCACGCTGCGGCGCAATCCCGATATCAAGTGGCGCCCGATCGATTTGCCCGCATTGGTCGACGCGCAGCAGCGCATCCTCGCGGCGGCGGCGGCGCTGCTAAAACCGGGCGGCCGGTTGGTTTACGCGACGTGCAGTTTGTTGCAGGAGGAAAGCGAAGCGATTGTTAGCGCGTTTCGCGGGGCGAACGCGGCGTTCGACGTCGTTCCGGCCGCGGAGATTCTGGCCCGCCGCCATGTCGCGATCGAACAATCTCCCGACGGCAGTCTACGTTTGCAGCCGCATCGGCACGGCACCGACGGCTTTTACGCAATCGCGTTGGCAAACGCTCGGGGATGAGGGAAGCGATTTCATCCCTCTTTACAATTACGGGGACGCCCGACCTTGATCGCCCGGTTTGAGTTCGCGCGCCTTGCGCCGCAGCTGCATGACCGTGACGATCCAAAACAAGACGGCGCCAAGCATTAGCGTTCCGAGAACGTAAAGCGCGTAGCGGTGGTAATCGTCCATGAACAGCTTCAAGGTCTCGCCCAACAAGTAGCCGCCACCGGCGAAACACACCGCCCACACAATCGCGCCAATCAGATTGAGCACGAAAAAACGCACGCGCGGAATTTGCGACGCACCGACCGCGAACGGCGTCACGTTGCGCAATCCGTAATAGAAACGAAATGTCAGGATCAACCAGTACTGGTGCCTGTGCAGGTGCTTGTAGACGCGCTCCGCGCTCGCTTGCCACGACAGGCGTTTGGCAATGATCTTCGGACCCCAGTGGCGCCCGAGATAGTAGTAGAACTGATCGCCGCTGAAACTACCGGCAAGAGCGCTGGCGATCACCCAGCCAAGCTCGAGCCCGCCGATGCTCGACGCCACCGCCATACCGGCGAGAATGACGATTGTCTCTCCCTCGATAAACGTCCAAATAAGGATCGTTAAATAACCGTAGTTCTCGATGAGATAAAGAACGAGCTGCTCGAAAGACATGCTCTAACCGTCGGCCCTAAGACCCCACCTCGTGCTTACAGCAATCTACATTATTCTTAACTCGCCAGCCTTGGCGCCGCGCCTGGCTGCGCCGGTCGCGTCATGCGGTCCCTGCACGAGGATATAAAAAAGCCCGCGCGCTTAACGCCCGGGCTTCCGTTCGCCGACTGAATCCTACGTGAACTGCCAGGCCGGAACAATCGTCGCATTTTTGTCCCTAGTCGTCGCGGACCGGCGCGCGCGCGCGTTTTCGCTCGGCGTGCAGGCGCTTCGACGCCAAGCGCCGTTTCTTGGCCGCGCGCGGCACACGCGTCGGAACGCGCTTGCGCGGCCGGTGGTTTAGTTGGCGCAGGCGTTCGATGAGCCGGTCGAACGCGATTTCACGGTTACGTATCTGCGAACGCGAGTCGGCCGCCGTCACCACCACCCCGGACGGACCATGCACGATGCGCACCGCCGATTCCGTGCGATTGACGTGCTGCCCGCCCGGCCCGGACGCCCGATGGACATCGATGCGAACCTCGCGCTTGAGCGTCTCGCGGTCGAGCGCGTACGGCGGCGGGCGGCGCCGGCTTTCCGGCTCGCTCATAGTGACGCGCCTGACGCCCGGGTATTGCTACAATACGCACCCCGAAAATCGCACCGCCGCGTCGAAAACAAAAGCATCATGATCGTCATTCTAAAGTCTCACGTCGCCACCGACAGTCCCGAGTACCGCCAGGTTCTCGACTTTCTCAACAACCAACCGAATATCCAACCGCGTGTCCACAACGTAACCGGAACGCAACAGACCGTGACCGAAATCTATCTGATCGGCGACACCGCGTCGCTCAGCAAGGCGGATATCGAAGGCCTGCCCGGCGTCGAGCGGGTCGTGCGCGTATCGGAAGAATACCGCATCATCGGCCGCCACCGCGACGACCACCGGCCGGCCGGCTTCGACTACAACGGCGTGCGCTTCGATCAGGACAACTTGAACATTTTCGCCGGCCTGTGCGCGGTCGACACACGCGAGCACGCGGAGCTGATGCTGCGCGCGCTCAAGGAAAACGGCCAAGTCTGCACGCGCATGGGCGCCTACAAGCCGCGCACGAATCCGTACGCGTTTCAGGGCCACGGCAAGAGCTGCCTGCCATGGGTGTTCGAGCTGGCGGGAAAATACGGGGTCAGGGTCGTGGCGATGGAGATTACCCACGATTCGCAAGTCGACGAGATCGCGAACGCCTTGGAAAAAACCGGCAAGCCGACCGGCGTGATGCTTCAGATCGGCACGCGCAACACGCAGAACTTCGAGCTGCTGAAGATCGTCGGGCGCCAGCGTGAGTTTCCGGTGCTGTTCAAGCGCGGCTTCGGCATCACGCTCGAAGAGTCGCTGAACGCCGCCGAGTATCTCGCGAGCGAAGGCAACCGCAACATCGTGTTCGCCCTGCGCGGCATGAAAACGAACATGGGGGACCCGCACAGAAACTTCGTCGACTTCGCGCACGTCCCGGTGGTGAAACGGCTAACGCGCCTGCCGGTGTGCATCGACCCCTCGCACTCCGTCGGCGGCCGCGAACGCGCGCCCGATGGATTGCTCGACCTCTTCCACGTCACCGCCCAAGGCGTGATCGCCGGCGCGAACATGATCCTGGTCGATTTTCACCCCGCGCCCGCGAAAGCGCTGGTCGACGGCCCGCAGGCGTTGACGCTCGACGAATTGCCGATCTATCTGGAAGACATCGCGATCGCGCGCGAGGCGTACGAGAAGCGGCGCGCGCTTGGCGCAAAGGGTCGAAAGGGATAGCTCCGGTTCATTGAGATACAGGCAGCGTTGGTCGCGAGATCTCGGGCCAGTGGTATACTATTCTCAAGTTTGAGCCGAGAGGAATTTTCGGATGGCCACGAACTCCAACACACTGCGTCAGCGCTTGCATGAGTTAGCCGATCAGCTCCCATCAGACGCCACGTGGGACGACGTGATCGAAGAAGCACGATTTCGAAAGGCTGTGGAGGCGGGTCTTGCGGCGGCGGAACACGGTGCCTTCGCAACAGACGATGAAGTAGAGAAAGCCTTTGCTCGCTGGAACGTGAAAACGTGAAACTGCGCTGGACGCGCCCTGCCTTATCGGATTTTGTCGAAGCACAAAACTACATAACCCGCGAAAACCCTACCGCTGCGCAACAGGTTGCGCAACGTGTTTGGGATGCTGCGTTGCAGCTCCTCACTCATCCCGATCTAGGTCGTCCCGGACACGTAACGGGCACACGCGAATGGGTGGTTGCGAAAACACCTTATCTCATCGTCTATCGCCACAAGGAAGAATCCGTCGAAATTCTGCGCGTTTGGCACGCTAAGCAGGATTGGAAAAACACATCTGGATAGTAATCCGGTCGGCGGCCGCGAACGTGCGCCCGATGGATTGCTCGACCTCTTCCACGTCACCGCCCAAGGCGTGATCGCCGGCGCGAATATGATACTGGTGGATTTTCGCCCCGCGCCCGCGAAAGCGCTGGTCGACGGCCCGCAGGCGTTGACGCTGGAAGAACTACCGATCTATCTGGAAGACATCGCGATCGCGCGCGAGGCGTATGAGAAGCGGCGGGCGCTAGCTGCCAAGAGCCGAAAGGATTAGCGTTACTTACGATCATTTTGTTCGGTTTCAGCGGTAGCGAACCGTCCGCTGCTGCTCGAAACCGTGGTACGTCTCCTATTGCGTATTGCCGCTTGTTTTGCCGCAGCAGGCATGCCGCGCGTCCGGCCGCGCTTGCCGGCATGTGGCCGGCTTGCGGAAGATAGGCATACGGACAAAAGGAGGTCCGCCCTGCGGCGTCGCCTGGCCTCATCGATTGCCTGCTTCACTCTCCTGCTCACGCCGCTGAGCGGGGCCACCTCCGCCTATGCGGCAGAGTCGCAACGCAGCGGCGACACTCAACACGCCGAGGTTAGAGCGAAGACCGAGATCATTCTTCTGCCCGAGCCGGGCGCGTCTCTTTACGCGCCCTACATCGCCGATCCGCGGCGCCCGAACTTCAGCTTGCAACTGATGACGTTCTCGGCGAGCGACATCCCCGACAGCGGGGAGCATCGTTACGGCATCAAGATGGGCGGCCTGATCGAGCTCGTCGAGGCGCGTTCGAAGGACGGGAGCGATCGCGGGTGGCAGCTCGAACTGGAAGCCGGTTTTATCGGGCAGTCCGACCGCACGCAAAGCGAGGATTTCATCGGCTGGGATGGCATCTACGGGCTGCTCGCCTCATGGCGCCCGAGCGACGCGCTCGCCTACCGGGTCGGTCTGCACCATGTCTCCGCGCACGTCGGTGACGAGTACGCCGAGCGCACGGGGCGGCAGCGCATCAACTATACGCGCGGCGAGTTGGTCGCCGGAGTGCGCGCCTCGCCGGGCGGTCGTTGGCACACGTACGCGGAGGCCGGCTGGGCCTATGATTTGCGCAATGAAGCGCTGCAACGACCCTGGCGTGCTCAGCTCGGGTTGGAGTACATCGCGCCGTGGCGGGCGTCGGCCGAGTGGTACGCCGCCGCGGATGTCTATGCGAGTGAAGAGCGCGACTGGCGGATCGATCGCACGTTGCAGGTCGGCATCGCCCTGCGTCGGGGCGCGCGCACCTGGCGCTTCGGCATCGAGCACTACCGCGGTCGCTCGCTGCTCGGTGAATTCTTTCAGAACGACGAGCGCTACACGAGTCTCGCCGTGTGGCTCGATTTGTGAGAGGACAATAGAAAAGTAACAAAGAAAAAAGTAACAAACGGGACGCTACCCTTCAATGCACAGAACAAAGGGTAGCGTCCCATTTATTCCGGGAATGGCAGTGAGCTATCCGGACCGCAAGTGACTGCGCCTGGTCGGCGAACGAAGATAGCTGCATTTAGCTCTCCCGTGTTCGCTCTTTAAGTTCAAGAATGACTTAGCGCGCCCGCACTCTGCCTTTGTACCGCGCCGGCGCTCATCTGCGTCGCCTGCGACGAACCACGAACCGGCGCATCTTGACGGCCTGCAGCATTTATCCTCTACTGTCGAGACTCGCGTGAGGGGGGGTCAGCCTTGGTGGTTGCATCGTCCGCTACTGGTTCGTCGCAATGGATCATTCGTGCGA
>Ga0299906_10004129_pt1 | contig 11920 bp, 7 predicted proteins | sample RVTome_14_FD_200259 | JGI IMG/M metagenome (GOLD analysis project Ga0299906, IMG submission 200259) | Soil microbial communities from uranium-contaminated site in the Upper Colorado River Basin, Wyoming, United States - RVT145D125 (version 2) ...
GGCAGTGGGTGCGCAGCATCGAGGAGCGCGGGTCCTTCGGCGAGAAGTCCTGCATCAGCTCCCACCAGAGCCAGCGCGCCGCCCGCATCTTGGCGATCTCCAGGTAGAAGCTCATGCCGATGGCCCAGAAGAAGGACAGGCGCGGCGCGAAGCGGTCCACGTCGAGCCCCTTGGAGAGCGCGGCGCGCACGTACTCGAGGCCGTCGGCCAGGGTGAAGGCCAGCTCCAGCACGGGCGTCGCGCCGGCCTCCTGCATGTGGTAGCCGCTGATCGAGATCGAGTTGAACTTCGGCATCTGCTTCGCCGTGTACTCGATGATGTCGGCGACGATCCGCATGCTCGGCCCGGGCGGGTAGATGTAGGTGTTCCGGACCATGAACTCCTTGAGGATGTCGTTCTGGATGGTTCCGGTGAGCTTCTCCGCCGGGCAGCCCTGCTCCTCGCCGGCCACGATGAAGCAGGCCAGCACGGGCAGCACGGCGCCGTTCATGGTCATGGAGACGGACATCTGCTCCAGGGGGATGCCGTCGAAGAGGATCTTCATGTCCTCCACCGAGTCGATGGCGACCCCGGCCTTGCCCACGTCCCCCACCACCCGGGGGTGGTCCGAGTCGTAGCCCCGGTGGGTGGCCAGGTCGAAGGCGACCGACAGGCCCTTCTGCCCCGCCGCCAGGTTGCGGCGGTAGAAGGCGTTCGACTCCTCGGCGGTGGAGAAGCCCGCGTACTGGCGGATCGTCCACGGGCGGTTGGCGTACATGGTGGCCCGCGGGCCGCGCAGGAAGGGCGGCGCGCCGGGCAGGCTGTCGGCGAAGGCCAGCTCCTCCAGGTCGGCGGCGGTGTAGAGGGGCTTGACCGGGATCCCGTCCGGCGTCATCCACACGAGAGCCTGCGGGTCCTTGCCGCCCAGGTCCTCCCGCGCCAGCTCCTCCCAGCGCGAGGGATCCGCCCGCTGCCTGCGCCGCCTGCCCTTCATGCCGGCTCTCCCGGGGCGAAGGTAGCCCTCACATCGACCGGCGGTAGCGACCGCCCACCTCGAAGAGCGCATCGGTGATCTGCTGGAGGCTCGCCACCCGCACCGTCTCCATCAACTCGGCGAAGACGTTGCCCCGGCGGCGCGCCACCGCCTGCAGGCGCGCCAGGGCCGCCGGCGCGCGCTCCGCGTGCCGGGCGTGGAAGGCGGCCAGGTTGTCGAGCTGCTGGCGCTTCTCCGCCTCGCTCGAGCGCATGAGCCCCGTGGGTCGCGCCTCGCGGTCCGGGTCCGGGTGGGGATTCTCGAAGGTGTTGACCCCCACCACCGGCAGCTCGCCCGAGTGCTTGAGCGACTCGTAGCGCAGGCTCTCGTCCTGGATCCGGCCGCGCTGGTAGTGGGTCTCCATGGCCCCCAGCACGCCGCCGCGGGCGGAGAGGCGCTCGAATTCCTGGAGCACCGCCTCCTCCACCCGGTCGGTGAGCTCCTCGATCAGATAGGAGCCCTGGAGCGGGTTCTCGTTGCGGGCCAGCCCGAGCTCGCGCTGGATCACGAGCTGGATGGCCAGGGCGCGCCGCACCGACTCCTCGGTGGGGGTGGTGACGGCCTCGTCGTAGGCGTTGGTGTGCAGGCTGTTGCAGTGGTCCTGGATGGCGATCCACGCCTGGAGCGTGGTGCGGATGTCGTTGAAGGCCATCTCCCGGGCGTGCAGCGAGCGCCCCGAGGTCTGGACGTGGTACTTGAGCTTCTGGCTGCGCTCCGACGCCCCGTAGAGCTCGCGCATGGCCACGGCCCAGATGCGCCGGGCCACGCGACCGATCACGCCGTACTCGGCGTCGAGGCCGTTGCTGAAGAAGAAGGAGAAGTTCGGCGCGAAGTCGTCGACGGCCATGCCCCGGGCCCGGTAGTACTCGCAGTAGGTGAAGCCGTTGGCCAGGGTGAAGGCCAGCTGGGTGATCGGGTTCGCTCCCGCCTCGGCGATGTGGTAGCCGGAAACGGAGACCGAGTAGAAGTTGCGCACGCGGTTCGCGGTGAACCACTCCTGCACGTCGCCCATCAGCTGGAGGCCGAAGTCGGTGGAGAAGATGCAGGTGTTCTGGGCCTGGTCCTCCTTGAGGATGTCGGCCTGCACGGTTCCCCGGACGCTCGCGAGCACCTCGGCCCGGATGCGCGCGTAGGTGTCCGCCTCGACGGCGTCGGCCCCGGAGACGCCGAGCAGCGAGAGGCCGAGGCCGCCGTGCCCCTCGGGCAGCTCGCCCGCGTAGACCGGGCCGCGGGCGCCGGCCAGGCGCCGCCTGGCCGCCTCCAGGCCGCCGTCGGCGCGCAGGTGCTTCTCCACGCCCTGGTCGATGGCGGCGTTCAGGAAGAAGGCGAGCAGCATCGGCGCCGGCCCGTTGATGGTCATCGAGACCGAGGTGGCCGGGTCGCAGAGGTCGAAGCCCGAGTAGAGCTTGACCGCGTCCTCGACCGTGCACACCGACACCCCGGAGTTGCCGACCTTGCCGTAGACGTCCGGCCGCGGATCCGGGTTGCGGCCGTAGAGGGTGACCGAGTCGAAGGCGGTGGACAGGCGCGCCGCCGGCTGCCCGCGGCACAGGTAGTGGAAGCGGCGGTTCGTGCGCTCGGGCGTGCCCTCGCCGGCGAACATGCGCGTCGGCTCCTCGCTCTCGCGCTTGAAGGGAAAGACGCCGGCGGTGAAGGGGAAGTGCCCGGGCGCGTTCTCCAGCCGCAGGTAGCGGGCCAGGGCCCCCCACTCGTCGCCGCCGGGCAGCGCCACCTTCGGGAGCCGTGTGCCCGAGAGCGTGGTGGTGGCGTTGTCGACGCGGATCGCCCGGCCCCGCACCCGGTACTCCTGGGCCTCGGCGGCGTAGCGCGCGCGGCGCTCGGGCCAGGCCAGGAGCTCCCGGCGGAGCTCCGGATCCAGCGCCGCCAGGACCTGCTCGCGGCGCTCGGCGAGCCCCGCGCGCAGCGCCGGATCGGCGCCCTCGCCGAGGCTCGCGAGCGCGCGCCCGAGCGCGGCGGCGTCCGCGGCCCGCTCCGCCTGCGCCGCCGTGTCGGCGCGCCAGCGGCGCACCGCCTCGGCGACCTCGGCCAGGTAGGCGCTGCGCGAGGTCGGGATCAGCGGCTCGGCGCCGCCCTCGCCGGCGCCCGGGCCGAGCGCCTCCGGCTCGCGGCCCTCCAGCCGGGCCATCAGGGCGGCGGCGAAGCGATCGAGGTCCGGATCGTCCCAGTGCCGGGCCACCGTCGGGAAGACCGGCACCCGCTCGTCGGGCGCGTCGAAGCCCGCCCGGTTGCGGCGCCACTGCTTGCGCACGTCGCGCAGCGCGTCCCGGGCTCCGTGGCGGTCGAATTTGTTCAGCACCACGAAGTCCGCCAGGTCGAGCATGTCGATCTTCTCGAGCTGGCTCGGTGCGCCGTACTCGGGCGTCATCACGTAGACGGAGACGTCGACCAGGTCGACGATCTCCGAGTCGCTCTGCCCGATGCCAGCGGTCTCCACCAGGATCAGGTCGAAGTGGGCGGCCTGGAGCACGCGCAGGGCGTCGCCGAGCGCCCCCGAGAGCGAGCGGTGGGCCTGCCGGGTCGCCAGCGAGCGCGCGAAGATGCCCTCGCCGTGGATCGAGTTCATGCGGATGCGATCGCCCAGCAGCGCGCCCCCCGAGCGGCGGCGCGTCGGGTCCACCAGCAGCAGGGCCACGCTGCGGCCCGGCGCGTCCCGCCGGAAGCGGCGCACGAACTCGTCCACCAGGCTCGACTTCCCGGAGCCGCCCGTGCCCGTGAAGCCCACCACCGGGGCGGGCCGGGCGCGGCGGGCCTCGAGCCGGCGGCGCAGCGCCTCCAGCGCCGCGCCCCCGCCCGGCCCCTCGCGCTCGAGCCAGGTGATGAGCCGGGCCACGGCGCGCGGGTCCCGGGGCGAGAGGCGCCCCTCCTCGTCCTCCACCCGCACGGCGCTGCGCCGGTCGCAGTCGGCGAGCAGGCTCCTGATCATGCCCTCGAGGCCGAGGCTGCGGCCGTCCTCCACGCCGAAGATGCGGGCCACGCCGAGCTGCTGGAGCCGGCGCGCCTCGTCGGGCGCAATGGTCCCGCCGCCCCCCCCGTAGACGCGGATCTCCGATGCACCCCGCTCGCGCAGCCGCTCCACCAGGTAGCCGAAGAACTCCATGTGGCCGCCCTGGTAGGAGGAGACGGCCACCGCCTGGGCGTCCTCCTGGATGGCGGCCTCGACGATCTCGTCCACCGAGCGGTCGTGGCCGAGGTGCACGACCTCGGCGCCCTGGGCCTGGAGCAGGCGCCGCACGATGTGGATGGCGGCGTCGTGGCCGTCGAAGAGGCTCGCGGCGGTCACCACGCGCACGCGCGCGGGCGCGCGCGGCAGCGGCGCGAGGCGGGCGGCGCGGGTCACGTGCGGGCCTCCGCGATGCGGGAGGCCACGTGGTCCCGGTACTTGGCGATCTCGTCGCGCAGCGCCATCAGCTCCCCGAGCCGGCCGTCGATCTCGTCGAGGTGGCGCCCGAGGAGCTGGTCGAGGCGCCCGAGCATGGCGCGGGTCGAGCCCTCGATGGCGTAGACGGCGCCGAGCTCGCGGATCTCGGCGAGGCTCAGGCCGAGGGCCTTGAGGCGGGTGATGAAGCGCAGGCGCTGCACCTCGTCGCGGCCGTAGACCCGGCGTCCCCCGGCCCGCCGGCGCACGCCGGGCAGCAGGCCGAGCTCCTCGTAGTAGCGGAGCGTGCGTGCGGTCAGCCCCGTGGCCTCGCGCAGCTCGGCGATGCTGAGGGCCTCGTCGCGATCGGGTGCTTGCCAGCTCACGTCAACTGGCTAGCACGGCGGGGCGCATCCTTCAAGCCGGCCTCAGGCCCGGGCGGGGGCCCAGGCCGCGGCCGGCAGGGGCGCGCGGGCCCCCCTAGAATCGGCAGCCGCCCCATGCCGATCCGGCGCGCGATCCTCCTCCTGCCGGCGTGGCTCGCGCCGACCCTCGTGGCGTGGCTCGCGCTCTCGGCCGCAGTCGCCGCGGCCGAGGTCCCGGCCCCCACGCCCAAGGCGATCCGCTCGGACCTCGGCCAAGGCGCCCCGGAGCCGGCGCCCTCCCCCTTCGGCTTCCTCGGCCCCCGCCGGATCGATGGCCTCAAGGCCGGCGTCGCCGGGGCCGGAGCCGGGCTGCTCCTGTGGGGCGCCGCGCTCGCCCGGGCCGGGCGGCCCGGGGCGGCCCGCCGCCCGCGCGACGCCGTCCTCGCCGCCCTCGGCCTCCTCGCCCTTGCCTGCTGGTGGAACCTGGGGCGCTTCCACTTCGACCACCATGCCCACCGCTCCGACAGCTACGTCCACTTCCTCGGCGCCCGCTACTTCCACGAGCTCGGCTACGACCTCCTCTACCACTGCACGGCCGTGGCCGAGGCGGAGGCGGGCCGCGCCGACCGGATCGCGGGCCGGGGCATGCGCGACCTCCGCCGCAACGAGCTCGTCCGGGCGGCGGCGGCCCTCGCCGACCGGGAGGCCTGCAAGCGGCACTTCTCGCCCGAGCGCTGGTCGGCCTTCCGCCGCGACGTCGAGTGGTTCCGCGGCCACATGCCCCCGGGCCAGTGGCTGCGGGCGCAGATGGACCACGGCTACAACGCGACGCCGGCCTGGGGGATCCTCGGCATCCCCCTCGCCGGCGCGGGGCCCGCCTCGGAGTCGCGCCTGCGGGCGCTCGCGCTCATCGACCCGCTGTTCCTGGCGATCGCCTGGGGGGCGCTCGCCTGGGCCTTCGGCTGGCGGGCCACCTGCGTGGCCGCGCTCTTCTGGGGCACGAACCCCTTCGCCCACTTCGGCTGGGTCGGCGGCGGGCTGCTGCGCCAGGACTGGCTCTTGGCCACGGTGCTCTCGCTCTGCCTGCTGCGGCGCCAGCGACCCGCCGCGGCGGGCTTCGCGCTGGCCGTGGCCGGCCTGCTGCGCGTGTTCCCGGCGCTGCTCTTCGCCGGCCTCGGCCTGCTGGCCGCCACCGCGATGCTGCGCGAGCGCAGCCTGCGCCCGCCCGGCTGGGCGCTGCGGGCCGGCGCCGGCGCCGCCCTGGCCGTCGCCCTGCTGGTGCCGCTCTCGGTCGCCGTGGCGGGGGCGGGCGCCTGGCCGGAGTTCGCGGTCAAGCTCCGGGTGCACCGCGACACGCCGCTCCAGAACGCCATGGGTCTCGCCGTCCTGCTGGCCCACGACCCGGCCGCGTCCGCCGACGATCTCTACCACCCGGGCGCCGGCGACCCCTTCGGGCGCTGGAAGCAGGCGCGCCGCGCCGCCTTCGAGTCCCGGCGCCCGCTCTTCTATGCCCTGCTCGTCGGCTTCGGCCTGCTCTTCGCCCGCGCCGTGGACCGGCGCAGCCCCTGGGAGGCGGCGGCGCTCGGCGTGGGCTGGATCCCCATGGCCACGGCCCCCACCTGCTACTACTACTCGGTGCTGCTCTGCCTCGGGCCGCTGTGGCTGCGGCGCCAGGGGATCGGGGTGGGGCTCTCGGCGCTCTCGGCCGCGGGCTGGCTCTTCGCCTCGCGCTGGCACGCCACCGACGAGGTCTTCGCGCTCTCGAGCGCCGCCGTCCTGGCCTTTGTGCTCTACGCGACCGCCGCCCTCGCCCGGGGCGATCCCTCGCCCGCGGCGCCCCCGCTCAGACCGGGGTGACGCTGCGGCGCTTGCGCGGGACCGGGTCGCGGCGGCCGCGGGCGGCCGCCAGCCGCGCCGCGATCTCCTCGCGCAGCCGGGCCGGCTCCACCACCGCGTCCACCACCAGCTCGCTGGCCAGGCGCTCGATGTCGATGTCGCGGCGGTATTCCTGGCGCAGCTTCGCCTCGGTGGCCGCCCGCTCCGCCTCCGGCAGCCCCTGGAGCTTGTTGAAGTAGACCGCGTTGACGGCGGCCTCGGGCCCCATCACGGCGATCATCGCCGAGGGCAGCGCGAGGGTCGCCTCCGGCTCGAAGCCGGGGCCGCTCATGGCGTAGAGCCCCGCCCCGTAGGCCTTGCGCACGATCACCGAGAGGCGCGGGACCGTGGCCTCGGCCACCGCCATGATCATCTTGGCGCCGGCGCGGATGATGCCCTGGCGCTCGACCTGCCGGCCGATCATGAAGCCCGGCACGTCGGCCAGGAAGAGCAGCGGGATGCCGAAGGCGTCGCAGAGCCAGATGAAGCGCGCCGCCTTGTCCGCCGAGTCCACGAAGAGCACGCCGCCCTTGACCTTCGGCTGGTTGGCGACGATGCCCACGGGCTCGCCCTCGATGCGCGCCAGCCCGGTCAGGATCTCGCCGGCGAAGAGCCGCTTGAGCTCGAAGAAGGAGTCCGCGTCGATCACCCGGTCGAGCACCTGGCGCATGTCGAAGAGCTTGTTCTCCTCCCGGGGGATCGCCGACTCGAGGTCCGCCGGGTCCAGGGCCGGGGGCCGCGGCGCGGCCCGGGGCAGCGGCGCGTCGGCCGAGGTCGGGAAATAGGCCAGGTAGCGGCGGGCGGCCTCCAGGGCCTCGGCCTCGGTGCAGGCCAGCAGGTCGCCGCAGCCCGACACCGTACAGTGCATGCGCGCGCCGCCCATCTCCTCGAGGCTGGTCTCCTGGCCGATCACCATCTGGGCCATGCGCGGCGAGCCCAGGTACATGCTGGCGTTGCCCTCGACCATGAAGACCGCGTCGCAGAAGGCCGGGATGTAGGCGCCCCCCGCCGCCGAGGGCCCGAAGAGCAGGCAGAGCTGGGGCACCAGGCCGGACATGCGGCACTGGTTCAGGAAGATGCGCCCCGCGCCGCGCCGGCCCGGGAACATCTCGATCTGGTCGGTGATGCGCGCGCCCGCCGAGTCCACCAGGTAGACCAGCGGGACGCGCTGGCGCTCGGCCCGCTCCTGGATGCGCAGGATCTTCTCCACCGTGCGCTTGCCCCAGGAGCCGGCCTTCACCGTGGAGTCGTTGGCCATGACGCAGACGGGGCGCCCGTCCACGCGGGCCGAGCCGGTCACCACGCCGTCGGCGGGCAGGTCGCCGGCCAGGCTGTTCGCGAAGGCGCCGTCCTCGACGAAGGAGCCCTCGTCGAGCAGCCGCGCCAGGCGCTCGCGGCAGAAGAGCTTGCCCGCGCCCCGCGCCTTCTCGTGGTAGCGGGGGTCCCCGCCGGCCCGGATCCGGGCCAGCCGCTCCCGGACCTCCTCGCCGCGCTTCACCCCTCCTCCTCCCGGCGCGCCCGCTGCCGCTCGCCCAGCACCGCCCGGTAGACGCGCCCCGGCAGCGGGCGGGAGAGCACATCCTGCTCCAGCCAGGCCGCCGCGTCGACGAGGCGGCGGAGGTCCACGCCGGTGGCCACGCCGCCGCCCTCGAAGAGGTCCACCAGGTCCTCGGTGGCGACGTTGCCCGAGGCGCCCGGGGCGTAGGGGCAGCCGCCGAGGCCTCCCAGGGCGGCGTCGAAGCAGCGCACGCCCGCCTCGTAGCCCGCCTGGGCGTTGGCCAGGGCGCGGCCGTAGGTGTCGTGCAGGTGCAGCGCCACCCGCGCCAGGGGCACCTCGCCGGCCACCGCCGCCACCAGCTCGCGGACCTGGGCGGGGCGGCCCACCCCGACGGTGTCGCCGAGCGAGATCTCGTCGGCGCCGAGCGCCCGCAGGCGCCGGGCCAGGTCCACCACCGCCCCCAGCGCCACGCGCCCCTCGTAGGGGCAGCCGCAGGCGGTGGAGACGTAGGCGCGCAGCCCGACCCCGTCGGCCCGGGCCCGCTCCGCCACCGGCCGGATGCGCTCGAGCTGCTCGGCCACCGAGCAGTTCACGTTGCGGCGGTTGTGGGTCTCGCTGGCCGAGACGAAGCAGCCGATCAGGTCGGCGCCCCCGGCCTCGAGGAAGCGCTCGTAGCCGCGCTCGTTCGGCACCAGGGCGCCGTAGACCACCCCCGGCAGCCGCGGCAGCGTCCCCAGCAGCGCGTCGGCGTCGGCCAGCTGGGGGATCCAGCGCGGCGAGACGAAGGACGTGACCTCGATGCGCCGCAGGCCCGCCGTGGCCAGGCGCGCGATCAGCTCGAGCTTCGCGGGGGTCGGGACCGTCTCGGGCTCGTTCTGGAGCCCGTCCCGGGGACCCACCTCGTAGAGCGCGACGTCCGGGCTCACGCCGGGAGTCTAGGTCCCGATCACGAAGCTCACGCTGGTGGTGCCGCTGCCGCCGATGTTGAGGGTCTGGACGTTCCGCGCCCCCGCGATCTGGTAGTCGCCGGCCCCTCCGGTGACCTGGAGGTAGCCGTCGAGCAGCTGGCGCACCCCGGTGGCGCCCACGGGATGGCCGGCGCCGATCAGCCCGCCGCTCGGATTGATCGGGTGCTTGCCGTCGATCTCGAGCCAGCCCTGCTCCACCGCCTTCCAGCTCTCGCCGGGCTCGGTGATGCCGAAGTGGTCGATCGCCATGTACTCGGAGGTGGTGAAGCAGTCGTGGGTCTCGATGCCGTCGACGCCGTTCACGTCTCCGATCCCGGCCCGCTTCCAGGCGCTGGTGATGGTCGCGCGCACGTGCGGCAGCACGAAGCGGTCGTTCTGGCTCTCCGCCACCTTGTCCGCGAAGCGCAGCCGCGCGGTGTTGTGGCCCCAGCCCTTGATGCGCGGGATCCGGTCGAGCGCCAGCCCCCGGGCGCGGGCGTAGCGATCCGCGTAGCTCCGGGAGGCCAGGAACACGCAGACGGCGCCGTCCGTCACCTGGGAGCAGTCGGCGATGCGGATGCGCCCGCCCACCGCCGGGTTGTCGTCGGTGCGGCAGAGCGCGTGCTCGCGGTTCATGTACCAGGTGCGGGTCTGGGCGTTGGGGTTGCGCTTGGCGTTGTCGTAGTTGATGCGGCTGATCTCGGCGAGGTGCTCGTCCCGCAGCCCGTAGCGCTTGTCGTACTCGTCGCCGAGCCGGCCGAAGAGCTTCGGGAAGGGGAACTCGACGCCCTCGGCCTCCTGGGCGTACCAGGCCGCCGTCCCCAGGTAGGCCCCGCCCTCGGCGGCGGAGACGGTCTTCATCTGCTCGATGCCGACCACCGCCTGCAGGTCGTAGCGGCCCGCCTCGATCTCCGCCGAGGCCACCAGCAGGGCGATGCTGCCCGAGGCGCAGGCCGCCTCGTGGCGCGAGGTGGGAAGGCCGCTGAAGGCCGGGTGCACCTCGGTGAAGAAGGCGCCGAGGTGACCCTGCATGCAGTAGAGCTCGGCGGCGAAGTTGCCCACGTGCGCGCTCTCGATCTCCTCCGGGGCGATCTCGCAGCGCTCGAGGGCGCCCTGCACCGCCTCGCGCATCAGCGCCGAGAAGTGCTTGCCCTCCTTCGTCCAGTTGCGGGCGAAGTCGGTCTGGTATCCGCCGAGCACGTAGACCTCGGAAGCGGCTGCCATGGATCCCTCCGGCTCGTCTAGCCTGCCACGAAGAAACGGCCCACGTTGATGTGGGGATGCTGGAAGAAGCGCCGCGGCTCGCCGCTGCGGGCGGCCCGGGCCAGGGCCTCGGGCACCGGCAGCCCGGCCCGCTCGATCATGGCCACGCCGGTCCCGGCGCCCAGCACGTCGACCAGCGCCCCGGGCGGGATCCAGTTGAACCCCGTCCCCATGATGCGGTCGATGCCGTCCAGGCTCCCGGTCACCTCGCCCACCCGGTGGAAGGCGTAGCTCAGGTAGCCGGCCACCACCCGGCGGGCGATCTCCGCCTCGCGGCCCGGAGCGGCCGCGAAGCGCTGCATGGCCTCGCGGTAGCGGCCCTCGGCGTGCAGGGCCGAGATGGCGCCGATGTAGCCGAGGTCCGGCAGCGGGAACTCGGACTGGGGCCGGTAGTCGCCGCTGACCGGATCGAGGGCGTGGCGCTTGCCGTCCTCGTCCTTCCAGAAGAAGCCGCGGCCGGTCTTGTTCCCCAGCACGCCCCGCTCCATCAGCTTGTCCATGTAGCGGGGCAGCCGCAGGGTCTCGTGGGCCTCGTCGTCCGTGTTCTCGTAGACGTTGTCGACGATGGCGCGGTGGATGTCCCAGCCCACCAGGTCGATGGTCGCCAGCGGCGTCAGCGCGCGCCCGGTGTAGGGGCCGATGATGCGGTCCACGAGCACCGGGCCCAGCTCCTCCGCCAGCTGCGCGGCCTCGTTCAGCACCTTGAAGCCGACGCGGTTGCCGGCGAAGGCGGGGGTGTCGGCGGTGCGCACGATCTCGCGCCCGAGCCGGGTCCGGGCGAAGGCCTCGACGAAGTCGGCGACCGCGGGGTCGGTGTCGCGGCCCGCGACGAGCTCGGTGCCGACGATCACGTTGGGCGGGTTGAAGAAGTGGAGGCCCAGGAAGTGGCGCCGGAAGGAGTCGTCGCGGCCCCGGGCCAGCGAGTCGATGGAGAGCCCGGAGGTCACCGTCGCCACGATCGCGTCGGCGCGGCGCAGCTTCTCCACCCGGTCGAAGATCCGCCGCTTGACCTCGAAGTCCTCGGTCAGGGCCTCGAAGACGAGGTCCGCCTCGCCGACGGCCGTCTCCAGGTCGTGCTCGTAGTCACCCACCCGGGCGCGGCTGGCCACGGTGGGCGAGCGCACCTGGCGGATGGCTGCCCCCAGGCCCTCCTCCGCCTTGCCCTTGGTGCGGGCCAGCAGCGTGACCTGGGGCACGGCCTGGGTGAACAGGGCCGCGCTGCCGTAGCCCATGGTGCCGTTGGCCCCGAGGACCACGACGCGCTCGAGCGGGCGGCTGGCCAGGAGCGCGCGCATCTCGCTCGGGCTGAGGGGGGGCTTGCCCTGGGACATTCCTCTCCTTCCGGCGCCGCAGACGGTCGGAATCGTTCGACCCTAACCCAGTATTGACAGTATCGTCAAACCGTCCGAGGTGACGCGGCCCTAGCGATAGCCGAGCGTTTTCAAACGCTTGGGTTGTCGGGCCCATTGCGGCTCGACCTTCACCCAGAGCTCGAGGTGGACCCGGGCCTCGAGCAGGCGCTCGAGCTCCCGGCGCGCCCGGCTGCCGATGCGCTTGACCATGGCCCCCCCGGCCCCCACGGCG
>Ga0299906_10004130_pt1 | contig 11919 bp, 9 predicted proteins | sample RVTome_14_FD_200259 | JGI IMG/M metagenome (GOLD analysis project Ga0299906, IMG submission 200259) | Soil microbial communities from uranium-contaminated site in the Upper Colorado River Basin, Wyoming, United States - RVT145D125 (version 2) ...
CGACTCCGTCGCCGCAGGACGGCGCGCAGTCCAGAGCACAGCTCGTCTCGTCTTCGGAGGGATCACAGACGTCGTCCCCACAAACACCGCAGTCCGGCCAGCAGATAACCGTGTTCTCGAAGCCCGTGCAGAGCCCATCGCCACAGCGATCCGGACAGTCGCCCGAGCAGCTCAACGCGTCCTCGTCGCCCGAGCACAGACCGTCGCCGCAGAGGTCGGGACAGTCGGCCGCGCAGGTGAGCGGGTCCTCGGTGCTCTCGCAGGTCCCGTTGCCGCAGTCGCTGCCACCCGTGCCCTCCTCGAGGCTCGCGACGCGAAAGCCCAGGGAGCCCTGCTCGAACCACGGGTCGTCATACTCCTGAAACCGCCCTCGGAGACGGTCCGGCGTGGTGCCGTAGTACCCGCCCCGTATCGTACGGTTCTCCAGGATGCCGGCGAGCATGTCGGTCCACTCCGCTGCGTTGCCGCCCTGGTCGAAGGTGCCGTTCGGGCTGGGCGAGCCCGGGTAGCTCCCGACACCGGTGAAGTCCCCGAAGCTCCCGACGACCGCGCCGCAGTTCGCCCTGTTGGGAGTCGCGGTAGGGGTAGGAGACGGCGCCGAAGCAGCGGCCAATCCCTTGTGGATCGCAGGCGTTTCCGGGATCGCCGACCGTGACCCAGTGGAACGTGATGACAGTCAAGTCGGCCGGGGCGGTCGCGCGAGCGGCAGGATCGACCTGCAATCCGAGCCCGACGCCCAGGAGTACCGCGAGCGACATGACCGCGAAGACTCTCTTGATCACCGTTCCCCTCCTCGATTCGTTCGATCTCTCCTTGAGACCGCGGTGCGGGGTCACGGTGCAACCGGCGTGCCAATGTGAAAATCACGGTGAATAGGCGGACGACCGCCCGTCCCGGCCGCCGGCGCTAACGTGGATCGAAAGGCAATTACAATCTTCGACCCGACGGACGGTGAGTGACGGAGCCGAGTGGTTGAGCTCGGGGCTGGGAACGGGGTTGTTGGATGGACCACAGTCCCCTTCCTGCTCGTTGCCCGCAGCGGGGGGGTTAGTTTTACCGATACCCCCTGGTGTAAACCGTCCTCGTCGTCGACGAGGGACCGTGAAGCGCTCCTCCTCTCAGGGTCTCGACCACCAACGACGGCTCCCACGGGGACCCGCTCGCCGGCTGTAGCCACACGGTCTGAGTCACCGTGCTCGTGAGCCAGCGAGCGTCATCGGGATTCTGAAACGGATGTCGCGTCGTGATCGTAAGCCGGTTCCCGTCCCACGCCGTCGTCGAAACCGGGGCCGGACCCGTCCGACCCATGGTGACGGCGTTCTCGGTGTCGGATCCGTCCAACGCGAAGCGGTATCGCACGAGGGGTTGGGTTTCGCGTGGTACGAAGATCACCCGCTCGACCTCCAGGCGTTCTGCGGCGTGCACGATCGAGATCCGATCGCCCCAGCCGCTTCCGAGGGATGGGACCGGAGGAGGAGCCGGCTGTCCGGTGGGCGGCGCGGAACTGAGGACCGTCGTGGACCAGGCACCGGAGAAGTTCGGGTTGGGAAGCGCCTCCGAGCGAGGACCAAGCGGCCTCCGATCCGCACGCGAATAGGTCGCGACCGGGCTCCCCGAACCGCGCGGCGGCGGCGTGTACGGATCGTCGATGCCGCCGGGCACGCGCGGGTGAAGCTCGAGGGACGCCTCGTACTCCGCCACGATCCCATCCATGACGCTGATGACCCACGGATAGTAGTCCTTGACGTCGATCTCCTCGCGGGGATCGACGCGCAGATCGAACAGTCGCACCAGGTTGTCCGAATCGGGCTCGAGCTCGGTTCGGAAGAGATACCACATCTTCCAGTCACGCCATTTCACGGCCATGACGTGCCCCTCTCGAGCGAGGAAGAGCGCGCTGTCGCGTCTGGAGTGGGCCTCCTTTCCTTCGAGAAAGGGAAGCTGATTGACACCGTCGAGGATCCGGTCGTCCGGCACGATCTCAGGCGCCCCGACGGCCGCCGCGATCGTCGGGAAGAGGTCGATCTGGTGCACCATCTCATTGGACACGCGGCCCGCGGGAATCCGTCCGGGCCAACGGATGACACAGGGAGTCCGAATCCCGCCTTCCATCGCCGAGTTGTAGTAGCCGCGCCAGGGACCCGCATTCCCCCGCCACGGGCGTCTCATTTCCGCTCCGTTGTCGGTGCACCAGAAGACGAGGGTGTCGTCCACGATGCGAAGCCGCTCGAGCGCCGCCAGCACCAGGCCCACGTTGTAGTCGACGTCCGCCATGGCGTCGCCGACGTCCCCGGCTCCTGTCTTGCCGGCGAAGTCCGGATGCGGTAGCGCGGGGAAGTGAACCTGTGTCATCGGATAGAAGAAGAAAAACGGCCGTCCCTCTTCGACCTGTCGTTCCATGAAAGCGATGCCGCGCTGGGCGGCTTCACGATCGATCGTACGTCGCGTCTCGAGGTCGTACGGCTTCACGCGTCGAGAAGGCTCACCCGCTCTTGCCTCCCAGATGTGGGGAAGCTCGGTTTTCTTCGAGTCGAAGCCCTCGAAGGAGCTGAACTGCGCGGTGTCACTCGACGCGGGAATTCCCCACCATTCGTCGAATCCCTGGTGTTGGGGCTCCCTCCGGCCTTCCCAATCGTCACCTCCCACGTGCCACTTCCCGAACAAGGCCGTCCGGTAGCCTCTCGTGCGAAGCGCCTCGGCGATCGTCGCTTCCCACAACGTCATCCCATAGCGATTCCCTTCCCCCGTCCGCACCGCATAGCGACCCGTGAGCAGAGCGATGCGGGAGACGACGCACGAGTACTCGACGTTGAAGTTCGTGAGCCGGATACCCTCTTCCGCGATGCGATCGACGTTCGGCGTTGGGACGCCGCGTGCCCCGCCGTAGGAGCTCACCTCCCCGATCCCCAGATTGTCCGGGAACATCAACACGATGTTGGGACGTTCCGGATCGCGAGTCGCCGCGTCCCGCGCCTGCGCCGCTTCCGAGCTTGTGATGGAGGCCAACAAGAGCCCGGTGAGGAAAACGGGCACGGATCGTGGCCCTCGGCGCGGTCGGAGCACGACAGCTTCCATCGTCTGAATCCGAAGGTGCACCCCGGAGCCGAGACTCATCGGGCAGATGGTATATCGCGCAAGATCTTTTTGTCGATGGCGGCTTTCCATGCACGATCGAGCTCTCGAAGCCCCCGGGAGAGCGCCTCGATCTCCCCACCCCGCGCCAGTTCCGCGATGGCGGGGCCGTCCTGTTCAAGTCGAGCGCGCGTACTGCTTGGTCAAGGCATCGCCCGGTCTCTGGTCGACACCCGCGCTGGAGAAGACTCGGCACAAGCTCAAGGACTTGGTCGGCCGGGCCCAGGCCACCCTTGAACAGGCGACGTCTTGAACCCGAGCAGGAAATTGCATGCGTGCATTGAGTTGGACGGAGACCGCGAGGGTATCATCCTTCACGACGATACACATGGAAAAGGACGGGCGCGTCGATATGGATGAGCTCGCGAATCGCGCTGTCTCGCACGCCTGCCCGTACCTCGGGAGCATCCGGGAGCGTACGGTGAAAGCAACTCTCACCGGCGACGAGCTCCGCGCACTGCTTGGAGGTCCAGTACCCGATCGAGGAGAGGACCCGATTCGCGTAATCGACGCCATCGCAGAGGCGGGACGCACGGGCACGGTTGCCTCGCAAGGTCCTCGTTACTTCGGCTTCGTTATCGGCGGAAGCATTCCCGCGGCGATCGTCACCGACTGGCTCGTCTCCGCGTGGGATCAGAACGCTCAGACGTTCATCATGTCGCCGATCTCGGCGATCGTCGAGGAGATCGTATCGGAGTGGCTGAAACAGCTCTTTGGATTGCCATCGGCATGGAGTGTTGGTTTCGTGACCGGTGCGCAAATGGCGAGCTTCACTTCGCTCATGACGGCGAGACACGCGCTGTTGCGCCAGGCAGGTTGGGACGTGGAGCGGTCCGGGTTGTTCGGGGCGCCGCCGATCGAGGTCATCGTCAGCGACGAGTCGCATCGGACGATCTTCACGGCGCTTCGAATGCTCGGTCTGGGAGCCGAACGAGTTCGGCGAGTGGAGACCGATACACAGGGCCGAATGCGTCCGGACCGTCTGGGCGAGATATTGCGTGAGGGAGCCGGGCCATGCATCGTGTGCGCGCAGATAGGAAACGTCAACACCGGCGCCGTCGATCCAATCGAAGACATTGCGTCGCTCACGCGTGAGCGTGGAGAGGACCGGAGGCAACCGGCGCGACCTCGAGACCGCCTCTCATCCGACCTCATGTAATCCCGGCGATCCGAGCTCGCGCGGAAAATCTCCTATCCCATCAAGGTCGCCTCCCCTGCCCCGTAGTACCGAAGATTTCGGGAAAAAGGAGTTGACGATCGAGTCATTTCGATCTATATTGATCGGTGAATGGAGGCCGCGGGGATATCACGTCGCACGCAAGAGCGTACTCGTCGCTCTCTTCGTTCCTAGCGTCGAACGGGACGGCGTGACACCGGTGGATCAAGACTACTGGGTCGGCACTGGGGACGTTCGGTACGGTCTTCGGCGGAGCTACGGCCTACCCGAGAGCGAAGGGCATCTGGCGTGATGACGAACGTGGCGGCCATCTCGTACGCGACGAACCGGTGGTGATTCACTGCTACACCACTCCGGAGAGGATCGAAGACGAGGACGCGCTCGCGCAGTTGGGGTCCTTCTGCCGTCGCCTGGGGCGTGAAGCCGGCCAGGGCGAAGTGGGGCTGGTCGTCGGAGATGAGTACTTCGCCATCCGGGATTTCTCCGAGGATTTCTTCGAGGATTGCTCCGAGGATTGAATGACCAAGCGAAGAGTCGATACGGACAAAATCGCCAAAGGCCTGGGAGCCAGGAAGAGAGGTCGGGTTTATTCGACCGGTGGATATCCGGGGGCGGCCCAGCTCGCCGCCGAAGTGCGGGAGCGTTTTCGAGTGCCGGACGGGGGGGGACGTCCCACCGATCCGAGTTGGAGCGACAAACGGCTCGTTCCCGTAGCGCCTCGGACGCTCGAGCGTCTTCAGCGCATCGCGAAGCGCCTGAAAGAAGAGACCGGGGTTCGCGTTGAGCCTATGCAACTCGCCGCGATTCTTTTGGAAACGACCGCCGACCAGATTGAAGCCGAGGATTTGGACAGACTCGTGGCGGTACGTCGGCGAGGCACGGGTCGAACGCGGGAGTAGCTGCCCGCTTGGATCGTATGTCGAAGGAGGACCGAAATGGGTATGTACGACGACGTCGTCATGTTGGACGAGCCTCTCGCTTGCCCGGCCGGCCATCCCCTCGGCGGCCTGCAGACGAAAAGCTTTCACGACCCCTCGATGAGCACGTATCTCATCAAGGGGGACCGCGTGGTTCGCGCAGCGGGCCGCTCGTGGCGCGATGACGAGGACGAGCGGTCCGCCTGGCGTATCACCGGGGACGAGGCCGTTCACGAAACCTGGTATCGGTTGGAACCGGTTTCACCACCGGTAGAGTTGCACGTCTACTCCCATTGCGCCCATTGCGCGCCGGTCCTGGTTCGGAGCGACCGAGCAACCCTGTGGGGAGACATCGTTCAGGAACACCAGCTCTTCGTCGAGTTCTCACTGCAGTTCCCGGAAGGTGAGCCGATGAGGGTCGCGCGCGTCACCGGTGATCGGGACGAGCTCATGGAGGAGCTGCGCCGGGACGGGTTGCGCGTGCTGGAGGACGATGCTCCCCTCGCCTTGGCGCATCGCGAGATTCAACGCGCGAAGCGGGGGCCGGCGAGGCGCCTCTAGACTCCCGCCGCCTGAAGCGCCTTCAGCACGCGTTCGTCCCGGAACGGCACTCGCCGCAGCCGTACGCCCGTTGCGTCGAAGATGGCATTCGCCACCGCCGCGAGCGTCGGTTTGCAGGTTGCCTCCCCCGCCCCGTAGTGCGGGAGGTCGGGCCGCTCCGGGTTCGGGTCGCCGTTCACCAGCACGACGTCGATCCGCTCGGGCGTATCGGAGTGCGTCAGGGTCGGAGACGAGGACCAGTTCACGCCGGTCACCTTCTCGGTGTCGAATCGCACCTCTTCGTGGAGCGCCCGGCTGAGCGAGTGCAGCATCCCGCACTCGACCGCGCGCTTGAGCGCCTCGGGATTGACCATGAGGCCGCAGTCGTGGGCGCACACCATCCGCTTCGCCCAGACGTGGCCCGTGCGGCGGTTCACCTCGACTTCCGTAATCTGGGCCACCATGGTGTAGCTACGATAGGTATAGGCGATGCCGCGGCCGGTGAGAATGTCGCCGGTCGCCGCCGGCTTCGGCGACGGACGGGTGTCCCAACCGTACGCCTCCGCCGCAGCCTTGATCACCGCGAGGGAACGCGCCCGGCGGAACCCCTCGTCGTCAGCCGTGCTTGCGGAAAGAAGACGCAGTCGGAACTCGACGGGGTCGGCGCCGGCCGCCGCGGCCAGCTCGTCGATGAACGACTCGAGGGCGAACGTTATCTGTGGTCCGTCGGGATCCCGGAGGTTCCCGGTCCGCAGGGGCGTCTCCCACACCAGCGGCAAGGGGACGACACTCCCCTGCATCCGGCGATGGGGGATGGTGTACTGATCGTAAGGGATGGACGCGCGGCCACGGGCCGGCTCCGTCTTTCGCATGCCCGCGAGCTGCGCGATCAGGACCGAGTCATGCTCGTTGTAGCCCAGATGGTTGTGGTCGGCGGCGCGGGCGTCGTACTCGAGCGCGACGAGGCTCAACTTCCCATCCTGGCCATCCTGGCCATCCTGGCCATCCTGGCCGTCCAGGCCGCCTCGCATCCTCACGGCGTAGGCGGGTCCCTTGGTGTCCCAAGCCGTCTCCTCTTCTCTCGACCACTGCACGCGGACGGGCCGGCCGATCTCCTTCGCCAGGAACGCGGCCTCGAACCCGGCATCGTCCGCCGCGGTGCGGCCGTAGGCCTGAGGGCCGTCCATCCAGACGACGCGCACGCGATCGCGGGGCATCTGCAGGAACTTCGCGACGCCGTTGCGGAGGCCGTACGACTTCATGTCGTTGGAGTAGATCGTCATCTGATCGTTCGAGGGATCCGCCGTGGCGTGTGCGGGTCCGAACGCCGTATGGCCCTGAAACGGCACCTCGTAGTCGGCGTCGATGACCTTGGCTGCGGCCGCGAACCCGGCGTCCGGATCGCCCACGAGCTGAGGGTCGCTCTTGGACGTCGGTGTGGCCTTGCGCATGTAAGTGAAGAGATCCTCGGAACTTGGAAACGGCGCGGCGGCGGGCTTCTGCCAGTCGACCTTCAGCTCGCGCGCCGCGCGGATTGCCTGCTCTTCGCGCTCGCAGACGACGGCCACGTAGTTGCCCTTGCTGACCACGCGGACCAAGCCGGGAATCCCGCGGACGGAGGATTCGTCGATGCTCACGAGCGTGGCACCCGCGACCGGTGGCTTGACGTTGCGCGCGTGGACCATGCCGGGGAGCTTCACATCGACGGCCCACTTCAGCGAGCCGTCCACCTTTCTGGGAATGTCGTCGCGCGGCGGCGATTGGCCGACGTTTTTCAACTCCTGCACCGGCTTGAGACTCGCCTGCCCGGCGACCTTGTTCACGTCCTCCCCGGACAGCGTGACGTTGAATCGCTTGTCGCCGATGAGCTCGCCGTAGGTGATGGATTTCGTGGGGTCGGCCACCACCGAGATGACGCCATCACGGACGGTGAGCTCCGCGACGGGCACGCCGAATTTCGTGGACGCCATCTCGAGGAGCACGCGCCGCGCCTCGGCGGCGACGCGCCGCATCGGCCAGCCGTCGGTCTGGAGCGCGTCCGAGCCGCCGGATCCGCCCTGATCGACCGTGACATCCGTGCTGCCCATGACGCAGCTGGTCTTGTCGTAGGCGATGTCGAGCTCGTCCGACATCACCTGGCGGAAAGCGGTCCCCGTCCCTTGTCCGAGGTCGGTCTTGCCGACGTAGAACGTCGCCGTGTTGTCCTGTCGGATGACGATCCAGGAGTCGAGCTGGCGGAAGTCGAGATCCGGATACGGGCCGGCGGCTTGCCCGGAGGCATGCGCCTGAGCGACCGCCGAGAGCGGCCCGGCCATCGACAGGGCGCCCACTCCGACGACGAGAAAGCCGGACGTCTTGAGGAAGTCCCGGCGAGAGGCGCTTCCCTCTTCCACGGCATCCTCGATGGCTTCGGACGGGCTCGTGTTGGGTGACATCGTCACTCCTCCCCCTTCGCCTGCGAAGAGGCGCGCCGGATGGCCGCCTGAACGCGGTAGTACGTCATGCAGCGGCACAGCGTTCTCTCCATCGCTTCTCGGATCTCCGCGTCGGTGGGAGTGGGGTTGCGATCGAGGAGCACTTTCGCGGTCAGGATCTGCCCGTTCTGGCAGAAGCCGCATTGCGGCACCTGCTCGTCAATCCACGCCTGCTGCACCGGGTGCAGCGTGCCGTTCACGGAAAGCCCCTCGAGCGTCGTGATCTCGCGGCCTGCCACCGTCGAGACCCGTCGGACGCACGACCGCACGGCCTCGCCCTCGATGATCACCGTGCAGGCGCCGCATTGACCGAGCCCGCAGCCGAACCGCGGTCCGTGCAGATCGAGATCGTTCCTGAGGACGTACAGCAGCGGCGTCGAGGGCTCGACGTCCACGGTCTCGGTCGTGCCGTTCACTTTCAGAGTGATCTGACTCATCAGGCGCCTCCGATGCGAAACCTAGCATGTTGCGCGAGGCCGCGGCAACCTGGAGGAACCCAAGGGTTTCCGCTCGGACGTTCGGTTGACTTGGTCTCCACCGGACCTCGATAATCGGCGCTCGACTCGAGACCTGCAGAGGAGAAAACCCCATGAAGTATGTTCGTTCTTCCGCGCTGAGCCTGGCTCTCTTTCTCGTCGTCCACACTTCCTTCTTCCTGGCTCCTGCTGGAGCACAAGAGTCGGTCTTCCCTGCCGAGACCTGGGAGTACGTCGAGAAGGACGCTCTCCAAGCCTACGGCTGGTCTCCGGAATTGCTCGATAAGACGACGGACTTCATCCGGGACGAGTCGAATACCACGGGCCTCGTGGTCGTGGACCGTGGGCGAGTCGTCTATGAGTTCGGAGACATCGAGGAGCTCTCCTACGTGGCCTCGGTCCGCAAGAGCATCCTCGCCATGCTGTACGGCTACTGGGTGGAGAACGGGACCATCGACCTCGAAACGACGCTTTCGGATCTGGGGTTCGATGACATCGGAGGTCTCCTCCCCATCGAGAAGCAGGCCACGATCCACGACCTCGTCACCGCCCGCTCCGGCGTCTACCATCCGGCCTCTTACTCCGGCGACGACCTGGACCAGGCGCCGCCCCGGGGCTCTCAGGAGCCCGGAGCCTACATGCTCTACAGCAACTGGGACTTCAACGCCGCCGGCGCGGTCTTCGAGCACGTCACCAGGCGAGATATCTACGACGAGCTCCAGGCCCAACTCGCGACCCCCCTGCAGTTCGAAGACTGGGACAGGAGCATCCAGCAGAAGGCGGGCGACCTCACGATCTCCCAGTACGCCGCCTATCCGATCGTGGTCTCCACCCGAGACATGGCGCGCATGGGCTACCTGATGCTTCACGAGGGCAACTGGAACGGGAGGCAGGTCATCTCCAAGGATTGGGCCCGTCGCATCACGAGCGTCGTGACGCCGGTGGAGGAGATGAACCCTGTCGACCGCCGGGACGGCTACTTCGGCTACGGGTACATGTGGTGGGTGTGGGATGGTCCCAAGGCGATAGGGCCGTTCGACGGCGCCTACACGGCGCGGGGCGCGGTGGGACAGTGGATCACGGTGTTCCCATCTCTCAACCTGGTTCTCGCTCACAAGACCCACAACATCTATCGGCGCGCCACCAGTTGGGAATCCTTCGAGCGGATGATGGAGCTATTGTTCGAAGCGAAGGGAGTTGCGATGCCCGGTCCCTATCCCTGGGCGTCCCCGCGAACTTCGATCGAAGAAAACGCCAATCCATGAGCTGAGCCTCGTCTATCTGGAACCTCCCTATCAAGTTACGATCCGGTTCCGACCTCCCTGTTTGGCGGAAAGCAGATTGCGGCTGACCCGTTCCATGAGGGTCAGCAGACTCTCATCGCCGTCGCGCTCGGCGGCGCCTCCGCTCACGGTGATCGCGATCTCCTGGCCACCGGTAGTGCGGAAGGTCTCTGCGGCCACGGCCGATCGAATGCGCTCGAGAGCTGGCCGGGCGACCTCGATCGAAGCTCCGAGCATCACCACGCAGATCTCCTCACCACCGTAACGGGCTGCCCAGTCCTCGGACCGGGTGTTGGCGCGGATGCGAGCGGCGACCTGGTTGAGAACCTTGTCCCCCGTCGGAAATCCGTGGGTCTTGTTCACCGCTCCGAAGTGGTCGATGTCCAGAAGGGCGACGGTGAAAGGCATGTTCCGATCGGTCGAGACTTCGAGCTCGACTGGCAGGCGGCGGTCCAGGTAGCGGCGGCTGAAGAGACCCGTGAGAACGTCGACGTCGGCCTGTTCCTTGAGCTCCCCGAACAGCTTCCGTCCACGTTGGGCGATGAGCTCCGCCACCCTCTCGGCGATGACCCGCGTGCGGTTTTCGACGACCGAGCCCGGGATCAGGCTGAGGAACAGAACTCGCGGAATATCAATCGGCTGGTCGCGGAAATGAGACTGAAACAGGGAAGCAACCCGGACCGCGGCCCACATCAGCCAACGGCGAAGGAAAGGAACCTCCAGCTCGGCCATCGCACGCCTGAAGATCCCGTCGGCGTCGGCCCGGCTGACCTTGCCCGTTCTCCACAAATGATCGTGTAGCACTGCTGCACGCGTGTATCGACCGGATCGGGGAATCACCCACTGGAAAATGGCGGGAACCGAGGCAAAGTTGGTCCGCGATTTGGTGGGCACCTCGAAGAGATCCTGGTTCCCGCGGTACTGGAGAGGAGCGACCAGGACCCAGTCGAAGTCTGCCACTTGTTTAACGATCAATTCGCTCTCGAAGCCCATCGATCCCTCCGGGAAAGTTTTGCAGGAAACGTGGAATACACCGAGGTCCGGAAGATCTTCCGACGCGGAACGATCTTCGCAGCCAGACATCCAAAGAGGCCCTCTACCGCTACAGAATACAAGCGCGCTCCAGGCCGGGAGCTCGCCCCCATGCGGGCTGGCACACCGGTTCACCCTCGGCCTCCGTCAGAGCGCGAATCGCGCCCAGCACCTCGTCGCGGCGAAAGCCCCCGCGCTCGAGGTCTCGACGGAGTTTGGCCAAAATGCGGGACAGGCGGCGATAGAGCGGCTGTTGCCGAGTGCCCATCGCGACCGAGATGCCAGCCACGGTGAGCCCGTTTCTGAAACGAAGCCCCAGGATCGCGCGGTCGTCTTCGCCCAGTCGGGAGACTGCCCGGCTCAGCTCCATGCGGCAAGCGTGATAGGTCGAAGCGAATTCCCGATGAGCGATGCAATCGATGGGGCGCGCCCAGGCCTCGAAAGCGGTTCGGTGGAGAGCGAGTCCCCTCGGCATCCGAGGGGGAAGACGGTTGGCGAGTCGCTCGACCTTATCCGGCGAGTACTCCCCCCGACTCCTGCTGCGGACGGTCTCGATCGCTTCCCCATCGCTGTATCCATCCCGATTCGTGAGCATCTCGAGCTCGATTGCCACGGGCCCGAGCCTTCGAGCGGCCCGGCTCGGGCGCCATTTACCCCAGCGGCTGGCCATGAAATCGCGGCAATGATTCCGGATGACCATGGTGAGGTAGGTGGACAACGAGCTTCCGCCCCGAAATCGCCTGAAAACATGGTAGTTGTCCGAGATGAGCTTGAGCTCCACCGAGCTCACGAATTCAGCCGCATCCAAATCGGCGAGGCCAAAACATCGCGTGCAGCGCCGGGCGAGGCGGCGAATCAGAACGAGTTCCGATAGGAACAATTCCTCGA
>Ga0299906_10004131_pt1 | contig 11918 bp, 12 predicted proteins | sample RVTome_14_FD_200259 | JGI IMG/M metagenome (GOLD analysis project Ga0299906, IMG submission 200259) | Soil microbial communities from uranium-contaminated site in the Upper Colorado River Basin, Wyoming, United States - RVT145D125 (version 2) ...
AGAAAAGGGTCTTCGAGAGCTTTGGCGACATGCCGGAAGACATCATGGGCGAGGATGCCGTCATTCCGTTCAGAAGCGGGTTATTGAATGGATTGTCATATGTTGATGAGCCGCTGGTTCACTACCGCGATCATGGCGGGAACATTTCTTTCTGGGCCGAAGAAAGACGGTTAAGCAGGAATGCGATGGTCGAACTCGGTTCACGCATCATGCAATTCAAGGAACGGATGTATGGCAACTGGAAAAAAGACATCCAGCTGGCCAGAAACAAGAACATCATCGATACCCGTGAACATGACTGGGGACAATTGGTTCTGGATGAAAATATCCTGCTGGTCAGAAAGATGGATGATCTGTTGAAGACGCCCCTCGTAAGGTTGATTTTTCTTCTTCCCTATACTTGGCTCTATTTTGCAAGACGCATGTGCGGGGCGGTTTCCCCGTTTGTTGCGCTAAGAACAACCGCATGGAAGCTGCTTAACGGAGTGCTCCATTACCGGGCTCCCGTGGCGCATCAAATCATTCGCCGTGTTTTCGGGCGAAATTTATAAAGTGACGGAACTAGGGCAGTGTCATGAGTAGCCGAATCCTTGGCCAGGAGGAACTTGAGCTATACGGCAGCGAACAAGCATGGGCAAGACCATGAGACCTAGCGCGAAGGAGTTTGAAGCTTATTTTTCCCGCCTGCATAAGATCAGTTTTTCAGGCCGCATTTACAAGAGATTCTTTTTATCGCCCGTGCTGTATCTTTGCGCGCGCCGTTTTGGAAAGCGAATTATCGAGATCGGTTCGGGCACCGGCAGCGGGGTTCTGGGCACTTTTCCCAAACGCGTGCAGGGTCTGGAAATCAATCCAATCTCGGTCGAGTATTGCAGGGCTGCCGGATTGAACGTGCAGCTGATCGGGGACGACGGTACTTTTCCGGTGGCGGATGGCGCATTCGATGCCTGCGTTCTCGACAACGTGCTCGAGCACGTTGACGACCCTCGACGAACGCTGGATGAGTGCTATCGGATCACCAGAGACGGTGGCGGACTGATCGTTGCCGTGCCCGGCATACGCGGCCACGAGTCAGATAGTGACCATAAGAAATTCTATGACGAGAAGGCACTGAGGTTGCTGGATGATCGGTGGTCGTTGCAACGTTTGTTCTCGACCCCTTTTTTATTCATCTTCGAGAAACTGTCGAGATCCGTCAAACAGTACTGCCTGGTCGCGACGTATAAAAAGGTTTAAGAGCGCCTAACGAAATCACCGGCCGTGGTTTACTCCCCTCCTTTTCAAGGAGGGGTGGATGCGAAGCAGACGGGGTGGTTATATCGGAACGTCGAGCTCCCACCACCCCGCCCGCTTGCGCGGGCACCCCTCCTCCGGCAGGAGGGGAATTCATTTTGTTAGGCACCCTAGGGGAGTGCCTGGGAAGTTGAACCGGTATGCCGTGATGCCGCGAGATCTCTCAAGCACGATCGGAGCTGGTCCTCCCAGCGTGGTATCTCGATCCCGAATACCCGCTTGATCTTGTCCGTGCTGGTGACCGGATGAGGCGGCCTTCTTGCCGGCAGCGGGTACTGGTCGGAGGTGATCGGCTTCACGCTGGCCCAGCCATCGGGGATTCCCGAGACCTCTTTCATGATGTCGATGATGGCCTTGGCGAACGCGTAGCGTGAGGTGTGGCCACCCGCCGTCAGGTGATAAACCCCGGAGTGCCGGGTGATGAGCTCCTTTCGCCGCAACAGCTCCGCCGTAGCCCTTGCCAGCGCGCGCGCCCAGGTTGGCGAGCCGCTCTGGTCGTCCACCATCGACAGCTCGGGCTTTTCGCGCGCGAGCCGCAGCACCGTGAGCACGAAGTTGCTGCCGCGCGCGCTGTATACCCAACTCGTGCGCAAGATCAGGTGGCTTCCACCGGCGGCCGCGACGGCGCGCTCGCCCGCAAGCTTGCTCTTCCCGTAAGCGTTCACGGGATGGGGCGGGTCCTCTTCGACGCATGGCTGGTTGCGCTCACCGTCGAACACGTAATCCGTCGAGTAATGGACGAGGATCGCCCCGAGCCGCTTTGCTTCCTCGGCCATGACGCCGGGCGCAATGCCGTTGACCATCATCGCGAGGTCGGACTCGGATTCGGCCCGGTCGACGTTGTTGTACGCCGCCGCATTGACGATCACATCCGGTTTCGCATCCCGGATGGCACGCCGGATCGAATCCAGGCTTGCCAGGTCCATCCCGCTCCGATCGAGCCCGATTACCGTGCCGAGTGGCTCGAGCGCGGTCAGCAATTCCCAGCCGACCTGGCCGTTTCGACCGATGACTAGAATGCGCGGCATTCGTGAACTGTTAATGGTCAAGCTGCCGAACGCGGTCTGTTTGATCGAACTTTCTGGTGCGCCCCGAACAGGCGGGGGAGATCTCCGACCGGCGTTGCCTGGATGCGCGGACCCAGCGCAAACCTCTCCTGGACAGGACATACGACGTACGCCTTGGCGAGGCCGAGGTCTTCCATTGCCGCGAGCAGGCCCTTGGACGGACGAGGCGCTGCGGAGCGCTTGATCTCGAATCCAAGCAGGTTCCCGGCCGGCAGTTCTACGATCATGTCCACTTCCGCACCGGCCCCCGTGCGATAGAAGCTTGCGCGCGCACCCCCCGGCGCAAGCGCGAGTATCTGCTCGATGACCCATCCCTCCCAGGATGCGCCGCAAACCGGGTGGGCAAGGACTTCGTCCCGCGTTTTCAATCCGAGCAACCCGTGCAGGATGCCGGAGTCCCGGATGTACACCTTCGGGGTTTTCACCAGCCGCTTTTTCAGGTTGGGGTGATAAGGAGGCAGCTCGCGCACCATGAATGTCGCCGACAGGATATCGAGGTAATGGCGCATCGTCGGCGCCGTCAGTCCGAGGCTCGCGCCGACCTTGGAGGCGTTCCAGAGCTGACCGTGGCTGTGCGCGAGCATCAGCCAAAAGCGGCGCAGGTTCGACGCCGGCACGCGGATGCCGAGCTGCGGCAGATCTCTCTCCAGATGGGTAGCGATAAAGGCTTCACGCCAGGCAAGCGACGCGGACTCGGACCGGGCGAGAAAGCTCCCGGGAAAACCGCCCCGCAGCCACAGGCGCGCGGCATGCGCGTTCCCGACCTCATGCAGCGCAAACGGCGCAAGCTCGTGGTAGACCACGCGACCGGCGAGCGACTCCGCGCTCTGACGCAGCAGGTCGGGAGAGGCCGAGCCCAGGAGCAGGAAGCGCCCCGGCTGGCGGCGGGCGTCCACCAAGGCGCGCAGCACCCGGAACAGCCCGGGGATCTGCTGGACCTCATCGAGCACAACGAGCTTGCCGGCGAGTGGCTCGAGGTAGAGTTCCGGCTCGGCGATCTTCGCCAGGTCCGAGGGCCGCTCCAAGTCCAGGAGCACCGGCTGGCCCGGCATGCGCCGCAGCAGGCGGCGCGCGAGGGTCGTCTTACCAACCTGGCGCGCGCCGACCAGGGCCACCACCGGAAAACGGCGCAGGGAGGCGCGCACGGTCGCTTCGAGGCTCCTGGGAATCATCCTTGCAATCTTAAATGTTATCCTTAAATTTGCAAGGATAGGCTGAAGCGGGACTGGCTGAGGCGGTGCCCGGACTGCCGGGTGAACGCCCGCCGTGCCCGGCGCTCCCGCCTCGCGGTTCGCCCGCTCAGGGAAACAGTTCAGCCACCCTGAGCGGCAGGCCGGCGCGGTCCTTTGGCGACAGAACCGGCTCGCCCTCTAGCGGCCAGGATATGGCGAGGTCGCGGTCGTTCCAGGCGATGCAGCGCTCGTGCTCGGGCGCGTAGTAGTCGGTCGTCTTGTACTGCACCTCGGCGTGATCGCTGGTCACGAGGAAGCCGTGCGCGAAGCCGGCGGGGATCCAGCACATGCGGCGATTCGCGGCCGAGAGCCCCACCCCCGCCCATTTCCCGAAGGTCGGCGAGCTGCGCCGGACGTCTACCGCGACATCGTAGATTTCCCCGGCCGTTACCCGCACCAGCTTTCCCTGCGGCTGGCGAATCTGATAGTGCAGCCCGCGCAGCACGTTTTTTGCGGAGCGCGAGTGGTTGTCCTGCACAAAATGGATGCGAAGGCCGGTTGCGTCGGCGAACGCGCGCTCGTTGTAGCTTTCGTAGAAGAACCCGCGGTCGTCGCCGAACACGCGGGGCTCGACGATCAGAACGTCGGGCAGCGAGGAGCTGACGACCTTCATTTCAGGAAGCGTCGCGCCACGTCCCTGAGGTAGGCCCCGTAAGGCGCGTTGCCCATGGCCGCGGCCAGCTTATCGAGTTCAGCGGCGGTGATGTAGCCCATGTGAAACGCGCTCTCCTCGGGACAGGCGACCATGAGTCCCTGGCGCTTCTCGATGGTCTGGATGAACATCGATGCGTCGAGCAATGCGTCGTGGGTGCCGGTGTCGAGCCAGGCGATGCCGCGGCCCAGCAACACCACCTCGAGCTCGCCGCGGTCCAGGAAATGCAGATTGACATCTGTGATTTCGAGCTCGCCCCGGGCCGATGGCTTGAGTCTGCGCGCGATGTTCACCACCTCATTGCTGTAAAGATAGAGACCGGTCTGTGCAAAGTTCGATTTTGGGTGCTTTGGCTTCTCCTCGATGGACAAGACCTTACGGTTCTCGTCGAACTGGATTACGCCGTAGCGCTCCGGATCCTGTACGTGGTAAGCGAAGATCGTGGCGCTCCTGACGTTCTTCACTGCCTGTTGGAGGTCGATCGAAAGATCGTGGCCGTAGAAGATGTTGTCGCCGAGGATCAATGCGCAGGAGTTTTTGCCGATGAAGTCCGCGCCGATAGTGAAGGCCTGTGGGATGCCTTTGGGCTCGGGCTGCACGGCGTACGACAAGTGGATGCCCCAGCGCCTGCCGTCGCCCAGCAGCTGCTCGAAGCGCGGCGTGTCCTGCGGCGTGGAGATCAACAGGATGTCGCGGATGCCCGCCAGCATCAGCGTGGTGAGGGGGTAATAGACCATCGGCTTGTCGTACACGGGCAGGAGCTGCTTGCTGACCGCCTGCGTTGCGGGATAGAGCCGCGTGCCGCTGCCGCCCGCGAGGATGACGCCTTTCATTGCCATGGGGAATGGGAAATGGAGATCGTGAATTGGAAACAGGGATCAGTCCGTATCCGCGGCCAGGAGATTCCTTACCTCCACACGCAGCTGCGGAAGTCTACCCTCGATCACACCCCAGACGATCCGATCATCGATCGTCGCGTAGGCGTGGATCAGGATGTTCCTGAAGGCGATGATTCTGCGGTATTCGGTCAGCTTCTCGGCGAGTGCCGGATTTAATTGCGCCAGCCGCGTGACCGCCTCGCCGACGATCTCGAGCTGCCTCTCAATAGCCGAGCGGAGCATCGGGTCCTGCTGGTAGTCCGGGAAACTCTTCCCGGCGCAGAACCCCTCGATCAGCTCTAAGGCCTGCTGGATGTCGTACAGGTACTTGCGCGCTTCAAGCGGCATAGAGCATCGATTTCGTCTGCTCCAGGCGTTGCTTGAAGAAGGGATTGCGAAGGCCGGGCGTCGTCACCAGGTCTACGGGTCGCGAGAAAAGTCGCTCGAGTGCCTCCCGCAAACTGAAGTAAGCCTCCGCATACTCTTTCGGAGGAAGATCGCCCAGATCAACCAGAAAATCGAGGTCGTGAACTTGCAGGCTGTCGTCACCGGACGCAGCGGATCCAAACAGGTCCAGTCGCCGTACGCGGAATCGACGGCAGATAGCCTGGATTTCGCTCTTGCGCTGCTCGATTTCCTTCAGCATGGCGTCATGATGCGAATCAGGTGACCGCATGAGTTTACGCCGCGGGGGAGCACTGAGGAAGTCCCGCAAACATCGCCTTTCACCAAGCGTCAAACTTCTCCTGGGGATGGGACATTCTCCATTTACCGGTTTGAGTAATTGGTGTCGATCCAGCGCTGGTACTCGCCGCTGGTGACGTTGTCGGCCCATTTCATGTTGTCCATGTACCACTCGACGGTCTTGTAGAGACCGGTCTTGAAGCTCTCTTGCGGCTTCCAGCCGAGCTCGGAGCGGATCTTCCGTGCGTCCATCGCGTAGCGCCGGTCGTGCCCGGGCCGGTCCTTGACGAAGCTGATGAGCTTCTCGTGCGGGGCGTGGGCGGGGCGCGCTTCGTCGAGCAGGGCGCAGACCGCCTTCACCACGCCGAGGTTGGTCATTTCGCCCTCGCCGCCGATGTTGTAGGCCTTGCCCGGGCGGCCTTTGGCGAGGGCGAGCCGCACGGCGGCGCAGTGGTCGCCGACGTAGAGCCAGTCGCGGACGTTCAATCCGTCGCCGTAGATCGGCAACGGCTTCTGGTGCCATCCGTTGAGGATCATCAGGGGGATCAGCTTCTCGGGAAACTGGCAGGGGCCATAGTTGTTGGAGCAATTGGTCGTGATCGCCGGGAAGCCGTAGGTATGGTGGTAGGCGCGCAGCAGATGGTCGGCGGCGGCCTTGGATGCGGCGTAGGGACTGTTCGGCGCGTACGCGGTGGTCTCGGTGAACGGCGGGTCGCCGGCCCCGAGCGAGCCGTAGACCTCGTCGGTCGAGACGTGCAGGAAGCGGAAGCGGCTCTTTTCCGGCTCCCCGAGCGCCGACCAGTATGCGCGCGCTTCCTCGAGCAGCGCGAAGGTGCCCATCACGTTGGTCTGCACGAAATCGGCGGGGCCGTGGATCGAGCGGTCGACGTGGCTCTCGGCCGCGAAATTGACGATCGCGCGCGGCTTGTGCTCCAGCAGCAGCCGGCCGACCAGCGCGCGGTCGCCGATGTCGCCGCGCACGAAGATATGGCGGGAATTTCCCTGGAGGCTCGTGAGGTTCTCCGGGTTGCCGGCGTAGGTGAGCTTGTCGAGGTTGACGAGCGGATCGGACTCGGCTGCGATCCACTGCAGGACGAAATTCGAGCCGATGAAACCGGCGCCGCCGGTGACGAGGATCACGCGCAGGCTCCCGTCATGCGTCCACGCGTGAAACGTAAGTACCTGAATTCGAACCGTTGTTCACGCCCGCTATTCTATGCGCAAAGCGGGTTTCAGTGTAGGCTACGGAACCGCCGCGATGCGCTTTCTCTACACGCTTCTGCTCTATCTCCTGTTGCCGCTCGCGCTGGCGTTCCTGGCGTGGCAAGCGCGTCGCCACCCGGGCTTTCTGAAGCACGTCGGGGAACGCCTCGGCCGCTACGCGCCGGCGCCCGCAGCGCCCGTCATCTGGGTGCACGCCGTTTCGGTAGGCGAGACCCGGGCGGCCGAGCCGCTGGTGCGCGCGCTGCAAGTGAGGCATCCGCAGTGTCGCATCCTTCTTACGCACATGACGCCGACGGGGCGCGAGACGGGCGAGACGCTGTTCGGCGGTAGGGTCGAGCGCTGCTACCTGCCGGTTGACCTCCCTGGCGCTGTCGCGCGGTTTCTCGACCATTTCCGGCCGCGGGCCGGCATCGTGATGGAGACCGAAATCTGGCCCAACCTGATCCATGCCGCGCGCGCGCGCTCCATCCCGCTTTATCTGGTGAACGCGCGGCTCTCCGAAAAGTCGTACGCCGCCTACCGGCGGTTCGCGGGGCTCGTGCGCGCGAGCCTGGCCGCGTTCAGAACGGTGGCGGCACAGAGCGAGGACGACGCGCGGCGCCTCACCGCGCTCGGGGCGCGCGATGCGCGCGTCACCGGCAACTTGAAATTCGATGTCGCCCCGCCGGCCGACCAGCTGGAGCTTGGGCGCGCGCTGCGCCGCGACTTCGGTGCAGCGCGCCCGGTCCTGCTCGCCGCCAGCACACGCGAGGGCGAGGAAGCGTTGCTGCTCGATGTGCTCGAGGGGATTGCCGTGCCGGGGCTTCTGATGGTCATCGTTCCCCGCCATCCCCAGCGTTTCGAGGAAGTGGCGAGGCTGCTCGAGGCTCGCGGCCTCCGCTATCAGCGCCGCAGCGCCAATGCCCCGTTGCTTCCCGAAACCCGCGCCGTGCTCGGCGACAGCATGGGAGAGATGTTCACCTACTACGCGGCGTGCGATGTCGCGTTCATCGGCGGCAGCCTGGTCCCGCTGGGCGGGCAGAACCTGATCGAGGCGTGCGCGGCGGGCAAGCCGGTGCTGATCGGGCCTTCCGTCTATAACTTCGCGGAAGCAACCGAGCTCGCGATACGCGCGGGCGCGGCGATCCAGGTTGCGGATCCCGCCGCGCTTGCGCGCGAGGCCGGGAGAGTGCTGCGCGATCCGCAAACGATGCGGCGAATGTCGCAGGCGGCGCTCGCTTTTGCAGGCGCGCATCGCGGGGCCACTGCCAGGATTCTGGAGCTCATCGAGCTCAAAAACCCTTAATCCCTCTCACGCATCGCGCCGGTATTCGGCGTTTTCCGTCACGACGCGATCTACGCTCTGATCGCGCCCGGAAACCGGAAGCTCCTGCAGGATCTGGAGGGAGAACGCCGCGGCGACAAGCGGGGGCCGGCGGGCGAGGCCGCGGATGAATCCGTCGTAATAGCCGCCACCGTAGCCCAGGCGCTCGCAACGCGCGGTGAACGCGACGCCAGGCACCAGCACGAAGTCGAGTCGTGACGCCGGGACGAGAGCGCACAGGTCGGCACGCGGCTGCGGGATGCCCCACACTCCGGGCGCGAGCTGCCGCGCGGGGTCGTCGACCGCATGGAGCTGGAGCGCGCGGCTGCCGCGCGCGACTGCGGGCAGCACGAGCGCCTTGCCCTGAGCGAGGACATCGGCGACGAAGTCCGCGGTTTCGAACTCGCCTCCGAAGCTCGCATACGCCATCACGCAGCGGGCGCCGCGATAGGCGTCGAGGGCGAGCAGCCGCGAGGTGATGCGCTCGCTCAGAGTACGCCGTTCCGTCGCGGGCAGCGCATCGCGCCGCGCCAGCACCTGCTTCCGGATTTCGCTCTTGTCACTCAGCGGTCGAGCCAGGCGTTGACCCGAATGAGATCCTGCTCGGCGAGCTGGCCGGCAGCGGCCTTCAACCTCAGCAGCGCCAGGATGTAGTTGTATTTCGCCTGCGCGAGGTCGCGCCGCGTTTGCGAGAGCTGCTGCTGGGCATTGAGCACGTCGATCACGGTGCGCACCCCGACCTCCTGCCCGAGCCGCGTGGAGTCGAGCGAGCTTTGGCTCGAGACCAGCGCCGCTTCCAACGCCCTCACTTGGGACACCCCGGTCGCGACGCCCAGAAATGTCTGCTGGGCGGTCAACTGGGCGGTGCGGCGTGCGTTCTCCAGGTCCTGCCGTGCTTTCTCCTCGTTCGCGAGCGCCTCGCGCACGCGCGAGCTGGTGAGCCCGCCCTGGTAGATGGGGATCGCGAGCTGCAATCCGACCACGCCCGTCCGGGTGTCGACGCCCGAAACGGTCGACGTGCCCGTGCCGCTGCCCGCGTCGGTATAGGTTGCGAACGCGTCGAGCGTGGGCCGGTGCCCTGCGCGGTTGCGCTCGACTTCCTTGGTCGCGAATTCCAGGCCGGCCTGGCTGATGCGCACCTGCGAGTTGTTGATCCCCGCGATTTCGACCCACGCCGCCGGATCGTTCGGCTCCGGGAAACCCGGGTTGAATTTCGGCCCGAGGGGCGATATCCCCGGCGCCGGCCGGCCGATGATGAGTTCGAGAAAGCGTTTCCGGATTTCGAGGTCGTTCTTGGCCGTGATCTCGAGCGACACGGTCAGGTCGTAGCGGGATTGCGCCTCGTGCGTGTCGGTGATGGTGGCGGTGCCGACCTCGAAGTTGCGCTTGGCCTGCTCGAGCTGCCGGCCGATCGCGACGAGCTGCGCCTGCGCGAACACGATCGTGTCCTGCGCGAGCAGCACGTCGAGATAAGCCTGCGCGACCCGCAGGATCAGGTCCTGGGCCGCCTGCGCAAACGTCGCGTCGGACTGCGCGACCTGGGACTTCGACTGCTGGTACGCGGTGTAGTTTTGCGGACGGTAGAGCGGCTGCGTGATCGAGATCGACGCGAGGTTGGAATTAAACTGGTTGGTGACCGTGGGGGCTTGCGAATCGCGCGAGTCGGTCTCGCGGTCGTTGTACTGGGTGCTCGCGGATACCGTGGCCGAGGGCAGCAGTCCGGAGCGTCCCTGCGGGAGCTTTTCCTGGCCGGCGCTCCACGCAGCCCGCGCCGCCGCATACTGCGCGTCGGCGGACTGCGCCATTTGGAAGATCTCTATCAGATCCGCGGCGTGAGTCGCGGCGGCCGCGCCGAGCAGAAACGCAAGCGATGTCGACTGAAGTATGCGCATCACGATCATCCGCTAGAAAACGAAGCGTTCTGGCTGCACGGCGTTCCGCAGCGGCGCGATGCAGGTCTCGAATAATCCCGTCGTGCTGTAGGCGCCGGCCGTGACGCAGGTGATGAGCTGCGCCTCCATGACCGGCGGCTCTCCCACGACGACGATCAGCCGGCCCCCCGGCCGCAGGCATTTCGGAAACGCATCGGGCAGCACCGGCAGCGAGCCGGTCACCACGACGGCGTCGTAGGGTGCGTGGCGGTCCCAGCCGCGCGCGGCGTCGCCGGATTCGAGCGTCACGTTGGTGACGCCGTGGGCGGCGAGCTTGACGCCTGCGGTCTGGATGAATTCGGGAACGATGTCCACGCTGTAAACATGGCTTCCCAGGCTGGCGAGCAGCGCCGTCATGTAGCCGCTGCCCGTTCCCACCTCGAGGATCCGGTCTTCGGGCGCGAGCGCCAGCTCCTGCAACATGCGCGCTTCGATCTTCGGGGCGAGCATCGTCTCGCCATGCCCGATCGGGATCTCCATGTCGGCGAAGGCTAGCGCAACGTATTGCGCCGGGACGTAGTCCTCGCGCCGCACCCGCATCAGGAGATCGAGCACGCGCTGGTCCAGCACCTCCCACGGCCGGATCTGCTGCTCGACCATGTTGAAGCGGGCGCGCTCGAAGTCGAGTTGCGGGTTCACAGGGAAATTCAGGGAGTTATCGTTCGATTCGGCGGTTGCAATTATCCCATAATTCGATTAGCGTTAGGGCTACACGTTGGGGGTCCTGATTGCCTTTGGCAATCGGGTGAGAGACACCCTTTGAACCTGATGCGGGTAATGCCGTCGGAGGGAAGCGTGGGCCGGGATTCCCCTTCCCATCGCTCCCGCCGCAGCATCCCCGAGGAGCGAACATGAACGCCAACCCGAAGTTCCTGAGCGCGACCGCTCACGTTGACGAGGCGGCAGTAAAGCCGCTGCCCAACTCGCGCAAGGTCTACGTCGAGGGGTCGCGCCCCGACATCCGCGTGCCGATGCGCGAGATCCGCCAGTCGGACACGCCACTGCATTCCGGCGCGGCCGCGGCGCGCTCCGAGCCCAATCCCCCGATCTTCGTCTACGACACGTCGGGTCCGTACACGGATCCGGCGATGAAAATCGACATCCGGCGCGGCCTGGATCCCGTGCGCTTGCCGTGGATCCTGGAGCGAAAGGATACGGAAGAGCTCGCCGGCCCCACTTCGCAGTATGGCCGGCAGCGCGCCGCCGATCCGAAGTTGGCGCAAATGCGGTTCAATCTGGCCCGGAAACCGCGTCACGCGATCTCCGGACGGAACGTGACGCAGATGCACTACGCGCGCCGCGGCGTGATCACGCCGGAGATGGAATTCATCGCGATCCGCGAGAACCAGCGCATGGACGCCCTCTCCGAGCTCCTGCGCCGGCAGCACCCGGGGCAGGCGTTCGGCGCGGCGATCCCGAAGGCGATCACGCCGGAGTTCGTGCGCGAGGAAGTCGCGCGCGGGCGTGCCATCATTCCCGCCAACATCAACCATCCGGAAACGGAGCCCATGATCATCGGGCGCAACTTCCTGGTGAAGATCAACGCCAATATCGGCAATTCCGCCGTGTCCTCCGGCATCCAGGAGGAAGTCGAAAAGATGACGTGGGCGATCCGCTGGGGGGGCGACACGGTGATGGACCTCTCCACGGGAAA
>Ga0299906_10004133_pt1 | contig 11915 bp, 9 predicted proteins | sample RVTome_14_FD_200259 | JGI IMG/M metagenome (GOLD analysis project Ga0299906, IMG submission 200259) | Soil microbial communities from uranium-contaminated site in the Upper Colorado River Basin, Wyoming, United States - RVT145D125 (version 2) ...
GAGATACCGGATGATGCGGGCCTCGACGTCATCCCCTCCGACGGGGCCTGCGCCGGTCGGTTCCTCCGAGCATCCGGCGGTCAGGGCGATCAGGACAACCGCTCTGCATGCGAGTCTTGCTTTCATCCGGGTCCTCCATGGTGGCCGTTCAGCCAATCGATATACCAACCTGTCATTTTAGCCGCAAATTCCCCGGTGACCCCGGGACATCGGATACCGCTTCCCCGGAGAGCCTCCCGCGCGAGCGTGCAGTCGAAGACGGGTTCCGAGGAAAGGTAAGGCAGGTAGAACGTCATCTGGCGATGGAACAGCGTTTCCAGCCGCGTCATGGGCTGGGCCCGGAAGCTGTCATCTTCAGCCAGCCGGACGCCCTGAATACCGAGCTGGCGGCAAACGATCCCGATCCACAGTCGATTCGGCGTGGGCTTCGGATTGGTCAGATGAAAAGTTCTTCCGACCGCGGAAGCCTGACCGGAGAGCTCGATGATCGCGTCGGTGACGAAATCGACGGGAACGAAGTTGAGGGTGCCGGATTCGGAACCCCGGATCCGGAGGGGCAGGTCCAGATACTGCGAGTGGGGGTCGTCCCGGCGCAACCTGCGCGCGACAATCCACAGGCCCCGGATGAAGGCGTAGACTCCATGAAAGTGCGTGGCCTTTCCTGAAACCGAGTCGCCGATGACGATGCTTGGCCTGTAGATGGTCACAGCCGCCGCGCCACTCCGGGTCGCCGCTCGAAGCAAGTTCTCAGCCGCGTACTTGGATTCCTCGTACGGGTTCCGGAAGCTCTGCCCGGCGTCCGGCTCATCCTCCCCGACGACACCCCGGCGGTCGCCGGCAACGTAGGCCGTGCTGACGTGATGGAGTCTCCGGCCGTGGATCCCCGACGCGAGATCGAGAACGTGACGTGTACCCTCGACGTTCATCCGAAATATCTCGTCCCGGTCCTCCTCGACGAAAGATAGGGAGGCCGCGCTGTGCCAGACCTCGTCGACCGACCCGGCCAGATCCCGGAACGTCGCCGGATCGAGGCCCAGCCGCGGCATCGCTATGTCTCCTTCGAGGACTTCCAGTCGGCCGGAGTCGGGGCTTTCGGGGGAAACCCGGGCCAGAACATCGAGGACACGTTCGCGTGCGCTTTGGGCGGATGTCTTTCGGGCCAGTGCCGTCACGCGATGCCCCCCCGCGAGCAGGGCGAGCGTCAGATGGCTGCCCAGAAAGCCCGTTGCGCCCGTCAGGAAGACGCATTTAGCGGCCGGCATGCGCCAACTGAATCCTTTCGACGATGTCATCGGATGAACCCGGCCGGTAGAAATCTGAAATCGCCTGACGCCGGGACTCCCACTCCGACACGCCCTTGCGCAAGACGGCCCTGAGCTCGTCCAGAGTATTGACCGCAAAGCTGAAGCCGAGGCGCCGCGCCGCGTCGAACAATCCCGACTCCTGTGGCATCAGCCCGCCGATCGCCGTGAGAACGGCCGGCACGGCCGCAGCCAGAGCTTCGTAGGTGGACAGCGCTCCCGGTTTGGTGATGACCAGATCCGCCGCCCCAACCAACACGTGCATGTTGTCGACGAAGCCGAACGTCCGCACTCGCGGGTCGCCGGCCTGTTCCAGCCGTTTCCGCACTCTCTGGTTGTGCCCGCAGACGACCAGCACGTGAGAGGTGGGCGCCTCCTCGCGAACGGCGCGTACCAGGTGTCGCAAGGGTCCGCCGCCGCGCGCGCCGCCGTTGACCAGGATCAGATCTCCGTCGACCCCGAGGCTTGCCCTCAGCCGGTCGACCTCGCTCTCGGAAACCCGGCCAAAACCCGCGCGCACCGGCATCGGGACGCGTTCGATCGTGCCGGCGGGGACGCCTCGGGAGACCATCTCGTCGCCGGCTTCCGGGGTCGGCACGAAATATCGGTCCACGTAAGGAGAACTCCAGCCCCTCCAGAAGGGAGGGAACGGATCGGTCACCAGCGTGTAGCAGGGCACTCCGAGATGTTGTTCGACGATCCAGCGCTGAATCATGTGATTCAGCATCGGGTGAACCGAGAGAACGAGGTCGGGCCTTTCGGCATCGAGAAACTGCCGGATGTAGCCGGTGACCCGTCTGTACAGGAAGTCCGCTTCGTTCGGTCCGAGGCAGTCCACCGACCACGCAAACAGACCCACCCAGCCCGGTCGGTGTGTGAGCAGGAGATTGTAGAGCTGTCCCAGGGAGCGGTTGAGCGTCGTGGACTCCTCGAGCGGTTTTCGAACGGATACCTCGTAACCGGCGGCACGCGCGGCTTCCGCGATCGCCTGGGCCGCGGAGTTGTGTCCCTCACCTGTGTCGGAGGTGAGAATCAGCAGCCGGCGCATTCGGGCGAGAATAGCATATCCGGCTACCAGTCGCTGTCGGGACGCGAAAGGAAGTAGCCCTGGAGGAAATCGAATCCGAGGTCCATCGCGAACCGAAGCGCCTCTTCGGTCTCGATCTTCTCCGCCAGAAGCCGGACACCATAGCGGCCGAGCCCGACGGCGAGGCGCCTGACCTGGGTTCGCTCCGTCGCCAGGATGTCGATCTTGACGATGTCCGCGAGGCGAACCAGCGGAACCTGATCGGTTTCGAAGACGAAGTCGTCGAGAGCGATCCGGTATCCGAGATTCGAGAGCCGCCGAAGCTCCCCCAGCACGGCCGGACCCGGGCGGACGTCTTCGAGGATTTCCAGCACGACCCGGTCGGGGGGAAGCGTGTCGCAGTGTCCTTTCAGGATGAAGTCCTCGGTCAGATTGATGAACGCGGGGTGGTTCCCGGCCGCTCTCGCGAGGTCGCACTCATCGAAGTTCATCAGCGTTCCCGCGTCGTCGGTTCGGAAGAAGAGCTCGTAGCCGGAGACCTCGAGGCCGGGTCCGAAGATCGGCTGGCGGGCGACGGAGGGGGGCAGGCCAGCTTCGGCTCCCGCACCTGCTCCTGTTCCTGCCCGGGGCGGGACTTTCATGCCCATAAGACTACCATAGGCGTTTGGATGCCTTTTCCTCCATTGTTATGATCAGAGAAATGCAGCCCGTGTACAAGAGCGAGCGGAACCGGGAGGTTCCCCTGGCATCCCGGGGAGAGTTCCCCCCCTTGTCCATCGGTCCGATCCGCGTCTGGCCTCCCGTCGTTCTCGCGCCCATGGCGGGTGTCACGAACTATCCGTTCCGTGCCCTGTGCCGGTCCTTCGGGGCCGGGCTGTACGTGAGCGAGATGATCGCGGCCCGTCCGCTTTCGGAAGGCAGGGAAAAGACGCTCCGGCTCGCCGACTTCGGCCCGGGGGAGAGCCCGCGCAGCCTTCAGCTCTACGGCGTGGAGCCATTCTATGTCGGCGAAGCGGTCTCGTATCTTGTCGGCGAAGGCCGCATCGACCATCTGGACATGAATTTCGGTTGTCCGGTGCGCAAGGTGACCCGAAAGGGGGGAGGCGCGGCCATCCCCCTGCGACCCCGGCTGCTGGCCCGCATCGTCGGCGCGGCGGTTCGCGCTGCCGGAAGCGTGCCCGTGACCATCAAGTTTCGGATCGGAATCGACGCAAATCGCCCGACGTTTCTGGAAGCGGGCCGGATCGCAAGAGAGGAAGGATGTGTGGCTGTCGGGCTCCACGCCCGTACAGCCGCCGATCTTTACGATGGCGAAGCCGACTGGGATGCGATTCGGGAGCTCAAGTCCCGCGTCGAGATTCCCGTTCTCGGCAACGGCGACATCTGGGAGGCGTACGACGCCCTGAGGATGATGCGCCAGACCGGGTGCGATGGCGTAATCGTCGGCCGAGGGTGTCTCGGGCGCCCGTGGCTCTTCCGCGACCTGGAAGACGTCTTCGACGGGCGCGAGCCGGAGGACCCGCCCTCCCTTCGGGACGTGCTCGATGTGATGTTCCGTCATCTGTATGGCCTTGTGGACTGGTTCGGGGAAGCATCGGCCATTCCGTCGTTCCGCCGCCACCTGTCCTGGTATACGAAAGGTTTCGCGCTCGCCCGGGAAGTTCGCATGGGGATGATGGAGGCGCGGAGTCCGGGAGAGCTGGAGGCGGTCTTCGCGGTCGCGGACGCCCGGCAGAGGTTTCCTCCCGCGGCGATGAGAGCAAAGCGCGGCAAACGCGGCGGCCGCCAGCAGGTCGCCCTGCCGGATTCGTTTTCCAGCACGTTCGAAGAAGGGGATCCGGAGATTCTTGTTTCCGGAGGTTGAGATCCCGGGCCCAACACGCAACGAACCGCCTACGTGAAAACAGAACCTCAGAAGACATCCCAGGCAGCGCAGCTCCGAAGCCTCGCAGTCCTCATGGCCGTCGCGTTGGTGGACATGCTCGGCTTCGCGATGATTTTCCCTCTGCTGCCCTACTATGCCCAGGACTTCGGTATCACTGCGCAGGGCATCGGGGTTATCATGGCGTCTTTTTCGCTCGCCCAGCTCCTGTCGGCGCCGCTGTGGGGCCGGGTGTCGGACCGTTACGGCCGCCGCCCGGCGCTGCTGATCGGGCTGGGGGCTTCAGCTCTTTCCTTCGTGGTATTCGCGTTCGCCAATTCGTTCTGGCTGCTGCTGATCTCGAGGGCGGTGCAGGGAGCCGGCGGTGGTACGACCGGCGTTCTTCACGCCTACGTGGCCGACACGATACCTCCCGTGGATCGAACCCGGTCGCTTGGCTGGCTCTCGGCCGCGACTTCCGCCGGAACGATGATCGGGCCCGCGATCGGCTCGACCGCCGCAATCTGGGGCCAGGCAGCGCCCGGTCTTCTTGCGGCGGTCCTTTGCGTCGTGAACATGACATTCGCCTGGGTCTGGCTGAAGGAGTCGGCGAGCATGGAGGCTCGTCGGCGAAAGCCGGTCTGGCACGCGGCGTGGACCGTCGTGCGGCATCCCACGCGAGCCGTGTCGCGGCTTCTGATCATCTACGCTCTGGGAATGCTGGCGTTCATCGCGTTCACGGCGATCATAACGCTCTACCTGGATCAGGATTTCGGCGTCGACGAGTTTCGCATCGGATACGTGTTCGTGTACGTGAGCGGCTTGTCGGTGGTGATGCGCTCGCTCTTGCTTGGCCCCATCGTCAGCCGTCTTGGAGAGAGCCGGACGATGCGTCTTGGAGCGCTCAGCCTCTTCGCAGGCTTCGTCGCGGCGCCGTTCGCCGGGGATTTCTGGCTGCTGATGGGACTGCTCGCCTTCGTTCCGATCGGGATGTCCCTGATGTTTCCCTCGACGACCGCGCTGACTTCGAGATACGCGGAACCGGGCGAGCTGGGTACGACCATGGGCACCGCGCAATCGTTCGCCGGCATCTCGCGAACCCTGTCGCCGCTGATCTCGACGGCGCTCTACCAGCACGTCGGACACGGGGTCCCGTTCTTTTTCAGCGCCGCCTGCATGGGACTGGTCGGCGCTCTCTCGATGACGGTCACGGGCACGAACGAGACGGAAGCCGCCGGGGCCGGGGAGGGCGCGACGGTTGTGAGCAGTCGGTTGCCGGCCGGGGGCGGGGCCGAAAACTAAACCAACCTCGATTCGACGTGGATCTCGGCCTCGAGCGTTCGCCGGACAGGACACCTGTCGGCGATCTCGAGGAGCCGGGATCTCTGGTCATCGCTGAGCGAGCCGCCGAGCTGTATGGCGCGCTCGATGTGATCCACCTTGCCTTCACGGGTCTGGCAGCCCGGGCAGTCCCGCGCGTCGATTTTCTGGTGCCTGAGCACGACGCTGACGCTCTCCAGAGGCCATTCCTTGCGGCGCGCGTAGAGAGTCAGCGTCATCGCCGTGCACGCGCCCAGGGCCGCTGCGAGCAACTGGTGCGGCGTCGGGCCCGTATCTTCCCCGACGGGTTCCGGCTCGTCGGACCTCAGGCGGTGGGGCCCGATCACGATCTCCTGGCCGATTCGCGCTTTCGGGTTCGTCCGCGCCATCACGACGCGAGCGTCGCTGGCTTCGCTGATCTTTGCTTCGCTCATGAGTGGTGGCTCCTGCCGACGCGTACGCTCTCCGGGGGCGCGGGAATGGTACCATACGGGCCACTCCCGGGGAGGTGCCCTGTTGGAAAGAGCTCACTGGCGATCGCGCATGGGATTCGTTCTGGCCGCGGCCGGATCCGCCGTCGGCCTGGGCAATATCTGGAAGTTCCCCTACATCACCGGAGTCAACGGCGGCGGCGCGTTCGTTCTGATCTACCTGGTCTGCATCGCGCTGGTCGGACTTCCGGTGATGGCCGCCGAGATCCTGCTGGGGCGCGCGAGCCAGAAGTCTCCGGTCGGCGCCTTTCGGGCGCTCGGCGGCGGCCGGTGGATCGTGGTCGGGTGGCTGGGCGTCGTCTGCGGCTTCGTCATCCTGTCCTACTACAGCGTCGTCGCGGGCTGGGCGCTGCACTACACGTGGCTGTCGGTAACGGGGCAGATCGTCGGGTTGGGACCCGAGGGCGTCGGGCCCGTTTTCAACGCGCTGTTCGAATCCAACTCGCTGAACCTGTTCTGGCACGTCGTCTTCATGATCCTGACCATCGCCGTGATCCTGGGGGGCGTGGGAAGGGGAATCGAGCGCTGGGCCCGCATCCTGATGCCGACGCTGTTCGGACTGATGCTGATCCTGCTGGCGAACTCGTTCACGATGGACGGCTTCGCCCAGGGCTTCGACTTCGTATTCGGCTTTCACACGGAGAACCTGACGCGTGCCGGCGTGCTCGAAGCATTGGGGCACGCGTTCTTCACCCTGAGCCTCGGAATGGGCGCCATGCTGACCTACGGCAGCTATCTCCGCAAAAACGACGACATCGTGTCGGCCTCTGTCGCGATATCGGCGCTCGATACCGCCCTCGCCCTGACGGCCTCGCTCGCGCTGTTTCCGATCATCTTCACCTTCGGAATGGAGCCCGGAGCGGGTCCGGGCCTGGTCTTCGTCAGCATACCCATCGCGCTGAGCCAGATGGCCGGCGGCTCGTTCTTTTCGGCGGTGTTCTTTTTCCTTCTCGTTTTCGCCGCGCTCACGAGCGCGGTCTCGCTTCTCGAAGTGGCGACGTCCTACCTGATCGACGAGAAAGGCTGGTCGCGCCGCAAGGCCGCGCTCACGGCCGGCGGCGTCATCGTGGTCGCGGGCATCCCGTCGGCGCTGAGCGGCGGCACGGCGCTGTTCGGCTCGACGTTCGCCGCCACGATCGGGCAGGGCCGGAACTGGTTCGACACGTTCGACTATCTGGCGTCGAACTGGCTGCTCCCGCTGGGGGGGCTCGGAATCGCGCTGTTCACCGCCTGGCGGCTGGATGACGCGATCCGCCACAGAGCGTTTCTCGAAGGGACGAACCTGGCGATCTTCTACAAGGTCTGGCTCCTGCTGCTCAAGTTCGTCGTCCCGTTCGGGATATCACTTATCTTTCTGCACGCGATCGGGGTCGTGTAAGCCGTGCTGCAGCCGGCTCACCCCCGGTGGTCCCGCAGCACTTCCCGCGCGGCGTTTCGTCCCGGCGCTCCCATGATGCCCCCGCCCGGATGGGTTGCCGAGCCGCACATGTAGAGATGCGGTATCGGCGTCCGGTACCGGGCCCATCCCGGCACCGGACGCATGAAGAACATCTGTTCCAGGCTCATCTCACCCTGAAAGATATTGCCCTCGGTCAGCCCGAATTCCCGCTCCAGATCGAGCGGTGTCAGGACCTGCATGTGGAGGAGGATCTCGCGGATGTTGGGCGCGTGTTCGGCCAGCGTGTCGAGCACCGTGTTGCCGAACTCGTCCCGGCGTTCGTCCCAGGCGCCGTGTCGCAGGTGATACGGCGCGTATTGGACGAAACAGGACATGACGTGCTTTCCGGCGGGTGCGACCGAGGGGTCGCTCAGGCTGGGTATGACGATGTCCAGGTACGGGCGCCGCGAGAAGTCCCCGTGGACGGCGTCGTCGTAGGCCTGCTGCATGTAGTCGACCGAGGGCGATATGGAGATCGCGCCCTGGAGGTGCGGGCCGGCTCCGGGCCGCGCCCGAAACTCGGGCAGACCGTCCAGAGCGAGATTCACCTTGCCCGAAGACCCGCGGAAGCGGTAGCGCCGGACATCGGCGACGAACTCGGTCGGCAGGTTCTCCTCGCCGACCATCCGAAGGAACGTGAGCCTTGGGTCGACGCTCGACGAGACGATTCGCGCCCGGATCTCTTCCCCGCTCTCGAGCCCGACGCCGGCAACCTCCCCGTTTCGTATCCGTATCTTCCGTACGCCGGCCCCGGTGCGGACCTCGGCGCCCGCGGCGAGGGCCGCCGACCGGATCGCGTCGGAAACGGCGCCGGTACCTCCGCGGGGTACACCCCACGCCCGCACTGCGCCATCGATTTCTCCCATGTAGTGATGAAGCAGAACATAGGCTGTGCCCGGCGAGCGTATCCCAAGAAACGTTCCGATGATTCCGGAAGCGGCCAGGGTCGCGCGCAGCACGTCGGTTTCGAACCAGTCGTCGACCAGGTCGAGAGCGCTCATGGTCAGCAGGCGCAGGAGGTCGTAGCGGTCGCGCGCGGCGAGGCTGTGGAACAGTCCGGCGAGACTCAGGGCGCCTCTGAGGTCTGGGAGGCCGGGCGTTCCCGGGTCCGGCGGCGTGATGTCGAGAACCGGCTGAATCGCGCGGGCCATGCGGGCCATGGTCCGGCCATAGTCGGCGTAGGCGCCGGCATCGGATTGCGAGTGACGCGCGATCTCGCGCCGGTCTTCGTCGGGTTTCCCGGGACGCCAGAGGTGGTTCCCGTCGGGCATCGGCGTGAACGTGCCCTCCAGAGGCAGGAGCTCGAGGCCACGCTCGCGCAGCCCGAGGTCGCGAATGATCTCCGGACGGAGCAGGGAAACCACGTACGAGGCGACCGAATAGCGGAACCCCGGAAATACTTCTTCGGTCACCGCCGCTCCGCCGGTGACGTGCCGGCGTTCGAGCACCAGGACCTTCCAGCCCGCGCGCGCCAGATAGGCCGCGTGAACCAGCCCGTTGTGACCTCCGCCGATGACGATCGCATCGTAACGAGCCGCCATGCTCCTGCCCGTCCTCCTTCAGTCCGCGCCCGGCGACGGCTTCCGGATGGCCAGAACCGGGCAGCGCAGCTCGTTCAGAAGCTCGGCGACTCCTTTTCCGAGCGCCCCGGGCCGCGGCAGGATGAGCATGCCGATGCCTTCCCGGGGGTTGAGCCGCGTCAGCAGGGCTGGATCCCGGCGGCCCAGACGGAAGAACTGAACTCCGGATTCGACGCCCACCCGCCTGAGGGCTGCTCTTGCGGAGTCCTCGAGTGCGTCGAGCCGGCTTTCCGATCCCCGCAGGACGACGAAGAGCGGGGTCTCGTCACGCGTCTTCAGGATGCATCCGAGGTTGAGGGCCGCTTCCGCGCCCGGGGTTTCGTCGAAAACTGTGATGACGGCCTGGCCCGGCCGGAGGCCGGAATCGAGCAGGAGCACGGGCGCGCCTGCGGATTCGAGGATCGAGGCGGTCGTCCGGCCCATTCTCCGGCCTGCCAGGGCCCGTCCGCGCCCGAGAGTGATCATGTCGGCGTCCGTTGATGCCGCGCCCACGGACGCCGCAACGCCGCCCCGCGCGACACGGAACGACCAGCGGAGACGCGAGCGCAGGGCGACGGCTTCCATGGCCCGGCGCGCCTTCGCAGCCTGGGCCCTGAACTGCTGTTCGACTTCGCGGCGCCCGACGGGGTGAAGCGTGCCGGAGAACGAGCCGACGACGCGCGTGAGGGGCAGATCCGCTCCTCGCAGGAGCGATTCCTCCTCGACATAGAGTCCCATGAGCTCCGCCCCCAGCTCCGAGGCCAGGCGGGCTGCCGCCTCCAGTGCCGCGAGACTGGAAGGCGAGGCGTCGAGGGCGACGAGAATGCGATGAAGGCTGATCGCTTCGTTCATTCGCCTGCGATCTCTCCGGACCCATCCCCGCTGGCGGCGCGTGCGAAGGCGATTCGTGAATCCGCGAGTTGCCTGAGCCTGCGGGCGACCCGCCCGTTGACGCTTTCCGGCGGAAAATGACCGTCCTCCCCGGCTTCTCCTGCCTCGACACCCGTCAGCAATTCGATACCCTCGTCGACGGTGCTGACCGCGTACACATGGAACGACTTCTGGCGAACGGCCTCGACCACGTCCTTTCGCAGCATGAGGTGCTTGACGTTCGACGCCGGTATGAGAACCCCCTGTTCTCCCGTCAGACCGCGTGCGCTGCAGAGATCGAAGAAACCTTCGACCTTTTCGTTGGCCCCGCCGATGGCCTGCACCTGACCGTATTGGTTGACCGATCCGGTCACGGCCAGCGACTGCCGGATCGGCAGGCCCGAGATAGCCGAGAGCAGTGCGTACAACTCGGTGGAGGAAGCGCTGTCCCCGTCCACGCCTCCATAGGATTGCTCGAAAACCAGCGTCGCCGAGAGCGACAGGGGCGCGTCGCTGGCGTACCGCGCCCCGAGGAAGCCGGCCAGGATCAGCACCCCCTTCGAGTGGATCGGCCCGCTCAGCTCGACCTCGCGCTCGATATCGACGACTTCGCCCTTGCCGAGTCTGACCCGGGCCGTTATCCGGCTGGCTTTTCCAAACGTAAAGGTTCCCAGTTGGAGAACGGCGAGACCGTTGACCTGGCCCACATGCGTGCCTTCGGTCTGTATCGAGACGGTCTCCCGGAGAATGCTCTCCTGCAACCGGGTACGCACCCGGTCGACACGATAGGTCTGCGCTTCGATCGCCCGCTCGACGTTCGCCGCGTTGACCACGCTTGTCCCGGCCTCTCCCGCCCAATGGTCGCACTCGAGGAGCAGATCGGAGAGATGCCCGACATGCGTGCTCAGCCGCTCGGCGTCGCCCACCGACCGGGCGCTTTGTTCGATGATGCGCGTGACAGCGCCGCGGTCGAACGGCCGGAGGTCGTGCTTGCGGGCGAGCCCGGCGATCAGGCAGGCGAAGTTGCCCTCGTTCTCCCCGGTGCGCTCGAGCCGGTCATCGAAATCAGCCGCGACCTTGAAGAGACCTGCGAAATCGGGATCGTAGGCGCAGAGCAGATAGTAGAGCATCTGATCGCCCAGCAGTACGATCTTTATATCCAGCGGCGCGGGCTCAGGTTCGAGTGAAACCGTGCTGACCAGTCCCAGAGCCTGGCCGGGGGATTCGATCCGCACGCTTTTCGACGTCAGGGCCCGCTTGAGCCCGTCCCAGGCGAAAGGCTGCGTCAGAACGCGACGGGCGTCCAGCATGAGAAACCCGCCGTTCGCACGATGGAGGGCTCCGGCCCGGATGAGGCTGAAGTCGGTGAGGAGCGTTCCCATCTGAGACAGGTGTTCGATGCGGCCGACCAGGTTCTCGTAGACAGGATGGTCTTCGTAGATTACCGGCGCGCCTTCGGCGTCTCCGTTGTCCACGAGCACGTTGACGCGGTATCGGCGGACCATCGGCGAGGTTTCGAAGGGATTCGGGTTGTCTCCCTGCGATTCCTGGGCATGCAGCAGCGCCCTGGCATTCTCGATCAGATCTTTCCTGACCTCGTCGAGATGGTGCTCGACTTCGGGGAAGTCCGCGTGTTTCTTCTTCAGATCGTCGATCAACTGTCCGATGGCGTTCTCGGCCGTCTCTTCGTTGAGCTTTCGGGCCCGGCCCCGCAGCTCGCGCTGCGAACGCGGGAGCCCGCGAAGAATGCTCTGGAGTTCCTTCTGGAGATCTTCGATCGTGCGCTGGATTTGATCTCTTTCGGCTTCGGGGAGCTTGTTGAACGCGTCCGGCGACACGACTTCGCCGTCTCTCTGTGGCGCGAAGACGATGCCCATGGGAGTGTGCAGCATCGCCAGGCCCATGGACTGGGCCTTCTCCTGAAGGCCTTCGACCTTCTTTTCGTGTTCCTCGGTGAACTCCTGCTGTATAGTCTGCAAGCGCGCCTGGTATTCTTCGCTTTCGAACGCGCCTGGAAGGCTCGTCGATATCTCTTCGACGAGTTCGTC
>Ga0299906_10004134_pt1 | contig 11912 bp, 13 predicted proteins | sample RVTome_14_FD_200259 | JGI IMG/M metagenome (GOLD analysis project Ga0299906, IMG submission 200259) | Soil microbial communities from uranium-contaminated site in the Upper Colorado River Basin, Wyoming, United States - RVT145D125 (version 2) ...
TGGACGGCGACGAACTCGTCCCCGAAGCGCTCGAGGGAGTGTTCGTCGAGTCCGCCGAGCTGTCCCGGCGTGAGGGTGATGTCCGTCGCCAGGAGATCTGCGAGACCGGCGCTAATCCGCTGGAGGAGATTTTCGGTGAAGGTGCGCAGGGCCCTGCTCATGACCTATCCGTGAACCGTCCCACCGCAAGGGTCGAGCGTCTTATCACAGGGCGGCCGGCGGCCGCCTGAAGGGCGGCGTCAACCGATCGGCTCCCGCGAGACCATTTCCACGTAGAATGGATCGCCATTGGTATGGAACGCCGTAAGCCGCCAGCGCTCGTAGTACTCCGGCACATGCAAGCGATAATCGCCTTCGCGGAGGATGACCGGGATCGAGAGCTGTACCTCGTTGCCTCCCTTACAGATGAGATTCTTGAGCTGGCCGGCGATCATGTTCGCGATCTCGCCCATCGCGTCGTCCACTTCCTCGCTGTCCGGGTCGAGGCCGTCTTCCATGAGCATCGCCTCGGCGAGCTGAGTCGCGACGGATCTACCGCAGATGAAGACGACGGTCCCTTCATGTTCACCGGCGTAGCCAACGATCGCCGCAATGCCGGCGTTCTTCAACGGTCGATCGGCGCGTTCGAGGGCATGCAGGCTGGGCTCGATGCCGAGCATCGACTGAAAGATCCCGTGCACGGCGTCGTGGATCGCGGCGGTTGTCATGGCGGGCATTGCGTCTCCCCTTTTTGAATGAGATGTCGGTCGCAGCGCGAAGCCCGACTTTCCATCACGCCATGACCGGTGCCAGTTGTTTCTCGAGGTCCTCCGCAGTGAACGGCTTCTTCACGTAGCCATTGGCGCCGCTGGCGAGGGCCTCGGACACCTTCGCGTCACCGCCTTCGGTGGTGATCATGATGATGCGGATGTGGGCGAAGGCCGGATTGCCGCGCACGGCCTGCACCAGTCCCAGGCCATCCATGTTGGGCATGTTCCAGTCGGACAGGATGAGACCCACCGGGTGGTCCGCGAGGATCGCCAGGGCCTCTTGGCCGTCGCCGGCCTGATGGACCTCGCCGACAGCCAGACCCGTCTGTTTCAGGTTGCGGAGGACGATTTTGCGCATGGTCGAGGAGTCGTCGACGATGAGAATGTTGATGGCCATCACACTTCCTTTCAGTAAACGATCCGTGACGCGGTGAGGAGGTCCGTGGAGGTAGTTTGACGATGATGTGGTGCCGCTCGGCTTGCGGCACTCCGATGGTTCACGCTGGCACGAACTCCGCGACCAAGGCGCGGACCTGCACGGCCCAGTCATGGGGGAGGTCGAGTGACGCCAGGTCAGCGGGAATGGCCAGGGCGTCCGCGAGACCAGGGGTTTGCTGGCAGTGAGTCAAGAGATCGAACTCGTGGTTCTGTTCCCGTTCGAGGATGCCGAGACCCGCGGCCGATGCACATTGATCCGCCACGTGTATCAGCCCCACCAACGCGTCGCTCCCCAACGGTGAGTGATGGTGACGGATGGTTGCGATGATCCCGTCGGGAAAGTCCCACTTTCGCGCGAGGCTTGCACCGACGATCATGTGGTGGGTCTGTAGCTCGCGTACCTCGACATCAACGTTCCAGTGTCCGATGGCATTCAACTGTTCCACCACGCGCCGCATCGGCACCGGGAGACAGCGTGCCGCGACGATCAATCCGAGATCGTGCATCAGGGCGGCGACGTAGGCGTTGGTCGGCCGTGGAAAACCGAGCCGTACCGCAAGCTCTCGGGCGATGAAGGCGGTGGCAAAGCTGTGCTCCCAGATCTTGAGGATCAGCGGACCACCCGGCCCTTTGCCGAAGAGCTGTGGCATCACGACGGAGAGAATGATCTCTTCCAGGCGCGCGCTGCCGAGCAGGGCGATGGCGTGGGACAGGGACCGCACCTCGGTAGACAGGGCGAAGAAGGAGGAGTTGACGAGATGCAGGGCACGGGCCGTGAGCCCAACGTCCGCGAGCATTAGATCTGCGACACGCTGCGCGTTGGACTGCGAGTTGTGCAGCTCGTCGAGACATCTGCTGACCACGGATGGCAGGCTCTGCAGCTCGTCGAGCTCCGCGCGGAGGGCGAGGGGAAGCGCGTCGATGGTCTCTGTGGGCATGGCTGGGGAGCGTGATGTGGACGGGTAGCGTAGCGCGTGCGCCGACGACCTCATCGCTGGCACGCGACCGGTGCCTACACCTTCGGTAGAAGGGACCGTCGTCTTGATAGAACGGCGGGGGCGAGCGGTTCCGGATCCTTAGCCTGCATCGCTCACGAAGGAGCGTCGCACGCCGGCGCGAATTGTCATCCGCGCCGCCCTGTAAGGCCGCGTCCAGCGGCAACCTTGGGGGGTCTTCTTCGGAGAGGTGACCCGAAAGACGAGGAGAGGGGTGCGAGAGGGCAGCTTCATGGCGAGAACCGCGGTGTGCGGGGCGAGTTGACACCCCGTCGGTGGAGACCGAGCATCGCCATCCCATGGCGACGGGAAAGATCATCGGTGCCGCTTATCTCGTGGAGCTCGCCGCCGATCGACAGCCTCCCGCTCCCACGGATGGCTCGCTGGTGGCGATCGCGGCCGCCTGCCCTCCTGCCGGGGCGATCCCGTTTGCCTCGATCGTCGCCTGGGTATGTATAGATCCCGGTGTAGGTGGTGGGGACGAGCCCCGCTTCCAGTCGGACGTGGACCTGCGCCCCTATTTCCACACCGGCGATCCCGTGGAGATCGATCCTTACCAAGGCTTGATCCGACATCTGCGGGAGGGCTACGCGTTTCCGGTTCGGGCCGTGCGCTGACGTCGCGGTCTACAGGGCGCGCGCCAGCCGCACGGCCACCGCTGGTCAAGCGAGCGTCGCAGCGCCAGGCACACCCGACTGCGTCGCTGCGCGTGGGCTCAAGAATCGATCTTGCACGTCGATAAAGAATGCACCATGGCCCGGAAGGCGGATGCCTTCGGGGATTTCATCTGTGCTCTCTTGCGAGGCGACGACAATGGCATCGATCTTGGCCGTGGACGACTCTCCCTCCGTGCGGCTGATGTTGGAACGCACCTTGACCGATGCGGGATACGAAGTGACGACGGCGGTGGATGGTGAGGACGCTCTGGGCAAGGCGAAGAGCGCACAGTTCAATGCCGTGTTGACCGACATCAATATGCCGCGGATGGATGGCTTCGGGCTCATCACCGAGTTACGCAAGCTCAAGAGTTATCGCTTTACGCCCATCCTCACGGTTACCACCGAATCCAGCCGAGAGCAGAAGCTGCGCGGTAAAGAGGCGGGAGCCACCGGCTGGATCGTCAAACCATTCGAGCCTCATCAGCTCCTTGCCGTTCTCACCAAGGTCCTCGGCTAGCCCGCATTTCTCACCATGAATCTGCTCCGACCGCGCAACCCCCCGCATCTCCTGGCCGGGTCCTCGTCCGAGTCCTCGACAGGGGTAGGAGCCGGTTTCACCGGCGATCCGCGCAACAGGCCCTTCGGGCCTGGGTCGCCGAAGGCGATTCGGCTCCTACCGCGGGCCGGCCAGAATCTACGGGCGTTTACACGGTCTCGCCACGATCCCCGGTGAGAAATGCGGGCTAGACGACACGAAGGGAACGCTGCGTGGCGTTATCGTTTGTCGCCTGGCTCCAAGGCATGTTTGCCCACCGCTGATCCTTGCAACGGGTGAGTCATGAAGCGAACGAAAAGAGGCGACCTGAACCTGCCCCGCTGCCTCACTGTCGAAAAGGCGGAGGGGTTGCATAAGGATCTCACGGCCGCGAGCGAGGACGGGGGCGACCTCATCTTCCTCGGTGACAAGGTCGAGGCGGTGGATGTGGCGGGCCTGCAGCTACTGGCCGCCACCCGGGCATCCGCTCGTGCATGTGGGAAGCCATTTGCGATTGACCGGCCGAGCCGGGCGCTGATCGAGGCGGCGCGCCTGACTGGCCTCGGTGACCTGTTCGAATCGAAGGGTCCGGAGGAGAGTCGATGAGTGAGGGGGATATCTACCGCGAGACCTTTATCACCGAGGCCCAGGATCTCACCGAGAGCCTCGAGATGGACCTCGTCGAGTTGGAGGAGAAGCGCCACGACCATGAGTTGATCAACCGCATCTTCCGCGCTGCGCACACGATGAAGTCGTCGGCGGCGATGTTTGGTTTTCCACAGATCGCCAGCCTTACCCACTCCATGGAGGGAGTCCTGGACCGCGTGCGGGACGGCGTCTTGGCAATCGATGCGGAGATCGTCAGCCTGCTGCTCGACTCCCTCGACGTGCTGCGCCGGATGGTGAACGAGGCGACGGATGGGACTGAACGTGACCATAGCGAGACCTTGACCCCCTTATGTCACCGGCTGCAGGTGGTCGCCGCCGGCGAAGGGGCAAAGCCTCAACCCTCGCCGGGAGTCACGGGACCCGCCGGCGATGATGCGGCCGCAGCGATGCCGGAGGGCGCTTCGCTCTACTCCATCCATATCGGGCTCAATCCGGACGTCTTCTTTCAAGGTGCCAATCCCGTTCTGCTGCTCGACGAGCTGTCGACCTTAGGTGAGCTGACCGAGGTCCGCTGTGATCTCCGCCAGTTGCCGAGCCTAGAGGAGATCGATCCGGTCACCCTGTACGTCTCCTGGGACGTGGTCCTGCAGTCGAGTCGTGCCCTGGAGGAGATCGAGGACGTGTTCCTCTTCCATTGGGATGACGGGGATATCCGCATCGCACGTGACCCGCAGGATGGAACGCGTGCCACCGGCGTGGCGGAGTCCCAGTGCACCGAGGGGGCCCCGCGAGCAACGGCAGCGAAACCTTTTTCTGCCAATGCAACACCTCCATCACCGGCAACCATGACCCCTCTGGTCACCACGCCGGTCGCACAACCGGCAAGCATGCCGGGTACCGTACAGCAACCACGTGGCGAGCGACGGCACATGGCTGGGGAGGATGGTGCCATGGCGGAAGATGACCCGCCGTCCGAGGTCACGGGGCTGGAGGGTCTAGCATCGGTCGCGGCAGAGGATGTCGAGATCCTGCGCGATTTTTGCAACGAGACCAGCGAGAGCCTGCAGGAGGTCGAGGAGAAGATCCTCACCCTCGAAGAAAACCCGACGGATGTCGAGATCATCCATGCCCTGTTTCGCACCTTCCACTCCATGAAAGGCTCGGCGGGCTTTCTGGAGTTGTCGGCACTGGGCAGGCTCGCCCATGAGACCGAGAACCTGCTCGACAAGGCGCGCAACGGCGAGCTGCTGTTGGACGGTGTATCGATCGGTCTGTTGCTGCACTCGATCGACCTGGCGCGCATGCTGAACAGCAACCTGGTGTTGTTTCTCGACGGCGATTGTCGGGTCGATTTCGCGAAGGTGCACCGCCTGCCCGTCGCAGCCCAGGTCGCGGCGATCAAACAGTTTCTCAGCAGCAGATCCAAGACGGCTCCAGCCGCCGCGCCGGCGCCGACGCGGGTGACCCTGCCCAAGCACCTGGGTGAGCTCCTCGTAGAACGAGGACATGCGGCGCCGATGGACATCGGCGACGCCATCGCCGAACAACTTTCGGGCACGGAGGCACCCCTCGGTCGAATCCTGGTGGACAAGGGGAGGGTCGAGCCTGCCCAGGTCAACGAGGCCCTCAAGGCCCAGCACCTACAGAGGCGAGAGGCGGCCGCGCAGAAGACGGTCTCTGCGATCCGTGTCGACACCGAGCGCCTCGACACGTTGATGAATCTGGTCGGGGAGATCGTCATCGCCCAGAGCCAGGCGATGAAGATCTCGACCGGCTTCGACGACGAGGAGGGCGAGCGCCTGCAAGCTTCGCTCTACGAGGTGGAACGGCTTTCCCGCGAGCTGCAAGACCAGGTGATGGCCGTGCGCATGATGCCGATCGGCCCCACCTTCAAACAGTTCGCACGGTTTGTACGGGATACCGCGCGCGAGCTCGGCAAGCAGGTCGAGTTCGTGATCACGGGTGAGGACACCGAGCTCGACAAGACGGTGATCGAGCAGATCGGCGACCCCCTCAAGCATCTGATCCGCAACGCTCTGGACCATGGACTGGAGACCGCCGTGGAGCGGCGTGCCGCAGGCAAACCCGAGAAGGGAACGTTAGCGCTCCGCGCCGGCCATCAGGGTGGTAGCGTGGTGATCGAGGTGATCGACGATGGACGGGGCATCCCGCGCGCCAAGGTCCTGGCAAAGGCGATTGCCAAGGGACTGATCACCGACGATCAAGACTTGCCCGATAATCAGATCCTGCGTCTGATCTTTCACCCTGGTTTCTCCACTGCGGAGCAGGTATCCAGCCTGTCGGGGCGGGGCGTCGGGATGGACGTGGTGAAGCGCAATGTGGAGTCGCTGCGCGGCACGGTCGACGTAGAATCGGAGGAGGGTAAAGGATCCGTGTTGCGGATCCGATTGCCCCTGACCCTGGCGATCATCGAGGGGATGGTGGTGAGCGTCTCGGGACAGCCGTACATCCTGCCGGTGCTGTCGATCGTGGAATCGATCCGGCCCCGCGCCCAGGACATCAAACACGTCAGCGGCCAGGGCGAGGTGCTCTTCTTCCGCGACGAGTACTTGCCCCTCTACCGGTTGTATGAATGGCTGGATCACGACCCGGTGGTGACCGATCCCGCCCGGGGCATCGTGTTGGTGGTCGAGGATAGCGCCGGCCGCCGAGCCTTGATGGCAGACGACCTGCTCGGGCAGCAGCAGGTCGTGATCAAGAACCTCGAAGACAACTTCACCAAGCTGAAGGGGATCAGTGGTGCCACGATCCTAGCCGAAGGAAACGTCGCCCTAATCCTGGACATCGTCGGGTTGTATTACCACCGCCAGATGATCAAGGAGAAGGCGGCATGAATGTTGTCTGTGCGCCTACCGCCGAGCTCTCCGTCCGGGACTTTAATCGTATCCGCGAACACTTGCACCGGTGGACTGGGGTACGTTTCGAGGACAAGAAGCTCACCCTATTTCGCTCGCGGCTCGCCAAACGGCTCCGCATCCTCGGCATCAAGAGCTACACCCAGTATGCAGACTTCTTGATCAAGCACGATCCGGATCATACGGAGCTCGGGATAGCCCTCAACCTGGTGACGACCAATCTCACGAGCTTTTTTCGTGAGGCGCACCACTTCGATTACCTCACACAGACGGCCATTCCGGAAATCCTCGCCACCGCGCGACGCGAACGTACCATCCACCTCTGGTCTTCGGCCTGCTCGACGGGGGCCGAGCCATATACCTTGGCGATCGTCCTGCGGGAGGCCCTCGCGGGTCATGCCGGTTGGCAGGTGGAGATTCTCGGTTCCGACATCAACACGGAGGTGCTGGCCCACGCCGAGCGCGGGATCTATTCCGCGGAGGAAGTGCGTGGCGTTCCCGATAACTTGCTGCGGCGCCATTTTCAGCGTGGCACCGGGACCCACGCCGGAGAATATCGTGTGCGCCCAGATACGCGGCAAATGGTGCGCTTCCGCCAGATCAACCTCCTGCGGCCGTGGCCGCAATTCGCCGCGCCATTCGACTGCATCTTCTGCCGCAACGTGCTCATTTACTTTTCACCGGAAGACCAGCGGAACGTCGTCACCGCCTTTGCCGGCACGCTGCGTCCGGGCGGCATCCTGATGCTTGGTCACTCGGAGAACGTGCCCACCGGAGTCGAGCTGTTCGAGCGCTTACCAAAGACGGTCTTTCGCCGGAAGGCGCCGGCCGGTTGATGCTCGGGCCTGCCACGTAGAGGAGAATGCCATGCCGTCCCACGGAGCTACGCACGATGCCGCCCCGGTCCTCGCGGGCATGATGGGCGAGGAAGAGAACGACGCCGTCTTCGACATCATCAATTTTTCCGCCCAGGGCGCGTTGCGCCAGTACCTCACGTTCACCCTGGGAGGGGAGCGGTACGGCTTGGAGATCCTGCGTGTGCAGGAAATCATCGGGCGAACCGATCTCACGCCGCTGCCGAACATGCCGGCCCATATCCGGGGGGTGATCAACTTGCGCGGTACGGTGGTGCCGGTAGTCGACCTGCGGTCGCGTTTCGCCATGAAACAGCGGGACTACGACAAGTTAACCGTAATCATCGTCGTGAACGTCGCGTCGACCACCATCGGCATGGTGGTGGACACGGTGGCGGATGTGATGGGAATCCCGGAGGAAGCGATCCAGGAGACACCGTCGTTTGCCGCCAGTCAAAAGATCGCCAGCGATTACATCGCCCACATCGCCAAAGTCGGCAATACGATGATCGTCCTCTTGGATGCCGACCGAGTGCTCGACATTCCGGGCGTAGCTGACATGGCGGCGGGGGCCGCAGCCTGAGGGGGCAAGAGCGCGACGTGATCCAGGTGATGATCATCGACGACTCGGCGGCGATTCGTGCGCAGTACCAGGCCATCCTGGCTGCCGAGCCGGATATCCAGGTCGTGGCCGTAGCGGAGGATGCGTACATTGCGCGCCGGCTTCTCGATCAGGTCCATCCCGACGTCATCACCCTGGACGTCGAGATGCCGCGGATGGATGGCATCACCTTCTTGCGCAAGTTGATGGCAGGACGGCCGATGCCCGTGGTGATGGCATCGTCATTGACCCAGAAGGGCGCCGAGACCTCTCTCGCAGCGCTGCGCCTCGGGGCGGTGGGAATCATCGCTAAACCGACTCCCGATCATCCCTGGTCCCTGGAAGAGTTCGCCATCGATCTCGTCAATGAGGTACGAGCCGCCGCTCACGCCAGAGTGGGTCGCCGCCAGCCGGCGGTGCCGCAGGGACCCCGTCTCACAGTCACGCCCCGCCCTGCCGGGCAGCGAGCGCTGTGTCCCGTGCTGATCGGGGCATCCACCGGCGGCACCGAGGCCTTGTATGCGGTGCTGTCTCGTTTGCCGGAGGACGCACCACCCATCGCCATCGTGCAACACATGCCCCCCGGTTTCACCGCGTCCTTTGCCCAGCGCCTCGATCGCATCTGCGGGCCCCACATCCACGAGGCGCAGGACGGTGACCGGCTCGCCCCAGGGCACGTCCTGATCGCGCCGGGCGGCCTCCACATGGAGGTGACCGGCAGTCGTGCTCAACCTCGGGTGCGTCTGATTGCAGGGGAGCGGGTGAACCGGCACTGCCCGTCGGTCGACGTTCTGTTTTACTCGGGAGCGAAGGTCCTCGGCAGCCACGCCGTGGGGATCCTGCTGACCGGCATGGGGGCCGATGGCGCCGCAGGGATGAAGGCGATGTTCGCTGCCGGTGCCTTTACCATCGCCCAGGACAAGGAGAGCAGCGTGGTCTATGGAATGCCTCATGCGGCCATGGCGCTCGGCGCCGTCTCCCGGCAGCTATCCCTGGAGCGGATACCGCACATGCTCCTCAAGGCGGCGTCCGGCAGCGAGAAGGCAGCCGCCGTGTAACTTTCCTCACCCGGTCCGGCAAGGGCACCTCGTTACGCATAGGTTTGCCCTGCCGAAGAGGCCCCTGATGGAGTTCCGTTACAGCACCACGTTCAAGCGTGAAGCGTGCGTGATCATGGCCGGTGAGTATCACGTGGGCTTCGGGGACCGGTTGATCGAGACGGTTCTCGGCTCTTGTGTGGCCGTCTGCCTATGGGACCAGACGAACCGCATCGGCGGCATGAACCATTTCATGCTGCCGGGCGAGGACACCTCTCTGGAAAACGTCTCCGGCCGTTACGGCCTGTATTCCATGGAACTGTTGATCAACGACATGATGCACCGTGGCTCACGACGCTCGCTGCTCGCCGCCAAGGTCTTCGGCGCCGGCAGCGTGATGGCCGGTGTGGCGAAGGAACGGTCCGTCTCGACGGCCAACGAGAAATTCGTCCTGCAGCTACTGGGCAACGAGGGGATACCGATTGCCTGCGCCGACCTGGGCGGGGAAAGCGGTCGGCGGATCGCCTTCTTCCTCGACACTGGCAAGGTCAAGGTGCGGCGCCTCGGCCAGTCCGAGGTGGGACGGGTGCAAGCCGAGGAAAGCCGCTACCGCATGAAGCAGGTCCAGGCGATCACGGCCCCGCGTGAGATGGAGGTAGAGATCTTCTAAATGTACTTCGCCGGAAATCTGGTGCCGTATGGGCAGGCCACTTCCGTTCACGACACTTTCCATCCGGGAAAGGTAGTGCGTTAGATGAGCGAGACCATCGACGTCCTGATCATCGACGACTCCGCCCCCACTCGGGATGGGTTGCGTATCATCCTGGATGGCGCGCCGGGGATTCGTGTGGTGGGCGAGGCGGCCGATCCCCTGGTGGCGCGCAAGCTGCTCGATCGCCTCACGCCGGATGTCATCACCCTCGACCTCCTCATGCCGCGCATGGACGGCTTGACCTTCCTGCGCAAGCTCATGGCGGGTCGGCCCATGCCGGTGGTGGTGGTCTCGACGCTCACACAGGAAGACGCCGATCTTTGTTTGGAGGCGTTGCAGGTCGGTGCCGTCGGGGTAATCGACAAGGTCACGATCCCGCACCCGCGATTGATGCAAGAATTCGCACGGGTGCTGGTCGAGCATGTACGCGCCGCTGCCAGCAGTCGCGTCGGCCAGCGCCGCGGCGGAGGGCGTAGTACCGCGGCGCCGATCGATCATCACGGCGGCGCTCGGGGGACGAGTCTCCCCGTGATGATCGGTGCCTCGACTGGGGGTACGGAGGCCATCCAAGAGATTCTCGCGCGGTTGCCCAACGATGCGCCGCCGATCGTCGCCGTGCAGCACATGCCCAAGGGGTTTACTAAGTCGTTCGCGGCGCGGCTGGATAAGACGACGAGGCTGACGGTCCGGGAGGCAACGGACGGGGACCCGCTGCGCCCTGGTGAGGTGTTGATCGCGCCCGGCCACGCCCACCTCGAGATCACCGGCACGGCCGACAAGCCGCGGGTCACGATCGTGGACAGTCCACGGGTGAACCACCACAGACCTTCGGTGGACGTCCTGTTTCACTCGGCCGTGCGGGTCTTCGGCGGGAACGCGGTCGGTATCCTGCTGACGGGGATGGGCACCGACGGTGCCGCCGGCCTCAAGGCGATGGCATCGGCCGGAGCGGCGACGATCGGACAAGACGAGCAAACCTGTGTCGTCTACGGCATGCCCGCAGCCGCGGCGAGGCTCGGGGCCTGCCGGCAGATCCTGCCGCTGGGAGAGATCCCCGAGGCGCTGCTCCAGGTGGCCGCCGGGCGCGGGATTGCGACGGGGCGGCGTTAGCCGAGAGTGGTCACGATGCAACCGGACCGCGGGGTACGTTGGCTCGGCGTCACGCTGTCCCTCGGGCTGGCGGCGCAGCCGGTGATGGCGGCGCCGCAGATCTCCTTCGGCCATGTGCAGTACGACGCGGGCGTGGTATTCGAGGGTGCCCCGGTCGTGCATCTCTATCCCTTCACCAACCACGGCGATCGCCCCTTACGGGTGCTTTCCTCCGATACCATCCCCAAGCTGGTGGAGTGGGGGTACACGAACGTGTATTTCTTCCGGGAAGGCCTGCCGGCGTGGGTTTCGGAGGACTTTCCGGTCGAGTGACGGGGTCTGCGCCGGGAGTGTTCGAGTATCGTAGGATCATCGCGGAACGCCGGCCACGCCGCGTGCACGGCGCGCACCGGCGTTGCTGCCGCCGCGACGAATATCCTCACCAAATTCCGTGCGGTTCTCGTGACAACGCAATTCCTGTGGGGGATGAGCGGGACGGGGGCGGGTCGCACCAGCGGCAATGTGTAGTGTCGGGTGAAATTCCATGGCCAGAGAACGATTGACTGAGGGGTTGACGGCCGACCGCCACTCGATCGTATGGCCCATCGTCGCGACTACCGCGGCCGTTCTCGCGGTGGTGATCCTGCTGATGGCCTTCCTCGCGTACCGTGGTGAGGGGAGAATGGCGCAGGAGGCATTGCATCTGAAGCAGGCCTCCGACGGCTTGGTGATGGAGCATGAGCTCAAGGCGGGGCGGG
>Ga0299906_10004135_pt1 | contig 11911 bp, 17 predicted proteins | sample RVTome_14_FD_200259 | JGI IMG/M metagenome (GOLD analysis project Ga0299906, IMG submission 200259) | Soil microbial communities from uranium-contaminated site in the Upper Colorado River Basin, Wyoming, United States - RVT145D125 (version 2) ...
CTCGCTGGCGACGTCGATCTCCACCGGCACGCGCGTCCAGTGCTCGATCGCGTACTTCGCGATCAGGCCTGCGTGATAGCTCGTCCCGCACGCCACCACGAAGACCTTGTCGACCTGGCGAAGCTCCAGCTCGTCCATCCTCAGCTCGTCGAGCATCAGGTGGCCGTCGGATGTCGAGCGTCCGCGCAGGGTGTTGGACACGGCCGCGGGCTGCTCGTAGATCTCCTTGAGCATGTAGGTGTCGAAACCGGCCTTCTCGGCGGCGGCGACGTCCCAGTCCACGTGGATCGCCGTTCCCTCGGCAGGCTCGCCGGAGAGGGTGGTGATCTGGAAGCCGTCGCGGCGGATCTCGACCACCTGGTCGTCGAGCACGTGCACCATGTCCCGCGTGTGCGGCAGCAACGCGGTCGGATCCGATGCGAGGAACGTCGCCTCGTCGTTGCGTCCCACGATCAACGGGCTGGTCCGCTTCGCCGCCACGATCACCCCCGGCGAGTCGGCCGCGACCACCGCGATAGAGAATGCGCCCTCGACCTTGGCCAGGGCAGCGCGCACGGCGCCGGTGAGGTCGCCCTCGTAGTGCGACTCGATCAGGTGCGCGAGCGTCTCGGTGTCCGTCTCACTCGCGAAGATGTGTCCCTCGATCTCCAGCGCACCCCGCAGCTCGAGGTAGTTCTCGACGATGCCGTTGTGGATCACCGCGATCGTGCCGCGGCAATCCGAGTGGGGATGCGCGTTCGCATCGGTCGGGCCACCGTGGGTCGCCCACCGCGTGTGCCCGATGCCGCTCGAGCCGGGCAGGTCGAGCGCGCCCACCTCTTTCTCGAGCACCTCGAGCTTCCCCGCCTTGCGCGCGATGCTGATGGTCCCGCCGTCGACCACCGCGACGCCGGCGGAATCGTAGCCCCGGTATTCGAGACGGCGAAGCCCATCGATCAGGATCTGGAGAGCAGGTTGGTCGCCGACGACGCCGATGATGCCGCACATGTCGCCAGTCTATCCGCCGAGCCCGGGACACAGGCCCGAGCGGGCATCAGCACTGCTCAGGCGAGCGTGCGCTCGATGACGCCGGCCACACGCTCGGCCGCCGCGCGCGCGAGATCCGCCGAGGTCGCCTCGACCATCACGCGGACGACCGGCTCGGTCCCCGACGCGCGCACTAGCACCCGGCCATCCTCGTCCAATTCGCCGGCGACCAGACGAACCTCGTCCCAGATCGGCTGCGCCTCGGGCAGACCGTCGCGGTCCTTGACCCGGACGTTGAGCAGCACCTGCGGGAACCGGGGGACCGCCTTCGCGAGGTCGTGGAGTCCCCGGCCGCTCCGCACGATCACCTCGAGCAGCCGCAGCGCGGTCAGGATGCCGTCGCCGGTCGTGTGGCGATCGAGGAACATGATATGGCCGGACTGCTCGCCGCCCATGACGATCCCCTGCTCGAGCATCGCGGCGAGAACATTGCGGTCGCCGACCTTGGTCTCAACCACGCGGATGTGCTCGCGTTCCATGGCCCGCCGGAACCCAAGGTTGGCCATCACGGTCGTAACGACCGCATCGGCCGGCAGACGGCCGCGTGCGCGTGCGTCGATCGCGCAGATGCCCAAGATCTGATCGCCGTCCACCAGCTCACCGTGCTCATCGACGGCGATGAATCGGTCGGCGTCGCCGTCGTGGGCGATGCCGAGGTGGGCGCCGTGCTCGCGGAGCATGCGCTGCAGGTGCTCGGGATGCGTCGAACCGCACCCATCGTTGATGTTGGTGCCGTCGGGATCGGCGAACAGCACCGAGACGTCTGCCCCTGCGCGGCGGTAGACCTCGGGCGCAACCAGCGACGCCGCGCCGTTGGCGCAGTCCACGACCACGCGCAGCCCCGCGAGCGAGGGCTCCCCCTCCAGCAGGAAGTCCTCGTAGCGCTCGTCGGCATCCTCGAGCTCTGCCACCTCGCCGTCGGCGATCTTGACCGGCGCCAGCTCTTCCTCGATCTGGTCCTCGATCGCATCCGCGAGCTTCATGCCGTCGTGGCCGAAGAACTTGATGCCGTTGTCGCGCGCAGGGTTGTGCGACGCGCTGATAACCGCGCCCGCCGCCGCGCCGGTGGCGCGGACCAGATGCGCGACCCCAGCCGACGGCATCACGCCGACCGAGAGCGCCTCGGCACCGGCCACCGCGATCCCGGCTGCGAGCGCGCGCTCGAGCGCAGGCCCAGAGGCGCGCGTATCGCGTCCGATCAGGATGCGGGGCGAGTCATGCTCGGCGCCGAGCACGCGCGCAGCCGCCGCGCCGAGAGAGCGCGCGAGATCGTCGGTGAGTGTCTCGCCGTAGGTGCCGCGGACGCCGTCGGTGCCGAAGAGACGGCCCATGCGCCCGATCAGCGCTTGGAGTACTGCGGCGCCTTACGGGCCTTCTTGAGCCCGTACTTGCGGCGCTCCTTGACGCGCGCGTCCCGCGTCAGCAGACCCTTGCGCTTCAGCTCTCCACGAAGGGTTGGATCGATCTCGCAGAGCGCGCGCGCGATGCCGTGACGCAGCGCACCCGCCTGACCGGTCATCCCCCCGCCGTCGATGATCGCTGCGATGTCATAGCGGTCCATGGTGTTGGTCGCGCGCAACGGTTCGGTCACGACCATGCGCAACACCGGCCGCGGGAAATAGTCCTCGAGGGAACGCTCGCCGTTGATGAAGAACCGGCCGCTGCCGGGGGCGACGCGGACGCGCGCGACCGCTTCCTTGCGTCGCCCGGTCGCGCGGGCCATCTCCTGGATCGTGGGCACTAGCGTTGCACCTCCGGCGGAGCGTAGGGCTCGGGCTTCTGGGCGTCGTGCGGGTGCTCGGCACCGGCGTAGACGTGGAGCTTGTCGGCCATCTGGCGGCCGAGTCTGTTCTTCGGCAGCATCCCCTTGACGGCCAGCTCGATCGCGCGCTCGGGGCGCGTCTGCATCAGCCGCTCGTAGCTGACCTCCTTGAGGCCACCGGGATGCCCCGAGTGCCGCCGCGCGAACTTCTGCTGCAGCTTGCGTCCGGTCAGCCGGGTTTTCGCCGCGTTGATGACGACCACGTGATCCCCGGTGTCGATGTGGGGGGCGAACATCGGCTTGTGCTTTCCCCGGAGCAGACGGGCGACGTCGGCGGCCAGACGACCGAGGACACGGCCGTCTGCATCCAGCACCCACCAGCGGCGCTGCACGTCAGAAGGTTTCGGAGAGTAGGTCTTCATGAGAATGAAAAGTCGCAGGTCAGCGGCCAGGAAAGGCTACCGGTCGAAGGGTTCGGGGTCAACACGCTCGTCCTTCCGAACCGCCCTGCGCCTCGGAACCAGCCCCCTGGATTCCAGGGCCACCCCCGCCCGGAAGGAGGCCGCGCTGGCCGCGATCGCCAGGAACAGCTGCACCCAACCCGGCTCGATCAGGTCCCCGAGCAACCACCAGACCAACATCCCGCCCGCGATCACGTAGCCCACGGTCACGCCGACGAGGATCCGGCGAACCGCACCCGGCGGGGGCGGGCCATGCTCGCGTCGCAAGCGCGTCGAGCGAACGCCCCAGCGACCCATCAGCGCGAGGGCGACAAGGGCGACCAGGATCCCCAGGAACCGTTCCACGATCCGAGCCTATCGGGTACGCCGACCCGTGGCGGACGCGAACGGGTCTGGGCGGTAGACCACTCGCATCAGGTGCAATCCGCGCGCCGGCGCGACCGGGCCCGCGGCGGCTCGATCGCGGGCCCCGAGCGCGGCGACCACGTCCTGCGGCGCGCGCTTCCCCCTGCCCACCTCGAGCAGCATCCCCACCATCGAGCGCACCTGCTGATGGCAGAACGCGTCGGCGACCACCTCGAAGCGGAGGTCGTCTCCCGTGCGGGTGACCCCCACCCGCCGCACGCGCCTGACGAGCGAGCCGTCCCCCCGGCGGCAGAACGACGAGAAGTCGTGCTCGCCGACGAAAGCGCGCCCCGCGGCGCGCATCGTGGTCAGGGTCAGCCGGGCAGGCTCCCACACCTCGAAACGATCACGGAAGGGGTCGGGCGCATCGCTCTGGTAAACGCGGTAATCGTACTCGCGCCGCATGGCCGAGAAGCGCGCGTCGAAGCCATCGGGAGCCTCGGCCGCCGCGCGGATCGCGATCTCGGGGCCGAGCCATCGGTTCAGCCGCGCGCGCACCCACGCTGGATCCGTCCCATCGGGCGCATCGAACGACACCACCTGCCCCGCCGCATGCACACCCGCATCCGTCCGTCCCGCGCCGGTGATCCCGATCGGCGCGCGCAGGATCGTCGTCAGTCGCTCCTCCAGCTCCCCCTGCACCGTCCGCACGGTCGGCCGCTGGCGGGCGAACCCGGAGAAGCCCGTGCCGTCATAAGCGAGCAGCAGCGCGACCTTCATCCAGACGCTAAGCCTCCGCACCCAAGCGCTCGAGGGTCATGCGAAGATGGTATCCGTTGGCCATCGCCGGAAGACTCGTTGTCCATGAACCGCTCGAACAACTCCGTGTCGTCCTTGAGCTGGGCGATCCGGAATGGCTGGAGCCCCGGCTCCCGCGGCAGCGCCGCTCCGAGTTCGCGACCGGGCCGACCCGAGGGGTCTACTCTTCCGACTTTTCCGACGCACCCTCGCCCTGCTCCACCAGTTCGATGATCGCCATCGGCGCCGAGTCTCCCTTGCGGAAGCCGGCCTTGACGATCCTGGTGTAGCCGCCGGGCCGCGCGGCGAACCGGGGCCCGATCTCGGCGAAGAGCTTGTGCACGACACCCTTGTCGGTGATCGTGCGCAGGACCTGCCTGCGCGCGGCGAGGTCTCCGCGCTTCGCGTGGGTGATCAAGTGCTCTGCGAGCGGGCGCACGGCGCGCGCGCGCGCCACGGTTGTCTTGACGCTGCCCTGGCGGAACAGCGACGCGGCGATCCCGGCGAGCATCAAGCGCTGATGCTTCGGCCCGGATCCGAGCCGGGGTCCCTTCTTCGGCGTCGGCATCGCTACTCGCCCCTCAGGCCGAGCCCCATCTCGGCCAGCTTCTGCTTGACCTCGTCGATGGACTTCTGGCCGAAGTTGCGGATGTCGAGCAGGTCCTGCTCGGTGCGCTGCACCAGATCGCCCACGGTCTGGATGCCCTCCCGCTTGAGGCAGTTGTATGAGCGGACCGAGAAGTCCATCTCCTCGATCGGCAGCGCCATGTCCGACGCGTGCGCGAGATCCTCCGGCGCCGGCCCGAGCGTCAGCGCCTGCGCCTCGGAAAGCTCCGCGACCAGGCCGAGCAGCTCGACCAGCGTGCGCCCTGCGGCCGCCATGGCCTCCTTGGGCGTGATGGCGCCGTCGGTCTCGACGTCCAGGACCAGCTTGTCGAAGTCGGTCTGCTGCTCGACGCGCGTGTGCTCAACCAGATAGGTGCACCGCCGCACCGGCGAGTAGATCGAGTCGATGGGGATCACGCCGATCGTGTCCGAGCGCTTGTTCTTCTCCCCGGTCACGTAACCGCGACCGCGCTCGACCACCAGCTCCATATCCAGCCGGCCCTTGCCGTTCAACGTCGCGATCCGCAGGTCGGGGTTGAGCACCTCGATCCCGCTCGGGATCTCGATGTCGCCGGCGAGCACGTCGTGCGGGCCCTGCGCGCGCAAGAAGACGCTGACGGGATCGTCGTGCTCGGAGCGCAGAACGACTTCCTTGATGTTCAGGATGATGTCTGTGACATCCTCCTTGATCCCCGGGATCGTCGAGAACTCGTGCTGGATCCCTTCGATCCGGATCTGCGTCACCGCCGCACCGGGGATCGACGACAGCAGAGTTCGGCGAAGCGAGTTGCCCAGCGTGTAGCCGAACCCCTTCTCGAGCGGCTCGATCGTGAACTTCCACCGCGTATCGGTCAGGGGTTCCTCGACGATCTGCGGCCTGTGAACGATAAGCAAGGTTCTCCTCCCTTGGCCCCGCACGGAGCGGAACCACGTTTCCGTTACTTCGAGTAGAGCTCCACGATCAGCTGCTCGGCGACCGGCACATCGATCGAGGTGCGATCCGGGAGCTGCCGGACGGTCGCCTTGAGCCCGTCACGGTCCACCTCGAGCCAGTCGGCGGGCGACCGGGTCTCGTTGACTGCGAGCGCGTGGATGACCGGCTGCATGCTGCGGCTCTTCTGCGTGATCGAGATCACGTCGCCCGGCCGGATCTGCATCGACGGGATGCTTGCCCGGCGTCCGTTGCGCTCCACATGGCCGTGGCGCACCATCTGGCGAGCCTGGTCCCGCGACAGCGCGAACCCGGTCCGGTACAGCACGTTGTCCAGGCGCGTTTCCAGAAGCCGGAGCAGGTTCTCGCCGGTGATGCCCTTGAGGCGCGTCGCCTCCTCGTAGTAGTTGCGGAACTGGCGCTCGAGCACGCCGTAGATCCGGCGGGCCTTCTGCTTCTCGCGTAGCTGCATCAGGTACTCGGACTCCTTGGTCCGGTTCCTGCCGTGCTGACCCGGCGGGAAGGGACGCTTCTCGACGGGGCACTTCGGCGATTCGCACTTGGGGCCCTTCAGATAGAGCTTCATCTTCTCGCGCCTGCAGAGCTTGCAGTCGGGACCGGTGTACCGAGCCATCACACCCTCCTGCGGCGCGGCGGCCGGCACCCGTTATGGGGAACCGGGGTGACGTCTTGGATACCGGCGACCTCGAGCCCGGCGGCGGCGAGGGAGCGGATCGCGGTCTCACGGCCCGAGCCGGGACCCTTCACGAACACGTCCACGCGCTTGACGCCATGCTCCATCGCGCGGCGCGCAGCGGCTTCCGCTGCCAGCTGAGCGGCGAACGGCGTCGACTTACGCGAGCCCTTGAAGCCCACGTTGCCGCTGGACGCCCACGAGATCGTGTGGCCCTGCGGGTCGGTGATGGTCACGATCGTGTTGTTGAAACTGGACTTGATGTGGGCGTGCGCATGCGGGATGTTCTTCTTCTCCTTGCGCTTCGCCTTCTTGGGCTTCGCCAACCGCTTCTCCCTCTCTTACTTCTTGGCGCGGACCTTCTTCGAACCCGCGACCGTCTTCTTCGGGCCCTTCCGGGTGCGCGCGTTCGTGTGGGTCCGCTGGCCGTGCACCGGCAGGCCACGACGGTGACGGACCCCCTGATAGCAGTTGATCTCGATCTTGCGTTTGATGTTCTGGGCGATGTCTCGCCGAAGGTCACCCTCGATCTTGTGGTTGGCCTCCAGATACTCGCGCAGGCGCACGGCCTCGTCGTCGGCCAGGTCGCGCACGCGGATCGCGGGATCGATCTGCGTGGCCGAAAGCGCCTGGCCCGCGATGGTCGTGCCGACCCCGAAGATATAGGTCAGCGCTGTATCGATCCGCTTGTCGCGGGGAAGGTCGACGCCTGCGATACGAGCCATCGTGAGCCTCCTAGCCCTGCCGCTGCTTGTGGCGGGGGTTCGAGCAGATGATCATGATCCGGCCGCCTCGCCGGATCACCTTGCACTTCTCGCACATCTTGCGCACGCTGGGGCGCACCTTCATACGATCGTTCCTCCGCTGGATCGACGGCTCGCCGGCGCCCATCCGGGCAGCACGGGGGGCACTCCCGCCTCGGAGCCGAACGGGCATCGTAGCAGCGTAGAGGCCATATGCCAACCTGCCCTAAGCACCGGAGCCGTTGAGGGCCGTCAGAACCTCGGGTCCCTCGGGGGTGACGGCGACCGTGTGCTCGAAATGGGCCGACAGGCTGCCGTCGGCGGTCACCACGGTCCACTCGTCCGCGAGCAGCTTCGTCTCGAACGACCCGATGTTGACCATGGGTTCGATCGCGAGGACCAAACCCTCCTCCAGCGGGAGACCCTTGCCCTGTTTGCCGTGGTTCGGGACGGGCGGATCCTCGTGGAGAGACCGGCCGATCCCGTGGCCGACGTACTCGCGAACCACGCTGAACCCGGCACACTCGGCGATGGTCTGGACCGCCGAGCCGACATCCCCGATCCGGTTCCCGATCCGAACCTCGCCGATCCCGGCCCAGAGCGCCCGTTCGGTCGCCTCGATCAGTTTGGCGACCGTGGGGTCGGGGTCGCCCACCGGCACCGTGATCGCCGAGTCGCCATGGAACCCCTCCACGATGGCGCCGCAGTCGATCTTGACCACGTCCCCCTGCTCGATCCGCCGGCCGCCTGGGATACCGTGGACGATCTCATCGTTCAAGGAAGTGCAGATGGTTCCGGGGAACGGTGGCCGGCTCCCCCCGCCCCCGTAGCCCTTGAAGGATGGTATGGCCCCCCGCTTGCGGATCTCACGTTCGGCGACGGCGTCGAGCTCGCCGGTGGTCATGCCGGGACGGAGCTGCTCGCGGATGATGGCGAGGGTCTCGGCAACCACCCGGCCGGCCCTGCGCATCTTCGCGAGGTCGTCTGGACCTTTGCGGATGATCACGAGACCCCGGCGCCCTCGAGAGCCTCGGCGATGCGATCGGAGACCTCGTCGACCTCGCCGACCCCGTCGATGGTGCGGATGAGCTCGCGATCACCGTAGAACTCGATCAGTGGAGCGGTCTGGCGATGGAACACGTCGAGCCGCTCCTGCACGACGTCCGGCTTGTCGTCCTCTCGCTGCACAAGCTCTGCGTCGTCGTCGTCGCAGATCCCATCGTTGGCGGGGGGGTTCGAGACCGTGTGATAGACGCGCTTGCAGACCGGACACGAGCGCCGGCCCGAGATCCGCTCGATGATCTCCTGGTCCGGCACTCTTATGGAGACGACGGCATCGATGTCGTGCCCGACCTCGGCCAGCATCACGTCCAGCGCCTCGGCCTGGACCCGGTTGCGCGGGAACCCGTCGAGGAGGAACCCTTTCTGGGCATCGGGCTGGGAAAGGCGATCGCGCAGCATCTGCAGCACGACGCCGTCGGGAACAAGCTTGCCGGCGTCCATGTATCGCTTCGCTTCCCTGCCCAGGTCGGTTTCCTGCGCGACGATCTGGCGGAGCAGATCGCCGGTCGCGATGTGGGGCACCTCGAAGCGCTCGGCGACGCGGGTGGCCTGGGTCCCCTTCCCCGCCCCCGGTGGTCCCAACAAGATCAGACGCATCGGCTACTTCAGGAACCCTTCGTAGTGGCGCATCATCAGCTGCGACTCGATCTGCTTCATTGTCTCGAGCCCCACGCCCACGACGATCAGCACGGCGGCGCCGGCGAACGGGAAGCTCTGGATGTCCCACGCACCCTGGGCGATGAAAGGCAGAACAGCGATCGTCGCGATGAAGAGCGCGCCCGGCAGCGTGATCCTGGTCAGGATGTAGCTCAGGTGCTCGGCTGTCGGACGCCCCGGCCTGATGCCCGGGACGAAGCCGCCGTACTTCTTCATGTTGTCCGCCACGTCGGCCGGGTTGAACGTGATCGCCGTGTAGAAGTAGGTGAAGAACACGACCAGGATGGCGTACGTGCCGATGTACCAGACGCTGCTGCCCCGGGCGAAGTTGCGGTCCACGAAGTCCCGGAACCACTGGTTCTGAACGATCGTGGATGCCAGCACCGGCAGGTAGAGCAGCGACGAGGCGAAGATGATCGGGATCACGCCGGCCTGGTTGACCTTCATCGGGATGTAGGTCGAGGACCCGCCGTATGTTCGCCGGCCCACGACGCGTTTCGCATACTGCACCGGGATGCGCCGTTGGCCTTGTTCAACCAGGACCACCGCCACCACGATCAGCAGGCCGAGCATGAGGAAGGCTGTGCCCTTCCCCGCGCCGGCGGTCTGCCACAGAGCCGTGGACTCGGCCGGGAGCGAGGAGATGATCGAAGCGAAGATCAAGATGGACATCCCGTTCCCGATCCCCCGTTGGGTGATCAGCTCGCCGAGCCACATGATCAATGCCGTCCCCGCCGTGAGCGTCAGCACGACCAGGAACGTCTTACCGACCCCGAGGTCCGGGAAGAGGTCACTGATGCCTTGGAACAGGTTGCCGCTGTTCGCCGTCACCAGGATCCCCAGCGACTGCAGCAAGGCCAGCACGACCGTCATGTAGCGGGTGTACTGCGTGATCTTCTTCCGTCCGACCTCGCCTTCCTTCTGCAGCGCTTCCAGCCGGGGGATGACCACGGTAAGCAGCTGCATGATGATCGACGATGTGATGTAGGGCATGATCCCGAGCGCGAACACCGCGAAGCGCGTAAGACCACCGCCCGAGAACAGGTTGATCAAGCTGAGGACGCCGCCGCCTTGCTCTGCCTGTTGCTTCAGCTGCTCGATCGCCGCGAAGTCCACGCCGGGCAAGGGCATGTGAGACCCGAGCCGGTACACCCCGATGATGAACAGCGTGAACAGGATCTTGTTCCGCAGATCGGGAACCCTGAAGGCGTTCCGGAAGGCGCTGAGCACTCCGACTTCCCCTCCTAGATGACCTCGACGTTTCCGCCTGCAGCGGTGATCTTCGCCTTCGCCGATTCAGAGAAGGCATGCGCCTTCACAGTCAGCGCGACGGTGACATCCCCTCGCCCCAGTATCTTGACCGGTTTCTTGATCTTGCGCACGAGTCCTGCCTCGCGCATAGCCGCGGGATCCACCGTTGCGCCCGCATCGAAGCGATTGAGGGCCTCGACGTTGACCGGGGTGAACTCCTTCCCCTTCCGGCTCGTGAAGCCGCCCAGCTTGGGCAGGCGACGTTGGAGCGGCATGGAGCCGCCCTCGAACCAGATCGGAACCTTGTTGCGCGCGCCGGTGCCCTTGGTGCCACGTCCGGCGGTCTTGCCCTTGCCGGCGGCCTCACCACGGCCCTTGCGGGTCTTGCTTCGATGCGCGCCGGGAGCCGGGCGAAGGTGATGCAGCTTCACGAGTGAACCTCCTCGACCTTGATCAGGTGGGCCACCGAGCGCACGGCGCCGCGGACGGCGGGCGAGTCCTGGCGAACGACCGATCCGCCTATCTTGCGCAGGCCCAGGGTCCGGACGGTCTCACGCTGCCGCTCGGTGCTGCCGATCAAGCCGCGCACGAGTGTGATCTTGAGCGATGCCATCAGGACGTCTGTCCCCGGATCGTCTCGATCATGCGACGCGGAGCCACATCCTCGAGCGGCAGGCCGCGGGTGTTCGAGATCTCCTCCGGTAAACGTAAGGACTTCAGTCCCGAGATCACCGCGTGGACGATGTTGATCGGGTTCCCGCTGCCCAGCGACTTCGAGAGTGCATCGCTCACGCCGGCGCATTCGAGTACGGCGCGCACCGCACCGCCTGCGATGATCCCGGTACCGGGCGCGGCCGGCTTCAGCATCACCCGTCCCGCACCGTGGTGTGCGAGCACCTCGTGCGGGATGGTATGGCCGACCATCGGGACGCGGAACATCGACCGGCGGGCGATGTCGACCCCCTTCTGGATGGCCGTGGGGACCTCCTTGGCCTTGCCGTAACCGATGCCCACTCGACCATTGCGATCGCCGACCACGACGAGCGCCGTGAACGAGAAGCGCCGACCACCCTTGACGACCTTCGCCACGCGGTTGATCGCGACGACACGCTCCTCGAACTGTGGCGCGCCCGGCTCCTGCTCCGGGCCCGACCTGCGACGCTCTACCATCCCATTCAGCTCCTCTAGAACTCGAGTCCCGCGCCACGCGCGCCTTCGGCGACCTCGCGAACGCGTCCGTGGAACAGGTACCCGCCCCGGTCGAAGGCCACAGAGGCGATGCCGGCCTGCTTCGCGCGCTGAGCGACCCGCTCGCCGACCCGCTTGGCGGCCTCGGCCTTGGTGCCGCCGGCGGCGCCCTGGTCCAGCGTGGAAGCGGCCGCCATCGTGCGCCCAGTCACATCGTCGATCACCTGCGCATAGATATGACGGTTCGACCTGAACACCGCCAGCCTGGGACGACTCTCGGTCCCGACGACCTTCTTGCGTACACGCGCCTGACGACGCTTCCGCGCGACCACTTTGGTTGCAGTCTTCACTTCGCCGCCTTCCCTGCTTTCCGACGGACGTACTCGC
>Ga0299906_10004139_pt1 | contig 11906 bp, 8 predicted proteins | sample RVTome_14_FD_200259 | JGI IMG/M metagenome (GOLD analysis project Ga0299906, IMG submission 200259) | Soil microbial communities from uranium-contaminated site in the Upper Colorado River Basin, Wyoming, United States - RVT145D125 (version 2) ...
GACGTGCCATGATGCGTCAAATGCGGGAGGCAACGAAGCCGATCATGCTGTTGGCGGCGATCGCGTTCGTCGCCCTCATGGTGTTCGAATGGGGCATGGACGCGAGCGGCCGGAGTGGAGGCAGCGTCGGCGAGATCGGGTCGGTCAACGGGGATCCGGTCATGTACGAGTCGTACATGGCCGCGTACCGGCAAATCTATGATCAGGCGCAGCGTGGGCAGGAAGGGCTCATCAGCTCCCAGCAGAACGCCGATATCGAGGACGCGGCGTTCGACGAGATCGTGACACAGGTTCTCATCATGCAGGAGTTGGACCGTCGGGGTATCACGGTCACGGACCGCGAGATCAGTGAAGCGGCGCAGTACAATCCGCCCGAGTACCTGCGCCCGCAGTTCGCGAACGCGGAGGGAAGATTCGACCTCGCGGCCTATCAGTCGTTCCTCTACTCGGCGACCCCCGAGCAACTCCTCATGCTAGAGGCGTACTACCGCGACGTGATCCCCAGAGGCAAGCTGCTGCGCCAGGTGTCATCCGGGATCTACCTTTCGGACGCCGAGCTGTGGCAGGAGTACCGCGACCGCACCGAGCAGGTCGAGATCCGGTACGTGCCCATGAGCCCAGCCACTCGTTACGAGGACGCCCGGTTCACCATCAGCGACGCCGACATCGAGGCGTACCATCGAGCGAACCAGGAGGAGTTCGAGGTGCCGGCGCGCGCCACGGTGAGGGTCGTCGTGCTCGACAAGACGCCGACCGCCGCCGATACCGCGGCCTCCGAGGATCTAGCCGCAGCCCTCCGTCAGGAGATCATCGACGGTGCGGACTTCCGTGAGGTCGCCATCCGGGAGTCGGCCGACCAGACCACCGCGGCCGCCGGAGGCGATCTGGGAGTCTTTTCGAGGAACTCCATGACGCCCCCGTTCGATTCAGCCGTGTTCGCAGCACCGGTCGGCGAGGTCGTCGGTCCGGTTAGGAGCTCGTTCGGTCTCCACGTCCTCGAGGTCCAGGAGCGATGGGCCGCCGATAGTGCCCGAGCGCGTCACATCCTGGTCCCCATCGTTCGCACCGACGACAGCGAGATCGAGCTTCTGACGCTCGCCGACTCTCTGGAGGATCTAGGGGAGCAAATGGCGCTCGATCAGGCGGCCGTCGAAGCGGGACTCACGGCACCCACCATCGACATCGCGCAGAACTTCCCTTTCATCGCCGGCGCGGGCCAAGTGTCGGAAGGCGCCGACTGGATCTTCGAAGAGGCTTCGCCGGGTGACGTCAGCCCCGTGTTCGAGACCTCTAGTGCCTTCTACGCCGTGGAGTTGATCGAGTCCCGGCCCGCGGGCGTTCTCCCACTCGCTGACGCGACGCCGTCGATCCGCTCGACACTGCTATTCGACCGCAAGATGGAGCAGGCCCGGACCGACGCCCGGGAGCTCGTCGCTAGCGTGCGTGGCGGTGCGGCCTTCGTCAACACGGCGGCGGAGATGGATCTGGACGTACGTGACGCGGGCCCGTTCACGCGCGACGATTTCGTACCGGGCATCGGGCGCCAGAACGCTGCAATCGGGGCGGCCTTCGGGCTACGGCCCGGTGCCGTGAGCAACGCGGTGGCCACGCCGGCCAACGTGTACGTGATCGAGGTGGTGGGGAGGGTCGAAGCCGATTCGACCGCGTGGCTCACCCAGCTTTCGGAGCAGCGGCAAGTTGCGATCGCTCAGCGCCAGCAGCAGCGGCTTCAGGAGTGGATCTCGGCGCTGAGAGCGGCCGCCACCATCAGGGACCGTCGTGCCATCGTGCTCGCACCCCAGGACGAGGAGCAGATCCAGATGCCGATGGTCTTTTGAGCGGGTCGTTCTCCGAGCGCTAGCTCTCGGTCGTCGAAACGCTATCGCTCAGCTTGCGCGGTCCGCCGGCCTCGGTCTCGTCACCCGACTCGCCGGCCCGCTCCGGCGGCGGCGTGGTCCGATGGATCTGGCGGTCGTTGGGGACCTTCAACTCCTGCTCGATCTCGCGCACGGAGCTCTTGAACTCCCGGATGCCCTTTCCGAGAGACGATCCGATCTCCGGTAGACGCTTGGCGCCGAACAGGAGAAGGACGATGAGGAAGATGAAGATCATCTCCCCCATTCCGAATCCGCCTAAGCCCATCCTTCAGGTCCTCCGTCGGGGTCGAGCCCCATAGCTGCTCGTCAAATCCAGGAGCGAATGATCATCGCTACGATAGTGACACCAACGATGGTCAAAAAGTTCAGACTGAGTGTAACCGGACCCAGGATGAACGCCACAGCCACGAGATCGACCGACAGCGGTCCCACCGAAGCATCGACGGAGGTGAGGAGGAACTCGCGCGGCGCCGTCCCGTCCGGTAATCCGACCTCCGCCAGCTTCGTCAGCAACCCGCCGAGAAAGAGACCGAGCACGAGCGTCCACCCGAACCGAATGATGCCGCGGCGCCCCGTATTAACCAACATAGTGGTCATCCTGCGGGTGAGCTCCGTGGAGGTGTGGAGACCGGGTCGCGATCATCGTCGTCAGCGGCGCCGGTCGACCGCATAGCCGACGGCGTCGAACAGCGCGTCGGTGGCGGCCCCTTCGGGTAGCTCCGAAAGGGCGGTCCGCGCCAGGTTCGCGTACCGCGTCGCGGCCTCGGCGGCGTACTCGAGTCCCCCCCGATCCACGACGATCTCCACGATCCGCGCGATCTCGTCATCGGTGGGGTCCACGCGCGTGAAGAAGGATCGGATCTCACCCTCTTCGGACGCCGACACACGCCCGAGGGCATCCACGAGCGGAAGTGTGACCTTGCGCTCGCGCAGATCGTGTCCGGTCGGTTTACCGGTCACCGCCTCGCTGCCCGTGTAGTCGAGCAGATCGTCGGCGATCTGGAAGGCCATCCCGAGATTGTGCCCGTAGCGGGCCAACGTGTCGCGGTGCTCCGGTGCCCCGGCGATGGCACCCATCTCGCAAGCGGCCGACATCAGCGAGGCGGTCTTCGCGGCGATCAGCCGATAGTAGTCGGCCTCGGCGAGGTCGAGCGCGTCGTACGATGTGAGCTGACGCATCTCTCCAACCGACATCTCGTTGGCCGCGTTGGCGAGCACCGCCAACGCGTCGAGATTGCCGATGCGAGCGAGCTCGGTCACGCCGCGGGAGTAGAGGTAGTCGCCCATGATGATGGCGACCTGATGGGTCCAAAGCGCGTTGACCGTCGGCAAGCCGCGCCGAAGGGCGGAATGGTCCACGGCGTCGTCATGGACCAGCGTGGCCAGGTGCACGAGCTCCACCACCGCGGCCAGCGTCAAAGCGTCATGGTGCTCACGACCGGCCACGCGGCTCGACAGTAGAAGAAGCGTCGGCCTGAAGAGCTTGCCCCGCATGAAGAGCAGGTGCTCGTTGACCTCCTCGATGTTGTCGAAATCCGAGAGCACGATGCGGCGAATCTCGTCACCGACGCGCTCCAGCCGTTCCCGCACCGGAGCCTGGATGGCCGACAACCGAGGTGGAACGCCACGCACCGCTCGAGTCACGTCATTCTCCCCGTCGAGTCCGTCGTGTCATCGGCTGAGCGAAAACTACCGGAGCTCTCTGAGCCGTTCAGTGACGTCCGCAAAGTTGATGTCCAGCGCGAACACGCGGTCGTAGAACTCGACCGCCGACGCCCTGTTGTCCAGCTGCTCGTACGCTCGTCCCAGATAATAGTAGATGCCGACCAGCTCGTCTTCGACGGTGTTCGCCGACTCGACCGCGCGCTCCAGCGACCTTACCGCTGCCTCCGGCTTGCCCATTTCGATGAAGGTCTGCCCCATCACCTCATACGTCGGCAGGTGGTCGGCCGAGGCCCTCAGCGCAGCCTGGAACGAGCTGATCGCCTCGTCGAGCAGCCCCATTTCCTTGTACGCCGTGCCCAGGTCGTAATGGGCGCGCACGTCGCTGCTGTCGAGATTCTCGGTCACCTTCTCCTTGAACTGCGACAGCATTTTTGCGAAGTCTGCCGCCTCGTCGCCGGAGGGCTCCTCGTAAGCGACCTTGAAGCGGGTCGTCTTCTCCTTCCCCGTCCCGAGGATCATCGCACCGAAGTCGACGTAGCCCTGGTCACCGCCGCCGGCAGGTTCGCGCGTGGACGGCTCCGCGGCTGCATCCTCGGCCTCGTCCGTCGCGTCCTCGACAGCTTCCTCCATCGAGGCGGCGAAGTCGACGTCCGAAACGGGCGACTCCACCTCCCTCGCATCGTCCTCCATGCTGATCGTCGGCAACTCCAACGCCTCTTCTTCGTCCTCGTCGTCGAAGCTGATCATGCGTAGCGGGTCGGCCTCCGCCTCCTCCGGCACGTCGTCGAAGTCGATCGTGGGCAAGGGCGCGTCGTCCTCGAACTCCATGATCGGAAGCTCCACGACCTCCTCGTCGTCATCGGCCCCGGCGAATCCGTCGTCGTCGAGCACGAGCTCACCGGCGTCGATGTCCATCTCGTCGGCCGCTTCAGCATCGGCGGAAGGCGAGGCGTCCTCGACCGCCCGGTGCGGCGCGAAGGAGATCTCCTCGTCGTTCGCGTCGCCGAACGCATCACGGCCGACCGAGATCTCACCGAACTGGGCCATGATCTCACCGTCATCACCGACCGAGCTCCCCCCGAAGCCACCCATCGCAGGCATGGCGTCGAGGCTCGCCTCGGGATCGATCGACAGGATCTTGGCCTCGAGCTCGTCCGCCTGGTCGGTCTCACCGAGCACGGTATAGTGGCGGTGAGCGATCTGGAGCTGCCCGACGGCCTCATCCTTACGACCGCTGGCCGCCATCTGTTCGGCGACGGTGATGCGGACGCCGATGTCGTCCGGCGCGAGGTCACAGAGCTCGATGAGCGCCCGGAACGACTCGTCGAGATCTCCAGCCTTCTGCATCCGTTCCGCGTAGGTCAGGAAGTTCGTACGCGCGTCCGGAAGGAACCCCTGCTCCGCCCGGATCTGGCCGATGACGAGGTAGGCCCTGTGACGTTCCGGCACGTTGCGAATGATCTTCTTGCATACGGCGATCGCGTTGTTGGGCAGATAGGCCTCGCGATAGAGCTCCACGGCCTTCTCGTAGTGCTCGACCGACTGGTCGAGCTGACCGACACGCACGTAGAGGTCCCCGACACGGTTGTAGAGGCCGATGTCGACCTGTTCGTCGCGTGCCAGCTCCGCGAGCGCTTTCCTGTACAGTTCGAGGGCTTTCCTCCACTCCTCGTTCTGCTCGTGCTTGCGCGCCTGCTGCTTGAGCGACTCGATGCTCATGGGGTGATGTCCGAGATCTCTGTGCGCCCCCCGCCCCGCGCCGACACGTATTCGGCCACGCGGTGGGAAAGAACCCGGGCGGGTCCCAGGTCAGGGAGCTTTAATCTGCCCGCGGAATCCGGATGCACAAGGGTATCGGGTATCATCCCGATGACCTCGGTTTCCAGGACTTTCCCGCCCAGCGCCGTCACCTCGGACTCGACGCGATCGAAAACCAGGAGGGGGGAGGTCCGCTCCGTATCCTCTAGATTCATGGAGATCTGCATACGATTGCCCTCCACCAGGTGGAGCCCGAGGGCCCGAAGCCCGAGGATGCCGCCCCCCTGCTCACGGAGGCGCGAGGCGATCGCTCGGGCCTGCCCGACATCGATTCCGGCCACCGAGATATTCCAGGCGAGCAGGACCGGTCGTGCCCCCACGCACGTGACACCGGCCGACGGGTGGGGGGCCAACGAACCGGGTGGGAGATCGGGGTGACGGCCCGGCGGCCACCCCCTCGCCAGCGCCTCGAAGCCTCCTCGCCGGAGCTCGGCGAGCCCGCGCCCGGGAGGGTCGGAGGCACGACCGTAGAAGTAGACCGGCACGCCACCGTCGGCGATGCGCTCGCCCACCCGTCGCGCGGAGGCGACCGCGTCGGCCATCTCCAGGCCGTGGAGCGGCACGAAGGGCAAGACGTCGAGCGCACCGACACGCGGATGAACACCCCTGTGACGTCGCAGGTCGATGTGCCTGGCCGCCAGGCGCGCCGCCGCCACCGCCGCATCCTCGACCGGCTCGGGAGCACCGATGAAGGTCACGACGCAGCGGTGATGATCGGGATCGGCCGACCAGTCGAGAACCTCGACGTCGTGCTCGGCGATCACGTCGACGAGCGCGCGGACGATCGACAGATCGCGGCCCTCCGAGAAATTGGGTACGGCTTCGAGAACTCGAACCATATTCCAAGGTTGTGCCACGGGGCCCAACGTGCGAGGGCCGGGCGGCTCACCGCCACCCGGCCCCCCCTTGCGCGCGGGCCCGCAAGGACCCCGCCCGACGTCACATCAGCGACCGACGTCGCCGACGATGTCGGAACCGACCGGGTGCAGGTTGGGATTATCGGCCTGCAGCTGATAGGCCCAGTCGAAGATCATGATCGCGTCGTCGTTCTGATCGAAGCCGAGAAGACTCACCCGGATCACCCCGTAGTGGATCTGGTCGTCGTCAACCACCACCCGCAGCACGTAGCTCTCCTGCGTCGTTATCGAGAGGTCGGACGTCACGTATCCGGTCAGCGGCGCGCTCGACACGTCCATGCATCCTGCATCGGCGGCGACCCCGCACTTGAGCGCGGTCGTCGAGAAGCCGGTGGGGTAGACCGCGGCGTCGGCGCCTGGCACCAGCCACCAGCCGTCCGTGTCGGTCTCGAGCCTGAAGTGGCGGCTCGGGTCCATTCCGTCGACGATGGGCAGGACGGTTTCGTCTTCGGGGAACCGGAACCCCGAGCTCTCCGCCACGTCGAAGAAGTCATAGATCCACTCGCCGGTGAAATCGGGCCTGGGCGTGCCCTCCGCGAGCACGCTTCCATCGCTCTCGTGCCCGTCGGCGTCGACGGACGTCACGAAGTACGCGTACGTGCTTCCGTTTGCCGCGAGCAGGTCGAGGAAGCCCTCGGAGTCCGTCTCCCCGAGGAGAAGCGCCGTCGACCCGTCGTCTACGTAGACCTTGTAATGCGAGAAGTCACCCGCCGAACGCGACGCCGTGCCCCACGTCACGAAGTTGGCGTCGTCCAGCGCCGCGACCCAGGGAACGTCCGGAACCGGGGGAGCGATCGGCTGGGGCACGAACACCTCCACCGAGAAGTCGCTCTCCGTCTCCACTCCGGTGTCGTTCACGGCCGAGACCAGGTACTCGTACGTCTCCCCGGAGGCGAGGTTGAGATCCTCGTAGGAGCAGAAGCTCTGAGTGCAGCTCGTCACTTCCGCGATGAAGAACCAGTCGGCGTCGGTGACCCGACGTGAGTAGACCCGAAACGCCTCGCCGTTCCAGGCCGCGGCGAGCTCCCACGTCACCGTGACCGATCCTGCGTAGTAGCTCGCCGCCAATGCACGGGGCGCCGCCGGCACGTCCGAATCCACATCCACATACGTGATGTCGTTCTGGCATGCCGCGAGCGCCAGCATCGAGATCAGAGAACCCACTGCCGCGCGTCTCATGACTCCTCCGTCTGTCGGGGCCGTGCCGACCGCATCTCGCGGCCGACTCGTCGGGCCAACTCGACTCTCTTGAGTGCAGGGGTCATACCAATTTCCAAGTTGCACGCTTGCAACAGGTTATGTGATTTCTGGCTTCCCGAGTCGTCCTCTTTTCGGGACACCATCCACGCCCCCGGCGAGACAGTCCAGGCGGCGGGCGACGCCGGCCCACGAATCGCCAAGCCACCTCTCAACGGGTCGAAGCTGGAAGGCCGAGGTCGAGGTTCCGCTGCTTGTAGTCGAACTTGAGATCCCGATTGTCGAGCAGGGAGACCTCGAACCGGAACGACCAGTTCCCGGTCACGGTCTGCAGGAAGTCGAAGTTGGCTTGCCAGCGATGGAGGTCCCTGCTCAGCCGAATCCGATGGTCGTTGAACGCTCCCTCCTCGAGGTCGTACGCGGTGCCCCAGCTCACGCTCCAGTTCACGGTCGGCTGGAGCCGCAGCGTACCGCTCAGCGTCTGGGTCGCCTCGAGCTCCGGATCCCGGGGCCGCAGCAGGGAATAGGTGAGGTTCGCGCTCCATCCGCCGGCCGATCCACTCCTCGCCCGCGGCTCCACCGGCTCGTCACGCTCCGCCCCGGGAACGATGGACGACTCGTCGGTCGCACCCTCGAAATCCGTGAGGTCACCGCTCTCGGGCTCCTCGTCCGCCTCTCCTGCGCCCAAGCGCAACCATCGGAAGATCGCCGAGCTGGATCCGAGAGAGAACGAGAGGTTCACCCCAGCCAGGTGCGGATCGAGGCGGCGCCCCACGAAGGCCCCGTCCTCATCCGTCTCGTCGTCGAACAGCTCGTGGTCCATGGAGATGGACAGGCCCCGCAAATAGTCGGACGAGAAGTTGTTGTTGAGCCTGGTGGACTCGAACCCCGCGAGGGCGAAGCCGGCGGAGTCCGCCTCGACGAAGTCGTACCGGATCACGCTGGTCCGCCACGCCAGCAGGGTCACGGACGGCGTCTGCTGCACCCGCTGGGGGCCGGTCTGAGACCCGGGCCGACCCGGCACCCCCGGCAGGGAGTCGGCCTCCGCCTCGGCGCCCGCACTGTCGATCGGTGGCGTGCCGGCGGAAGCGTCGTCATCGGCCCTGCGCTTCGCCTCGAACGTCTGCGTGAGCGAAACGGAGACGACGTTCTTCGGCTGGCTCGCCCTCCGACCGAAGACCTCCTGCTGGAGCGCGTCGGGCGTCGACGCCGGACTCCACTGGTAGTCGAACTGGGGCGAGATCTTGTGGCGGATCGCCTCGAACGGACCGATGCCCCCGAAAAATCCGTAGACATCGGTCTTCAGCTGCGCCCCGAGCGACATACGCCGGGGCGCCGAAACGAAGTCGTTCGCGAGCGAGTCCGTGTCGGAGCGGAACATGTCGCCGGAGATCTCGAAACGCGGTGTGAGCGTCGTCGATCCGATGAGCTGCTGTTGGTAGTTGACCGAAGCCCGCCACCCGAGGGTGGCATCGGCCACGTCGCGCGCCGGCGCGTCGGTCAGGAGCAGCGCCGGGTCGGCCGCGTCCCCCAGGAGGAGAAGGGCCTCTGGCACACCGAGGGTCTTCTGCTCGTTGAGGTTGAGGCCTTGCGAGAAAGTGAGGCGGCCGATGCTCAGGTTGCTGCTGACGCGACCGCTCGACGTCATGGTGCTCGCCTGCGAGAGCGCGAAGGTGTCGGGCTGGACCCGGTCGACCGTGTTTCGCGTGGCGCCCGCCGAACCCGACCACGTCATGTTGTTGTAGAAGGCCGCTTCGCTCGAGGGTGCCCGGAACAAAGTGATCGGCGACAACGAGAGGTTGGCCGACGGAAGGAGCCACTCGGTGCGGTCGTCCGACATGAACTGCTTCCGGTTCGCGGACAGCGACACCATTCCCCAGCCGAAGCGGCGATCGATGCCGGCCTCGGAGTCGATCGACTGGGTAACCTCCCGAGGGTTGTACGAGTATTGGCGCACGAAGTCCGTGTTGTTGACGAAGCGCCCGGACACTCGAAGCTGCGTGCGCTCGTCGACCTGCCAATTGTGGCGCGTGTCGACCGCGAACTCCGCCGAGCCATCGACGTTCCAGAATCGACGGAAGCTGAGGCGGCCGTCGAGGAATTGTCGACTGAACCGATACTGGAACGAGCCCGTCAGGCTGAAGAAGCTCTCGCTGAACCAGTCCATCGCGACGAGCGCGTCCGAGTAGTCGCTCATCGCCCAGTAGAAACCCATGTTGCTCACTCGGCGGCGATAGCCGCCCGAGGTGCGCACGATGTCGTTGACGCTGAAGCGCGGTGTCAGGAGGCCAGAAGCGCGGCCGCGAGACAGGCTCTGTGCCATGAATGGGAGCCATGCCACGGGTACGTCCGCGATGTAGAGCCGAACTCCGCGTGCCACCAGGACGTTGCCCGCGACGATCTTGATCTCGTCGGTCTCGAAGTGGTAGTGAGGCTCCTCGAGGTCGCACGAGGTGAACCGGGCGTGCGCCATGAAGGTCGAGTCCTGCGCGGCGTAGGGCATGTCCCCACGCACGACCCATGTGGCGCCATCCTGATCGAACGTGGTGCGGGCGTCGAGGGCGGTGCCTCGGGCCTGACCCACGTCGTAGACCATGTTGACGGCATCCACGGCGTCGCCTTCGGGCGGGCTGAACGTCGCGTCCCCGACCGTCTTGATGGAGCCTCTCGCCTCGTTGAACGTGATCGACGAGTCCGCTTCGATCACGGATCCTTCCTGACTCACTCGAGCCCTCCCGTCCGCGGGAGCCAACAAGACCAGGACGCGATCGCGCGCGGCGAAGTCGGCGGACTCGCCCTGGTACTGTGTCAGCGAGTAGCCCGGCATCGCGAAGAGCGCCGTCGTGACCGTGTCGGACCCGCCACCCGGCCGGATACCGGCCTGGGCGTCCGCGAGTCGGGCCGAGTCCTGCGTGAAGAGAACGCTGTCCGCGCCCGGAGGGCGCGCGAGGCGCTCGAGCCGACGCATGATCGCCAGCCGCACCGAATCGGCCTGTGTCGCGGCGGAATCCGGAGGCGTCACCTGGGCTGCACCCTCCTGCGTCCCGGCGAGTTGGGCTACGAACGTGAGCGCGGCCGCGAAGGCCGCGCTCCTGCCCCACCGGCGGCGCCCGGGCGGGGTCACTGCGTCCTCACGGCTCCAGTGGGCGGCTCCAGGCTCGCCTCGTGCTTCCTCTCCTCCCGCTCGGCCTTTTCCCGGCGCCGGTAGACCCCGGCCGACAGGAGGATGCCGAACTCGTACAGCAGCACCAGGGGGAACATCATCATCACGGTGAGCGTGATCGCGTCGCCCGGCGTGATGAAGCTCGCGAGCACGGTGATCAGAACGATCGCGTGGCGCCGCTTGGACCGGAGGAACGTCGGCGTCACCAGCCCCATCAGGCTGAGCGCGAGGATGACGATCGGAAGCTCGAAGACGACCCCGAAAGCGAAGAGCAGCTTGACGATGAAGCCGAGCGTCGCGTTGATCTCGAGCTGTCCCTCGAGGGAAGCCGTCAGGAAGCCTTTGAAGAACGCCAGCGTCATGGGCAACGCGGCGAAATAGGCGAGCGCGACGCCCGCGATGAAGAGGAGCAGGCCGAGATACAACGCCGGCATGATCGCCCTCTTCTCGTCCTTCTCCAGCGCCGGCGAGAGAAAAGCCCAGGTGTGGTAGACGAGAATCGGAAACGACAGAATGAGGCCCCCGTAGATCGCCAGTCGGAGCGTCACGAAAAAGGGGTCGGCGGGCGATAGGAAGATCAGGCGCAGGCCCGGGTCGTCGTACGCCTCCCGGATGGGCTCGACGAGCAGGTCGAGCACGCCGAAGTAGTGAACGAACGCGAACGCGATGATCGACGAGATGACGACGGCGACGATGGACCAGAGAAGCCTCCAGCGGAGCTCCTCCAGGTGGTCCAGAAAGGGCATCTCGCCCCGCGGGTTACGGTTTCGCATCTCGTGACTGGAGTAGATCCACGCGCCCGTCCGGTTCGCGTGCGGTTGAGCCGTAGGGAACGGCGCGGCGCCTCAGATCGGTAGCTCGACCTGGTTCCTACGCTGCTCTTCGAGGCGCTGCGCGGCGGCCATTTCGTCGACGAACTCTTGGAACTCACCCGCGTCCTGGAAGTTCCGATACACCGACGCGAAGCGCACGTACGCCACCCGATCGAGCGGGCTCAGCCGCTCCATGACCAGTGCTCCCAACCGGACACTCGGCACCTCGACACCCGCCTCCCTGGAGAACTCGTCCTCGATATCGTCGACCAGTGCCTCCATCTCGGACGCAGAGACGGGCCGCTTGGCGCACGCGACCTTGACGCTCTGGAGCAGCTTGGCACGGTCGAAGTCCTCGACCGCGCCCGACCGCTTGAGCACCTGGATCGGCCGCGCTTCCACGTATTCGTAGGTCGTGAACCGCGCCCCGCAAACGGTGCACTCCCGGCGGCGGCGG
>Ga0299906_10004140_pt1 | contig 11904 bp, 8 predicted proteins | sample RVTome_14_FD_200259 | JGI IMG/M metagenome (GOLD analysis project Ga0299906, IMG submission 200259) | Soil microbial communities from uranium-contaminated site in the Upper Colorado River Basin, Wyoming, United States - RVT145D125 (version 2) ...
CTGGTAGGGCCAGTCGTTCACCCGGCCCGAGAGGAGCTTGTCCGAGACCATCTGCCACAGGAACTTCCCGTCGGCCTCGTCGAAGGCGAGGAGCACTCCCTTGTCGCCGGGGATCTCCTTGTCGTAGAGCGCTTCGTTGTTGGTGCCGACGAAGACTTTCCCCGCCGCCACCACCGGGTTTCCATAGGTCTGCGATCCCAGGCCGGACACCCATTTCACGTTCGTCTTCGACTCGACGTCCCAGCTCTCGGGAAGCCCGGTCATGCTCGAGACCATGTTCCTCGCGGGCTTGCCGCCCCACATGGGCCAGTTCCCGTTTTGAGTGTCCTCGCCCCGCGCACCCGCGGAGAACGCAGCCAGGCTTCCGAGAATTCCGAGCGACCAGGCAATTCGCTTCATGGCTCTCCCTGTCATTCGTTGGTTCGTACTTCGAGATTGTCGAAGAACACTTCGACCGGCTGAGCGTCGGCGTAGATACCGACACTTCCCGTCGGATTCGGGGAAAGATCTCGCCGTTCGATCATCCAGGCCGCGGGCTCGGGATCGCCGACCGCCCAGGCTTTCCCGCGCGCCACGACTTTCCCACCGTCCTCGTTCCGGACCTCGAGCTTCAGGCGATACCACCGGTCGGCCTCCCAGGGGAAATCGATCTTGGCGGTGCGCTCGGTCTCCGGCTGCCACGACTGGATCTCGAGGCGCTGGGTGTTGCCCATGAGCGTGAGCTGGTAGCGCTGCGCCACGACGCCGACACTTCCCTGTTGCCGCCCTTTGCGCGTCGCCCGCGCGTCGATCTCGATCGTGTAGTTCGACCACTCCGGAGGCCCCATGAAGACCCGTGCCCTCCGGGTGAACGGGTTGTCGGATTTCTTCACCAGGATCTTGCCCGCGCCGAGCCCGGGCATCGTCGCCGCGTCGCGGAGCTCGAACTTTCCCGTCGCGTTCACCCAAGCGCCGGGAACTCCCGGGATCGACTCGAAGTCTTCCTTCCAGGGAAGCTCGGGAACGACCCGGAGGCGCGAAGCTCCTTTGAGCTCGCCGGCGGCAGCGACGACCTTTCCGGACTGGAAGACCGGATCGGGGGACGCGGTGAAGCTCTTCCCGGAAAAAGTTCCCTTCAGTCCCTCGAGAGAGAACGTCGCGTCGGTCTCCCGCACGAAGCGTCCCCGGTCGTCGAAGAGCCTGGCCGTGAGCTCGACGCTCTTTCCGGGCGTAAGCACCAGCTCGGTGGGAACCACCTGCAGGTAGCGCGGCTCCCCCGGGGCTCCCGCAGGCAGCGTCGAGACCGGTCTCGAAGCCGCCGGCTTCCGCTCCTTCGTCCCGATGGCGTAGAGCGAGGTCGTGGTCGCCAGATACACTCTTCCGCCGGAAACCGCGACCGACGCGTAGATCTCTTCCGGTTCCTCCGGGGTGCCGAGGTCGTCCTTGTCGAGGACGGTGGCGCCGTCCGGCCCCGGCTTCAGGATGTAGAAGTTCCCGCCGACCGAGCCCACGTAGATCTTTCCGTCGGCGACGACGGGAGAGGCGCGCTGGCTGTGCCCGATGTTCGTGCGCCAGAGCTCTCTGCCCGTCGCGAAATCGAAAGCGGCGAGGTTCGCGCCGATGTCGACGACGTAGAAGCGATCGCCGTCGAGGGTCGGGGTGGAGTAGGTGGCGAGGAACCCCTCGGTCTTCCACTTCGCGTTGTCGATTTTGATATCACCCCGGGCTCGGGCGTCGAACGCCGCGAGAAGACCCATCTCGCTGGTGTGCAGGTTCTCTTCGCCCTGGCTCACGACGACGATTCCGTCTTTCTCAATGGCGCCGGTGTTGACCCCGCGCTTCGAGAACTCGAATCGCCATACGGGCTCCCCGGTCTGCGGCTTGACGGCGAGCATGGAGCCGTCGCCTCCGCCGGCCATCAGGATCCTCGTCCCGTCGATCTCGGCGGCGTAGAGCGGGGCATAGACGGTGTCGTACGGCTGGCCGCCGGGCGAGCTCACCCAGTACGTCTGACCCGTCGCCTTGTGGAACGCGAAGAACCGATGGCCGCCGCGCGCCTGCTCGCCCCAGCCCGAGCTCAACCCGCTCACGATGACGAGGTCGCCCTCGACGACCGGGGATTGCGTCCGGCCTCCGTGCGTGGTGATGAGCCCGAACTCCTCGTTCAGGGACCGGCTCCAGAGGACGTTTCCTTCGGGACTGAGTCCGATGAGCGTTCCCGAAACCGTGAACGCGTAGACGTTTCCCGTCTCCGGATCGGCGACGGGAGAGGCCCAGGCGACGCGGTGCGGCGGGACGTCGCTCATGTAGAGGTTGATTCTCTGCTCCCACAGGAGCTCACCGGTGTCCACGTGGATGCACTGGATGCGCTCCTTCAGATCCGCGCCCTCGCCTGCCGTATTCTGAAGATAAAGATGACCGCCGACGACGATCGGGGCCGACCGGGCTCCGAAGGGCGCCCGCCAGGCGAGGTTGTCGCCGTTGGGGGACCAGCTCGAAGCGAGACCGGTCTCGAGAGAGTTCCCGTCGCGGGCGGGCCCGCGCCAGTCGGTCCAGTCCTCGGCCGCGGTGAGCGCCGCGGCTATGGATAGGGTCGCGCTCAGAAAGAGTAGTTTCTTGATCATGACCTCCACCACAAGCCGGTCCATTATCGTGTGCTGCATACCATGAGTCAAAGAATGCAAGATGGGACCCTCGAGACTGGAAGGAGCATTCGTTCATGAACCTGGCATTCGCGCCGTCGCATTCGCCGTCGCCCTCTCGTCATCCGCGATCGCCTCCGAGTGGTCCCGCTTTCGGGGTCCCAATGGAACCGGGGTCGACCCTTCCGAGAGAGCTCTGCCTATGCGATTCGGCCGCGGCGAGAACGTCGTCTGGAAAACCGAGCTCCCTCCCGGTCACTCGTCGCCCATTCTCACGGGCGACCGCCTCTTCCTGACCGCCTTAGAAGACGACAAGCTTCTGACCTTCTGCCTGGATCGGAAGACGGGCGAGATCCTGTGGCGTCGCGAGGCGCCGAGAGCGCGGGTGACCAAGGTCGACGATCGGAACAACGCCGCCTCTCCGAGCCCCGCCTTCGCCCACGTCATGGCGGCGCTCGGTGGGGTCGAGGACGCCGATCTCGTTCTTCTACTGGCGCACCACGGTAGGCGAGGAGGTGGATTTCGTCATCGAGACGGGAGCTGGTCTCCCGCCAATCGAAGTCAAGGCAACGAGCCGTCCCCGACTCAAGGACGCCGCGCACCTGCGTCACCGCGATTTTCTATTTGAGCTTGAGCGTCGCGGCCCCGAAGCTGGTGAGGGCGCTCCCCGCGATGAAGCCGCCGGCGAGGATGTAGATCGGGGTCTCGACTCTCGCGCCGTAGCGGCGGGTCAGAAGAAAGCGGATGGCGAGTGAGACCATCGCCGTCCAGCCCGCCGCGGGAAAATCGATGAGAAGACCGGTAGCGAGGAGGACTCCGAGCTGTCGCGCGGGTCCTCCCATCGCCTGCAGGAGGGCGCCGGGAATCGCCCAGAGCGCGAGCGCCTTCGCGAGCGACGGGCTGGCGCCCGCGACGATGGTCGCGGCGGCGACGCGGTCATACGGGGGGAACAGGTCCCGCTCGAAATAACTCGAGTGAAAAAGAACCACCGCGATCGCGGCGATGGCGATGCCGAGGAGCTCGGCTTCGAGCTGCGCCCGCCTTCCCGCGCGCTCGAAGCCGGGATCCGTCCCGAGGCCGCGAAGGATCCAGCCCGCCTTCAGGTCATAGCCCATGTCGGCGAATGCGGGAGAGATCGACGCGGCAAAACCGACGAGGAAAGCGAGCGGCAAAGGAGGGAATCCAAGGGCCATTCCCACCAGAAGACAGACGAGGGCGGTGGCGAAGGCGGGAAACCAGCCGGAATGCATGGCCGCGATCCCGGAAAGGATCGCCGCGGCGAGAGCGGACACGGCGGCGAAGATCACGAACAGCAGGAGCATCCAGGGAGTCATCTCGGACGCGATGCCGGCGGCGAGCGCCATCAGGAGCATGGTCGCGATCTGCACCGCGAGCGCTCCCAGAAGCGTCGATCCCGTCCGGGCCTGCAGCGACGAGGTCACCACGTCCGGCGATCGACGCCTCAAGGAGTGCGCGATCTGGACCAGAGCCACGAGCCCGGCCCCAATCATGAATCCGTGGGGAAGGTACGCCGCCTGGATGTCGATTCCCGCGAGCGGATAGGAATAGCCGCGAACGAGGAGGCCCAGACCGAACATGAACAGGGCCCAGATGTTTCCAATCCAGCAGATCCCGAAGACGTCCATCGGAATCCCGACCAGGATGCCGGCGCATCCGAGGACGCCTCCCGCCCCCAGTAGAAGAGCGTGTTTGCCTCCGCGATCGCCGGCGATCATGCATTCGGCGGTCGCGACCCCGGAGGGCCAGGCGGCGGCGGCGGGGAAGAGCCTGGAATCGAACAGCCGATACATGAGCACCGCGCCGAGCAGGACGCCGACGATTGCGCCGAACATCATCACCGGCACGAGATCGCGCCGTCCCATGAGCCACAGGACACCGGCGGGGAGCAGGATGCCGTTGGCGCCTCCGTACGTCGCGCCTGAGATGAGCGTCGCCGCCAGGTTCTGACGGGCCAGGTCGCGAAACCGGGCGAGCGGCGGGAGTGGAATTCGAGAGATGGCGATGGTGGCGATGACGCCGATGATCGAGCTATTGGGAGCGACTCCCAGCCGAGTGAACAGCTCGAGACCGATGATGGTGCCCAGGATGGCGAAGAGGATTCCGAAAAAGAAGCTCGCGGGCTCGAAGATCGAGGGGTGGCGCCGCTCCGGTTCCCCGGCTTCTCCTCTGGGCAACACGCGCGTAGACTATGCGAACTCGTGCAGGAGGTGCACATGCCCCGTCGACTCAAAGTCGCCGCGGCCCAGCTCGGCCCGATTCATCGCGCTGACGCGAGAGAGTCCGCGGTCGAGCGCATGGTCGCGCTTCTTCGGGAGGCGAGCGATTGCGGCGCGTCGCTGGTCGTCTTTCCCGAGCTCGCGCTCACCACGTTCTTCCCGCGCTACTTCATGGAAGACCCCGTGGAGATCGACCGGTACTTCGAGCGCGACATGCCGAACCAAGCGGTAGCGCCTCTTTTCGACGAGGCGAGGAAGCGCGGCTGCGGCTTCTACCTCGGATACGCCGAGCTCGCCGAAGAGGAGGGGAAGACCCGGCGATTCAATACCGCCATCCTCATCGGGGCCGACGGGAACCTCGTGGGGAAGTACCGGAAGATCCACCTTCCCGGCCACGCCGACCACCGGCCCGAAGCGCCGTTCCAGCATCTCGAGAAGCGCTACTTCGAGGTGGGGAACCTCGGTTTTCCAGTCTGGCGCGCGTTCGGGGGAATCGTGGGCATGTGCATCTGCAACGACCGGAGGTGGCCCGAGACCTTCCGGGTGATGGGCTTGAAGGGCGTCGAAATCGTGCTTCTCGGCTACAACACCCCCGATACCAACATCTATCATCGAGAGCCGGTGCATCGGAGGATGTTCCATCACCTGCTGTCTCTCCAGGCCGGCGCCTATCAGAACGGGACCTGGGTGGTCGCCTCGGCGAAAGCGGGCCGGGAAGACGGGTTCGGCCTCATCGGCGGCACGGCGATCGTCGCCCCCACCGGGGAGGTCGCGGCGCAAGCCTTGACCGAGGCGGACGAGCTCGTGGTCTACGACTGCGATCTCGAGGTCGGGCGCGACATCAAGGAGAACATCTTCAACTTCGAGAAGCACCGCCGCGTCGAGCACTACCGGATCCTCACCGAGCAGACCGGCGTCGTTCCTCCGGAGGAAATCCCACCGACATAGACGTGGCGCTTCGACGAGCAGCATGAGCTCGAGCGCCACTTCTCCTACCACCAGAACCGTCCGGCCTCTTTGCCTCGAGCGGCTTTCCGAGCCCCCGGGTCCGCCTTCGCGGAGCGCCGCCGTGAGGTCATGTGGGACTCGGGCCGGACGGCCACAGGGCTTCGCTGGTGCCCGGCGATGCCGTCCTGGACGTGGCCGACCGTCGTGGCCCGCTACCTTGACTGCGCCATCCCCGATGTCATCTCTCGTTCCATACGCCCGCGGTCCAGTTCACGATGACCTGTATCGGCGAGAACGCTTCTGGAGACACGGTGGCGACCAGAAAGCGCTGGCCGTCGCGAGATACATCGTAGGATCGAAGACCCTTCCCCGCACGTGCTCCGGACCCCTGCCCGAGCACGTGGTTGTTTCTTCACGGGTCCGATGCTTCCGCCTCGTACACGACTCGACCCCCCACGACGGTAATGACGGGTCGGATCTCGGCGATCTCCTCTTCGGGCACGGCGAAGTAGTCGCGATCGAGGACGACAAGATCGCCGAGCATCCCGGGGCGGATTGCCCCTTTCCAGTGCTCGTCGAACGAGAGCCAGGCCGCTCCCCGGGTCACCGCGAAGAGCGCTTCCTCGCGTGTAAGCCTCTGGATTGGCCGAATCAGCTCTCCGAGCCAGTTGCGGCCGGTCACCGCCGAATAGAGCCACATCATAGGCTGGATCGGGCCGGCGATGAGACCGTCCGAGCCGAACGTCAAGGGAACTCCCATGTCCAGAACGGTGCGAAACGGCGGAGAATCGGGGATGAACCCGCGGTTCGCGTTCCGGTGGGCCGAGCTGAAGATCATCCAGCGGACGTCGCCTGCGAATCCCATCCCCATTCGTTTCATGCGCTCCAGCTGTTCTCGGTTCAGTCCCTCGCCGTGAACGATCGCGAACCGCAGGCCGTTCACCGGCGCCGCCTGATGGACGCGCTCCATGACGTCGAGGACGTTCGCGACCGCCTTCGTCTCGACAACGTGCTGGTGGACCGAGAGCCGGGCCGCGGCGCCCTGGACGCTCGCGTGGAAGTCCTCGAGGACTTCCACGGTCTGCTGTTCAAACGTGCCTCCGATCCCGGAGTTGAGATGCTCCCCGAGGCCCAGGATGCGCATCCACTCGTCCCCCAGCCGGCCGGGGGTGGCGATGATCCACGGAAGGGCCGTCCCGTGATCGGGCGTTTGATAACGGACGGCGACCCGTACCGTCGTTTCGCCCTGGCGCCAGAGCTCGAAGAGCGCCTGGTAGTCCTCCGACGTCACGCCGCCGCCGCCTGCTTCGATGACGCTCGTGATGCCGATCGAGTTGAGATGCGCCATCAATCCCCGCAGCCCCTCCACCTTGTCCACGAGCGTGGGCCGCGGGAGGCGAGTCTCGATGAAGCGCATGCCGTCGAAGCCCTGGACCTCCCCGTTGAATTCACCCCTCGCGTCGCGCCCAACCTGTAGCCCCGCCGGAAGGTCCGCTTCACGCAGGTCGAAGGCCCGAAGGCCGGCGCTGTTGAGCTGCGCCACGTCGTATTGCGACTGCACGTTCAGCGGGTGGTTCGGAGCGACTTCGTCGAGCTCGGCGCGCGTCGGCATCCGGGCGACCAGCTCGGCCCACGTCTCTAGAGGCCCCGGCTCCCGATCGAGGTAGCGATCGAGGATCATGATTTTCTGCCAGTTCTTCCGGGAAAGTCCGCTGGTCAGGCACTCGATGTCGTCGACCGCGGTGAACGCCTGCGAAGGTCCCCCGCGGTGGCGGACGGAGACGACAGTGACGGTCTGCGCGGCATGTGGCACCGGCAGAGCGCGGCAGAGGAATCAACGAGGCGGTGCCACGTGCGGGACCGAGTGGCTCTGAGCCCAACGGTTCACCGCAGCGATATCGGACGATTCGATCTCGCTCAGCTCCGAGCGCAGCGCCGACCATTGCTCCTGCAAATCAATGAGCCGGTCTCTGGCGCCGGCCGCGAGCGGGGGGCCGGCATCGTCGACCACGTCGAGCAGGTGCCGCACTTGCTTGACGAGCTTGCCCGGCAGGTTGTCTTCGTCCTCGTAGGTCTCGTAGTCCACCTGCAGCACCTTGCGCTCCCACGCGGTGAGTCGCTCGATGGCGCTGGTCGCCGGCGTCTTCAGGTCGTCCGCGTCGGGAAAATCGGCGAGGAGCGCTTCGATCTGTCCGCGTGATTTCCGAATGGAGGCGATTCGGTCGAGAAGCTCGTTCATCAGCGCCGTCATCTCCGAGACGCGCTGCTCGACGAGCGCGAACGCCTCGTCGCTCGCTTCGATGCGGCGGTCGGGAAGGAGCGTCATCGTGGCCGTCGCCTCGGCATCGCCAATCCTGACGCGCGCGTGGTAGGTGCCCGGGGTCACGTAGGCGCCGGCAAAACCCTCGAACACGCGGATATCGTCGATGCAGCGAAGCCCCTCGCGGCGCATGTCCCAGACCCACCGGTTCGCGCCTTTTTCTTTCGGCGGATATTCGAACTCGAACGGCCGCCGCTGGTCGGAGTTTCCGAGGACGCAGCGCTCGAACTCTCGTTCCTCGCTCGAGTAGGTGCGCACGATCCCGCCCGTGCTCTCGGTGATTTCGATGGTCAAAGGACCCTCGTGCTCGTCTCGGAGGTGATAGTTCAACACGACGCCCGCCGCCGGGTTCTTGCCTTCGGACGGTCCCGGCCGGCCACCTCGGCGCGTCATCTCGACCGGGCCCGGCGTGAAGAGGTGCAGCGGCTTTTCGGCCATCGCGTCGTCGACCTGCCGCAGCGGTGAGAGATCGTCGAGCACGTAGAATCCCCGCCCCTGGGTCGCGGCGACGAGGTCGCCCTGTCGGATCATCAAATCGGTGACCGGCACCGGCGGGAGGTCGAGCTTTAGCGACTGCCAATGCGCGCCGTCGTCGAACGAGACATACATGCCCGCCTCACCGCCGGCGTACAAGAGCCCTGCTCGCTCCGGATCCTCGCGGACCACCCGAATGAAGTTATCGTCGGGCAAGTCACCGTCGAGGCGAGTCGATTGCCGACCGTAGTCCGTCAATTTATAGATGTAGGGACGAAAGTCGTTCATCTTGTAGCCGGCGACCGCGACGTACGCGGTGGCGGGATCGTGGGGGCTGACGTCGATGGCATTGACCATCGCGCCTCCCAGATCGCCGGGCGTCACGTTCTCCCAGCTCTCGCCATCGTCGCGGGTGACGTGGACCAGACCGTCGTCGCTTCCGACCCAAACCGTGCCATAGGCGTGCGGGGACGCGGTGATGGTGAGAACGGTCCCATAGAACTCGGCGCCGACGTTTTCCGCGGTGATGGGTCCGCCGTTGAGACCCTGCTTGTCCTTCTCGTTTTTCGTCAGATCGGGACTGATCTCATCGAACGTGACGCCGCGGTCCGTCGTCCGGAGGAGCTTCTCGGTGCCGTAATAGATGACGTCGGGTCTTTGCGGGGACGCGGTCACCGGCGCGTTCCAGTTCGCGCGGTGGCGCAGGTCTTTCGACTCCATGCCGAAGACGTACTCCGGATACGGCTTGATCTCGCGCACCCGCTGGTTCGTCGCGTCGTACTCGGTCAGCGTGCCGTTGATGGTCGTCGCGTAGACGAGATCGGGACCGTCGGGGCCGAACGCGATGTGAGCGCTCTCTCCGCCGCCGACGGGAAAGAAATCGTCGTTGCCGATCCCGCCGTCATAGGTCTCGCTCAGGATCGCCACCGTGGTGTTGTCCTGTTGGCCGCCATAGATGCGATAGGGAAACCGGTTGTCGGTGTTCACTCGATAGAACTGCGCTGTCGGCTGGTTCATGATGCTCGACCAGGATTTTCCGCCGTCGAAGGTGATGGTCGCGCCGCCGTCGTTGGCGTTGATCATGTTCTTGTTGTTGTCGGGATTGATCCAGTGATCGTGGTGATCGCCGTGCGGCGTCGTTTGCCTCTCGAACGTGACCCCGCCGTCGATCGACTTCATGAACGGCGCGTTCAATACGTAGACGGTGTTCTCGTCGACCGGGTCGGCGGCGATGTGCATGTAGTACCAGGAGCGGGTCCACAGGATGCGGTCTTTGTTCTTGAGCGTCCATGTCTCACCGGCGTCGTCACTCCGGTAGAGCCCCCCTCCTCCCGGCATCGCCTCGACGATGGCGTAGAGCCGGTTCGGGTTGGTCGCGGAAACGTCGACGCCGATCTTGCCGATGAGCTCGGGGAGCCCCTCGGTGAGCTTGTTCCAGCTGTCGCCGCCGTCGGTGGATTTGAAGATTCCGCCCGCATGGCCGCCGGACAGCACGTACCACGGCTTTCTGCCGTGCTCCCACATCGCCGCGTACAGGATGCGCGGATTGGTCGGGTCCATGCGCAGATCGGTGGCGCCGGTCTGCGCGTCCACGCTCAGAACGAGCTCCCAGCTCTCGCCGCCGTCTCGGGTGCGATAGACGCCCCGCTCCTCGCTCGGCCCCCAGATTTGTCCCTGAACCCCGACATAGGCGAGGTCGGGGTTTCCCGGGTGGATCTTGATCCGCGAGATCTGACCCGCGTCGGGGAGCCCGACGTGGGTCCACGTGTTTCCCGCGTCGGTCGATTTGTACAGACCGTCGCCGTGGCTCGTGGTCACGCCGCGGATCGATTTCTCGCCCGTCCCGACGTAGACGACGTTCGGATCGGAGGGGGCGACGGCAATCGCGCCGATCGTGCCGACGTTGAAGTCGTCGTCGGAGATGTTCTCCCAGCTGACGCCCGCGTTCTCGGTTTTCCAGACGCCGCCGCCGGTCGCCCCCATGTAATAGAGCTGCGATTTTCCGGGAACGCCGGTCACGGTCGTCACCCGTCCGCCGCGATAGGGGCCGACGAGCCGCCACTCCATCGCGGACAGGAGCGACGGAGCGATGGTTTCCTCGGCAGCGGTGACACACGGTAGGAGCACCAGGGTGATGGACGCCGCGCGGAAGATCGCGGCGGTGAATCTCTCCTGCATGGATATGTCTTCCCTTCGTGGCGCCCATTCTACAAAGTTCCGACCCCCCAGGAGGACACCCGGACGTTCCGGGTGGTGGGCGTCAGCTAGTTCCGATCCGCCGTGGGAGAGCGGCCTCGGAAACAAGTCTGTCGAGATAGGTAGGCGTTTTCCGAAACGGGCGAGCCGCTGCCGTCGACGAGCCCGAGTCGCCCAGCCGGATGGCCACCGTCATCCAGACGTTCTCCCCGTCCTTGAAGTGGAACCCGCTAGCGTGCTACGGCAGCAGCACCAGCCTCTTCGAGAGGCGCGGCCCCACGCGGATGGCACCGAAATCGCGACGATCCGTGGTGAGCACGCGATAGACGTTGCTCCGCTCGGCGAGCGCGGCCACCGTGCCATCCACGAGGCCGAGCTCGAGCTCGTCAGCCGAGGGCTCGGCGCGCCTCCCGCACCCGCTCGGCGTCGAGCTCGCCGTCGCCCCATAGCTTCAGGAAGCGCTCGAAGTAGCGTCGAGCTTCCGCGGGCTTGCCCCTTTCCGCATGGATTCGTGCCAGGAAGTAGAGGCTTCGCACGTAGGCCATCGGCTGCTCGAGTCGCTCCGAGCCGCTTCCGGCCGCTTTCTCGAACCAGGAAGCGGCGTCGCCGCCCGCCGCCCGCTCCGCCTCGCCGAGGGCCGCCCAGATGGCGACGTGGTGGGGGTACAGGTGCCAGTGGAACTCGACCCCTTTCGGAGGAAGGAGCGATTGGGCGCGCTTCAGGTGCTCGAGAGCGGAGTCGAGGCCGCCTCGGGAGAGCGCGAGGCGGCCCTCGAGGTATTCGAGGTGGCGCTCCTCGACCCGATTGGCCGCACCGGTCCTCTGCCACAGCTGCCTCAGCTCGGCGATCCTGGCCTGGGCCTCGGAGATCTCGCCGAGCGCCTGATGGGCCAGGGCCGCCACGCCCAACCCCGGCGCTCCGGCCACTCGTCGGCGCCCGCTTCCCGCGCCCGGCGCGCCTCGGCGAGAGCGCGGGAAGGGTCTCCGACCTCCAGCAGGATCTCGGCTTTCCAGCAGCGGCGAGCCGTGTAGGAATTCGGCTCGGCGAAGCCGGCATGGGGCAGGTCTTTCGCGCTCGCGATACGACCCTTCCCCTAGTCCTCGCTCGT
>Ga0299906_10004142_pt1 | contig 11903 bp, 11 predicted proteins | sample RVTome_14_FD_200259 | JGI IMG/M metagenome (GOLD analysis project Ga0299906, IMG submission 200259) | Soil microbial communities from uranium-contaminated site in the Upper Colorado River Basin, Wyoming, United States - RVT145D125 (version 2) ...
AAGCGGGCGCCTGCGAAGAAGGCGGCCAAGAAGGCGACGAAGCGCGCGGGCACGGCCAAGCGCGCCGGCGGCGCCAAGAAGGCCGCGAAGCGGGCGCCGGCGAAGAAGTCGGCGCGCAAGGCGCCGAAGAAGGCCGCGAAGCGGGCGCCTGCGAAGAAGTCGGCGCGCAAGGCGCCGAAGAAGGCCGCGAAGCGGGCGCCTGCGAAGAAGTCGGCGCGCAAGGCGCCGAAGAAGGCCGCGAAGCGCCCCCGGAAGTCCTCCCCGAAGACGGACAGCGGCGCTGCGGGCGGCTCGGCATCGTCCTGAGCCCCCGGCATTCCGCGCGCTCGACCCCCTTTCCCGCCTTGCCGGCCGGCGCACCCGCCGCTTGGCCATGCTGATGCGGCGCGTCGCCCCGCCCCCCTTCTAGGCCGGCTTGTCACCTTGCGTGTCCAGGCCGGGGCCGGACGTGAGCAGCCTCCGGAGCGCCGCCACGGTGTCGTCCTCGATGCGGTACCGCGGCTGGTGCGACCCGTCGTGACGCACCACGCCGGCCTCGTCCAGCACGGTGAGGTGGCGCTGGATCACCTTGCGCGACACGCCGAGGCTCCCGCTCAGTTCCTTGACGCGGGCATCGGGCATCCGGACCAGGGTCTCCACGATGGAGGTGCCCATGCCCTCCCGCAGCGCGGCGAGCCAGCGCATCTGGCCGTCGGGAACGCGGGCCGGGAAGACGTGGACCTCGCGGCCCCGGGACCAGCTTCGCAGGCGACGCTCCTTCTCGAGGACCCGGACGTGGTACGACACGGTGCCCCAGCCCAGGCCGAGGCGACGGCACAACTCGCTCTTGTGGACCCCTGGGTCCTCCCGCACCACGTCGATGATGCGGTCGCGCGTCGCGGCGCCGTCCCGGTCCTGCGTCACGCGTAGCCCTCTCGGGGAGGGTGCTCAAGGAGGGGACGGAAGACGGGGTTGGCCAGCACCTCGGTGCGCATGCTCGGCGCCCGCCGCAGGCACGCGGCGAGCCGCTCGCCGGCCTCGTCGAATTCCCCTTCCAGGCAGAGGGCGTGGGCGAGGAGGTAGTCCTGCATGGCGGCGCTGCCCGAGCCTCGGGCGCGCATGCGCTGCACCGTGCGCTTCGCCTCGGCGGCTCGCCCGAGCCTCAGCAGCGCCACGCAGCGTATGACGCCGGCCTCCTGGCCGAACCGGCGCGACCGGAGCAGGGCGTTCCCCATGCCGGCGACGTCCTCGTAGCGGGCCTCGGCCATGGCGGCCTCCAGCCTCGCCATCTCCTGGGCTGTGCGGCGGCGCAGGCCCGATCCCGTGCCGGCGGCGAGGGCGACCAAGCCGACGCCGGCCACGACCCACAGCTCGCTGCCGATGCGGCGCACCTGACCGGTCGCCAGCTCGATGGGCTCGCCGTCCATGCGCGCCCCGGCGGCGTCGTCCACGACGATGGGGAGGCCACCCGCGGGGGCGCCGATCCGCACGGCGGCCTCCTCGAGGACGAGTTCGCCGCCCAGGAGCTCGAGTTCCCGGTCCGCGGCGCGCAGGGTCCCCTGCGGGGCCTCGAGGCGGAGGCTGGCCGCCCGGACGGAGGGCGTCGCGACGAAGGCGGTGGTGCCGGCCCCCTCCACACGCAGCGTGACGTCGGCGTCCGTGAGGTGGACGTAGAGCTGCCGGGGCCGATGCTCCTCCACCGTGCGGAACCCTGCGACGGACGGTGCTATCGCCTCGGCCCGCTGCCCGCTCTCGTACGTGACGGCCTCGCCGTCGTCGAGGAGCAGGTCGATGTCCCAGAGGGACAGGACGATGTCCCCCCGCAGGTGGACGGTGGTGGCGCCGGACGCATCGAGCGCGGCATGCGATGCGACGGCGCGGTCCAGCTCGGGCTCCAGGGGGTACACCATGCGGGCCTCGCTGACGTGCGCCACGCGGGGGGCCTCGAGGCGCGCGGCGTCTCCCTCGAGCGTGACGGCGGCACCGTCGAGGCCGACGGCGAACGCCTGGGCCGCAGCCCGGAAGGCCGTCGCCTGGATCGTGGAGGCGCCGTGGTCGTAGGGAGTGGACGAGGGTTCCTTGTCGCGCGCGTCGGTCCCGCTGACCGCATAGCCGTGGTTGTCGTCCGCTTGGATGTGGACGCGGCTGGCAGACCCCTCGATCGCGAGGAGCGTCGCCCCGGCGAGGGCGCTCGTGCGCAGCGCCCCGAGCGTTCCCTCCGCCGCATAGCCTTCCGCGCCGACCGCCGCCGCCTCGAGGGTGCCGATCGGAGGCCCCGCGGCCGCCGCGACGGCGAGGAGCAGGAGAAGGGTCGTGGGCAGGGCGCGGCGCATGGTCGTCACTCAGGGGGCGTGATGCACTCCTCGTGCAACTCGGGGTCCGGTGGGGGGGGAAGGAGCGCGACCGTGATGAAGCTGCAGGGTGGCCAGCCCACGGGGTTGACGAAGATGGGCATGGTGGGCTCGCCCGGCTCCCCGTTCGGCCCGATGCCCTGGATGCTGTAGGCGCGGGTGGCGAGGGGCCCGACGACGTCCGTGAAGGATGTCGCGTCGGCGTCGAGGGTCTCCGCGTGGGGGCCGTCGTCGCCGAAGATCCGGATCTTGTAGCTTGCGACGGGCACCCCCCCGGGGCCGGGCGGTCCCCACGACAGGACGATGGTCTCCTCGTCGATGCGCTCCCATCTGGGCTCCTGCGGCGCGTAGGGACCGATCGGGATGGGGTCGGCGCTTCCTGGCGGTGGCAGGAGAACGGTCATCAGGCAGGCGATCAGCAAGGCACACGACTTCCTCAAGGCGACCCCCAGGGACCTTAGGACGACGGGCTTACTTGACCTCTTTAGCTAGATCGGGACGTAGCCGGCCGCAGATCGCGCAGAAACGGTCACTGGGCCGCACCGCGATGGGGGTGCTTTCCAGGGAGAAGCTTCATCCCCGCGTCCCTGGCTGCGCCGCCGTGGCCGGCCGCCTCATCGTCTTCGAGGGCATCGACGGATCTGGCAAGTCCACGGCGCTCGCGGCCGTGGCGGAGCGCCTCTGGCAGCGCGGCGTCCAGGTCGCGACCACCCGCGAGGAGACCGCCACGGAGCGCGGGGCCTGGGTGCGCCGATCGATCGAGGAGGGCCTGGACCCGCTCACGACGACGTTCCTGTTCCTGGCGGACCGCGCGGAGCACGTGCGGGAGATCGGGGCCTGGCGCGCGGAGGGTCGGCACGTCCTCTGCGACCGCTTCCTCCACTCGACGCTCGCCTACCAGGCCGTGACGCTGGCCGACCGCTTCGGCGACGAGGCGGCGGCCATGGCGTACCTGCGGAGCCTGCACCGACCCTGGTGCCCGGAGCCGGACCATGTGCTCCTGTTCCGCGCGGACCCGGCGACCTGCGTCGCGCGGACGGCGGGGCGGGGCGCGCCGCCGAGCCCGTATGAGAAGGCCGGTTTCCTGGCCCGCGTCCAGGACGCCTACCTCCGGCTCGCCGGGGAGGAGCCGGAGCGGTTCACGGTGGTGGACGCGGAACGGGGCGCCGACGCCGTGGCCGAGGAGGCGCTTCGCGTCGTGGGGTGCGGACTCGGCATCTGAAGACAAGACCCCCGGGCACCCATCCACGTGCGTCACAGCCCACGACCCACATCATCCACCGCCCCTCCATCACGCCCGCTCGTCGCCGAACGCGACGCCACGAGGCGCATGAACGAGGCCCGTGACCCACACGCTGCACGCCGGACGACGATGACAAGAGCATGCAGACCGACCCCCAGGCGCCGGGCACGCGACCGCCGCGGCACGCCCGCCTCACCGGCGCCGGACGACCACGACCAGCAACGCAGCCAACAAGACCACGAAGGGCAACGACGCCTCCACGTCCGCCGGCAACGCCGCACCCTGGGCCTCCGCGTCCATGCCCGCATCGACGCCCATGCCCGCATCGACGCCCACACCGGTCCCCGGCCCGGCCCCCAGGGCAGGAACGACGACCTCCCTGGCAAGGACATCCATGCCCCCCATCCCATCCTCCACCAGGAGACGCACCACGTACGACCCGCTCGCCGCGTACCGGTGCACCGCATCACGCACGTGACCCGGCGGCGAAGCATCCCCGAAGTCCCACGTCCACGCCGCCGCACCCAGGGAAGCATCCCGGAACGACACCACGCCGCCCTCCGCCTCCACGGTGAACCACGCCAAAGGACCCGAGCCCACCGCGTGCACCACCGCCTCCGCGTGCACGGGCGCGCCGCCATCCGAGACCCCCACGCGGAAACGCAGGCTCTCCCGGGGCATCACGAACGAAGCCCGCGCACCACTCGACTCCAAGGCCACCAAGGGACCCCCGACCTGCACCCAGTCGAAGCCCAACGCGTCCCCGTCAGGATCCACGCTGCCCGACGCATCCAACACCACAAGCTCACCTGGCTGCGCGGACCGCACCGGCACCGCGATGACGGCCACCGGGTCCCGGTCACGCGGCAGCACGTCCACCACGATCTGATCCGGGCCGGACCATCGATGCCCGTCATACACCCGAAGCGCGAAGACGTACCTGCCGGCCTCCGCCTCAAACGCCCACGACGAGGCCGCCGGGACGGCCACGCGGGGCCCCCCGAGCTGCTCCCACGCGTACACCGACGACCCGCTGCCGCGGCCATCCAGGAAGACCACGTCGCCCGCCACCGCCTCCTGGTCGGGGCCCGCATCCGCCACGGGCGCGTCACTTCCTGCCTCCGGGCGCCCCGCAGCGGCCGCCACGTAGAAGGAAGCATACACGGTGTCCGAGTACCCCGCGGCATCGGTCACCATGAGGCCCACCGTGCGCGCACCCGGCGACGCATACGCGGCCACGGGGTGCTGCGTCGTGGAGGCTCCTGCATCGGCGAGCCACCACTGCCACGACACGATGCTGTGGTGGCCAGGGATGCTCAGGTCCCCAAGACGCACCTCCGGACCCCTCACCTCGACGCCGATGACCGCCAACGGCGGCGCCGCCTTCACCACGTCGAAGACCACGTCCTTCGTGACGTCGTTGAGGCCGTCCGTGACGGTGTACGTGAACGCGTCCACGCCCACGAAGCCCGCATCGGGCGTGTACGTGAACGACCCGTCCCCGCACACCCCCAGAACGGAGCCGCAGGCCACGACGCCGTCCGCGGGCTGCGTGCTTGCGGCCACGCTGAGGGCGTACCCGATGGGGTGCACGTCATTGCCGAGCACCCCCGGCGCGGCGACGCTGCGGGAATCGGATTCCACGACGCTGTACGCATCCGATGCGGGCACCGGCTCCGGCACACCGATCAAGACGATCCTGGTGGCGGTGTCCGCGGTGGTGCCGTCGGTGACCGTGAGGCCCACCGTGTACGACCCCGGCGCCGGGAAGGCATGCCCGAAGCCCACCGGCACGGACTTGAGGGAAACACCGGAGCCGTCGTCGAAGTCCCAGATCCACTTCTGGATCGGATCGCCGCTGGTGGTGCTTGCATCCACGAGCCCGATGTGGTCGCCGGGCATGTGCGTGCCGGCGTCCGCCGTGAAGTACGCCACCACCCCATCGACGACGTGCACGACGCGGTTGGCCGTGGACACATCCGTGCCGTCGGTGATCTTGAGGGTGACGACGTAGGCCCCGGGTGCAGCGTAGGTGTGCACGGGGTCCTTGGCGGTGCTGGTGCTGCCGTCACCGAACGCCCAGGACCACGCGGCCACGGTGCCGGTGCTCTGGTCCTGGAAGGCGATGCTGCTGCCAAGGCTGACCTTTCCGGGGGTGGCGGTGAAGTCCGCCACCAGGGACCCGCTCAGGGAATCGACGAAGTCCACGGCCACGGCGGGCACCGCCGTGGCGTTCCAGGAGCCCGTGACGGATGCGGTTCCGGTGAGGGTGCTGGTGAGGCTGGCGGTGTAGGAGCCGTCGTCGTGGTCCTTGACGCTGGAGACGGTGCCGATGGAGGCGCTGAGGAGCACGGCGTGGCCACCGGACTCCAAGGCGTTTCCTTGGGCGTCGTACAAGGTGAGGTTGAGGATGGAGGCGGCGGAGCCGTCGGCGAGCACCGTGCTGGGGGAGGCCATCAGCGCAGCGGAGGCCGCGGGTCCGGGGAGGAAGTCCACGACGGCGTCGTCCAGGATGGGGTCGGAGTCGACGATGCCCGTGATCGTGGCCAGGCCCTTGGTGGTGCTGGTGATGGTGGCGGAGTAGGTGCCGTTGCCGTGGTCCGTGACGATCGCAAGGGCGCCGAGGGTGGTGCTGAGGCTCACGGCGTGGCCGCCTGATCCGATGGCGTTGCCTTTGGCGTCGTAGAGCGTGACGGTGATGGTGGCGGCCTGGGATCCATCGGCGATGCGCGTGGCGGGCTCGGCGTCGATCTTCGAGGTGGTGCCACTGGGGGCTCCGGGGATGAATTGCACGGATGCGTCGTCCGCGATGGTGGTGCCGTCGATGCTGCCGGTGATGGATGCGTTTCCGGTGAGGGTGCTGGTCAGCGTCGCCGTCAACGTGCCATCGCTGTTGTCGGTGAGGGAGGAGAGCGCTCCAAGGGAGGTGGTGAGGGTGACCGAGGCGGGCACGTGCGTCATGCGGTTGCCGTACTTGTCGTACGCTGTCACCGTGACCGCGGCGGCCTCCACGCCGTCGGCGACGCGCGTCGTCGGGGCGGCGTCGATGATCGTGTAAGCTGGGTCGGGCGCGACGGCCGGCTCGACGACGGACGCCAGGGCGTAGATGTCCCCGGCGTAGGGATACGCCGCCGACGCATCGGTCCACGTCGTGCCGTCCTTGGTGTAGGCCACGCTGCCCGCGGCCCCGGTCGTCACCCAGCCCGGGACGTCCTGCACGCTGCCGTTGCGGGCCCGGTGGACGAGGCCGCCCGTCAGCGCGGGGTGGGTGAGGGTGCCGTCGGTCCAGGTGGCGCCCGTCGTGCTACTGAAGACCGTGGCGTCCCCCACCGCGCGCCACAGGCCATCCCCGTGGTGGGCGTCCCGCAGGCCGTTCTTCGGGGGAGGCGAGCGCGCCGTCCACGTGATGCCGTCGGGGGACGTGGCGATGCGGGGCGCCCCGCCGTCGTCGGAGACGACCGTGAACAGGCCCGCGCCGAAGCCGGCGCCGTTGGTCCCCTGCGTGGCGGGGAATCCGGAGGAGCGGTCCGTCCACGTGATGCCGTCGGGGGAGGTGGCGATGTTGCCGTCGCCGCCGGCTGCAAGCCAGGTGCCGGCGCCGTAGGCGATGCCGCGCGCGGGGGCGGCGGAGGTGAAGGGGTGGCCGCTCGCTGTGCTCCAGGTCTCGCCGCCGTCCGTGGAGTACCCGATCCAGGAGCCTCCCACGGCGACCCATGCGCCGGCGCCGAAGTCCACGTCGCGCAGGTCCTCGCCGGTGGGCACGGAGGCGGCGGCCAGCCACGCCTTTGCGTCCGTCGAGAAGGCCACCTCGCCGTCCTCCCCGACCGCCACCCAGCGACCCTGGTCCTGGTCGACGCCGAACACGTCGCCGGCGTGGGGGTAGGGGCCCACGGCCTTCCACGACGCCCCGTCGGGGGAGACGGCCACCTCGCCGTCGGCGCCGCCGGCGACCCAGCTGCCCTCGCGCTCGTTGGCGCTCTCGATGCCGTTGATCGTGAAGCCCGTCGAGAACCCCGTCGCCGAGGTCCAGGTGTCGCCGTCGGGGCTGGCGTAGGTGGAGGACGTGGAGTACGAGCCCATGACCCAGAGGTCCAGGCTCATGCTGTAGGCGAGGCCGCGGTACCAGTTGCCCGTCCAGGACGCCGCGCTGGACCAGGCCGTGCCGTCCGGCGAGTTCGCGACGGAGTAGTATCCGACGGCGACCCAGCGGTCCTGCTCGGGGCTGTACGCGGCGGCCTCGACCTCCCAGGTGTGGGGGTAGCCGGTGACCTGGGTCCACGTCGTGCCGTCGGTGCTCGTGTACAGGACGCCGATGGAGCTGGAGCCGCCCGTCGTCACGATCCAGCGGCCCTGCTGGTCGTGCACGACCTCGAAGATCTGGTAGCTCGTGCTCGGCGGGACGAGGGCGCTCCACGTGATGCCGTCGTCGGTGCTCGTCAGGAGCGTGCTGCCGCTCCCGGTGTACGAGCACGTGGTGCTGGAGCCGCCGCCGGCGACCCAGCGGCCGGAGCCGTCGTGCCCGACGCCGCAGAGCATGTTCGTCGTGCCGCTCGTCTGGGAGGCCCAGCTGACGCCGCCGTCCGTGCTGCGCAGGATCGTGCCGCCTGCACCGGTCGCAAGGAACGTGCCCTGGCCGAAGCCGACGTTGAACAGATTCGCCGTCGTGCCGGACGTCACGGCGGACCACGCCACCGCGTCGGTGCTGCGGAGGATCGTGCCGCTGTCGCCGACCGCGATCCAGACGCCGTTGCCGTACGCGATGTCGCGGAGCGTCGACGAGGTGCCCGAGGCGCGGGCGGTCCAGGCCGAGCCGTCCTCCGTCGTGTGGAGGTTCCCGCCGCTGCCCACGGCGACGAAGGCGATGTCCCCCGTCTGCGCCTCGGCGGCCTCGGCCGCCGCCAGACCGAGGGCCACGGCCGCCAGGGCGACGCTCAGGCCGAGGACGGCCCGGTTCCAAGCTTCCGCACGCGGGACTCCACCCATGCGCAGGTCCAGCCCGCTACCCCTCTAAAGGTCTTCTGTGACGGTCTTCGCACCCAGGACGTGGGTCGTGCTGCGGTCTTCGAGGCGATCCAGGGAATACCGTAGAACCATGTCCTGGGATCACGCCGGGTCACCCACGGGCACGACCTTCACGGTCCCCCAGGATGTCGACGTGGAGGGGCCCTTGGAGTTCGGCGACGATGGTGGGTCGCTGGTCCAAGAGGCCGGCGGCCGCGCTTCGAAGAGGGCTGCGGTGGATGAGCCGGCTCCCGCGCCGCTCGGATGCCAGAAGGCCGTAGGCACGCAGGCGTGCGCGGTGGCTGGCTGCGGCCGAGGCGGAGAGGGACGGATCATGTCCTGCCATGATGGCCACGTCATGGCCAGAAATACGCCACTTTCCAAGAGCCACTTATACGTACCTCCTGCAAACTGGCATACGTATCCTGTACGATAAGCCGTTCGACCGGCGAAAGCTGAACCTTGGATGGCCTCGGGCGAGGGCCTCCTCTTCCGAATCGGCGCTTGGCCATCCCGTGGACGTGCGTGGGCGGAGGGTCTTCCGGGGTGTGTCACTCCAGGCCGTACTTCCGGCGGCGGCGGTGGTTCTGGCCCATGACCGGGACGAACGCGCTGGGGAGGCGTCCCTTCAGGATGCCCTGCGCCATGAGCCGCTCGGAGATCGCGTCGATGTCTCGGACAGCTTCCCGCGCCATGTCAGCCATGGATCGCTCCTCCCACTACAAAAGCGATGGCTCCGAGGGTCGCCGTCGCGCCGGCGAACAGGACGCTGGTGGCGATACGCCTCCGTGCGGATGCCAGCACGATGCCGCGTTGGTTGTGACGGTATGCGACGGCGGCCTGCTCCAAGAGTGCCACGCTTGCCGTGGGGTCGGCACCCACAACAAGGCTTGGCACGCGAGCCTGTGTCCGCGGCGCTCCGCCCACCTGCAGCCGGCTCGCGTCCTTGGCCCGTCATGCGCTTCGCACCGCCCACGGATCGATCCGGCGGCCCATGCGCCGCCAGGCGAGCAGGCCCGTCGCGAGGCCCGCGGTGGCCAGGACCGCGAGCCGGTCCCATGCCATGCCTTCGGTGCCGTGCGAGTGCTTCGGGTAGAGGAGCCAGCCTGTCGCCAGCACGCGTCGCCCGGCGCGCTCACTCCAGTCCGTAGGCCCGTCGGCGGCGGTGGTCGACACCGGTGATCGGGATGAACGAGCCACGGAGCCGGAACTTCAGGAGCCCCGCCTCCATGAGCCGCTCCGCGATCTCGTCGATGTCCCGGACGGCTTCGCGCGCCATGTCATCCAAGGATGGCACCCCCGACTACAAAAGCAAGCGCAAGAAAAACGGTCCCGGCCCCTGTGAACAGGAGGGTTCCGGATCGACTGCGGCGACCTGTCGCTTCTTCGAGAACCTGTTCATTGTGCCGTTCCGCCATGGTCGCCTGGTCCAGCAACGCCATCCGCAGATCCTTCAGGGAGGCTGGAGTCGCCATGTGAGCGAAGACATCGCCGATGCTCGGGCCGATGCTGGCTTCGACGGGTGACCGCGTCCTGCTGGCCAGCGCCGTGGCGACCGCCTGCATGGCGATGCCGAACGCCAGGGGGATCGCCAACAGGGTCGGGAAGGCCACTCGACTCTGGACAAGGAGTCCGGTGGCTGCCAGGGTGCCTCCCAGGGAGGCGATGCCAAGGCGCATCAGGCGCTCCAGATCCTCGCGCTCCTGATAGCAGCGATGCAGACTGGTGGTCCAGGACACGTTCCGCAACACGGACGGCCTCGGCGACCGGATCGTCCATGAAGCGGTCATGGCACCCGGCCGAATGGCCTTCGTGGCCAGGGAGGTGGATCCGGACATGCGTCGGCTGGACCAGAAACACTTCAGACCCGCGCCCACGGATCGATCCGCCGGCCCAGGCGCCGCCAGGCGAGCAGGCCCGTCGCCGACCCACCACGGCGATCGGCGTGCCGACCGCGCGCCTCCTGCGGCATCCGGAACGGTTATCCGCAGGGATGCGCCAATGCTCCTTGTGGAGCGTGTGCCGTCAGACCCCGTCGCGTATGAGGCGTGGCTCGAGGATCAGGCTGCCTTCTTGGCGTCGTTGCCGGATTGAACGGACGTCACGTATTCGCGGGCCGCTTGCAAGTGTGCGTCCCTCAGCGGTCGGTCATCCGGCGCGAACTCCTGTTCCCCGATCAGTGGCTTGCTTCGCGCAATGAAGCGCTCGGCGGCCTGTCGGATGCGGGCTTGTCCGGGAAAGGCGGTTCCAGGAGCGAAGAGCAGGCGGTTCACCAGCGCCAGGGCGCTGCGGTGGTTGGCATTGGGAAGGCCCTGGGACCAGACGAACCGATGGAGCAGTTCGGCATACAGGGCGGGTCCTTCCTCGTGGTGCAGGCGCAAGGCAGCATGCGCGGCCCCAAGAACAGCCGATGCGATTCCAAGGGCTTGTAGGGCCGGACTTTGGCCGGCTCCGCGAAATGGATGATCCGGTCATGCATGCTCATGAGCGCATCGACCAAGGCCATGGCCTGCCGGGAGTGGGCGTTGTCGGGGACGAAGACCCCCTCCCGGGTCTCTTGGACTTCCAGGCCGGCAGCGCGGACCTGCCGCGCGACCTCGCGGTCATGCGTGTCGTGCCCGGCCGGTTGCAGAAGAAGCCAGCCTCTCACGAAGTCCCGTAGGTGAGCCGGACCGAGGACCTTCCGGTCGGGAGGTGCCGCCCGGCATCGTCATGCAGGGCCGAACGCCCACGGATCGATCCGGCGGCCCATGCGCCGCCAGGCGAGCAGGCCCGTCGCGAGGCCCGCGGTGGCCAGGACCGCGAGCCGGCCCCATGCCATGCCTTCGATGCCGTGCGTCTGGTAGAGGAGGTAGCCGACGGGGAGGCCGAGCAGGAGTCCGACACCGTTCAGGAGGGCTGCGAGGCGCTCGGCGCCCGTCATGGCGAGGGCCATGGCGCCAGGGCCGAGGAGCAGAAGGCTGATCTGGGCCAGGGCGAGGATGCGGAGCGCCCCGGCGCCGTCCACGTACTCCGCGCCGAAGAGATGAAGGAACAGACGCCCGAACAGGAGGTAGAAGGCCAGGAGGCCCGCCCCGGCGACGATGCCGAGCTGGGCCGCCCGCCGGGCGATGCCGGCTGCGCGGTCCTTCTCGCCGCTCGCCCACGCCTTGGCCAGGCGCGGTCCAAGGACCTGCTGGATTGGCCCCAGGACAATCAGGACAAGCATGGCGCTTCGGCTGGCGATGCTGTACAGGCCGACCTCCTCCTGGGTACCGATCGCCCCCAGAAGGAGGATGTCCGCCTGCTGCAACAGGAGGCCGACCGCCGCGAACATAGCGAAGCCGAAG
>Ga0299906_10004143_pt1 | contig 11901 bp, 9 predicted proteins | sample RVTome_14_FD_200259 | JGI IMG/M metagenome (GOLD analysis project Ga0299906, IMG submission 200259) | Soil microbial communities from uranium-contaminated site in the Upper Colorado River Basin, Wyoming, United States - RVT145D125 (version 2) ...
TCATCGCCGAGGCCATGGAGAAGGTCGGCAAGGACGGCGTGATCACCGTCGAGGAGGCCAAGGGCCTCGACACCACCCTCGAGGTGGTCGAGGGCATGCAGTTCGACCGCGGCTTCCTCTCGCCCTATTTCGTGACCGATCCCGAGCGCCAGGAAGTGGTGCTCGAGGACGTCCGCGTTTTGCTCCACGAGAAGAAGATCAGCTCGATGAAGGACCTCCTGCCGGTGCTCGAGCAGACGGCGCGGCAGGGCAAGCCCCTCCTGATCATCGCCGAGGACCTCGAGGGCGAGGCCCTGGCGACCCTGGTGGTCAACAAGCTGCGCGGCACCCTCAAGGTGGCGGCGGTCAAGGCCCCGGGCTTCGGCGACCGCCGCAAGGCCATGCTCGAGGACGTCGCCGTCCTCACCAGCGGCAAGGTGATCACCGAAGACCTCGGCATCAAGCTCGAGAACGTGCGCTGGGAAGACCTCGGCGAGGCCAAGAAGGTCGTCATCACCAAGGACGAAACGACCCTGGTGACCGACGCCGCGGACAAGAAGCATCGCGAGGCGATCGCCGGCCGGGTCAAGCAGATCCGCACCCAGATCGAGGACACGACCTCGGACTACGACCGCGAGAAGCTGCAGGAGCGGCTGGCCAAGCTGGTCGGCGGCGTGGCGGTGATCCAGGTGGGCGCGGCGACCGAGACCGAGATGAAGGAGAAGAAGGCGCGCGTGGAAGACGCGATGCACGCCACCAAGGCGGCGGTCGAAGAGGGCATCGTGGCCGGCGGCGGCGTGGCGCTGTTGCGGGCCATCGAGGCCGTCGACAAGGTCGAGGCCGAGGGCGACGTGGCGGTGGGCGTGGCGATCGTGCGCCGGGCGCTCGAGGAGCCCTCGCGCCAGATCGCGGCCAACGCCGGCCACGAGGGCTCGGTGGTGGTGCGCGACATCCTGGCGAAGAAGGGCAACGTGGGCCTCAACGCCGACACCGGCGAGTACGAGGACCTGGTGAAAGCGGGCATCATCGACCCCGCCAAGGTCGCCAAGAACGCGCTCCAGAACGCGGCGTCGATCGCCGGGCTCTTGCTGACCACCGAGGCCACGGTCTGCGAGATCAAGGAGAAGAAGGACAAGGGCGGCGGCGGCATGCCGGGCGGCATGGGCGGGATGTACTGATCCGCCCTCTCCCCCAACCCCCCTCTCCCTCCCTGGGAGAGGGGTCGGGGGTGAGGGTTCCGGTCGACCTCTACGCGCTTGACCAGTCCGGGTACTCGGCGGTCTGGCCCAGGGATTCCTTGCGCAGCGAGGTCACGGCGCCGATCATGCCGGCGAGGGCGCCGACGCCCACCAGGAGCGCGATCTCGGCCGGCCCCAGGAACTGCGCGGTCAGCACCGACGCCAGGGCCGAGCTCTCGCCGCGCTCGACGAGGAAACGGAACGCTCCGAACAACGCGCCGACCGCCGCCAGCGAACCGACGATGCCCTGCAGGAAGCCCTCCAGATAGAAGGGGCCGCGGATGAAGAACTCGGTGGCGCCCACCATGCGCATGACCGCGATCTCGTCGCGGTAGAGGTAGGCGGTGAGGCGGATGACGCTCGAGATCGTGAAGACGGCGGTCGCCAGCAGGATGGCGCCGAGCACCATGCCGAGGCCCTGGATCACCAGCACCACGGCCTCCAACTGCTCGAGCCAGTCACGGTCGTCGTCCACCATCGACACGGCCGGGTCGGCCCGGATCCGCTCGATCCACGCCGTGAACGCGCCCTGTGCCATCCCTCTCTCCATCCTGGCGAGGTCGAGGCTGACCTCGAAGGACGAGGGCAGGGGCTCCTCGCCCCAGCCCTCGAGCAGGTCCGCCAGGCTGGGGAAGGCGTGGCGGAAGCGCTGGCGCGCCGTGGCCGAGCTCACCAGCTCGACGCCCGTGGCCCAGGGCGCCTCGCGCAGGGTGCCGAGAAGGCTCCCGTGGTCGGCGTCGGCGGCGCCCGCCTCGAGATAGACCACGATCTTCGACTCGGCGCGCCAGCGCGAGATCATGGTCTCGAGGTTGCCGCTCACCAGCAGGAAGACGCCGCCGAGGAAGAGGCTCACGGTGATCGTGAGCACGGCGAGCAGGCTCACCTTCCAGCTTCGCACCAGGCTCTGGCAGGCTTCCTGGAAGAAGTAGGCGAAGGCCTGGGCGAAGCTCAAGACGCGATTCCCGTCAGCGCCGGCTCGGCGAGGCTCCCGGCGAGAAGGCCCGGGAGAGTGCCTTCGAGGACCTGATCGTCCACCAGCGCGCCGCCGTGAAGCGTCAGGACGCGCCGGCCCACCCTGCGGATCAGGTCGCGGTTGTGGGTGGCGAAGACGACCGTCGTCCCTTGCAGGTTGATCTGCAGGAAGAGACGCAGGATCTCCTCCGACAGGTCGGGATCGAGGTTGCCCGTGGGCTCGTCGGCGAGCAGGATGTCCGGCCGGTTGATCAGCGCCCGGGCCACCGCGACGCGCTGCTGCTCGCCCCCCGAGAGCTGCATCGGGAAGGCGTTCATGCGGTGCGCGAGGCCGACCATGCGCAGCGTCTCGAACGCCTGCTTGCGCTGCTCCTTGGCGTCGAGGCCGAGGATGCGCGGCAGGTAGGCCACGTTCTCGAAGACCGTCTTGCGGGGGATCAGGCGGAAGCTCTGGAAGACCACGCCGATGGTCCGCCGCAGGTAAGGGATCTTGGACTGCGGCAGCGACGAGACGTTGCGGCCGTTGACCAGGATCTGCCCTTCGGTGGGGATCTCCTCGCGGTAGATCAGCTTCAGGAACGTGGTCTTGCCGGCGCCGCTGGCGCCGGTGAGGAAGACGAGATCGCCCTTGGCGATCTCGAGCGTGACGTCGACGAGACCCTCCTGGCCGCCGGGATAACGCTTGGTGACGTGGAAGAATTCGATCACGGAGCTCTCCGTCGCGACGCCCGCGGTTCGGCCCGCTTCGCCGACGCGGGTAAGTCTACCGAACCGGGGCGGGGCTCCGGCGAGCATAGTATCCTCACCGTGAGCCCCGGCGGGAGCCCGCCCGCGGCCATGCCGCCGGCGCGCCGGCCCGCCTGGCCGCTATACGGACACCCTGGCCATGCCGATTTCGCCTTGGGGAAAGTGAGCCTCTCTGAATCGTCAAATGGAGGTCGCCTCATGTATGATTTTCGCCTCGTAGCCCGGCAACGACGCTCCGACGAGGGCGGCGGGTCCGCGAGAGCTTCGGAGAGGGTATGAATCCCAGACAAATCCACGGCGCCGAGCTCATCCGTCGCGGGGTGCGGCTCGGGCGCCAGGGCGACCTGGAACGGGGGGTCCTGTGTCTGCTTGAGGGGCTGGCCGCCATCGACGAGCGGCAGAGCCCCCGCCTGGCCCTCAGCGCCTACCACAACCTGGCGCTCTTCCTGGCCCATCTGCGGATGTCGGTCCTCGCCCGCGCCGTCGTCGTACGCGCCCGGGCGCTCTACCGGCAGGTGGGGGATCCGGTCATGAACGCGCGCCTGACGTGGCTCCAGGGCACTCTCGCCGAGCTCACGGGCAATCCGCGGCTGGCCGGCCAGAAGCTGCGGGAGGCGATCGCGATGTTCGAGGGGCTGCAGATGGCCGAGGTCGCGGACAAGGTCCGCGACGAGCTCGCGGAGGCGGAGCGCAAGCCGCGGCCCGCTGCCCGCGCCGAGAAGTAGGGTGCGCACCCTACTCGACGTATCCCAGGGCCCGCATCTTCTCGAGGCTCTCGTCGTCCAGCGGCGTGGTGGGCAGCAGGTCGGCCGCGACCAGCCCCGTCTGCACCGCCGCCAGCCAGCTCAGGAGCGCGGCCGACGCCGACGAGCCCGGGCCGACGCCGTTGTCGTTCTCGTAGGGGTCCGCGCCGAGGTCGAAGACGCGGCGGGCCCTCCCTCCCCGGACGCGGAGGATCTCCTTGCGCCCTCCCTCGACCACGGCGACCTCCAGGAGACCTCTCTGCCGCGCTTCGCCCGACCGGCCCTTGGTCACCCCCTTGTGGGCCTGGTGGTAGGTGATCCGGCCGGCGGGCGGCGCCGCGGCGTCGCGGAGGGCGGCCGAGAAGTCATGGCCCGCGAATTCCTCGGGGCTGGGCAGGCCGATGAGGCCGAGCACCGTCGGCGCCACGTCGAGGTTCGAGGCCAGGGCCGCGATCGAGCGCGGCGCGATCCTCCCCTCCCACGCGAAGCTCATCGGGATGCGCAGCGTCACGTCGTAAGCGTGACGCCCGTGCCCCCAGTAGCCGTGCTCGCCGAGGCTCTCGCCGTGGTCGGAGGAGAACGCGATCAGCGTGCCGGCGCCGCCGCGGGATCGGTCGAGGCCCCGCAGCAGGCGGCCGATGGCGTGGTCCACGAAGGCCACCTCGGTGTCGTAGCGGTCGCCGGCGTCGACCTCGTCGCGCCGCGTGATGCCGAGGCGCCCGCGGAACTGCTCGTGGAGGCGGTAGGGCGCGTGGGGCTCGACGTAGTGGACCCAGAGCAGGAAGGGACGGCGCCGGGGCGCGTCGAGGTGGTCGTCCACCCACTCCAGGGCGTCGTCGGTCAGGTCCTCCGCCGTGGCCTCGCCTTTGAACGTCCCGAGCCAGCGCTTGCGGCTGAAGACCTCGTGGTACTCGTCGAAGTGCTCGCCGAGCCCGCAGAGCTCGTCGCGCAGGGTCCAGTTGCCCACGAAGGCCGCGGTGACGTATCCGCGGGCCTTCAGGACCTTGCCGAGCCCCAGCATCTCGGGACGCATCCTGAGACCGTTGCGCGAGGCACCGTGGTGGTGGGGGTAGCGCGACGTGATCAGCGACACCATCGACGGCCCGGTGAGCGGCTCGACCGCCCGCGCCTGATCGAAGCGGGCGCTCCCGGCGAGCAACGCGTCCAGGTGCGGCGAGGTGGGCCGCCGATAGCCGTGGGCGGAGAGCCGGTCGTAGCGCAGCGTGTCGACGGTGATCAGGACGACGTCGGGACGCGTCAGCCGCTGCCGCGCCTCCTGAGGCGCCGCCGGCGGAGCGAGCAGGGCGAGAACGGGGAGGACGAGGGTGAGCGTTCGCGCGATCGGCGGCGTCATGACCAAAAGGCAAAACCCCCGGAATCCCGGGGGTTGGACGTTCAGAGCTTGGCTCCTCGGGAGGGACTTGAACCCCCAACCCGTCGGTTAACAGCCGACTGCTCTACCGTTGAGCTACCGAGGAACGGACCCGGTAGACGGGAGAGGAGATTGTAGGGGGCGGGGGCGGGATTGTCAATGCGCTAGAATGCCGGCTCCCGTCCGCCCTGGCCTGGAGGAGACATGCCGTCACCCGCGACCGCCGACCGTCGGACCGTCTGGTCCTGGTGCCTCTACGACTTCGCCAACTCGCCGTTTACCACGCTGGTGGTGACCTTCGTCTACGCCTCCTACTTCGCCAACGTCATGGGCGCGGATCACTATCTCGCCGTGGGGTCCGCGACCACCGAGAAGGAGGCCGAGGCCCTGGGGACGGCGCTGTGGGCGCGCGGCGTCACCCTGACGGCGGTCGCGGTGGCGCTCCTGTCGCCGCTGATGGGGACCGTGGCCGACCGCGGCGGCTTCCGCAAGCTCTTCCTGCTGGCGTCGACCGCCGTCGCCGTCGCGGGCAGCCTCGCCCTCTTCCGAATCGGGCCCGATCGGGTCTTCCTGGCGCTGGCGGCCTTCGTGGTCGCCAACATCGCCTTCGAAATGGGCATGGTCTTCTACAACGCCTTCCTGCCCGACATCGCGCCTCCCGCCAAGATCGGCCGCGTCTCGGGTTACGGCTGGGGGCTCGGCTACGCCGGGGGGCTGCTGGCGCTGATCGTCGCGCTGGTCGCCCTGGTCCAGCCGGAAGTCCCGTGGTTCGGCTTCTCCAAGGAGGGCGCCGAGAACGTCCGCGCCACCAATCTGCTGGTGGCGATCTGGTTCGCCGTCTTCAGCGTCCCGATCTTCCTCTGGGTGCGCGAGGACAAGTCGCGGATCTCCCTCAAGGGCAGGATCCTGACGGAGAGCTACCGCCAGCTCAGAGAGACTTTCGTGGAGGTCAGGAAGTACCGCCAGGTGGTGCGGTTCCTGCTCGCCCGGCTGTTCTACAACGACGGCCTGGTGACGATCTTCGCCTTCGGCGGCATCTACGCCGCCGGCACCTTCGGCTTCACCGGCGAGGAGGTGCTGGTCTTCGCCATCGTGCTCAACGTCACCGCCGGCCTCGGCGCGGTGGCGATGGGGGTGCTCGACGACCGGCTCGGCGGCAAGCGGTCGATCGAGATCAGCGTCTGGGCGCTGCTCGCCGCGACCCTCGTCGCGGTCCTGGCGCCGAACAAGGTCTGGTTCTGGGCGGCGGGCATCGTGATCGGCATCTTCTCGGGACCCAACCAGGCGTCGAGCCGCTCGCTCATGGGCCGCTTCGTGCCCCCCGACAAGGAGAACGAGTTCTACGGTTTTTTCGCCTTTTCCGGCAAGGCCACGGCCTTCATGGGGCCGTTCCTGCTCGGCGTGCTCGCGGCGCAATTCGGCTCGCAGCGGGTCGGCATCTCCGTCGTCATCTTCTTCTTCGTCGCCGGCCTCGTGCTCCTGCGGTGGGTCGACGAGGACGAGGGCAAACGCGCGGCGGCCCGTTCCTGAGCCCGGTCCGATATCATGCGGTCATGACCGACGCCGAGCACCGCGCGCTGAGGGACGCCTGCGGGCTGCTCGTCCGTTCCGACGTCCGCGGCCTCGAGATGACCGGGGAAGACCGCGCGCGGTTCCTGAACGGCCTGGTGACCTGCGACGTCAAGACGCTCGCTCCCGGCGCCGGCGTCTACGGCTTCCTCACCCAGGTGAAAGGACGCGTGCTTGCCGACGTGACGGTGTTGGCGCTCGAAGACCGCCTCTGGCTGGCGCTGCCGGCGAGCGAGGCCGAGGCGATCGCCGACCACCTCGCCAGGTACGTGATCGTCGACCGGGTCGAGATCCGGCCGCTCTCGGGACTGCGGCCGGTGGCCCTGATCGGCCCCGGAGCAGCCGCGGCCATGGGCGGCGCCGAGCATGGCTTCGAGAAGGTCTACAGCCACCGCGAGGTCGAGGTCCACGGCGTGCGGACGCGGGTGGTCCGCGAGGCTGACCTCGGGGTGCCGGCGTGGACCCTGTGGACGCCCGAGGACCAGGTGTCGACCCTCGCCGAGCGCCTCGCCGCCGAGCGCCTCGCCGGCCATGGCGCCCGTGAGGTGGGCCGGCGGGCCTGGGAGCGGCTGCGAGTCGAGGCCGGGCGCCCGCTCTTCGGCCAGGACTTCGGGCCCGACCATTTCCCCCAGGAGACCGGCCTCGAAGCCGAGGCGGTGAGCTACAGCAAGGGCTGCTATCTCGGCCAGGAGGTGGTGGCGCGCATCCACTACCGGGGCGGCGTCAACCGTCTTCTGCGGGGGCTGCGCTTCGAGGGCTTCGACGACGAGGCCGCGCCCCTCGGCCAGGAGATCGTCCACGAGGGCCGCGAGGCCGGGACGGTGACCAGCGCCGTCCGCTCGCCGTCGCTCGGGCACGTGGGCCTCGCCGTGGTACACAAGCGCGTCGAGCCGGGCACGCGGGTCGCGGTCGGCGCCGGCGGCGCCGAGGTCGTGGCGCTGCCGTTCTGAACGGGCCGGCGAAGCACGGGCATAGGCTCAGGAGCCGACCATCAACCCGAGGAGCCGAGAACATGAACCGGAGAATCCGTCCCTCCTTCCTCCGCCTCTTCCTCATCGTCCTGACGATCGCGGCGTTGCCGCTCGCCGCCGACCAGGCCTCCTTCGACGGCCATTGGCAGGGCAAGATCCTGACCCCGGGGCCGGGGCTCGAGATCAACGTCGACCTCGAGACCGCCGACGGCGCCCTCGCCGGCGACATCTCGATCCCCGTGCAGGGCCTGCGTGACTTCTCCCTGAGCGACGTGGCCGCCGACGGCCGCGACGTGACCTTCAAGATCCCCGGCATCCCCGGCGAGCCGACGTTCGCCGGCACCCTGAGCGAAGACGGCGCCGAGATCGCCGGCAAGTTCACCCAGGGCGGCGCCACCTTCGACTTCGAGCTGGCGCGCGGCGACGACCCCGGCGCCCTGGCGCGCGACGCCCTCGTCGGCTTCGACGCCTTCCTCGAGCAGGCGGTCAAGGACTGGAACGTGCCCGGCCTGGCGATCGCCGTGGTCGCCGGCGGCGAGACCGTCTACGCGCGCGGCTTCGGCTGGCGCGACCTCGAGGGCCAAAAGCCGATGACGCCCGACTCGCTCTTCGCCATCGGCTCGACCACCAAGGCGATGACCGCCACCGTGCTCGGCATGCTCGTCGACGAGGGCAAGCTCGACTGGGACGAGCCGCTGACCACCTACCTGCCGCGCTTCGCGCTCGCCGATCCCGTCGTCTCCGACCGGCTGACGCCCCGCGACCTGGTGACCCACCGCTCGGGTCTGCCGCGCCACGACCTGCTCTGGTACAACAACAACGAGTCGACCCGCGAGGAGGTGATCGCCCGCCTCGCCCACCTCGAGCTCACCGCCGACCTGCGGGAGACCTTCCAGTACAACAACCTGATGTTCATGACCGCCGGCTACCTGGCCGGCCACCTCGCCGGCACGACCTGGGAGGAGCTGGTGCGCGAGCGTCTCTTCACGCCCCTGGGCATGGAGCGCAGCAACTTCTCCGTCGCCGCCTCGCAGCAGGACGCGGACTACGCCCTGCCCTACCGCGAGAACGACGACGACGCGCTCGAGCGCATCCCGTTGCGCAACATCGACCTCGTCGGCCCGGCGGGCTCGGTCAACTCCACCGTCAACGAGATGAGCCGCTGGCTGCTCTTCAACCTGCGCGGCGGCAAGGTGGGCGAGCGCCAGCTCGTGGGCGCCACCACCCTCGCCGACGTCCACTCGCCGCAGATGACCACGGGCGCGACGCCGGAGCGGCCCGAGATCTCGCAGCCCACCTACGGCATGGGCTGGATGATCGACACCTACCGCGGGCACCGGCGGGTGACGCACGGCGGCGGCATCGACGGCTTCGTGACCTCGGTGATGCTCTTGCCCGACGACGACCTGGGCCTCGTGGCCTTCACCAACCGCGGCTCGGGCCTGCCGGCGATCGCCAGCCAGCACGCCGCCGACCGCCTGCTCGGCCTCGACCCGATCGACTGGAGCGGCGAGGCCCTGGCCCGGCAGGCCGCGGGCGAGGAGGCCGCCGAGGAAGGCGAGAAGAAGAAGGAAGCGACCCGCGTCACCGGCACCTCGCCGTCCCATCCCCTGGCCGACTACGCCGGCGACTACCAGCATCCGGGCTACGGCAGGCTGGCCATCGAGCTCGACGGGGAGAGCGTCCGCCTCCTCTACAACGGCATCCGCGCTCCCCTCGAGCACTGGCACTACGACGTGTGGAACGGCGCCGAGACCGAGGACGACCCGACCTTCGAGGACGTGAAGCTCCTCTTCCGCGGCGACGTCGACGGCCAGATCGCGTCGGTGGAGGCGACGCTCGAGGCGCGCGCCCAGCCGATCGTCTTCGCCAGGCAGCCGCCCGCCCGGCTCTTCGATCCCGAGTACCTCGAGCGCTTCGTGGGCGAGTACGACTTGCCAGGCCAGCGGGTCAGGATCGAGCTCGCCGGCGGCGTGCTCAAGGCGATCCTGCCGGGCCAGCCGGTCTATACTCTCGAGCCCGCATTGAGCGGCCGCTTCACGCTCGCCGAGGTCCGGGTGATCAGCGTCGGCTTCGAGCAGGACGCCGAGGGCAAGGTGACGAAGCTGGTCTTCTACCAGCCCAACGGCGTCTTCGAGGCGGCGCGCGCGGAGTGAAGCCCCTTCCCTGATACAATCGCCCGCTCCATGACCACCACCCATTCCACGACCGTTCTCATGGTGCGCCGCGACGGCAGGACCGTGATGGCGAGCGACGGCCAGGTCACCTTGCAGGACACGGTGATCAAGACCCGCGCCAGCAAAGTCAAGCGGGTCGGCCGCGGCGACGTGCTGGTCGGCTTCGCCGGCGGCGCCGCCGACGGCCTGGCGCTGTTCACCCGTTTCGAGGCCAAGCTCGACGAGTTCCAGGGCAACCTGGAGCGCGCCGTGGTCGAGCTCGCCAAGGACTGGCGCACCGACCGCGTGCTGCGCCAGCTCCAGGCGATGATGATCATCACCGGCGGGCGCCAGAGCTTCCTGATGTCGGGCACCGGCGACCTCATCCAGCCCGACGAAGAAGGCGTGCTCGCCATCGGCTCGGGCGCCAACTTCGCCCTCGCCGCGGCGCGGGCGCTGATGCGGCACACCGACCTCGAGCCGCGCGCCATCGTCGAGGAGGCCATGAAGATCGCCGCCGAGATCTGCATCTACACCAACGATCAGTTGACGATCGAGGAGCTATAGCGATGACCGCCTCGACCCTTCCGCCCGCAACCTCCGACCGCGAGCCGCTGGCGCCGGTGGCCGCCGAGCCCGAAATCCCGGTGGAGGACCTGACGCCGAAGCAGATCGTCGCCGAGCTCGACAAGTACGTCGTCGGCCAGAAGCCGGCCAAGCGGGCGGTGGCCATCGCCCTGCGCAACCGCTGGCGGCGCCAGCAGATCGCGGACCCGATGGCCGAAGAGATCGTGCCCAAGAACATCCTGATGATCGGGCCCACCGGCGTGGGCAAGACCGAGATCGCCCGCCGCCTCGCCAAGCTCGCCCGCGCCCCCTTCCTCAAGGTCGAGGCCTCGAAGTTCACCGAGGTGGGCTACGTGGGCCGCGACGTCGAGGCCATGGTGCGCGACCTGATGGACATCTCGATCGGTCTCGTGAAGGACGAGAAGCGCCGCGCCGTGCTGCAGTCGGCGGCGGAGCGGGCCGAGGACCGGCTGCTGCAACTGCTGGTGCCGGCGCCGACCTCGGCGAGCTTCAGCTTCGACGACTCCGAGGAGCGCGGCTCCCCCACCCGCGAAAAGTTCCGCGAGCTCCTGCGCAAGGGCAAGCTCGAGAACCGCGAGGTCGAGGTCGAGGTCGACGAGACCCGCTTCCCGAGCCTCGAGATGTTCACCCCGCACGGCGGCGTCGAGGAGGTGGGCATCAACCTCAAGGACATGATGCCGGGTCTCTTCGGCCGCCGCAAGCGCCAGAGCGTCAAGGTCTTCGAGGCGCGGGAGATCCTCAAGCAGCAGGAGGTCGAGAAGCTCATCGACCAGCGCCAGGTCGCCAAGGAAGCGGCGCGGCGCGTGGAGCAGGCCGGCATCATCTTCCTCGACGAGATCGACAAGGTCGCCGGCCGCGAGGGCGGCCGCGGCCCCGACATCTCGCGCGAAGGCGTGCAGCGCGATCTGCTGCCGATCGTCGAAGGCACCACGGTGACCACCAAGTACGGCATGGTGCGCACCGACCACATCCTCTTCATCGCCGCCGGCGCCTTCCACGTGTCGAAGCCCTCGGACCTCATCCCCGAGCTCCAGGGCCGGCTGCCGATCCGGGTCGAGCTCAGCCCCCTGGGCAAGGAGGACTTCGTGCGCATCCTCACCGAGCCCGAGGCCGCCCTCACCAAGCAGTACACGGCCCTCCTCGCCACCGAAGGAGTCGCCATCACGTTCACCCCCGACGCCGTCGAAGAGCTCGCCGAGCTCGCCGTGGAGGTCAACTCGCGCACCGAGAACATCGGCGCCCGGCGTCTCGCCACGCTCATGGAGAAGCTCCTCGAGGAGATCTCCTACGAAGCCCCCGACATGAAGGACACGACGCTCGAGGTCACCGGCGACTACGTGCGCTCGGCCCTCGCGGAAATCGCCAAGGACGAGGACCTGAGCCGCTATGTGCTGTGATTCCCCCGCGTCTTCCCGGCCGCCTTCCAAGCCGGCCCTGCTCGTCGTCTCGTTGCTCGTCCTGCCGCTGGTGACGCTCGCCGCCTGCGGCAAGAAGGGCGACCCGCTGCCGCCCCTGCGCGACATACCCCTGCGCGCGAGCGACCTCGCCCTGTCTCAGCAGGGACGT
>Ga0299906_10004144_pt1 | contig 11899 bp, 11 predicted proteins | sample RVTome_14_FD_200259 | JGI IMG/M metagenome (GOLD analysis project Ga0299906, IMG submission 200259) | Soil microbial communities from uranium-contaminated site in the Upper Colorado River Basin, Wyoming, United States - RVT145D125 (version 2) ...
AGGGGAACAAACACGGAAGGAGGAGGGAAACGATGCGGAAGCAAGGAAGAAAGTGGCAGGCGATGCTGGCGATCGGCCTGGTCCTCGTCATGGGACTGGCCGAAGTGGCGAGTGCGGCGGAGAAGATCGTCATCGGGGCGTTGTACCCGATGACGGGGCGCGCCGGGCGGTACGGGATCGACTCGGTGTCCGCGGCGGAAATCGCGATGAACGAGATCAACGCGAAGGGCGGAGTCAACGGCCGGATGATCGACATCATCTTCAACGACTCCAAGGCCAACCCCGCGTACTCGATCAAGGTGGCCAAGCGGTACATCACCGAAGACAAGGTGAATTTCCTGATGGGCGTCGTCAGCAGCGCGGCGGGGCTCGCGGTGACCGAGGTGTCCAAGGAGAACAAGGTGATCTTCGTGGGGACCGACCACGCCTCGACGGCGCTCACCACGGAGAAGTTCCAGCCGTACTACTTCCGGGTCTCGAACAACACGTACCAGTCCGCGGCGGCGGCGGCGCTCTACGCGAAGGACAAGAAGGAGTGGAAGAAGTATTACGTCATCGGGCCCGACTATGAGTACGGTCATCGGACCTGGGAAGATTTCTGGATGCTCCTTGGCCGGCAGCGGAAGGATGTCCAGCTGGTCGGACAGGCGTGGCCGAAGCTCTTCGAACCGGACTACACCCCCTACATCACGGCGATCCTGAACGCCAAGCCCGACGTGCTCGTCACGACGTTCTGGGGCGGCGACACCGTCGCGTTCATCAAGCAGGCCCTCCCTTACAAACTGTTCGACAAAATGAAGTTCTACAACTACGACGGCGGCGGGAACTACGAGCTGCTCGAGGCGATGCCCAAGGGCCTCCCAAAGGGACTGGTCCTATCGGCCCGTCACCATCTGAACTGGCCCGACACGAAGCAGAACAGGGATTTCGTCGCCAATTTCAAGGCGAAGACGGGTCGGTACCCGTCGTACGCGGCGGAAGGGGCCTACGCCGGCGTCTACTTCATCGCGGAAGGCGTGCGCCAGGCGGGGACGGCGGAGGACCCCGACAAGCTGGTCGCCGCCATGGAGAACTTGAAGTTGAAGCTGCCGGAGGACCCGGAAGGCTTCACGTCGTACATGAGGCCGATCGACCACCAGATCGTCCAGGTGCAGGCGATCGGCGAAACGGTGCCCAACAAGAAGTTTCCTCCCGCGACGATGATGCTCGGCAACTGGAAGGTCTTCAAGGCCGAGGAGATCATCCCCTCCGTCGCGGAGATCGAGGCGGCCCGGAAGGCGGTCAAGAAGTAACGCACGGGGAACGCGGGATCATCGCTGCACTAGCCCCCCTCCGCGCCGTCTGAGGCGGAGGGGGGCGCAACCCACCCGGGAGAGGGCAAGAGACACCTTGGACGGCAGCCTGCTCGTCGCGCAGCTCATCAGCGGCCTCACCTCGGCGATGACCCTGTTCCTCGTCGCTTCGGGGCTCACCCTGATCTTCGGGGTGGTCAACGTCTTCAACTTCGCCCACGGCTCGTTTTACCTGCTGGGCGCCTACTTCGCCTACCAGGTGGTGGCGGTATCCGGCGTGAATTTCTGGGCGGGAGTTCTCCTCGCGGCGCTCGGGGCGGGGGCGGCGGGTATGTTGATGGAGTACTTCTTCCTTCGCCGGATCTACGGGCGGGCCGGGGAGGCGGGGTTCCAGATCCTTCTCACCTACAGCTTCATTCTCATCCTGGACGACGTGGTCAAGATGGTCTGGGGGACCGACTACAAGTCGATCTCCAAGCCCGAAATTCTCTCCGGTCCCTTCTCGTTCGGGGAGGTCACGATGCCGCGATACGACCTGGTGGTGATCGTCATCGGGCTGGCCGTGGCGTTCGGGATGTGGGCGGCGATCAAAAAGACCCGGTTCGGGAGGAACCTGCGGGCGATCTCCTCCAACCGGGAGATGGCCTCGTCCCTCGGGGTGAACGTCCCCCTGACCCTCTCCCTGGTCTTCGGGCTGGCCACCGCCCTGGGAGGCTTAAGCGGCGCGCTTTCCGCACCGGTCCGCACCGTCACGCCGGGGGCGGGGATCGAGGTGATCATCGGCTCGCTGATCGTCGTGGTCATCGGGGGGCTGGGAAATTTCTGGGGGGCACTGGTCGGGGCCCTCGTCATCGGGGAGGTCACCGCCTTCGGCATCCTGTTCCTCCCCCAGTGGGCCATCCTCTTCAGCTACGCCGTCATGGCCCTGGTGCTGATCTTCCGGCCGGAGGGACTGCTGATGAAGAGGGGAGCCGTGGGGTGAGCGGTCCCAAGACGGGCGCGAAATACGGGCGGGACGAGTGGGCGCAGTGGGGGATCGCACTCGTCCTGTTCGCCGTCGTTCCCCTGCTCGGGAAGAAGTATTTCGTGAGCATGGGGAACGAGATCCTGGTGATGGGCCTGTTCGCCATGGGGTTCAACCTGCTCTACGGCGTCACCGGCATGCTTTCGTTCGGGCAGGCGGCGTACTACGGGGTCGGGGCGTACACGGTGGGGCTGCTCCTCTCGAAGGGCGTTGCGCCGTTCTGGGTGGCGCTGCCGGCGACCATGGTGGTGGGGGGCACGCTCGCCCTGGTCCTCGGGCCGCTGTGCATCCGGCTCTCGGGGGTCTACTTCACGATGCTCACCCTGGCCTTCGCGGAGATGGTCTGGGGGATCGTCTTCAAGTGGTACGATTTCACCGGGGGGGACAACGGCATCCAGGGGATCCCCATGCCCGAGGTGCTCCGCGACCCTCTCCGCTACTACTACTTCACCCTGGCCGTCGCGTTCGTCTCCTTCTGGATGATCCGGCGGATCGTTGCCTCCCCCTTCGGCGCGGTGCTGCAGTCGATCCGGGAGAACCCCGAGCGGACCGGCTTCATCGGGGTGAAGGTGCGGCGGTACCAGCTCGCGGCGATGGTTCTCTCCGGAGTGTTCGCGGCGCTCGCGGGAGGGCTGTTTGCCGGGTACCAGCACTCGATCCATCCCGACATGCTCCACTGGACCAAGTCGGGCGAGGTCATCCTCATGAGCATCCTCGGCGGGGCCTCCTCCTTCTTCGGTCCGCTCATGGGCGCCGCGGTCATCGTCTTCATCGAGGACATGATCGGCAAGTACACCGAGTTCTGGGAAATCTGGATCGGCGGCATCATGCTGGCGATCGTCATCTTCTTCCCGCGGGGAGTCATCGGGACATTCGACACGTGGATCACGCGCTGGAGAGACCATGGAAAACACGCCGGCACCGCCGCCCGTCCTTGAGGTCCGGCACCTGTCGAAGGCGTTCGGGGGCCTGAAGGTCACCCACGACGTCAGCTTCGCGATCCCGAGGGGGGAGCTCAGCGCCATCATCGGCCCCAACGGGGCGGGGAAGACGACGCTGTTCAACCTGATCACGGGGAAGCTCGTCCCCGACGGCGGAGAGGTCCTGTTCAAGGGGGAGCGGATCGACGGACTCTCGCCCGCCGACATCGCCCGGAAAGGGATCGGCAGGGCGTTCCAGATCACGAGCATCTTCAAGGAGCGGACGGTCCTCGAAAACGTGCTGGTCGCCGTGCTCTCCCGGGAGAAGCGAACTGGCCGGCTCTTCCGGAGGGCGACCGCCCATCACGACGCTGTGCGGGAGGCGATCGAGATCCTCGCGACCCTCTCCCTGGATGCGAAGGCGGGAGAGATGGCGGGTTCTCTCCCCCACGGGGACCAGAAGCGGCTCGACATCGCCGTGGCGCTGGCGCTGAACCCCGAGCTCGTGTTGCTCGACGAGCCGATGGCCGGCATGTCTCCCGAAGAGCGGACGACCACGGTGGACCTGATCCGGAAGATCTGGAAGGAGAAGGGGCTCACGCTCCTGTTCATCGAGCACGACATGGACGTCGTCTTCGGGATCTCCGAATGGATCCGGGTCCTCAACCAGGGCGTTTTGCTGGCGGAGGGGACGCCGGCCCAGATCTCCCGGAATCGCGAGGTCATCACGGCATATCTCGGGGAGGAGATCGACGAATGATCCTCGAGATGAAGGACGTACACACCTTTTACGGGACGAGCCACGTACTCTTCGGCGTTTCCCTGGACGTCGACCGGGGGGAGGTGGTCTGCCTCATGGGCAGGAACGGCGCGGGGAAGAGCACCACTTTCCGCACCGTGATGGGTCTTACCCCCCCGCGCGGGGGGGCCGTCTTCTTCAAGGGAAGGGACGTCACCCGCCTCAAGGTTCATACCAGGGCGCGGTTGGGGATCGGCTACGTACCGGAGGACCGCCAGATCTTCCCGGAGCTGTCCGTCCGCGAGAACCTCGATATCGGCCGCTCCTCCGGCATCCACCGGATGAACGGGTGGAACATCGACCGGATCTACGGGCTGTTCCCCGTGCTGGAGAAATACGATCGGAAGCCCGGGGGACAGCTCTCGGGGGGCGAGCAGCAGATGCTCACCATCGCCCGGACCCTGATGGGGAACCCGGAGCTGGTCCTTCTGGACGAGCCGACAGAGGGGCTTGCCCCGGTCATCGTCATCGCCCTCAAGGAGATGATCCTCCGTCTGAAGGAGATGGGGACCACCATCCTGCTCTCCGAGCAGAACGTGAAGTTCGCGGTCAAGGTTTCCGACCGCGTGTTCATCATCGACAACGGCGCCATCCGCTACAAAAACGACATCAAGGGATTCGTGGAGGACGAGCGGGTGCAGAAACGGTACCTTGCCGTCTAAGCCGTTTCCGCGAGAGGAGGAAGGAATGGACCAGAACTGGGTTTTCCGCACGACGCCGAGGATCGTTTTCGGGTGCGGCTCGGTCGGCCAGGCGGGGACCGAGGCGAAGGCGCAGGGGATCTCCCGCGCCCTGCTGGTGACGGACCCGGGGGTCAAGGCGGCGGGGATCAGCGCCACGGTGGAAAAGGCGCTTCTCTCCGCGGGGATCGAGGTCGTCGTGTTCGACGCCGTGGAGCCCGACCCCCGGATCGAGATCGTCGGGAAGTGCGCTTCGGCCGCCCGCGACGGGAAATGCGACGGCGTGGTGGCCGTCGGCGGCGGTAGCGCTCTCGACATCGGGAAGCTGGCCGCGGTGATGCGGACGAACGAGGGACCCATCGGGAAATATTTCGGGATCGACCTCGTCCCGTCCCCCGGGTTGCCCACGGTCCTGCTTCCCACCACGTCGGGGACCGGGTCGGAGGTGACTCCCATCGCCGTCCTGTCCGACGAGGGCGAACATCTGAAGAAAGGGGTGGTGAGCCCGTTCCTGTTTCCGAAGGCCGCGATCCTGGATCCGGCGCTGACGCTCGGGTGCCCTCCGGGCGTGACGGCGGCGTCCGGCATGGACGCACTCATCCACGGTATCGAGTCGTACACATCGATCCACGCGAGCCGGTTCACCGAATTTCTCGCGTACAAGGCTGTGGAGACGATCGCGGGGAACCTGCGCACCGCCTACGCCAACGGGGCGGACCTGGAGGCCCGGACGCGTATGATGGAAGGGAGCCTGTGGGCCGGGATGGCGTTCGCGAACTCCGGGGTGGCGGCGGTCCACGCCTTCGCCTATCCGCTGGGCGGGGAGTACCACGTCCCGCACGGAGTCGCGAACACGGTGATGCTGCCGTACGTGATGCGGTTCAACATGGTCGGGTCGCTGAAGCGGTACGCCGACCTCGGCCCCGCGCTGGGCGCCGCGGTGCGCCGGAGCGGAATGACCGACACCGACCGGGCCGAGGCGGCGATCGCGGCCGTCGAGCGGCTGGCCGACGACATCCGGGTGCCGAGACGGCTGCGGGACCTGAAGATTCCGGAGTCCGGAATCCCCGTCATGGCCGAGGGCGTGATGAAGGTGACCCGGCTGCTGGCGAACAACCCGCGAACGATGACCGTCCAGGACGCGGAGGCCATCTACCGAAGCGCGTACTGACCCGCAACCCGAAATCCAAGGAGGAACGAGACATCATGACTACCGTGGCGAAGACCTACCGGCTGTACATCGGCGGGAAGTGGGAAGGCGGCAAGGAGACGATGCCGGTGACGGACAAGTTCACCGGCGAGACGATCGGGCTCGTCCCCCTCGCCGACAAGGGGGCGGTCGACCGTGCGATCGCGGCCGCCCACGCCGCGTTTCCCGCCTGGTCGCGGACGCCCGCCCACAAGCGGTACAAGATCCTGAGCAAGGCGTGCCAGCTCCTCGAGAAGTACCAGGAGGAGGTCGCCGCGATCATCTGCCGCGAGGCGGGGAAGGCGTGGAAATTCTCCCTCGGGGAGGTATCCCGGTCGATCGAGACGTTCCGGTTCTCCGCGGAGGAGGCCAAGCGGATCCACGGCGAGACGGTGCCGATGGACGCCAGTGCGGCCGGCGAGGGCCGGGTCGGGTTCTGGCTCCGCTCCCCCCTGGGCGTGGTCACGGCGATCACGCCGTTCAACTTCCCCCTGAACCTGGTGGCGCACAAGGTGGGGCCGGCGCTGGCCGTGGGGAACACGCTGGTCCTTAAGCCCGCGTCCACCACGCCGCTGACGGCCCTCCGGCTGGCGGAGATCCTCGAGGAGGCGGGGCTCCCCCCCGGGGTGTTCAACGTCGCCGTCGGGTCGGGCGGCACGGTGGGCGAGTGGCTGACCGTCGACCCGCGGATCTCGAAGATCTCCTTCACCGGGTCGCCCCCCGTCGGAGAGCAGATCATCCGCAAGGCGGGCCTGAAGAAGGTGACGATGGAGCTGGGGAACAACTCCGGCACGATCATCGAGCCGGACGCGGACCTTTCGGCGGCGGTCCCCCGGTGCGTGATGAGCTCCTTCGCCAACTCCGGCCAGGTGTGCATCTCCCTGCAGCGGCTCTACGTCCACAAGGCGATCGCGAAGGAGTTCATCAAGCGGTTCGTCGAGGAGACGAAGAAGCTGAAGGTGGGCAATCCGCTGGAGAAGGATTGCGACGTGGGCCCGATGATCGAGGAGAAGGAGGCGATCCGGGCGGAGGAGTGGGTGAAGGAGGCGGTCAAGGAGGGGGCGAAGGTGCTCATCGGCGGGACGCGCGCGGGCCGGGTGATGCAGCCGACGGTACTGGTGAACGTTCGCGCCGAGATGAAGGTGATGTGCCAGGAGGCGTTCGCCCCGCTGGTCTCGATCTATGAGTACGACTCGTTCGAGGATGCGGTGGCGATGGTCGAGAATTCCCCGTACGGCCTGCAGGCGGGGGTCTACACCAACGACCTGAAGAAGGCGATGTACGCCGTGGACCGGATCAACGTCGGCGGGGTGATGATCAACGACACCTCCATCTTCCGCGTGGACCACATGCCCTACGGCGGGAACAAGCTCTCCGGCCTGGGGCGCGAAGGCGTCCGCTTCGCCTGCGAGGAGATGACGAGCATCAAGATGGTGATGATCAAGCCATAACCCCGCCGGGGTCTCTTTCCGCGGGGCTCCTTCCCATGGCGCCCAAGGATCCCGGGTGGGGCCTTTGGGCGCCTTTTTTATTTACGATGTTTCCTGATCACGAGGCCCCTTCGGGAGCGGATATATTTTGTTCCCAATGGAAAACCGGACTATGATTTCCGCATGACTGCCCCGGGGGAGATCATCGAACTCGTCGAGCGGTTCGACCGCAATCGCGAAGCCTACCGTTCGCCGCAATACAACGAGATGCAGCTCCGGCGTGAATTCCTCGATCCGTTCTTCGCGGCTCTGGGCTGGGATGTCGACAACCGTGCCGGGTGGGCGGAGGCGTACAAGGAAGTCATCCACGAAGACGCCATCAAGATCGGCGGCTTCACGAAGGCTCCCGACTACTGTTTTCGCGTCGGTGGAAGCCGTAAGTTCTTCGTCGAGGCGAAAAAACCCGCCGTCGACATCCGGCAGGATCCCAGCCCCGCTTTTCAGCTCAGACGGTACGCCTGGTCCGCCAAGCTGCCGCTGAGCGTTCTCACCGATTTCGAGGAATTCGCCGTCTACGACTGCCGCATCAAGCCATCAGCGGCGGACAAGGCATCGGTGGGGCGCATCCGGTATTTCACCTATGCCGAATACTCCGAAAAGTGGGAGGAGATCGCATCCGTCTTCTCGAAGGATGCCGTTCTCAAGGGGTCGTTCGACAAGTACGCGGAGACGACCCGATCCAGGAGGGGAACCGCGGAAGTCGACACGGCCTTCCTTCAGGAGATCGAGTCGTGGCGCGATCTGCTGGCGCGCAACCTGGCGATCCGGAATCCGCGGCTGTCGCAACGGGAGTTGAACTTCGCCGTCCAGCGCACGATCGACCGGATCATTTTCCTGCGGATCTGCGAAGACCGCGGCATCGAGCCGGAAGGGCGTCTTCTCGGGCTGACCAATGCACCGGGAATCTACGGGCGGCTCCTTGACCTGTACCGACAGGCGGACGAGCGGTACAACTCCGGACTGTTCCATTTCCGGCAAGAGAAGGGGCGCACGGAGGAGTTCGACCGGCTCACGCCCGGCCTGACGATCGAGGACAAGGTCCTCAAGGACATTCTCAAAAACCTGTACTACCCCGACAGCCCGTACGAGTTCTCCGTTCTTCCCGCCGACATCCTTGGGCAGGTGTACGAACAGTTCCTCGGCAAAGTGATCCGCCTGACCGCCGGGCACCAGGCCAAGGTCGAGGACAAGCCCGAGGTGAAGAAGGCGGGAGGCGTCTTCTACACGCCCACGTATATCGTGGAATACATCGTTCGGAACACCGTGGGGCGCCTGCTGGAAGGGAAGACGCCGAAAGAAGCGGAAAAGATCACGATCCTCGATCCCGCCTGCGGGTCCGGCTCCTTCCTCCTCGGCGCATATCAACTTCTACTTGACTGGCACCGGGACTGGTACGTGAATCATGGGAAGGAGAAATACGCGACCGGGAAACGTCCCGCCCTGTACCAGGGGATGGGAGGGGAGTGGCGGCTCACCACGGCCGAACGGAAGCGCATCCTGACGAACAACATCTTCGGCGTGGATATCGACCCGCAAGCTGTCGAGACGACGAAACTCTCCCTGCTGCTGAAGGTGCTCGAAGGAGAATCGGAGCAGACCCTTTCCTCGCAGTTCAAGCTGTTCCATGAGCGCGCCCTTCCCGACCTGGGGAGCAACATCAAGTGCGGGAACTCCCTCATCGGATCCGATTTCTACCAAGGCGCCAGCGGCGTGTTGCCGATGTTTGGTGAGGATGAGCGTCTTCGGATCAACGTGTTCGACTGGGAAAAGGAGTTTTCAGGGATCTTCAGCGGGGATAATCCCGGGTTCGACGTAGTGATCGGAAACCCGCCGTATATCCGTATCCAGGCACTCAAAGAGTGGGCGCCGCTTGAAGTGGAGTTCTACAAGCAGAGGTATGTTTCCGCCGGCAAGGGGAATTACGACATCTACGTCGTGTTCGTGGAGAAGGGTTTATCGCTCTTGAACGGAAAGGGGCGGCTCGGGTACATCCTTCCCCACAAATTCTTCAACGCGCAGTACGGCGAACCCCTTCGCGGCATGATCTCGAAGGGGAAGCACCTGGCGGAAGTCGTTCATTTCGGCGACCGACAGGTCTTCAGCGGGGCAACGACGTACACCTGCCTGATGTTCCTGGACAAGGCGGGTGCGGAAGTGTGCAAATTCGAGAAGGTGGAAAACCTCGATTCTTGGCGTGCCGCTCGCCTGGAAAATGTGCCCGATCCGAAGCCGGCGATACCGGCATCGATTGTGGGGGGTATCCCGACAACCACGATTGGCCTTGAAGAGTGGAACTTCTCCGTCGGACAAGATGCGCCGCTGTTCGAGAAACTGAGCGGAATCCCCTTGAAGCTTGGAGACATGGCGGATATCTTCGTTGGTCTTCAGACCAGCGCCGATGACGTGTTTATAATGGATCTGGTTAAGGACCGTGGATCAACCTTGCGATTGAGATCAAAATCTCTCGACACGGAATGGGATTTTGAGAAGGGGGTCGTATTCCCCCTGGTAAGCGGTACAGACGTGAAGCGGTATTCCGTTCTTCCGGAACGGCAGTATGTTCTATTCCCATACAGGTTGGATAGCGGATCCGCAACCCTAATCGAGTACAAAATATTATCGAAAGCATATCCGAACGCCGCCTCGTATTTATCCCAGAATAAGCGACGGCTCGAAGAACGGGAGCGAGGAAAATTTAATGATGCTGACTGGCATCGTTTCGGGCGCAACCAGAATATTGGAATACAGGACCGGGAAAAACTTTGTGTCCCTCGTTTAGTCACCCAATTGTTTGCTGCCTATGACGTCAAAGGGACTCATTTTCTGGATAACGTCGATGTCGGCGGAATCACTATTACAGAGAAATACCGAAAGCAGGGGTTCCCTTATCTCCTCGGGTTGTTGAATTCGAAACTTCTTGGTTGGTACTTCCCTTTTGTCAGCGCACCTTTTCGTGGCGGTTGGAGATCCGCCAACCGTCAGTTCCTGTCGCAACTTCCCATCAGGGTCATAAATTTCTCCGACCCAGCCGACAAAGCCCGGCACGACCGGATGGTTGCGCTTGTCGAGACGATGCTCTTGCGTCACAAGCAGATTGCGTCGGTGAATACCGGTCACGAGAAGACTGCCCTTCAGCGACAGATCGACGCTACCGACCGACAAATCGACCAACTCGTTTACGAACTGTACGGCCTGACAGACGAGGAGATTCGGATCGTCGAGGGGGATGTCCTCGGAAATTGAAGGCGTATTGCCCTCAATATATTAACGCCCCCCCGTAATCGGCCCCTGTTTTATAGAAATCACTTTGGTGACCGTCCGTGCGACTTGCTCCCAAATAGGGAGCATGGTATCCTCCCTGTGTGCGTATCATCGCCCGAAAAACGCTCAGGGATTTCTGGGAGAAGCACCCGGACGCCGAACACCCCCTGAAGGTGTGGTACGCGGAAGCGTCGCATTCGGCGTGGGTTCTTCCGAAGGACATCAAAGCCCGGTACCCGGCGGCAAGTTTTCTTACGGGAAACAGGGTGGTGTTCAATATCAAGGGAAACAAGTACCGCTTGATCACTCATGTCCGTTACGATCTGGGTCGTGTATATATCCGCTTTATCGGTACACATTCGGAGTACGACAAGGTCAACGCGGCGACCATATGATGGAGGAAGCACGATGGAACTGAAGCCGATTCGCACAAAGGCCGATTACAAGGCGGCGCTGGAAACGATCACTTCCCTCCTTGATGCGCCCGTTGGGTCGCGGGAGGCGGGGACGCTCGAAGTTCTTTCCCTGCTTGTGGAGGCGTACGAAGAGGAGCACCATCCAATCGGCCCGCCGGACCCCATCGAGGCGATCAAATTCCGGATGGAGCAGATGGGGCTTACACGGCGAGACCTGGAACCGTATCTCGGGAGCCGAGCCCGCGTCTCGGAAGTGCTGAACCGCAAGCGCCCTCTGTCCGTGGAAATGATCCGCCGGCTGAACGCCGGGCTGGGAATTCCGGCGGAGATTCTTATCCAGCCATATAAGGCGGGTCACGCCGCGTAAGATTTTTCAAGGCCCGGAGAAGAGAAGATGGCGACGAGTAAAAGTTACACGAAAGAGTTGATCCGGGAGTTGAAGGACCCGAGGGAAGCGGCGGAATATTTGAGCACGGCCCTGGAGGACGGGAACATGGAAGTCTTCCTGCTGGCCCTGAAAGACGTCGCCGAAGCCTTGGGGGGCGGGTTTTCGAAACTTTCCAGGAAAACGCGCCTGAACCGTGAAAACCTCTACAGGATGCTCTCTGAAAAAGGGAATCCCGAATTGCGCAGCATGGGAGCGCTGCTCGACGCGCTCGGCCTGAAACTTACAATTGACGTTAAGAAAGCCTCCTGATGGAGCGGATGTGCGGGGCTTGAATGTTATTTCAAATGATCGTATAATTGGTATCAAGTGATGCCAGGGTAGGAGAGGGAGACATGATCACCGCCAGGAAAATCGCCGATGTCATGGGGCTCAGGGGCGCG
>Ga0299906_10004145_pt1 | contig 11899 bp, 5 predicted proteins | sample RVTome_14_FD_200259 | JGI IMG/M metagenome (GOLD analysis project Ga0299906, IMG submission 200259) | Soil microbial communities from uranium-contaminated site in the Upper Colorado River Basin, Wyoming, United States - RVT145D125 (version 2) ...
CCCGCGACGACGCCATGCGGGTGATCGAGCAGGACCCCGAGCTGACGGGCCCGCGCGGCCATGCGCTGCGCACGCTGCTCTACCTCTTCGAGCGCGACGAGGCGGTCCGGCTGCTGAGGGCGGGGTGAGGCTGCCGGCTAGCGGACTTCCTCGGCCGCGTCAGCTATCCGTCGCAGCAGGTCGAGCAGCAGGCGCTCCAGAGGCCAGCCGGGCATATGCACCAGGGCGTAGTCGGTGTTGGTCAAATTCTGCAGCGTCTCGTAGGGTTCCAGCCAGCCGCGCCGTGCATAGAGCCCGACCGGCCAGTCGGCCGGCCAAGCCTCGCCGCGCTGCCAGGCCTCAAAGACGAATTCGTCGACCATTGCCGCCGGCGACAGCGCCTGCGCCAGCGGCCGCAGGTCCGCGCGATCGACGTGCAGCAATACGAGCCGCGGGCCCGCTTCAACCAGCTGCGTCGCGCCGGACTCTAGTGCGTCCTCGGGGAAAGGGCCCAGCGAGAGCAGGACGAAGCCCTCCGCCGGCAGTTCCGACCAAAGGCCGCTCGCCTGCAGCAGGCCCGGCAACCTGCTTGCCAGACGTGCGGGGTCGGGGCCGAAGCGGCTGACGGCGACGCCCTGCGGGCGGAAGAAGGTCAGCCGCGGGGGCCGCGTCATTGCGCCGGCGACAGCTTCAGATAGATGTCGAAGCCGGTGTCGATCTCGTCGTTCATGCCGAGGCCATAGCGGCGGGCGAAGCCCTCCAGGTCGCTGCCGGCGTACCAGGCGCTGTTGTTCCTCACCGTGGTCGGCATCAGGAATTGGGCCTCGTCGATCACCACGTCGTCGATCTTGAAGCCGGCCTGCTCCAGCATCGACTGCGTGTAGCGGTAGGAATGCGTGTAGCGAAAGAGCTCGGCCCAGGTCATCTCGGGATAGTTCCTGATCAACCAGTTCATCTCGACGCAGGTGTTCGCACTGACGACGCCGCTCAGCTTCACCGCGGTCAGGCTCTGGTCGGCATAGTCGATGCCCAGGCCGAGCATGGCCCGGTGGTTGAGATGCATGCCGATCGGCACGCCGCGCTCCGTGAGATGGAAGGGCAGCGTGGTGATCCAGGTGGAGACGCCCTCGATCTCCTCGACGCGGGCGTAGGCCAGCACCAGCGTCTTGCCGCCGGGCTCGAAGGTGTCGTCGAATTCCAGGAGGCGCTTGAAGCTGGCCAGGTTGCGCTCGCCGGCGTCGGTGCCGACATAGACCCGCAGGTTGACGCTGGTCCTGACGCCGGCGGCGTTCACTGCCGTGTCCATCTCTATGTCGAAGCCGTGCGGCGCCGCCGTGCCGGGATGGCTCTGATAGTAGAACATGTCGCCTTGCGGTCCCTCGCGGCTCTGCAGCCTTCCCACCGCCTTGGCGAAGTCGTCGAGGCTGTCGAAGGGGTGAGTCAGGAGCTCGACGGCACCGGGCGTTTCCAGCAGCCTTGCCATTTCCCGGGGATGCTTGCCGAAGAGCGCGATGACGTGCGGCTGCCGCGCGCGCGCGCCGAGCGCCAGATAGAGCTCGTCCGAGAGGTGCTCGGCCCAGACCGGCTTGTTGGCCGCAGAGACGCGCTGGGTGTCGGCGATCTCGTCGGCCAGCTTGGCGACCTGCTCCTCCGCCTCCTCCAGCGCCTCGCGGCCGACGCGCTGGGCCAGGCCGCGCACGATGATGACGGTCTCGAGGAGCTCTTCCTGCTGCTTCGCCGTCAGGCGCGGCAGCTCGTCGAGCGAAACGGTTTCCGCCAGGATCTTGCCGCGGGCCAGCGCCGCCTTCTGACTGGCGGTGATGATGCCCTCGTAGGCCTGGAAGGCGTTGAAAGCTGCCCCGGCCGCGGCGCCCAGCGAGGCGAAGTATCCCATCACCCACTCGTAGCGCCGCGCCTCGGCGGCGCGGTAGCGCCCGGCCCCGAGGACGGCGCTGGCACCGAGCGCGAAGCGTGTCTCGGCCTGCAGCTGAACTTCCTTGTAGATCGTGCGCCCGGCAGTGATGACGAAGTCGAGGGTGTCGATGACGACCACCGCGACCAAGGCGGCTGGAGCCTGCAGGAGGGCGACCGGCAGGCTGGCGAGGCTGACGCCGATGAGCAGCCAGGTGGTGTCCTCCGAGGAGCGGTTCCATTGGATCTGCAAGCGCTCGGTGACCAGCCTGACCCGGTCGAACCAGGCGCGCGCCTGGCGGTGCGCGACGAAGGCCGGCCGCACGAGCGTCACGCCCTCGGCGTTCGTGAACTCCTCGTCCTCCAGGCGCACGGCGAGGTGCTTGGCGATCTGCACCACCGGCGCGGCGTCGGCGGGCCCCACTACCTTCAGTAGATCGTCGATGTCGTCGCAGGCGTCGATCTCGGCCACCGTCTCGCGCGCCTTGCCGATCGCCTCGGCATAGAGCTGGCGTGCTTCGATCGTGGCCCGGAGCTGGTAGGCCGACAGCGCTTCGCCGGTCAGCCCATAGCGCTGCTCCATGATCGTGTCGACGAAACTCGTGGCAAACTGGGTCTTGCCACCGTCCGGCGCCGTCACCTCGATGTCGCCCAGCGGGCGGTAGGCACCGAAGATCTCGCCGTCGACCAGCGCGCGGAAACCCTTGAGCCCCTTCTCGTCGAGCTCCAGCTGCAAGGCCTCGATCTGCGCCGTCATCAGGTCGAGGAAGACGTCGCGGATCAGCAACGCTGCCGCGTGCTCGCCGACCTTCACCTCCGTGACCATGATCTCGAAGGCAAAGGCGATGACATTGGCGAACCAATCGGCCTGCTCGTCGGTCAGGGTCTCGGGGTCCGGTGCCTCCAAGTCGGCGCATTCGACCGCCCAGGCCAGCGCCTCCTCCCAGGTGCGCCCGCGCGCCGCCGGATCGCCGGTCAAGGCCGCCTTCAGGTGGCGCGGCGACTGCAGGATCGGCACCTTGTCGAGCGCCGGGCGCAGGTTGTAGATCGGCACCTCGCCGAGGCTCGCCAGCAACACCTCGCCCGGTAGCACGGCGATGGCGCGATCCGCCGGCGCAAAGGTCTCCAGGTACTCCGGATCGGTCAGGCGGATCGGCAGGGTGCGGTAGCGCCTGGGCTCCGCCGGATCCTGGAAGGCGGGGATGGCGCGCTTGCCGTCGAGCTTGACGAAGGACTGGCTGCCGTCCGGCCGGCCGAGCCCGAGGAAGACCGGGATCGAGGGTTCGGTGCGGTCGTGGTCGAGGAAGATCTCCACCACGATGGTCTCGCCGGTGAAGAGATAGTCCGCCGGCTCGGTCTGATCGAAGCCCAGCGTACGGGCGATGGCGAGCTTGCCGGTGTAGTCGCCGAATTGCAGCAGCCAGGCTGCCTCCATCCCGTTGAGCTTGAAGCTCTTGACGCCAGGCGTGACTCCGGCGCGCAGGCGCGCGTCGAGCAGCATCACGTCCTCGCGCTTGAGCTGGGCCAGGCGCTCCGGCTCCAGCTGCGCGGCCAGGCGCTCCCAGCCCTCGTCGAACCAGTAGCGATCGCTCTGCGGGTTCGTCGCCTCCGGCGGCAGCGCGTCGACGAAGTACTCGACGTGCGGATCGAGACTCTCGATCTTGATGCCGTCGCGATAGGCCTGCGGCAGCTCGCGGCCGAGCACGAAGACGATGCGCCGGTTCGAGCCGGACTCCCTCCGATTGCCGGCCGCGTCGAAGGGATGGGGGTAGTAGGGCTCGCCGTAAGCCGCGGCGAACTGATCGAGCGGCGTGAAGGCGGTAATGATGTGGCCGAGGGGGCGGCGCCAAGCCTCGTTCCCACGCATCACGGCGGTGCCGGTGCCGTCGAAGGCATAGACCAGCTCGCCGATCCGCCCGCGCCCCTCGTCGTCGCGGCCGGTCGCGGGATCGACGACCTGCTCCCAGCTGCCGGAAAGCGTGCGCCCCTCCGCGCCCCAGTCGAGGGTCAGGATCACCACGGATTCGGCGGGCGGGGGTTGCGCCAGGCTGACCTCGCGCTCGCCTTCGCCGAGCCAGAGCCGGCGGGTCTCGCCGGCGCCGCCCGGCAGCGCCTCGCCCCACTGGCCGAGATCGGCCGCACCGGCGCTGGGTCCGGCGCCGTTCAGCGAGATCTCCACCCCGGTCTCGGTCGGCGTCGCCGTCCCGCGCCCGTTCCAGACCTCACCCGTCGCCAGCACCTTGTAGGCGACCTCCGCCTGGCCGGTCTCGGCGTCGATGAAGGCCGTGCCGCCGATGGGACCCAGGGCCTCGTCGCGGTAGCCCACGACCCAGCGTCCGCTGTAGTCCTGCTGTGCTGCCGCGACGCCCGGCCACGGCAGGAGCAGCAGCAGGAGCAGGAGCCGGCGGATCATTGCGCTTGCTCCGGCAGGAAGGTCACCACCTTGCTGCGATAGACAAAGGGATCGGCGGTGCGCCAGACCTTGACGCGCAGGCTGTCGTCCAGATGCACGCGGTAGCGCTCCTCCGGCGGTGCTTCGGCGAAACGCGCCTCGATGAAGTAGGGATGCCCCGGGAAGGGGGCGGCAACCGCTTCGTAGCGGTCGTCCGCCGGGTCGTCAGGATCGCCGGTGAGGCGCTCGGTCACCAGCAGCTCGGGCGGCGTCGGGAAGCTCGGCTCCTCGCACTCGTCGAAGGGCGGCCACCAGACGGCGAGTCCGCGCCGCGGGTCCTCTTCGGTGGGCAAGGGGTCGAGCCCGGGCGCCCGGGCGAAGGCATAGTCGTCCGGCAGCGGCGGCGCGTCTGGGTGAACGAGGTCGAAGGTCAGGCGATCGAGGACGAAGGGCTCCAGGGGGACACTGCTGAACCCCTCCGCCGCCCGGGCGTAGAAGCCGTCGTCGACCAGGAGATGCAGCTCGTAGAGACCGGGCGACCAAAGAGCGTCGAATTCCACGATGCCGCTGTGGCTCTGCATGATTTCGCGGACGCCGGCTTGCCGTGCCGGCAAGTTGCCGTCGGGCGCGCGCTCGGCCGAGCGGAGGAGTTGGATTTCGTAATGGATTTCGTAGTAGTCGGTGGGCAGCGCTTCCGGGATCTCGTAGCGGACCCGCAGCGGCTGACCAGCACTTGGGGTCTCGGCCAGGGAGAGCGCGCCCGGCAGGGCTGTAAGCTCCGTGTCGAAGGCGAGCTTGCCGAGGTAGACCGCCTGGTTCCACTCGTCCGGCTCCCAGAGGCGCAGCTCCCAGCGCTCGGGCAGCGGCGGCGCCGGGAAGCGGATGGTATCCTCGGCGGTCACGGCGAGGCGCGGGTACAGCGAGTCATCATACAAAAGCTGATCGACGAGAAAGCCGCACTCGAAGCCGAAGGTCGGGCGGCGGTGCAGGCTGGCCCACATGCGCCGCGCCGTCGGATCGATGTCGTCGGGAAGCTCTACCGTCAGCGTAAGCGGGCTGCCGACCTCGACGCGGGTGCCCGGGCTCAGCGACAGCCTGACATCGTCCGGCGCGAGCTCCGGCTCCTGCCGCTTGGGGCGGTAGGAGGTATAGACGCCACCAAGGGCGAAGACGGCGCGATCGACGACGAAGCTGCGGTCGAGCGCGAGCGGCACCTGCAGCCAGACTTCGTGCGGCCCGGGATAGAGCCCGCCCGATGTGTAGAGCAGATCGATGACTGGCTCGCCGCGGTCCATGCGATCGCGGATATAGTGCCCATAGACCCGGTTGCGCTCGGATCCGACGTCCTTGTCGAACATCTGAAGGGCGACAATCTCGAACCGGTAGCCGTCGGTGCTGTCAAAAACCGCCACAACTTCGTCACGCGGGCGGTCGAGATAGACCTTCGGCGGGTCGTGGTACGGATAGACGCCGCCGGTCTCGGGCTCCAGCCGCAGCGCTCCCTGCCAGGCCGGCGGGGCGATCGTGAAGGCCGCACTGTCGAGCAGGGCGCCGGTGACGCCGATGAGTTGCACCTCGTAGTGGCCCTCGTGCAGACGGTGGAAGGCATCATGCTCCTTGTCGCCCAGCACGACGCGATCCATGCCGGATCGCAGGTGGCGGTCTTCCGTATGAATGACCGAGTCGGCGAGGAGCGCGCCACCGGGCAGGTACTGCCCCAGACGGACCAGACGCAGGAGCACTTCCTGGTCGTCCCGACGGGCCTCGTTGTCTGCCAGAATCTCGTCGAGCCCGCGGATCGTCACCTCCAGGTCCTCGCCCTGGAAGATGCGCGTGCGCGCGGTCACGATGCTGCCGGGCCAGGCGGTCTGCGGGCGGACGATCCAGAAATAGACCGGCAGCGTGCGAAACTCGTTCGTACCCTCGATGTTGATCTCCAGGAAGAAGGCCAGGAGATTGCGCGTCCAGTCGGCCTCGAAGAAGCTACCAGGCGTGTGATAAACGAGTTCGCGAGAGTCGAAGGTGATGATGCCCTGTTCCTCGCGCGGGTTGAAGGTTTTGATCCCGTAGATCCGGCCATCCTCGCCGACGTCGGCGAAGTAGATCTCCTCGAACCAGGCACCTTCGACGTCGTAGGTGAGGACGATGGGCTCGCCGTAGTAGTAGACGGACTTCGGCAGGGACAGCTCGGCCGCGTTCGCCGGGAGCAAACACAACAGCTGAACCGCGAGCGCATAGGCCGTTCGCCACATGACTGCATCCTCCGCGGCTGCAGTACCAAGAGTGTAGGCGCCAAGCGTGGACCACGTCATCCCCCAATTGTTTTGCTATTGCTTCAATTAAGTTGAGTTCGAAATACTGCTTCCATGAATCCTTTTGACGCACTCGGCGATTCCACGCGCCGACGCATCGTCGAGCTTCTGGCAGCCGGCGAACGCCCGGCCGGCTAAATCGTCGCGCCGTTCGATCTCTCCGCGCCCGCGATCTCGCAGCATCTGATCCTGCGTACAGCCAAGCTGGTGCGCGTACGCGTCGAGGCACAGCGCCGCATCCACAGCCTCGATCGCGCGGGCCTTGCCGCCTTCGACCAGTGGCTGCATCAGAACCGGCGGATCATGGCGCCTGCTCCGGGAGAAAGGTCACCAGGCCGCTCCGGTAGACGAAGGGATCGGCGGTGCGCCAGACCTTGACGCGCAGGCTGTCGCCCAGGTGCACGCGGTAGCGCTCCTCCGGCGGAGCTTCCGCGAAGCGCGCCTCGATGAAATAGGGATGGCCCGGGAACGGAGTGGCCACGGCTTCGTAGCGGTCGTCCTCCGGGTTATCCGGGTCGCCGGTGATGCGCTCGGTCACCAGCAGCTCGGGCGGTGTCGGGAAGCTCGGCTCCTCGCACTCGTCGAAGGGCGGCCACCAGACGGCGAGCCCGCGGCGCGGGTCTTCCTCGCTCGGCAGCGGGTCGAGTTCGGGGGCCCGCGCATAGGCATAGTCATCCGGCAGCGGCGGCGCGTCGGGATGGACGAGATCGAAGGACAGGCGATCGAGGACGAAGGGCGCCACGTGGACTTGGCCGAACCCCTCCGTCGGCCGCGAGTAGAAGCCTCTGTCGACCAGGAGATGGAGCTCGTAGGGACCAGGCGACCAGGGTGCATCGAGCTCGACGATGCCGCTGTTGCTCTGCTTGATCCCGCCGACGCCAATCAGCCGCGCAGGCAGGCTGCCGCCAGGCAGGCGCTCTGCCGAGCGCACCAGGTGAACCTCGAAGTAGTCGAAGGGCAGCTTCTCTGGAATTTCGTAGCGAACCCGCAGGACCTCACCGGCCCTCGGGAGCGCCTCAAGGGAGAGCGCGCCCGGCAGGTCCGGCACCTCGGTGTCGAAGGCGAGCTTGCCGAGGTAGACCGGCTGGTTCCACTCGTCTGGCTCCCAGAGCCGCAGCTCCCAGCGCTCGGGCAACGGCGGCGCCGGGAAGTCGATGGTACCATCGGCGGTCACGGCGAGGGGCGGGTAAAGCGAGTCATCCCGATGCCGATCGACGAGGAAGCCGCACTCGAAGCCGAAGGTCGGGCGGCGGTGGAGGCTGGCCCACATCCGCCGCGCCGCCGGGTCGATGCCGTCGGGCAGTTCGAGCCTGAGCGTGAGCGGGCTGCCGACCTCGACCCGGGTGCCCGGGCTCAGCGACAGCGACACCTCCTCCGGCGTCAGCTCCGGCTCCTGCCGCTTGGGGCGATTGTAGGGATACTCGCCGCCGAGGGCGAAGACGGCGCGGTCGACGAGAAAGCTGCGGCCGGGCGAGAACCCCATCGTGAGCCAGACCTCGTACGGCCCAGGCTCGTGCGGCGCCGAGCTGTCTGGCAGATCGATGACCGGCTCGCCGCGATCCAATCGATCGCGGATGTATTGCCCCGAGACCCAGTTGCGCTCGGCTCCCACGTCCCGGTCCAGCATCTGGTAGGCGGCGATCTCGAACTCGTAGTCGACGGTACTGTTCATCACCGTCGCCACATCCTCGCGCGATCGATCGAGGAAGACCTTGGGCGGATCAGTGAAAGGGTAGACGCCCCCGGTCTCCGGCTCCAGGCGCAGCGCCGCCAGCCAGGGCGGCGGCGCGATCGTGAAGGCGGCGCTGTCGAGCAGGGCGCCGGTGACGCCGATGAGCCGTAGCTCGTAGTGGCCCGAGTACAGAGTGTGGAAGGGATCGTGTTCCTCCTCGCCCAGCACGACGCGATCCATGCCGGATCGCAGGTAGCGGTCCTCCGTGTGCAAGACCGTTTCCAAGATCGAGTCGGCGAGCAGCGCCCCGCCGGGCAGGTACCCTCCCAGCCGCACCAGTTGCAGGAGCACATGCCGATCGTCCGGTCGGACTTCGTTGTCGGCCAGAATCTCGTCGAGCCCCTGGATCGTCACCTCCAGGTCCTCGCCCCGAAGGATGCGCGTGCGCTCAAGGACTAGGCTGCCGGGCGCAATCCTTTGCGGACGGAGAACCCAGAAGTAGACGGGAAGGGTGCGGAATTCGTTGGTCCCTTCAATATTGATCTCGAGGTAGAAGGCAAGGAGATTACGCGTCCAATCGCCCTCGAAGTAGCTGCTGGGCGCGTGGTAGACGAGCGCGCGCGAGTCGAAGGTGATGGTGCCCTGCTCCTCGCGCGGCCTGGCAACGGTGTTCCCGTAGATCAGGCCGTTCTTGCCGAACTTGATCTCATCGTAGGCGCCTTCGACATCGTAAGTGAGAACGATCGGTTCACCGTAATAGAAAACAGACTTTGGCAAGGACAAATCGGCCGCGTTCGCCGGGAGCAAACACAACAGCTGAACCGCGAGCGCATAGGCCGTTCGCCACATGACTGCATCCTCCGCGGCTGCAGTACCAAGAGTGTAGGCGCCAAGCGTGGACCACGTCATCCCCCAATTGTTTTGCTATTGCTTCAATTAAGTTGAGTTCGAAATACTGCTTCCATGAATCCCTTTGACGGCACTCGGCGATTCCACGCGCCGACGCATCGTCGAGCTTCTGGCAGCCGGCGAACGCCCGGCCGGCTAAATCGTCGCGCCGTTCGATCTCTCCGCGCCCGCGATCTCGCAGCATCTGATCCTGCGTACAGCCAAGCTGGTGCGCGTACGCGTCGAGGCACAGCGCCGCATCCACAGCCTCGATCGCGCGGGCCTTGCCGCCTTCGACCAGTGGCTGCATCAGAACCGGCGGATCATGGCGCCTGCTCCGGGAGAAAGGTCACCAGGCCGCTCCGGTAGACGAAGGGATCGGCGGTGCGCCAGACCTTGACGCGCAGGCTGTCGCCCAGGTGCACGCGGTAGCGCTCCTCCGGCGGAGCTTCCGCGAAGCGCGCCTCGATGAAATAGGGATGGCCCGGGAACGGAGTGGCCACGGCTTCGTAGCGGTCGTCCTCCGGGTTATCCGGGTCGCCGGTGATGCGCTCGGTCACCAGCAGCTCGGGCGGTGTCGGGAAGCTCGGCTCCTCGCACTCGTCGAAGGGCGGCCACCAGACGGCGAGCCCGCGGCGCGGGTCTTCCTCGCTCGGCAGCGGGTCGAGTTCGGGGGCCCGCGCATAGGCATAGTCATCCGGCAGCGGCGGCGCGTCGGGATGGACGAGATCGAAGGACAGGCGATCGAGGACGAAGGGCGCCACGTGGACTTGGCCGAACCCCTCCGTCGGCCGCGAGTAGAAGCCTCTGTCGACCAGGAGATGGAGCTCGTAGGGACCAGGCGACCAGGGTGCATCGAGCTCGACGATGCCGCTGTTGCTCTGCTTGATCCCGCCGACGCCAATCAGCCGCGCAGGCAGGCTGCCGCCAGGCAGGCGCTCTGCCGAGCGCACCAGGTGAACCTCGAAGTAGTCGAAGGGCAGCTTCTCTGGAATTTCGTAGCGAACCCGCAGGACCTCACCGGCCCTCGGGAGCGCCTCAAGGGAGAGCGCGCCCGGCAGGTCCGGCACCTCGGTGTCGAAGGCGAGCTTGCCGAGGTAGACCGGCTGGTTCCACTCGTCTGGCTCCCAGAGCCGCAGCTCCCAGCGCTCGGGCAACGGCGGCGCCGGGAAGTCGATGGTACCATCGGCGGTCACGGCGAGGGGCGGGTAAAGCGAGTCATCCCGATGCCGATCGACGAGGAAGCCGCACTCGAAGCCGAAGGTCGGGCGGCGGTGGAGGCTGGCCCACATCCGCCGCGCCGCCGGGTCGATGCCGTCGGGCAGTTCGAGCCTGAGCGTGAGCGGGCTGCCGACCTCGACCCGGGTGCCCGGGCTCAGCGACAGCGACACCTCCTCCGGCGTCAGCTCCGGCTCCTGCCGCTTGGGGCGATTGTAGGGATACTCGCCGCCGAGGGCGAAGACGGCGCGGTCGACGAGAAAGCTGCGGCCGGGCGAGAACCCCATCGTGAGCCAGACCTCGTACGGCCCAGGCTCGTGCGGCGCCGAGCTGTCTGGCAGATCGATGACCGGCTCGCCGCGATCCAATCGATCGCGGATGTATTGCCCCGAGACCCAGTTGCGCTCGGCTCCCACGTCCCGGTCCAGCATCTGGTAGGCGGCGATCTCGAACTCGTAGTCGACGGTACTGTTCATCACCGTCGCCACATCCTCGCGCGATCGATCGAGGAAGACCTTGGGCGGATCAGTGAAAGGGTAGACGCCCCCGGTCTCCGGCTCCAGGCGCAGCGCCGCCAGCCAGGGCGGCGGCGCGATCGTGAAGGCGGCGCTGTCGAGCAGGGCGCCGGTGACGCCGATGAGCCGTAGCTCGTAGTGGCCCGAGTACAGAGTGTGGAAGGGATCGTGTTCCTCCTCGCCCAGCACGACGCGATCCATGCCGGATCGCAGGTAGCGGTCCTCCGTGTGCAAGACCGTTTCCAAGATCGAGTCGGCGAGCAGCGCCCCGCCGGGCAGGTACCCTCCCAGCCGCACCAGTTGCAGGAGCACATGCCGATCGTCCGGTCGGACTTCGTTGTCGGCCAGAATCTCGTCGAGCCCCTGGATCGTCACCTCCAGGTCCTCGCCCCGAAGGATGCGCGTGCGCTCAAGGACTAGGCTGCCGGGCGCAATCCTTTGCGGACGGAGAACCCAGAAGTAGACGGGAAGGGTGCGGAATTCGTTGGTCCCTTCAATATTGATCTCGAGGTAGAAGGCAAGGAGATTACGCGTCCAATCGCCCTCGAAGTAGCTGCTGGGCGCGTGGTAGACGAGCGCGCGCGAGTCGAAGGTGATGGTGCCCTGCTCCTCGCGCGGCCTGGCAACGGTGTTCCCGTAGATCAGGCCGTTCTTGCCGAACTTGATCTCATCGTAGGCGCCTTCGACATCGTAAGTGAGAACGATCGGTTCACCGTAATAGAAAACAGACTTTGGCAAGGACAAATCGGCCGCGTTCGCCGGGAGCAAACACAACAGCTGAACCGCGAGCGCATAGGCCGTTCGCCACATGACTGCATCCTCCGCGGCTGCAGTACCAAGAGTGTAGGCGCCAAGCGTGGACCACGTCATCCCCCAATTGTTTTGCTATTGCTTCAATTAAGTTGAGTTCGAAATACTGCTTCCATGAATCCCTTTGACGGCACTCGGCGATTCCACGCGCCGACGCATCGTCGAGCTTCTGGCAGCCGGCGAACGCCCGGCCGGCTAAATC
>Ga0299906_10004146_pt1 | contig 11899 bp, 6 predicted proteins | sample RVTome_14_FD_200259 | JGI IMG/M metagenome (GOLD analysis project Ga0299906, IMG submission 200259) | Soil microbial communities from uranium-contaminated site in the Upper Colorado River Basin, Wyoming, United States - RVT145D125 (version 2) ...
CGAAAGACGAACCCCCGAGCCCGGGACAGCCGCCGATCCAGCCGCCCAACAAGATGGGAGCGGTCGCCTCTCCCGACGGCCGCTACCTCTACTACGCGGAACGCCGCGGAGCCTTCAACTACAACGCGCAGTTCCCCATCTGGCAGATCGTGAGGTTCGATCGCGAGACCGGCGAGACCGCGACCGTCACCAACGCCCAGGGGAGCGCTCTGCGGCCGCTCCTCTCGCCCGATGGGAACTCCCTGGTCTACGCCTCCCGCTTCCGGACGGGAACCGGGTTGAGGGTGAGGGACCTCGAGACCGGCGCCGAGCGCTGGCTCCACTATCCCGTGACCCGGGACGACCAGGAGTCGCGCGCGACGAGGGACACCATGCCCGGATATGCCTTCATGCCGGACGGGAAGTCACTGGTGCTCTCCGTCGGAGGCAAGATTCATCGGCTCGATTTCGCGACGGGAGAGTCGCGCCTCGTGCCTTTCACCGCGAAGGTCGCGGCCGAGATCGGCCCTCGGGTCCACTTCCGCGGTCGGGTCGACGATTCGGACCGGGTGCGAGCGCGGGTGATTCGCTGGCCGGCGCCCTCTCCCGACGGGACGCGGCTCGCTTTCAGCGCGTTCAATCACGTCTGGATCGCGTCGCTGCCGGGCGGAGCATCGCCCTCGAGGCTCACGAAGCTCGAGACCGCGGAGTTCATGCCCACCTGGTCTCCCGACGGGCGCACGGTCGCTTTCGTGACCTGGTCGACCGAGGGGGGTCATATCTATCGAGCGGCGGCCGACGGTACCACCGCACCCGAGAGGCTCACGGACCACCCGGCGTTCTACGCCGACCCCGTGTACTCCCCCGACGGGTCGAAGATCGTGTTCGTCACCGGATCGGTATCCGACCAGCTGTATTCCTTCCTCGAAGAGGATCTCCTCTATCGCGACTTCGAGATCGGCGGCGTCTCCCCCTCGGGCGCTCTCGACTTGCGCTACGTGCCTTCGTCGGGCGGTGCCTCGATGCTCATCGCCTCCGCCGGCGACGGGCGCTATCCGCACTTCACCTCGGACCCGGAGCGGGTCTACCTGACAAGCTCCTCGGGCCTCACCTCGGTCCGCCTCGACGGCTTCGACCGCAAGACCTATTTCAAGATCGTGGGCTCGGGGCCCGCCGCCCCGGAGCCGCCGGGGGCCGACGCGATCGCGCTATCCCCCGACGGACGCCGCGCCTTCGTCAACGTCCAGAACAAGCACTACCTCATCTCCGTGCCTCGGGCGGGAAAGGAAGTCCTGGAGATCGCGATCTCCCCCGGAAGCGATCCCGCGTTTCCGGTGAAGGCGTTGTCGGCCGAGGGCGGTAGCTATCTCGGCTGGTCCCGCGACGGGTCGAAGGTGCACTGGTCGTCGGGCCGCCGGTTCTTTCGCCAGACGGTTGCGCCCGAGCTAGTCGAAGCTACAGAGGTGGCCGAGCTCGACGTCTCGCTTCCGCGACCGAAGCCCTCGGGCACGGTGGTTCTTCGCGGCGCCGCCCGAATCATCACCATGAACGGCGACGAGGTGCTCGAAGGCGGCGACGTCGTGGTGACGGGAAACCGCATCCAGGCGGTGGGGGTCAAGGCGGAGTTGCCGGCGGGCGCCACCGTCGTCGATGTTTCCGGAAAGACGCTCATGCCCGGCCTCGTCGACGCGCACTCTCACATGTGGGCGCCGCGCCGGGTCCACCAGACCGAAGTGTGGCAGTACCTCGCGAACCTCGCCTACGGCGTCACCACCACCCGGGATCCGCAGACCTCGACCGACGACGTATTCGCCTATTCGGACCTCGTCGAAACCGGGCGGATTCTCGGGCCGCGGGTCTTCGCCACCGGACCCGGAGTCTTCGCCGCCTCGGGGATCCACGACGAGGAGACGGCGTCGAACCTCTTGAAACGATACCGAGAAGCCTATGACAGCCGCACCATCAAGCAGTACGTCGTGGGAGACCGCATCGTCCGGCAATGGGTGGCGATGGCGGCGCGCAAGCACGAGCTCAGCCCAACGACCGAGGGCGCTCTCGACATGAAGCTCGACCTCACCCAGATGGCGGACGGCTACTCGGGGCACGAGCACAGCCTGCCGCTCATTCCGATCTACGACGACGTCGCCCAGTACGTCGCGAGGACCAAGACCTATTACACGCCCACAATCCTCGTCGCCTACGGGGGTCCCTGGACGGAGAACTACTTCTTCCAGACGACCGACGTCGCCTCCGACGAGAAGCTCGGGCGTTTCATCCCCCACCAGCTTCTGGACAACATGACAAGGCGCCGCGGGCAGTGGTTCTTGAAGGAGGAGTACGTGCATCCCGGGATCGCCGAGGGTGCGGCGAAGATCGTGCGCGCCGGAGGAAAAGTCTGTCTCGGGAGCCACGGGCAGCTCCAGGGAATCGGGGCCCACTGGGAGACCTGGGCGCTCGCTTCCGGAGGGCTCACCGAGCACCAGACGCTGCGCGCGGTCACGCTCCACGGCGCCGAGGCCATCGGGCTCGACGCCGACGTGGGGTCGATCGAGGCGGGAAAGCTCGCGGATATCCTGGTGCTCGATCGGAACCCGCTTCTCGAAATCGAGAACACCAACACCGTTCGCTATGTCATGAAGAACGGCGAGCTCTTCGAGGCCGCGACCCTGGACCAGATCTGGCCGGTGAAGAAGGCGCTCCCGAAGCAGTTCTGGTGGGACGACGTCCCGACGCCCGCCGCCACGACCCAAGGAGGTGCCCGGTGACCCGCGTGCTACTGAGCCTTTTGATCGCCGTTACCGCAGCTCAGAACATGAAGACCGACTATCCGGCGACGAAGAAAACCGACCAGGTCGACGACTATCACGGGACACCGGTCCCGGATCCTTACCGCTGGCTCGAGGACGACAACTCCGAGGAGACCCTGGCCTGGGTAAAGGCGCAGAATGCCGTGACGTTCCGGTATCTGGAAGCGCTCCCCCAGCGCGAGCCGCTTCGCGCCAGGCTGACCGAGCTCTGGAACTACCCGCGGTACGGGACCCCGTTTCACAAGGGCGGCCGCTACTTCTTCTTCAAGAACGACGGTCTCCAGAACCAATCGGTGCTGTACAAGCAGGCCTCGCTCGAAGCTCCGCCGGAAGTGCTCCTCGACCCCAATCTGCTCTCGGAAAAAGGAACGGCGGCGCTCTCGACGCTCGCCCTGAGCGAGGACGGAAAGCACCTCGTCTACGGCATCGCGACCGCGGGCTCGGATTGGCAGGAGTTTCGCGTCCGCGACGTCGCGAGCGGGGAGGATCTATCGGATCACTTGAAATTCATCAAGTTCTCCGGAGCTTCCTGGACCCACGACGGGACCGGCTTCTTCTACAGCCGCTTTCCCGAGCCCGAGGGAGACGAAGCGCAGGGGGGCGTGAACCTGAACCAGAAGGTCTACTACCACCGCCTGCGAGCGGCGCAGTCCGAGGACCGGCTTTTGTACGAGAGGCCGGACCAGCCGGAGTGGGGCTTCGGGGCCGAGGTCTCGGACGACGGCGCGTACGCCGTCCTCCACGTCACCCACGGCACCGACGAGAGGAACCGTGTCTACTACCAGAACATCGCCTCGAGCGGCGAGGTGGTGCGGCTCCTCGACGACTTCGACGCCACCTACGAGTTCCTGGGAAACGACGGTTCGATCTTTTATTTCCGCACCAACCTGGACGCCCCCCGCTATCGGGTGATTGGAATCGATGTGGATTCCCCCACCCGCTCGAGCTGGAAGGAAATCCTTCCTCAATCGGACGACGTCCTCGAAAGCGTCTCGCTGGTGAACGAGAAGTTCGTCGCCGTTTACCTCGAGGACACTCACAGCCGGGTGGCGCTCTTCGGAAAGGACGGAGCGTACTTGAAGGACATCGATCTGCCGACTCTGGGGTCGGTCTCGTCCCTGTCCGGCGAGCGGAAGGACGAAGAGATGTTCCTCGCCTTCCAGTCCTTCGTCTATCCCACGACGATTTATCGCTACGACTTCCAGAAGGGCGAGTTCAGCGTCTTCCGCTCGCCCGAGATCCAGTTCGACGGCGGCGACTTCGTGACCGAGCAGGTGTTCTACGCCTCGAAGGACGGGACGAAGATTCCGATGTTCGTCACCCACAAGCGCGGGCTGAAGCTCGACGGCACGAACCCGACGTACCTCTACGCCTACGGGGGATTCAACATCAGCCTGACACCCACGTTCTCCGTCTCGAACCTCGCCTGGCTCGAGCTCGGAGGCGTCTACGCGCAAGCGAACCTCAGAGGCGGAGGCGAGTACGGCGAGAGCTGGCATCGCGCAGGCACCTTCGAACGGAAGCAGAACGTCTTCGACGACTTCATCGCCGCCGCCGAGTTCCTCATCGAGAAGGGCTACACCCGTCCCGACAAGCTCGCGATCGGAGGCGGATCGAACGGAGGTCTTCTCGTGGGAGCGGTTTTGAACCAGAGACCCGAGCTCTTCGGCGCGGCGTTACCCGCCGTCGGCGTCATGGACATGCTCCGGTTCCACAAGTTCACCATCGGCTGGGCCTGGGTCTCGGACTACGGGTCGTCCGCGAAAGCCGACGAGTTCGAAAGCCTCTACCTGTACTCGCCGTATCACAACTTGAAGCCCGCACCGTACTTTCCCGCGACCCTGGTCACCACCGCGGATCACGACGACCGCGTCGTCCCCGGCCATTCCTTCAAGTACGCCGCGAGGCTTCAAGAGGTCCACGGAAACCAGCCGCGCCCCATGCTCATCCGCATCCAGACCGACGCCGGGCACGGCGCGGGAAAGCCGACGAAGATGCTGATCGAGGAGCAGGCCGATCGGTGGGCCTTCGTGATGGCGAACCTGGGGATGGAGTGGCCTCGATCCTCCGCGGTAACGCCGCCATTTCGCACTCACGTTTTCACGGAAACCGACGACCTTCAGAAGACGGCAGCCGCGATCGCGGCCAAGCTCGCCGATCTCGAGAAATGGTTCGTCATCGCAGCCGACGGCGACGACGCGGACATCGTGGTTCGAGTGCTCGAGCTCCGAACGCAGCGATACATGGGGTCGGCCTACACCCCTGAGCCTACCGGCGAGGACCGGATGGCGATGCGTCCCGACATCGAGGAAATCTTTCACCTCGGCGCCGAGGTCACCATCGGTGAGGACGCTCCCCTCTTCCTGCAGGCTACGGGCCGCCGCCCGAAAGACGCCGTCTCCCAGCTCGTGAAAGAGATCGAGCGCCGGCTCAACCAGAGCTGACTACCAATAGGGTTGCCCCGGGCTCAGAGCTTCCAGCTCTGACGCCGCCACGTTGTAGTCGTAGTCCGGCTCAACTCGATCTTGCCCGCGAGGTCGAGAAATTCGCCGCCGACGGCGTTTGCGAACATGTACCTCGAGAGCTCCCGTCACGGCCGCCCTCTTCGTCCGACGCCGGCCAATTCCTCTGGATGGCTATAGTGGACGGGTGACCTGGGTTGGCAGCTGCTGGCAACGCTTCCCTTGTTCTTGGGGCTGTTCGCCTTCAGTATCCGGTCAGTCAGGGAAGGGTTTGCGCAGGAGATCGAGGTCTCGCCGTCGGGCCTCGTTGAACGGCGGTGGGGTGCCATCACGAGAGCGGTGCCCTGGTCGCTTCTCGAGCGCGTCGACTTCGTCACTTATCTCGATTCGTATCGGCTAGTCGGCCGCGAGGGACATTCGATTCTGTGTGGCATGCACATTCGTGGGATCCGCCGCTTCAAGGTGTGCGTTGCCAGGTACGCACCTTACGACGCGTTCGAGTCGGTCCGTGCCAGAATCGGGAACTTTGAACGCCCGTGAGTAGCGGGACGCCGCCCACAAGGGATGAAGCTGACGAAGCTTGAGCATTTTGGAGCTTCGCCACTCAACCGCGGTTAGCCGGCATGGTGCTGATACCGGGCGTGGTGCTCAGGGTCTAGAATGGACTTGAGCACACCGGAGGAATCGATGGAGTTCAAGGTCGAGGTCGAGCGAGAGGAAGACGGTCGCTGGATAGCCGAAGTTCTAGAACTCCCTGGCACTGTGGCGTACGGCGCGACGTCGGGCGAGGCAAAAGCCAAGGTTCAAGCGCTAGCGCTCCGTGTGGTAGCCGACCGACTCGAGCACGGCGAAGCCGGTTCCGAGTTCATGAAGATATCGTTCCGGGCGGCATGAGCCGTTGGGGCAGCACTTCCTCTAGTCGAGTACTGAGGGCCCTCTTCAAGAAGGGATGGCAGCTCAAGCGACAGACAGGCTCGCATCGCGTCTTGTCCAAGGAGGGATTCCCAGACTACGTGTTCCCGTTTCATGAGAACGAGGAGATTGGGCCGCGCATGCTTTCGCGCATCGCGAAGCACACAGGTCTGACGCCTGAAGATCTCTAAGTTGAGGTGCCGACCAGCGATTCGAGCGGATGTGGCCTTCCTTTTCGGTTAGCATAGTAGCCGCATGAAGCGGCGGCGCCCCGTTCAAAGCAGTGCTGCGGCAATGGGCCTGGCCACGCCGCTCAATCGCAGTGGTTGGGCGGACGAGTTGGCCCACAAGCTGCTAGCCACTCCCCTCATCCGCCCTGTTTAGCTGCCTTGAAGCAACGTGCGAGGCGCCTGTCGCATGGCTGAGAGAATCGCGGCGCCAGTTGTCAGCATTTACTCGTTGCTGTACGAAACGCTCGTCGTGTGCCCGCAGTGCGAGGGTTGTGCGCGTTCGGCCCCGATCGACGGGTCAACTCAGGCGAGGCAGAGTCTTTTTGCGCCAAGGCGCCTTGTCTGTTCCAAGTGCGGCCACTGGTGTGACTGGTCGGCCGACAGACTTGATCGACCTTGGCACGTTGTACCAGGTGAAGATGACTTTTTCCGTCTACCCCTTTGGCTACAGACGTCCTGTTGTGGTCAGACTCTATGGTTCTACAACCGTGAGCATCTCGAACTTGTTGAGAGGTACGTCACTGCCTCATTGCGCGAGCGCGACGCCACACCTGGCTTGAAGAAACAGCAATGTCCTGAGTCGACTCCCCCTCTGGATGAAGAGTCGTAAGAATCGGGACGAAGTTCTGAAGTGCATCGGAAGACTGAAGAGGAAATTGGAGGATCACGGATAACAGGGTGTAGCACCTGACGACGCGCGGCCGGCCCCCAGTGTGGGCCCGCTTCGCGGGCGGTGTTCATTGAGTCGCGCTTCGCGGCTGAGCCGCCGTGTAATGCGGACAAGCAAGAGATCGGCGCCGCTCGAGAGCGTGACGAGTGCGCATCGACAACAGGGCCAGCGCGCGTGGTCCGTGCCGGCTTCCCGGACGTGCTCGTAGCAAGGAGGCGAGACGCGCTTATGGTCAAGCATAATCCGAACGGCTTGTTTCCGCCATATCGCTGCTACAGCCATGCGATCGAAATCCCGGGAGGGTCAAGGCTGTTAGTGATCAGCGGCCCGTCCATATGACGAACCAATAGAAGACCGAGAAAATGACCAGCTGGTGGGAGAGCTTCTTCGACGCCGATTATCTCCGCCTATGGGAAGGCGCAGAAGAGCCCGACAAGACCGTGCAAGAGGCTGCCGGCTTGTGGGCAGTGCTGGGCTTGGTGTCAGGGAGCAAGGTGTTGGACGCGCCGTGCGGCTACGGCCGAATCTCGCGTGCGCTTGCGGAGCGAGGCGCGCACGTGTTGGGACTCGACTTGTCTCGGGACCTCCTCGACGATGCGGAACGGCGGCGGGGTGACTTGCCTCCCCAGCGACTGCGATACCAGCGCCACGACCTCCGAAACCCTCTCCCAGAATCGGGCTTCGACGTTGCTTTGAACGTCTTCTCGTCGCTCGGATACGGCAGTGAGGCCGATGACATCACAGTACTCTCGAATCTTCGAGCAGCGGTTCGTCCCGGCGGCCTCGTGTTCATCGAGACGTTGCACCGCGACCGCATCGTAGCGAACCTTCTCCAGAACCCTCGGCCCGCCAACCGGCTGCCTGACGGTACTCTTTTGGTCGAGGAGCCGCGGCTCGATCCGATCGCCGGGCGCGTGGAAACCACCTGGTACTGGAGCGGCCCCGGAGGATCCGGACAGAAGAGCGGGTCTATCCGGGCTTACACCGCGACCGAGTTGGTGAAGGTCGTCGAAGCGGCCGGGCTGCGCCCCCGCGCGGCGCACGATGGGTGCTCGACCGACCCGTTCGTCGCTCAGGAATCCGTGATCGGGGGTCGACTTGGCCTCCTTGCCGTCCGCGAATGAGCGCCAGTAGCAAGGTCGATCTTCCTCGCCTATAATCGAATCACATACATCAACGGTATCTCCTCCCGGTCTCGTACGCTCGTGGCGAATGCGCTCGTCTGAAAGGAGCTCTCTGTGATCGCTGGGCTGATCTTTCTCGGACTCATCGTCCTCTTCGTCCTGTTCCTCGTCGGCATCTACAACAGCCTCGTCACTCTGAGGAACCGTTTCAAGAATGCCTTCTCCCAGATCGACGTGCAGCTCAAGAGGCGGTACGACCTGATCCCGAACCTGGTCGAGACCGCGAAGGCCTACATGAAGCACGAGAGGGAGACGCTCGAGGCGGTGATCCAGGCACGCAACCAGGCGGTCTCGGCCGAGGGACGCGCGGCGGCGAACCCCGCCGACGCGAACGCGATGAAGGGGCTGATGGGGGCCGAGGCCGCGCTCACCGGCGCCGTCGGTCGCCTCTTCGCCCTCATGGAGTCGTACCCCGACCTGAAGGCGAACCAGAACATGGCCCAGCTCACGGAGGAGCTGACCTCGACCGAGAACCGCGTGGCTTTCGCCCGCCAGGCTTATAACGACGCCGTCACCGAGTACAACATCTCCCGGGAGAAGTTCCCGAACGTGATCATCGCGAACAGCATGGGGTTCACCGCGGCTCAAGTGTTCGAGGTGGAGACCAAGGAAGAACGCCAGGCGCCAAAAGTGCAGTTCTAAACGACGGCAACAGGCCCGGAGGGCCTGTCCTCCCGAGCGGGAGCGAGGGAGCGAGCGTAGCGAGCACTAAAGTTGGACTTCTTTCAGCATCAAGACCAGGCGCGGAAGGCGAGCCGCCTCCTTCTCCTCTATTTCGCCCTCGCGATCATCGCCATCGTCCTGAGCGTCCATTTTGCCGTCAGCTTCCTCCTGATGTGGGTCTCCTCGGACACGCTCGAGCCCTTCGACTGGTTTCAGCTCGACCGGTTCGTGGTCCTCGCGGGAGGAGCTCTCCTGGTCATCGCCTCCGGGAGCCTCTACAAGATCTGGCGCCTCGGAGACGGTGGTCATACCGTGGCGCGCCTTCTCGGGGGGCGACCGATCGACCCCAACACCACGGACCCGGCGGAGCGGCGTCTCCTAAACGTCGTCGAAGAGATGTCCATCGCCGCGGGACTTCCCGTTCCCACCATCTATCTCCTCGACAGCGAAGAGGGTATCAACGCCTTCGCCGCCGGCTTCACTCCCCAGGACGCGGTTCTGGGCGTGACCCGGGGTACGATGGGAATCCTGAATCGCGAGGAGCTTCAAGGGGTCATCGCCCACGAGTTCTCCCACATCTTCAACGGCGACATGAGCCTGAACCTGCGCCTCATGGGAGTCCTCCACGGGATCCTGGTGATCGCCCTCATCGGGTACTTCATCCTGAGGTCGACGGTGCGAGCCGCCTCGTCGAACCGAAAGGGCGGGGCCATCGTCGTGCTTCCTGTTCTGGGTCTGACGCTGGTGGTCATCGGGTACGTCGGGGTGTTCTTCGGCCGGGTCATCAAGAGCGCGGTCTCGCGGCAGCGGGAGTTCCTCGCGGACGCCTCCGCGGTCCAGTTCACCCGCAATCCCGGCGGCGTCGCGGGCGCGCTCAAGAAGATCGGAGGCCTGGTCCAGGGCTCCCTCGTCATGAGCCCGCACGCGGAGCAGGCGAGCCACTTCTTCTTCTCCGACGGGAAGCTCGGGAAGGTGCGCATGGCGCTCGCGGGAAAGAGCCACTTCGACTTTCTATCGACCCACCCTCCGCTCGCCGACCGCATCCGCCGCATCGACCGGAGCTGGAACGGCGTCTATCCCAAGGTCGAGCCCGTCGCCTTCTCCGAGCTCGAGCCGAAGCCCGCGGCCGGAGGCAAACGGGCGGCGGAGCTCTTTACCGCCCTCCCCGCCCAGCTCACGGCGCTCATCGGCACGCTCGACCAGGTGCACCTCGACTACGCTCAGAAGCTCCTTTCGGGAATCTCGGAGCGCATTCGAACCGCGGTCCACGATCCTTCGGCGGCGCGAGCGGTGGTCCTGGCGCTCCTCACGTCGCGGGAGCCCGAGGTCCGGCAGAGGCAACTCCAGCAGCTTGCGGGTGCGGACGATCTCTTGCTGCGCGAGACCCAGGAGCTCGCTCCCCTTCTCGAGTCGAGCCCCCGCGAGATCCGGCTTCCGCTTCTGGACCTCGCGCTTCCCGCGCTTCGAAGGCTCTCCCCCGCCCAATACCAGGCCTTCATGAAGCACGTCGACGACTTCGTCCGCGCCGACCGCCAGATCGATCTCTTCGAGTACACCCTGACCCACGTGCTGAAGCGGCATCTCGAGCCCTCGTTCTCCAGGACCCGACCCTCGACGGTCGAGTTCTACGCGCTCTCGGCGCTGCGCCAGGAGTGCGCGGTGCTGCTTTCGGCCGTCGCTCACGCCGGCCACAAGGAGCCCGAGGGCGCGAAAAGAGCGTTCGCCCAGGGCGCCAGGGAACTGAACGGCCTCTCGCTCTCGCTCCTTCCCCTGGAGCAGGCGGGACTCGTGGGGGTGAGGGACTCGCTCGCCAGGCTCGAGAAGCTTTCACCCAAGCTCAAGAAGGACGTCATGCGTGCCTTCATCGCCGCGAGCGCCTTCGACGCTACCATCACCGTGGGCGAGGGCGAGGTGCTTCGGGTCATCGCGGATTGTCTCGGCCTTCCCATGCCGCCGTTTCTCCCCGGGCAGAAGATCGCCTCTCCCGCCGCTCCTTGACGCCAACTTCGCTTCGGCATAGCTTTCCCGGCGATGATGACCAAGGCGATTCTCGCGCTCACGCTCTCGCTCGCCACGATCCGCTTCGCCGCCGCCTCGGAGGAACCGTTCAAGCTCGGCACCTTCGAGTACCGGGGAGAGGAGCTCCTCGGCGTCGTCCTCCGCGACCGCTACGTCGTGGACCTCGTGCGCGCCAACGGGTCTCTCGAGCGTCGGGAGCCGCTCTGGGTGAAGCTTCCCATGCCCGAGGACATGAAAGACCTCATCGGCCGCTACGAGTTCGGGCTGAAGGAGCGGATCCATGACATCGTCGACCGGCTCCTCGACGATCTCGAAAGCCCCGAACGGCCCCTCTATATCCACGACCTCGCCGAGCTCCACGTATTTCCGCCGGTCGAGCCCGGGGTGATCCTCGCCGCCGCCTTGAACTACTGGGCCCATGCCCAGGAGATGACCACCGGCGTCCCCGCCCAGATGTCGGACTCGAAGGCCATCGACGACGCTCCGGTCTCCATGGACTTCTTCTGGGAGCGACAGCCCTTCGATCGGAGGCAGAACCCTTACCTCTTCTTCAAGCCTTCGCGGATCGTCATCGGCCACGAGTCGCCGATCCTGATGAAGCCCGAGCGGGAGCAGCTCGACTGGGAGTGCGAGTTCGCCGTCGTCATCGGAAAGCCCGCGAGCCACGTTCCGATCGAGGAAGCGAGAGAGCACGTGTTCGGCTACACCCTCATGAACGACGTGGGAGACCGCGAAGGCCGGGGCGACAACCGCTATGGATCCGACTGGCTCGTCTGGAAGAGCACGGATACCTTCGCTCCTCTCGGCCCGTTCATCGTGCCCAAGGAGTTCATCGCCGACCCCCACCAGCTCCACATCTGGTTTGACCTCTCGGGGAAGAGGATGCAGGACGCGTCGACCGAGCTGATGCAGCACTCGATCGACGAGCTCATTCACTTCGTGTCGAACAACATCATTCTTCAGCCCGGCGACG
>Ga0299906_10004147_pt1 | contig 11899 bp, 8 predicted proteins | sample RVTome_14_FD_200259 | JGI IMG/M metagenome (GOLD analysis project Ga0299906, IMG submission 200259) | Soil microbial communities from uranium-contaminated site in the Upper Colorado River Basin, Wyoming, United States - RVT145D125 (version 2) ...
CACGTCGAACCATTTCCAGCCGGGCCCTGCTTCGTCGGCGGGGAAGGGGCCTTCCACGCAGGTCTTGCCTTGGGGGTAGTGTGTGTGGTAGGTGATGTAGGCCTCGTCGCCGTTGCTGAGCAGGTACGCGTCGTCACGGCGCCGGCTGGCCACCACCCACAGGTTCCGCGGCCCGTAGGGATCATTCATGCCGCGGCCTCCCTTCGTGACGCTGGTCCCTGCGCCACTTCGTCCACTTCGTCATGACGGCGGTGCGCGTGTGGCCATCGAGGCGAGACCAGTGTTCGCCGAGCGATCGAGTCTCGTCGTCCGGCCAGTCGGCGTGGCCAATGAGGAAGCGGCGACCGTCCCTGGTCATGGCGATGACAGAGGGCTTGAGCTGGCCCTGGGGATCGACGAGGTCCCACCCCATGGGACCGATGTGCGGGCACCGCTCCGGGTACGGCGTGGTGAAGCGCAACTCCGGCAGCAAAAACGCCTCGGCCATGCCCGCGATGCCAGCGTCCTCATACTGCTCCTCCATTTCCTGGTCCTGGTCGGCGTCGAACTCGTACAGGTAGAACCGCTCCAGCCCGTGGCCGCCCTGGACCTGCTCCTGATCCTCGGCCTCACCTTGCAGTTCCTCCACGGCAGGTGGCGGCTTCACGAGGCAACGCCCTCCGCGAACGTCTTCAGGTCGCCGTGGTAGACTTCGACGAAGGCGTCGACGTCGTCCTGGTACGGGATGAAGCCGTACCGCACGTGCGGCCCCTGTCGGCCCACCAAGGCGGCGTCGATGAGGCCCACCGCCAGGAGGACGGCGCCCAAGTCCGGGGAGAGCTCCCGCCTGCCCACGTTGAGGCAAAGGCTCGTCGGGCGCGCGTCGCTGTACTCCACGCCAAGGCCCAGGCGCCACGCCTCCTCAAGGAGCAGCGCACGCTCCGCCGGCTCCAGGCCGGGCCGGAAGTCGCTGACGTGCAGCACAAAGTCCCCATCCTGGTCGTGGACCAGGCGTTGCGCGTCGCGTCGCGGGGGCTCGGCCACCTGCATGCAGCCACGCCATACCTGGACCGGCCAAGAACATTACGCCTAAGAGGCGAAGCAAGTATTATCACCCACCCCCCTCTGCGAAGGCTGATGGCGAAGGGGCCCGTGCTGTTTGCGACCCTCGGGTTCACCCCGCGCCTAGTCATGGCCCCCCTGCGGCACCACCCCGAGATCCGGGCCGTGCACGTCTTCTACGGCCCGCCCGGCCAGAAGCAGGCCGAGACGGCGCTGGCCAAGCTCAAGGCGGCATGCGAAGCCCTCGACGTGCAGCTCACGGCCCACGGCGTCAAGGACGCCTTCGACTACGTCGGCTTCCTGCACGCCATGGAGAAGGCCCACACGAAGCTCCCCCGGGGAGCAGAGGTCCTCTTCAACGGCAGCGGCGGCCCAAGGCCCATGACCATGGCGGCCACCATCTTCTGCTTCACCCGCGAACTGCCTTTGCTGTACTACGACGAGTACAACAGCCAGCAAGGCCGCCTCATCCCCCTCAAGGCATACCGCAGCTTGCAGGACATGGGCGACTCCCAGCGCCGCATCCTGCATCGCCTCCAGCAAGGCGAGGCCGATATGGGCACCCTCAGCCAGGAGCTGGGCCTGGCGCCAAGCACGCTCACCAAGCACGTCACGCGGCTCGAGGAGAACGACGTCGTCACCGTGGCGCGGGACGGCAAACGCCGCGTCGTGACCCTGCAACCGGACCTGGTCGCCATGGAACTGGGCGCATGACAGAATCCAATCATCTTCTGCAACGAAACCTATTCGGAGAGAACCTCCGATGGGCCCGGCGGCAGGCCGAGAACTACCATACGGAGGTCTTGGCTACCACTTTGGAGCACCTCGCGTACTATGCACCGGACGCCGCGGCGGGGCTTGCGGCCGTGCTGGTCGGCGACACATTCGACCGAAGCCCGCCAGCCGGTGTCGAGACGCAGGTCATCACGGCGCAGGGCATTCTTGATCTTGTCATGCGCCAGGACCATCATGTGGCCGTCGTCGAGGTCAAGATCGATGCCGCAATGGGCGACGACCAGCTCCACAGATACAAGATCTGGGCAGCGCCGGCAAAGGGCGTGGTCGTGCTCCTTTGCCGGTGGCCGCCCGCCAACCACGGGGCCGACCGGCTGGTGCGCTGGCAAGAGATCTGGCGTTGGTGCCGCACCCAACGAGGACACGAGAACCCCGTGGCCCGATACATCATTCGACAACTACAGAGATTCCTGGAGGACAGCGATTTGGCAGTGCAAAAGATCCACGGCGAGGGCTCGACGGGTTGGCCGGACCTCTTCAACCTGATGACCCTCGTGCTCGACGCCATGCGTCGGTACGACCCAATGCTTGCGCACAACCGGACCATCGGGACCTCGAAGAAATCGAAGTGGATCGGCGTCTACAAGGCCGACCTCTTCATGATCGGACTTGAGGCAGACCAACCCGACCGGCTCACCATGGAGTGGCTCACCGCCACCGGCGAACCGTCCGCGTTCCGTCTCGATCAGGCGTTCTTCGGCGCCGAGGCAGAGGAACAAGAAGACCGGCTCACTGCCTGGATCCACAGCGAGCTGGAGGCCGCCGGCGTTCGACGAGGCAACGCATGACGGATGCCGGGCCTGCGCGCAGGAAAACAATGGAGGGGGCGCGGACCTTGTCGCGACGGGCGTCATCTATGGCCTCTGTCATCGGGAGGGCATGATGATCGCCCCGCTCCTTCAGATCGGTCTGCACCGGCGAGCTTCAATGCCCTCCCAAGGAGCCCATGCCATCCACGAGGTGACCGGGGGGCCGGCCGAGCTCCTCGACTGGCTTGAGGTCCATCTCGGCGTCAACGGACCCCAGGTGACCCACTCCGAACGCGTGGTGGACTACGTCCGCCGCCTCAAGGCCGCACCCGGCGACTCCTTCCGGGCGAGCATGGAGCAAGACGAGTGGGCCACGGCGACCGAGCTCTTGGGCCGTCGCGACGAACTGCTGCTCGAGGGATGGAAGCCGGACCAGAGCGACGGCTTGCAGGCTATTGTGCAGGACCTCGCCCGGTGCGAGCAGGACGACACGGTGTTCCGGCCCGGCGTCCCGGATCGCCTGCGCTTCGTCCTCGACGCGCTGGATGCTGGCATCCGCGTTCCCGAGCATGTGGTCGTAGTCGACGAGCCGGCCGCTGAATGGCCGGTCCTCTGGCAGGAAGTCCTGTTGCGCCTCAACGTGGAGGAAGCGGCCCAACCGCAGCCCACCGCGCCCGAAGGATCGCTGCGAGACCTACAGAAGGGCCTGGTTTCGCGTTCCATACAGACCCTCCGCATCGACCCGTCCCTCAACGTCCTTCGCACCCGCAGCCGCCACGCCGCCATCCAGACGCTCCTCGCATGGCTCCCCCAGATGGAGCCCACTCGGACCGTGGTGGTATGTGAGGACGACCACGTGGCGGGCCTTCTCGACGCCGCGCTCGCGGCCAACGGCCACCCCACGACGGGCGTCACGGTGCAGGCCCACGGCCAACCCGCCCACCAGGTCCTCCCGCTGGTGTTGCAGCTCTGCTGGGAGCCCGTGAACCCGTACGCGCTGCTGGACCTGATGCTTCTGCCGGTGGGTCCCGTGCCGCGCCGGGCGGGCTTCCGCCTCGCCGAGGCACTCGCCGAGGAGCCGGGCTTTGGCAGCGAGGAATGGCAACGCGCTTGGGAGCACGTCACCGACAAGAATCACGACCCGGAAGGCAAGACCCGCAAGCGCCTGGAGGAATGGCTTCTGCACGAACGTGTGCGCCAAGGGCAATCCATCCCGACTGCGCTCGTGCGTGAGCGCTGCGGCCTCGTGGCCCAGTGGGCCACCAAGCACGCCAACCTTCTGGACGAGCAGGACCCCATGGCGGCTTCGTACCACGCCGCTGCGGCTCAGGCCACCGCTCTTGCGGATTTGGCCAGCACCTTCGGCGACTCGATTCCCGAGGCGCAGGTGCAGCGCCTCCTGGACGATGTCCTGGACGAGCGCTCCGTAATGCAGAGCCACGAAGCGCAGGCCGGCGGCCTGCGCACTGTTCGCAGCCTCGCCGATGTGCCCGACGGCACCGAAGACGTCGTGTGGCTGGGGACCACAACGCAGCCCGCAGGGCAATGCTCGTGGACACTTGGCGAGCAACGCGCGCTGCAGGAGGCCGGACTCCGGGTGGGAGACGTGCAGGCCGAGGCCACGGCTCGCCAACGCGCAGAGATCCGGGGCCTCTGCCACGCCAAGCGTCTCCTTGTGGTGCAGTACCCGGCCGATGAGGCGGTCACGCACCCGATCTGGCTGCAGGCCGCTGCTTGCCTGGGCGATTTCAAGGCGCCCTTCGTCGAGGATTTGCTTGCTGGCCGCTGTGAAGCACCATGGGCGCCGCTGTCACGCGAAGCAGAACCAGCGTCGGTGCCGGTGGCCCGCCCGTCATGGCGCGTGCCGGTCGTGCCACAGGTCACGGGGGATTCCGCCACGAGCCTTGAGGCGCGCCTGGCGTGCCCCGTGAAATGGTTCCTACACCACGCCGTCGGCATCCGCAGCAGCCCCGTGGCCGACATCCCCCATTCTTTCCGCCTCCGAGGCACCCTGGCGCACAAGGTGCTCGAGCACGTGCTCGAACCCGGCGAATTGCCAAGCCGCGAGGAGGCCCTCCGGCGCCTGGAGGCGTGCTTCGAGGACATCGTCGCGCGCGACGCGGCGCCCCTGGCGCAGCCGCGCAAGCTGCGAGAAAAGCAGCAGCTCTACGGTGAGTTGCGCCGCACCTTGGAGGTCCTCGTGGAGACCCTTGCGCGCGGCGGGTACCGCGTCGTGGGCATGGAGCAGGGCTTCGACGATGAGCTGGACGGCCGGCGCACGCGGGGCTTCATCGACTGCATCGTCGCCAACGACGACGGGGAGGCGATCCTGGACTTCAAGTACGGGGGCATCCGAAAATACCCCGGGAAACTCGAAGAAGGCCGCGCCGTGCAGCTTGCCACGTATGCCGCCGCCCGGTCGCAAGCGGGCCACGTGCATGGGGTGGGCTACGTCGTCCTGGACGGGCCACGCATCGCATCACCCACGGGCAGCCCCCTGCAAGGCGTCCCCGACGGTGTTCTCGTCCAAGGCGACGACGTGCACGCGACGTGGCAAGCCTTCACCCAGGCCCTGCGGGAGACGGATGCGCGCATTGCCTCTGGCATGCTCGATGCGTGGCCGCGGCATGACCGCGACCAGCGGCCCCGCGGCGTGGACCTGGTGGTCGAGGACGTGAAGAAGGGCGAGGACCCGGAAGCGTGCAAGTACTGCGACCACGGCCTGCTTTGCGGGCGGAGCGTGGCACCATGACGACCACGCTCTACCAGGCCGGCGCCGGCTCGGGCAAGACGTACACCATCACACGCGAGATCAGCCGCCGCCTCGCCGAGGGCCTCGACCCGGAAGGACTCATCGCGACGACGTTCACGAAGAAGGCCGCCGCCGAGCTGCGCGACCGCATCCGTGACCGCATCCTGCGGCCCCAGGACGGCGATGTGGTCTTGGACGAGGCTGAGCGCATGCGCCTGGTGACCGGCATCGAAGGCTCGCTCATCGGCACCGTGCACAGCATCGGCTACCAGTTGCTTCGCCGCTATGCGTTGCGCCTGGGGTTGAGTCCGCGCCTGGAACCCTTGGAGGAGGCGGCGCAGGAGCGGCACCTGCGAAGCGTCCGGGCCGGCATGCCCGCGGCGGACTGGCAGCGCTTTGCCGAATTGGCGCGGCGCCTTGGGCAGGAGGACGAGCAGGACCTGGTCCTGAAACTGCTGTCGGAGAAGCGCGTCAACCGCATCCCCAATGCCGAATTCCAAGACCAGCTTATCCGCGGCGGCGAGCGGTACCTCCAGGTCATGGCGCCCGGCGGACCGGACATTTCCGTACCAGACTGGGACGCCCTCTACGAATCCATGCAAGGTGCGGCCGATGCATTGGAGCGCTACGAGGATACCACGCAGGCGACGGAGAATGCTCGCCGAGGCCTGCGGGGCATGATTCGAAGCAGGCGCCGCGAGTGGAGCGAGTGGGGCCGGGTAGCCGGCATGGAGGCCGGCAAGCGAAGCGGCGCCAACGACGAGCTGCACGACCTGCGATCGCTTGGTGCGCGTGTGAGGCTCCATCCGGGATTGCATGAGGACATCCGGGACTTCCTGGCCCTGGCAGCCAAGCTCACCCTGGACCTAGAGGCCCACTACGAGGCGTACAAGCGCCGGCACGGTCTCGTCGACTACACGGACCAAGAGGACTACTTTCTCCGGTTGCTGGAAGACGAATCGGTCCGGGAGGATTTTGCAGCCAAGGTGCGCCTCTTGGTGGTCGATGAGTTCCAGGACTCCTCGCCCGTGCAACTCGCGATCTTCGAGAAGCTCCGGGGCATCGCCAAGGAGGTCATCTGGGTCGGCGACAAGAAGCAGGCCATCTATGGCTTCCGGGGCACGGACCCGCGCCTCATGGAGGACGTTATGCAGACCGTCCCCGGCCGAGAGACGCTGCAGGAGAACTGGCGCAGCCGCGCCGGCCTCGTGCGCTTCGTCAACAACGTGTTCGACCCCGTGTTCGGGGATGCAGCCCTCGAGCCCGCCTCCAAGGACGGCGCCGTCGTTCACGCCGGCCCGAGCACCGTGAAGCGCTGGCGCATCTCCGGACGCAGCAACGCCGAGAAGCACGCGCAGCTTGCCACCGCCATCCGAGGATCCGCTGAAGCCTACTCAGGCACAGCGGTTCTCGTGCGCACGAACAAGCAGGCCCAAGAGATCGGTCAAGCACTGCGGGAACAAGGCGTGCCCGTGGTCGTACGGGTCCCTGGGCTTCTCGCCACGCGGGAGGGGGCTCTTACGTACTCCGGGCTTCGGTTCGTCGCGGACCGCCGCGACCAGGTCGCCGCTGCCCAGATCCGGCACCTTCTCGAGGACTTCGACGGCGAGGCGCCGCAGTGGCTCCTGGACCGGTTGGAGGACCGCGACACCTGGATGTTGGGCCCCGACTTCGACCGCCTCGCCGCGATTCCGGCCCAGGCGGCCAACCCCGCCACCGTGTTCGCCGAGGTCTTGCAAGCGCTGCGGCTCCCGGAGCGCATCGCGGCGTGGGGCGGCCCCGACCGCCGCAGTGCCAACCTCGACGCCCTTGCAGAGCTTGGCGTGCGGTACGAGGAGGAGGCCCGCCAGGAAGGCAAGGCGCCCACGCTCACCGGGCTCGTGGCGTGGCTGCGGGGCCTTGCAGGCGACGGCGAGGACATGCTGCCCCTGCCGGCGGGCTCCGACGCCGTGACCGTCATGACCGTGCACAAGGCCAAGGGCCTCGAGTGGGACACCGTCATCCTGTACCTCGACGAGCGCTCCCGCAAGCCTGCCTGGCACGAACTCCAGGTCGGCGGCGGGGATGCTTCGCGGGGCGCGCCCCTGCGGGACCGGTGGGTGCGCCTCTGGCCCTACCCCTTCGGCTTCACATACGGCAGCCCCAGCAACGACGGCGCCAATCTGAGCGATGCCGTCCTGGCCACAGACGAGGGCCGCGACGTCCAGGAGCGCGAGGCGGAGGAGAGGAAGCGCCTCCTGTACGTCGCTTTCACCCGCGCCCGCAAGGACCTCGTCCTCGTGCACGGCAGGAACGAACCCCCCAGTCTGGCCGCGATCCAACTCGCCCACACGCTGCCCCTCGACGGCAGCGGCACCCTCCAAGACGATGCGTCCTACGAGTGCGTCGACCTCGTCGCCACGGAGCCAGAGGCCGGCGGGGCCGCGGCCGCGTGGTTCGACCTGGAGCCCGGCCCGGGTGACCACATCCAACGCTACTGGGCCCCCAGCCAGGAACCGCCCATCGAGGAGGCAACAGTCGAGGCCGAGGCGCTACCCGGCGAGCACACCTTCCCACGCGTGAAGGATGTCGACTGGATCGACGTCGGCCACGCCGTGCACGCGTACCTCGCCAGCCTACCAGGCCTCAGGGACCTGGACGACGCCGGACGCCTCCGCCACGCTGAGGCGTGCCTGCGCCGATGGAACGTCACCGGCGTCGAGGCAGAGAACCTGGTCATCGCCGGGAAGCGCCTACAGGGGTGGGTCGAGGGCAGGTGGCCCGGCGCCAGGTGGCACGCCGAGGTGCCCGTCACCGGGCCCCGACCAGAGGGCGGGCAGTGGATTGGTGCCATCGACCTGCTGCTGGAGACGCCTGAGGGGATGATTATCATCGACCACAAGAGCGCCGACTACGCGCCCGAAGGATGGGAGGAGAAGGCGATTGAACACAGCGGGCAGATTGCTGCGTACGTGCGATTGGCCGGCGCACAACGCGGCTTCATCCACCTTCCGCTTGGTGGGGGAAGTGTGGCCGTCAGAACGGACGCCCAGCACGGGGACGACTCTGACACACCTGCAACGGTGGCGCCGGCATGAGCCTAACCGGCGGCGTCACCCGCTTGTACCCAGGGTATATGAGCGAACGCCGCCTGCGGCCGATGATGCCGTCCGGGCCGGTGCAACAGATCCACATCAAGCTGCCAGCGGACCTGCACCGCCGGCTTCGGGTCCGCTGCGCCCTTGAGGACATCACAATCCAGGCCTTTGTGGAGGGGCTCGTGGAGCAAGCCGTGGCGGGTGTCGCGTTGCCGGAGGCCCAGTAGATGCCGGATTCCCCTGAACCTGGAAGGCTAGTCCAACTGCGCGGCCGGCCCGCCATCATCCAAGCCGTATCGCCGCACGTCGGCGGCGACCAGCAACGCCGCCACCTGGTCCACGTCGAGTACGTCGACGAGCACCAGTACCCCTCCTCCGACACGGTGCTGTGGGAAGCGGAGCCAGCAATCCGCGTGCGCCAGACCCAAGGCTGGCCCGATATTCGCTACACCGCCCCTGACGCGCCTGACCACTACCAAGCCTACTCAGATGCGATCCGCTGGACCAGCCTCCAATCCATGGAGGGCTTCCTGCTCGACTCCAAGGACATCCCGCTCGTCAGCCCGTGGAGCGCTGCCGTGCAGGTCGAGGACTACCAACTGGTGCCGCTCCTCAGGGCGCTTTCCATGCCTCGAGTGAGTCTCCTCTTGGCCGATGATGTGGGGCTTGGGAAGACAATCCAAGCTGGTCTTATCGCGACTGAGTTGATGATGCGCCGGGGGATCCGCCGCATGCTCATCGTTTGCCCGGCGAGTCTGCAATACCAGTGGAAGCAGGAGATGCAGGAGAAGTTCCACCTGGACTTCACCGTCATGGACGGCGACCAGGTGCGCCGGGTCCAATTGGAGCACGGCAGCGATGTCAACCCATGGAGTGTCCACAACCGCATCATCACATCCATGGACTTCCTCAAACAGGACCTAGTCCACGAGCAGTTCGAGACAAGTGCACAGCGCATCCGTAGCGAACTCGGGGGCGGTCGCCACCCTTGGGACCTGTTGGTCGTGGACGAGGCGCACAACCTAGCGCCCCGACGCTTCGGCGACGATTCCATGCGCACGCGCATGATGCGCTCGTTGACCTTCCACTTCGAGCACCGCCTCTTCCTAACAGCGACACCGCACAATGGCTTCGTCGAGAGCTTCACGGGGCTCCTTGAGCTCCTGGATCCGTACCGCTTCATCCAACGGCAGGAACTGACAGACCAGGACAAGGTGCACCGTGACGCCGTCATGGTGCGTCGCTTGAAGCGCCACATCAACGAGGCAAGCAGCACGCCGCGCTTTCCTGAGCGGGAGCTCCACGGCGTCGAGGTCGCGTACTCGCCGCAGGAGAAGGCGGTCTGGCAGGCACTGAGGGCTTACCGGGACTCGGCGTACAAGCACCTCGATGAGGATGGCAGCCGCAAGCGCAACTTGGGCCAGTTCCTGTTCAGTCTCCTCTCCAAGCGACTCCTATCGAGTCCCTACGCCTTCGCCCGCACGTGGTGGGCCCACGTCGCTGGAGACGACGAGGCGTCAGAGGAAGAGGCTGACAAAGCCAGGCGGCGAGCCGAAGAGGAGACCGGCGACGACATCGAACAAGCCGACCGTGAACGGACGGCAGCCACGCAGGCCGGCACCTGGATCTTCCAACAAGCGCCCACGCTGCGCGACCCTGCAGAGCGAGTAAGTGAAGCCCTGCGCCGGCTCGGTTGGGACGAGGCGACCACTCGGGCGGGACCACCAGCCGGCTTCGCCATCCCGGATGGCAAGTGGGCGGCTGTGCTGGAACACATTCGAAAGGGCGCCAAGGTCCATGATGCGCCTGCGCTAGGACCGTTGGTTGGGCCAGCCAGCAAGCCGAGCGAGTCCCGGCTGCTGCTGTTCACGGAGTACCGGGACACGCAGGAACTCATCCTGGCTCGGCTCGCCGAGGCTGGCTACAAGGACAACGCGGTCAAGACGTTGTATGGGGGCATGTCGGCCACTGACCGGGACGAGGTCAAGGAACTTTTCAATCACCCGGACAGCAAGTTGCGCATCCTTGTCGCGACCGACGCGGCCAGCGAGGGCCTCAACCTGCAGAAGCGCTGCCACACCGTCGCTCACTACGACATCCCGTGGAACCCAATGCGCCTCGAACAGCGCAACGGGCGCGTGGATCGGCACGGCCAACCCAGCGAGATCGTCTGGGTCTTCCACTACAACAGCAGCGAGGAAGAGGACGACGCATTCCTGCGCCGCCTCATCGGGAAGGTCCACCAGGCCCGTGAAGACCTGGGCAGTGTCGAGGCCGTCATCGCGGCCGAGGTCCACAATCGACTCGTCCTCGGACGACGGGAGAAGAGCCTCCTTGCTTGGGATGACTCGTCCATTGATACCGGCATCCAGGCGCTGGAACAGGCCCCGCCTCCCTTGCGGGACTACCACCAGGCACAGCACCAGTTCGACGCGGCCAGCAAGGCCTACGGCCTCGACGAAGAAGCCATCCGCAATCTCGTCTCGTGCTTCCTCTCACGCCAACACCAGGCGACACTCGTTCAGGGCCGCAACGGCCTCGAGATCCGGGGAGCAAAGGGCCGAATCAAGAAGCTCCTTACCCGACACCTGGCGGACGGGTCCGGCAACCTACCAAGTCTAGTCTTCGACCCTGACGACTACATGGTCCCGCTTGGCAAGCGCCGCGTCTACCAGCCGCGCTACGGCACGCAGCTCATGCGCATCGGGCACCCCGTCACGCAAGCGGCCCTCCAACACTACCGTCGACTGTTGTGGAACCCGATGGATTCCGCACTCAACCGTTGGACCATGCACACCATTCCCGGCAACGAGGCCTACGTGGTCTTCCAGTACCTGGTGACTATCCGCAACCAACTCCAGGAGATCGTCCACAGCCGACTCGACTCCCGCGCCTTCCACGTCACCAAGTCCGGGCTGCAGGTCGACCCCCACTTCCACCCCGACGCCTCCGCTGAGTCCGCCGGACGCCCCGTCCAGGAGGCATGGCAGGAACGCCTCGGCCAAGCAGTGGCCGCGAGCACGTCTGCTTTGCAAGGGCTCCTGGCGGACGTGGCGATACGCGAGCACGTCGCCTGGTCGGCGCGCCTGGACGAGGCCCGAGCGACCGCCAAGGACGAGTACGTCAAGGGCTTCAACCAGCAGATTCGGGAAATGCAGGCGCGCGGAATTGAGAGCCACAAACAGATCCTGGAACGAGGCTTGGCCGCCGCCAGGGAACGCGCGAAGCAGACGACGCTGAACCCGGCACTCAACGAACTCCTCCTTGCTCGCGTCCGAGAACTACAGGACCAGCTCAAGCCCGAGAACCTCCGCGTTTGGGCCGCCAACAACGAAACCCAGATCGACCGCCTCACGCAGGAACGCGACCGCTTCATGAAGCACGTCCTGCCCAAGCGCTACGCCCTGAAGGAAGGCAACCCCGAACAGGTCATCGAGGTCATCGAGGTCGGCATCAAGGCCTACGTTCCGGAGGTCACATGAGGA
>Ga0299906_10004148_pt1 | contig 11896 bp, 11 predicted proteins | sample RVTome_14_FD_200259 | JGI IMG/M metagenome (GOLD analysis project Ga0299906, IMG submission 200259) | Soil microbial communities from uranium-contaminated site in the Upper Colorado River Basin, Wyoming, United States - RVT145D125 (version 2) ...
TTGATAAACGATGGTGACCTGAGAGACCCTTTTAGCACGTAACAACTCTATACCTATGTTCAAGGAATTCGCAAAAATCCCGCGCCTAAACCGAAACTGCGTAATCACCGAGAAAATCGATGGGACCAACGCTCAGATTTGCATCGAGCGCGTGGAACCGCCGCTCACGGAGATTTCGGGCTACGAACTGGGATGGATCTATTTCCCGGTCTGGAACGGCATCCAACTGAGAATGCGGGCCGGGTCTCGCAGCCGATGGATCTCGCCGGGGGACGACAACTTCGGGTTCGCCCGGTGGGTGGCGTCAAACGCTGTCGAACTGGTCACCCTCGGCGAGGGCCAACACTTTGGCGAGTGGTGGGGGTCCGGCATACAGCGAGGATATGGTCTGACGAAGGGCGAGAAGCGGTTCAGCCTTTTCGACGTGTCGAAATGGAATGACCCGAAACGCTCCGAGGTTGGATTCAACTATCTTCTCACCCGTGATAGCCGGGCGTGCCCGGCTTGCTGCACGGTAGTCCCGGTCCTGTTCGTCGGGCAGTTTGGCACCGAAAACGTTTATGCGTGCCTGAATGACCTCATGTTCTTCGGCGGGAGCCTCGCGGCTCCCGGGTTCGACCGCCCAGAAGGCGTTATCGTTTACCACGAGGCCGCACGGATCCTGTTTAAGGCAACGTGCGAGAACGACGGAAAAGCGAAAGGCGAGAAATGATCGCGACAATCGTTCTGTTCGGTGCGTCGAGACGGGTCGGCAAAGACACGGCGGCGGACATGCTGATGACCGAGCTTCGGGCTGCTGATGCAGACCGCCGACTTGGTCGATACTCATTCGCACAAGCCCTCCGCAGCGAGGTTGCAGACAGCTTGCGAATCGTTCGGGGCCGAGTTGACAATGCCCTCGATGTGTGGACGGAAGACCCCACCATCAAAGAATCCGTGGTCCGACCTCTTCTTATCGCGTGGGGGCGGGCTCGGCGGCACCAGAAAAGTAACTACTGGGCCGAATGCGTTGCCGAGCAAATACTCTCGGACCGTCCGAAGGTCGCCGTAATAAGCGATTGGAGATACCCGAACGAAGCCGAAGTTCTGGGCCAGGTCCCCAGGTATCGAACAATCAAGATCCACGTGTCCCGCCCGGGGATTTCCCCGGCGGGCGACGAGGCTGTAAACGACCCGCTATGCCGCGAAATGGCGGATTTTCAGTGGGAAAACAACGGAACGCTTGACAACCTAAAAGAAACGGTCCACAATTTCATTCAATCGAATCTGACACATGAAACAGACTGAAAAGATAGTTCAGACCGTCTTCCCGGATCGTCCGGAGACGCATATAAGCACCGCCACTGGCACGGTCATTTCGCGGGCCGCCCCGGAGTCACCCCGGATCCCCGACGCGATACGAAAGACATTTTCGGAGAGCGCGAGCGACACGCCGGAAACGAGGCTATACGAACCGATCGCCGGCGACACGTCGGAGGCCGCTCCGGCCGCGACGCAAGAGTCATGTTCCGCCCTCCCGGTTCTCGACGAGCTGATCCAAAACGTGGCCGCCGGACGCGTGGACGCGGCCCCCGAGGCACCGCCGGCCGCTGAGGTCGAGCACACCGACCGAGAGCACCATGAACACTCTCCCTCGTCGTTGCAAGCGAAGGAGGTCTGTCCCGGATACAAGTCGAAGCTGGGAACCAACGCCGCCGCCGAGCTTGGGACCTTTCTCCACGAATGCGCAGACTCGGGGAAATATGACGAGCTTGACGACGAGCAGCTCGCCATGATATATGGCTACGATGAATACGTGCAGGGTCTACTATCCCTGGCCGGACCGGGGGCGTATGTCATCAAGGAAGAGTATCTCCCGATCGACGACCGGCTTCCGACCCCGACGACCGCCGGTTACCTCGACCGCGGAGTTATCTGGGGCAACGAGGAAGGCGCGGACATCATCGATTTGAAGACCGGAAAGAATCCGGTCGAGCCCGCAAAAAACAACCTTCAGGGCATCGCATACGGGCTCGGACTGCTTTTTCGGTTCCCGAAACTCCGCCAATTCACGGTGCATTTCGTTTGTCCGTATATCCCCTACGCTGACGAAGCGACGGGCGAGACGTCCGTCGGGTATATCGACTCGCACACCTTCTACAAAGAAGAATTTGAGGGCCTCCGGCTCCGAGTCGTGACGGCGGTAAGTCGCGCCGAGTTCGCAACGGACGCGTTCGGACGATTCTCGAAGACATTCGACGCCAGCGAACTTTCGGGCGTTCCGCTTACCCCGACGGTCGGTTGTTGCCTGTTCTGTGACCGGGTATCGATTTGTCCGCGAGTGGGGGAATTCGCGCTGAAAGCGAGCGAGAAATACGACGCGCTTCAACTGCCCGACGTAGTCAACCCCTCCCTCGTCCAGACGCCGGACCAGGCCGCCGCCGGGTTGAAGTTTTTCGGAGTGATGGAGGCGTTATCTAGGTCGTTCCGCTCGCGCATGACGGAGCGGACTATGTCCAGCGAGCCGGGTAACGACTGGGTCCCGACCGGCTATAAGCTAGTGGTGGCCTCGAAGCGGACTATCTCGGACAAAGCCCGGTTTTATGACACCGTGAAACCCTTGCTGACTCCAGACGAACTAGTCGAGTCTATGGATTTCACCCTGGGACCGATCGAAAAGGCGGTGTCAAAGAAAGCTCCTCGCGGCAAGAAAAAGGCCGCTCTGCAAGAGCTAAAGCTACTCCTGCGCACGAATGGCTGCACGAAAGACTGCGCTCCGGTTCCCTCTTTGCGGTTGAGCAAGATTGCTACGCCGGACGGAGGAAATACTGAAATAGAGATTGACGAATCCTAATCTATCTCTACCTTGACTCACCCGAGCGAACCTCGGACAAAAGAAATCAACTAAATCGTAATATGGCATCTCAGAAGTTCTCCTTCAAGCTGGTCGGCCCAAAGCCCTCCTCTTCCGCAGCAGACGCTGCTAAGTCCGTCGAGCCGGTTTCTCCGGCCGTCACCGTAACCGCTCCGCCGGCGCCCGCCGTCGAGGCCGTCAAGCCCGTCGAGGCCGTCGCCGCCCCGGCGCCTGTCGTCACCCTCAGCGGTATCGGCCCGGTCGTCGAGGTCGTCAAGCCCGTCGAGGCCGTCAATCCCCTGGTCGCGGCGCTCAAGGCGTCTGGACTCACGGACGCTCAGATTGCGGTCGTGCTGTCCCTCCAGGGACCCGCTACTGCCCCGGTGGCCGTCGCCACGCAGGCCAATGCCCCGATCGAGGTGATCGAAGAGCGATCCTCTCATTCGACGGCCATCGTCCCGCAGTCCTCCAAGGCGCTCGTAGAGCATAAGCCCGCGAGCTACGGTGACGACGTGGACGACATCAACTCGGGCGATTGCAAGATGCCCCGCGTCAACGTCGTGGCCAACGTCGGGGATCTGATGAAAGTTTTCAACTCGGGAGACCTTCTCCTGAATCAGGAAACTGTCATCGTGGCCTCTCCGAAGGCGTCGCCGAAAGAGAACCGCCCGGTCAACGTCGTGGTGGTCGGCGTTCGTCCCGATCGATTCGCCGAAAAGAAGGATGGGGGTGCCATGGGGAACCTGTTCGACTCAGAGGCTGACGTTGTGGCCGCTGGTGGAACGCTGAACTATGGCGAGGCCGAAAAGACTGGCAAGCCGCTGTATCAGCTTCTCGCGGAGGCGCTCGTGCTGATCGAGCAGCCGGAGGGTCTGGACGATCCTTCGTTCTCCTACGTGATCGATGACAAGAACTATGCCCTGGCCCTATGGAGCTTCAAGGGCGCGGCATACACGCACGTCATCAAAGGCGCGCTCCGGCCCGCTCGCAAGTTCGGTTGGCTGAAGGACGTCGTGGATCCGGTCTCGCGGACCTTGGTCGCCCGCGGGGCCTACTACAACGGATACTGGAAGGTGAACACCCTCCTGAAGTCGTTCCGCACCGGAAACTCGGCCTGGGTTCCCGATTTCGAGCGTGGCGGCGAAACTTCGCCCGAGCTTCGTTCCGTCGCTCAATCCATCCTCGGATGACCTCGGACACCCTGGCAGTCCCGGCGGTAGCGGAGAGCCCGGCGTCGAGAGTCGCCGAAGCTCCCGCGCTCGCGGATCACCGAACGAAGATCGTGGGGGCGGACCTCGCGGATATCAGAATCAAGAGCCGGTCCCCGGTTCTTTCGACGCACGGGCGTCGCAGCAAGTATACGCCGTCGCAGCAGTGACGCTGCCCGGCGACAGATAGAGTAACTGCCGGGGCGGAGAGGGGTATATCCACCTAATCCGCCCCGGCCCTTCTTTTTTTTCGCATGCCCGTAATCGCCCTCGATACAGAAACGTTTTACGAGAAAGGAGTGATGGACGTCAGAATGTTCGGCGCGTATGCCTACTCACGGCACCCCGACTTCTATTGCTTCATGATCTCCGTCTACGACGGGGAACGATCCTGGGCGGGCGGCCCGGAGGATTTCGACTGGGCCTCCCTCGAAGGGGCGGATCTTGTGAGCCACAACGCCTTTTTCGACATGTGCGTCGTGACAAGCATGATAGAAAAGGGACAGATACCGGCTTTCAAGTGGAAATCCTGGAATTGCACCGCGGACCTGACGTCATTCTTGTGCAACCGTCGATCGCTCGCGGACGCCTCTGCGTATCTCTACGGGGAGAAAGTGGATAAGGGGGCTCGCGAGGACATGAACGGAGTTCACTGGCGCAACGTCAAGGACACCCCCCAGGGAGCCGAGTTCCTCAAATACGCCGACGGCGACGCCGTATACTGCTGGAGATTCTGGAACACGCATTCGCATCTGTGGCCGGAGCAAGAGCGCCGGATTTCGCAACTCCATCGAGAAGCCGGGATTCGTGGCGTGCAGGTGGATACCGCAAAGCTTGAGGCTTACCTCGAAGGAGCAAAAAAGGCCCTGTTCGGCATCGAACAAAAGCTGCCCTGGATCGCGCAGGGCGAGAAACCGACGAGCACCAAGATGATCGCTCAAATGTGCCGGGAGGCCGGTATTCCCGGGACCCCGGTGAAGAAGACTGCCGGGGAAGAAGCGTTCTTGGAGTGGGAAAAGACTTACAGCCCGGCGTATCCCTGGATTGCTGCCGTCAGCCAATGGCGCTCGATGAACAAGTTCCTCGGGTTCCTGGAGACCATTCAAGAGCGTATCGATTCGGACGGGATTCTCCACTTCTCGCTAAAATACTTCGGGGCTCACACGGGGCGGCTTTCTGGCGACGCCGGCGTGAACATGCAGAATCTCCGAAGGGACCCATTACTGATCGACAAGGACGGAAACCTCCGGACTGATGACGCCTCTTACAAGGAATACTGGGATTGTCAGGACCGGGACGAGATTCCCTCGTGGATGGGCACGACTAACTGGGGCATGACCAACGAGGACGGGACCCCCGCGGACCCGATTTTCGAGCACATGTTTGACACGCGCAGCCTTTTCGTCGCTAGGCCCGGGCGTAAATTCGTGATGTGCGATTTGTCACAGATTGAGCCTCGCGTGCTGGCCTGGCTGTCCGGCCACGACCGCCTGCTCGGGGCCATCCGCGACGGCTATTCGGTTTACGAGGCCGCGGCGATCGCCACCGGCAAATACAATGGACCAAAGGGGGGCTTCAAAAAGCTGAAAGACCTCTACAAGGTTCAAAAAGCCCAGACGCTCGGCCTTGGTTACGGGTGCGGCTGGGAAAAGTATATCGTGGTCGCGATGTCCCTGGCCGGCTACGATGTTTGTTCGCTGGACCCGGTCGACCCAGAGACCGGGGAGAAGATTTTTGGGGCTACCGCGCGCCGGGACGTCCGAGAATTCCGGGACCTTAACCCGGAAATCGCCTCCTTCGACAAGGAGTCTCCCGGAATCTGGGCCAAGCTGGACGCGAGCTTTCAGGCTTCCCTCGGTGGAAACTATTACCTGGAATTGCCCTCCGGCCGGGTCCTTCAGTATCGCAATGTCCGGAGGTCCTCGAAAAAGAAGGTCATAAAAGTGATCGACGAGGCCACTGGTAAAGTGACCGGGACGAAGATTCGCGATCGACACATCTTCACCGCGGAAACTGACGGCCGGCGACACGAATTCTACGGCGGGCACCTGACCGAAAATGCCTGTCAGGCATGCGGTTATGACGTCTTCGGGTTCGGTCTGCTCAACGCGATCGACAATACGAAGGCCGAGGGTGTCAACTTCGTGTGGTCTGTCCATGACGAAGGTATTTTCGAGGTTCCTCTTGACTTTAACCCGTCGAGAATCGAAGATTTAATGTCAGTTACTCCTCCATGGCTTCCAGGGTGCCCGGTCGGGGCAGAAGCTCAAGAAGGACACTGCTACAAAAAGTAATCATGTTCGCCCTCTCCCGTCTTTCTACCTCCGAAGTGTTCCATTGCCAACCGTGGGGATGGTCCCCGAAGGCAGGCATACCGCCGGAGCTGCGGAGCAACAAAAAGCTCCGAGACAAGTTCATGAACGATCCCACCACGGAATGGAACATCTATTCCGGTTGGGAGGGTCTGAACGGGAATCTTCGAATCAGCCGAAAGAAGGCCGACTCGGAGGAGAACCCGCCGCACAAGCTGCACGGGCTGGTGATCGACTTCGACACGAAGATGACCGAGGAGGAAGTTCTGGCCGGAATCTCGCGGTTGGCCCCGCTGGTTCCCAACTTCTACGAGCGATCGCTGTCCGGCAAGTGCCACCTGGTCTGGACCTTCTCCAAGCCGATCGTGATCTCAGGGTTTCCGCTCGCGGAGGCGTTCCTCGCGGTGGCGGCCGAGAAGCTTCAGCCGGCGAATGCCCTCGCGGGATTCGACAAAGCCTTTTTCAACCCGTCGATCTACTACACCAATTCCGGGGAATGGAGGGAGATTCACGACCGGGGGCTGTCCTCGGGCCTGCTCCTCGGCTGGCTTATCGAGGCGAGCGAGAAGCTAGATTGGAAGGGCAACGGATACTGCGTTCCGCTGACGGTCGTGCACGACGAGCTTATGAAAAATCCGGACTTTGCGGGCAGCGAATGGGCGTCCAAGGATTTCCAGCTCGGCGTCCAGGGTCCTACCTGGTGGATCCCGGGGTCCACATCGCCCAAGTCCGCAGTCGTCAAGGAAAGCGGCATGTTTACCTACTCGGCCCACGCCTCGCGGAACTTTTTCTCGTGGGCGGACCTTCTCGGATTCTCGTTTGTCGACCAATTCCGTAGCAATCAGATAGGCCAGGCCGTCGAAGGCATCTACTTCGACGGGCGGGCCTTCTGGAGAGAGCTAAGCCGAGGGGATTGGAAACCGTGGACGAAGGATGATATACTCCACTTCCTCCGGATCAAGAGGGGGCTCTCGCCGCGCACCCCGAAGGGTGAGGATCATAGCGAGTTGGACCGGGCCTACCAGCACATTCAGGATCACGGAAATGTCGAGGGCGCCGCTCCGTTTGTGTTCCGCCCGAACGGCGCAATAACCGTCTATTCCAAGCCGTTCCTGAACACGCACAACTCCCGCGTTCTACAGCCGGCGCCGGACAAAGTTACCTGGGGTCCTTCGGGTCCGATGCCGTGGCTCAGCCAATTTTTCGGCCCCCCGAGCACGGTGTCCACTTCCGAAACAGAAGCCAGGTTCTTCCAGGGAGATGTGATCGCCCTCGATTCCTTCATCTCGTGGCTGGCCTACTACTACCGGACCGCGTTCGAGCTGAACCTGCTGTCGGGCCACAACATGTTCGTGTCCGGCCCGGTCAACATCGGAAAAACCTTCTTGAACCGACAAATCGTCGGCGAGCTTATGGGCGGGTTCCGTATCGCCGAAGACTACCTCATGGGCGAAGACGCGTTCGGGTCGGAGCTGTTCGGCGTAGCCCACTGGGTTGTGGACGACAACGCGGTCACAACGTCGGCCGCCCGCCAGCGCAAATGGTCGGAGATGGTCAAGCGAATGGCTGCAAACCGGACCTTCCGCTACCACGAGAAATTTCGCACCGCGCAGATGGTCGAGTGGATGGGACGCGTATTTTCCACGTTCAACGCCGACGAAGGGAGTTCTCAGATCATCCCCGACTTGGAGCGATCAATCCTGGACAAGATCCAACTCTACCAGACGGTAAAGCGCCCGACCGTATCTTTCTTGCCGTCCCACGAGATGAACGAGCTTCTGACCCGCGAGCTGCCCCATTTCGCCAGGTTTTTGCTCGACTGGTCTACCCCGGAGCACTGCGTCCTCCGCCGAGAGAGCGGGGACATCGACTGGAGATTCGGCGGAGTCAAGCCCTGGCACGAACCGGCCCTCATACAGACGGCCAACCACAGTAGCCGGACGAGCGGATTCGTCGAGATCCTCGACGACTGGAAAACTGACTACTTCTCGGCACTGAACGAGGGCAAACGAACCGACGACCGGATTACGACCTGGCGCGGATCCGCTTTCCAGCTCCGAAAAGAGCTGTGCAGCTCAAGTCCGGCCACGCAAGACGCCCTTCGCGGCGAGGGCGTGGGGGACATTTCTCGCCTGCTCGGACAGCTACGGGCCAAAGGCTACAACATCGGCATCGAAGATGCCGGAGACATTCGATACTGGACTTTACACGCATGAATCCCTCTACTTACAAGATTGTCGGAACAACCGACGTGGCCCTGACGCAGGAACACGAGCGAGAGCTTCTGAACGAATACCGCCGGTCAAAGTGCGTCCAGTGCCGGGACGACCTAATCAAAGCTTATCTTCTCTTCACGGTGAAGACGGCCCGCGGGACCTATCCGTGGCTCCCCGGCGACGAGTCCTTGCAGCTCTCGCACGATGCGATTCTGGACGCGATCGATCGCATGGACCTGGGCCGCCACCCGACCGGACGATTGTTTAATCTGATCCCCTTTTCGGTTCGGATCTGTTTCAAGAAGAAAGCCCGAGTTGACGAGCTGGTTCACGGGCCGTCGAGAGAGCGGTCCATGTCGCGCCGGGTCTCGATCCACGGGGACGAGCGGACGAACACCGCCCCGGAAGTCGATCTAGACAGCCTCCTGGGGTCTGCGGACTCGGCGGCGGATCTTCTGTCGGACGGAGAGCGCCGCGCGGCCCTAGCTGTGGCAATGGAGGCCCTCACGAAGGACCAGCGGGTCCTCGTCACGCGGGTGTTTTTCGACGGCGAGAAAATGGCTGACATCGGTCGCGAATCCCGTCCGGCCGTAAGCCGACAGGCGATCCATCAAAAATGCGTCGGGGCGCTGACCGTTTTGCGTGACGAGCTACGCAAATCGGGTATCTTTGATCAGTGAACATCCTCGCGCTAGATTTAGGGACGAAAACCGGCTGGGCGCAACGGCGTGACGGCGTGACGTCGTCTGGAACTTGGCTTCTCGCCACCGAGGCGGAGCGACTGGAGGATAAGGAAGGCGGGCTTGACCGCCGAGGAGATCGACGATTCTTCGAACTACTGCGCCGAATCGAGGTCGCTATCGATCCCGAACCGCGACCGGAGGTTGTCATCTTTGAAGACGTCAGATTCTCCACCTTCACCATGCAGACCCAACTATGGAGCGCGCTACGTTGCGCGGTCTGGGCCGTGTGCCGCTCGCGGAGCATCCCGGTCGAGGTCGTTGACGTGCCAGTGCTGAAGAAATTCGGAGCGAATCACGGCGGCGCGACGAAAGAGATGATGGCGGCCTGGCTCGTGAAGAAACATCCCGATTTGTATTGCAAAACGGCCCGGAAAACCAAAACCTGCTTTTGCGAGACTATCGACGGCCGGCGAATGGGCGATGACGAAGTCGATGCCCTCCATATGATAAACTACGTAGATTCTCTTTATGGCAAAAAGTAAACCGTTCACGGGACCTGAGCTGACGCTCGTTCTCGACGATTCAAAAACATCCGCGGAGGTGGCTGGTCTTACGGGACGGTCGATTCGCTCCATTGACACCAAGCGGTATTCGCTTCGCAAGTCGGAGCGGATGGTCAAGCGACCCGAGGTAGACCGGTCCGCTGATCACGCGCAAGCCCGGGCCACATGGCTTAGCGGGGAGCTAACAAAGCTAACGACCGGCTCCCGGTATCCGCTCGTCAATCCCGAGGCCCTCGTGGTCGAGAGCTATCGATATCGGACCTACGACCGGAAGACGGGCGCCCATGCGTATCGTGAGGGGACCCCCCGGACGAGCGTATCCGACACTCTCCGGGTGGCTCCGGTCGACCTCCCGGCCGGCCGCAGATTCATTTTCACCGGCGCACAAAACGACACTCCGGTCCATCGCCCATTCTGGGAGAACTTACAAGCTTACGCGTCTCACATCGGTGCGGAGATCGCCGTCGGTCCGTGGACCTACGAAACGCAATGGTGGAGCGAGAATAACCCGACCGCGCGCAACTACGCCCCGGAGCTTCTCGAATATCTGTGCTTTGGACAGATGAAGATTGGCCCGAACTTCGTGTTCTGCGGAGAGATGAACACGCTTCCGACCGCCAATCGGCCGGTGAGCGACCTCGTCTCGTATTCTCGCGGGAGATGGGCAGTGTTCCCCCACGCGAGACTCCAACTCCGCAGCGTTCCCTCGACCGATCCCACGCGCCAGGCCCACCAGGTGATGACTACCGGCGCGGTGACGTGCCCGAAAGTCATTCCGAGAAAAGCGGGAATCAAGTCGATTTTTCACCACGTTCTCGGCGCGACCGTGGTAGAGTTTGACGAGACCGGCAACCTGTTCTGTCGACAGATAAGCGCCAGCAAAGACGGCTCTTTCTACGACCTCGACACATTCACGGCAAACGGGCTGACCACCTTGGGGCACCGAGCGCGGGCCGTCGTGTTCGGAGACCTGCATTCCGCAAAACTTGACGGCAGCCAGAATCTAAGGATCAGCCTCGGAGCCGGGTCTAAGTCTGTCCTGTCGGTCCTGAAACCCGAGTTGGCGATCCTGCACGACATCCACGATCAAGAGATTGCCAGCCACCATAACGTCAACGACTGCGGAAAAGACTACGAACTGGCCGTCCGGGGCAGGACGGAGCTTGAGGGAGAAATTCGCAAATCGCTCGATATCCTCAATCGGCTGAGTGGACGGGATGGTCTGAGGGTTCTGGTCATAGAGTCAAATCATGACCTGGCGCTCGAACGCTACATCCGAGAAGGGCGCTATCGAAAGCACGGGCTCAACATGTCATTTGGCCTGAAGCTGGATGCCGCCTACACAGCGTGGCGCGGGAGGGTCGGAGAGGCTCTTGACGCGAAGTTGTCCCTCCCAAAGTTCTCGGTCCTCGAATACGCAATCCGGGACATGCAGCCAAAGGGTCTGGAGCATGTCTCGTGGGTCTATGATGGCACTAGCTACCTGGTCGACGGCATCGAGGTGGGCCACCACGGATTCCGAGGCTGCAACGGGGCGAAAGGCACCGTCCCAGGATTCGCCAACATAGGCCGACGTATTTCGATCGGAGACAAGCATAGCCCGGAGATCCTTGACGGGGTCTATACCGCCGGGGTCATGGAGCTTCAGCACGGATACAACAAAGGTCCGAGCGGGTGGGGAGTGGCGCACATCGTCCAATACCCCAACGGCAAGAGAACCCTAATCACCCTACAAAATGGAAAATGGAGAGCATAAAAAAGCAGTCGCGGTTCCGGACGCCTACTTCACGGAGTCTGTGATTCGCCTCGCGCTCATGAACTTCGAGATTGAGCTTCAGCGTCGCGCGTTCGAAGGAGAGCGACAGTTAGAGTTAGAGTTCGATTTCGATCGGAGGGATAACCCCTGAAACCACAAAGGCCCGGGCTTTTACGCCCGGGCCTTTTGTTTTCTGACTCTGTCGGCGCCTCGGGTGAGAAGCAGACCGAGTCAATAATGATTCGATCAGGGCATCGGGTCGGTAGTCACATACCAACCCGTAAATGGGATAACTGTCGACGCACCCGTAGGAAACTGAGTTAGC
>Ga0299906_10004149_pt1 | contig 11894 bp, 13 predicted proteins | sample RVTome_14_FD_200259 | JGI IMG/M metagenome (GOLD analysis project Ga0299906, IMG submission 200259) | Soil microbial communities from uranium-contaminated site in the Upper Colorado River Basin, Wyoming, United States - RVT145D125 (version 2) ...
CCGGATGCAAAAAGCCAGGTCACAATCCGCTATGTTGACGGCGCGCCCAAAGAGATCACGCAAATTGTCGTCTCGACGCAGCATTTGGATCCGGCGATGGAATCCAGCCATGTGCGCGAAGTGGTCGAGCCCTATGTGCGCAGAGCGCTTCCCGCCGAATGGATAAATTCGGCCACCGAATGGCACATTAATCCGACGGGTGCCTTTGTCGTCGGCGGTCCCGATGGCGATTGCGGGCTCACCGGACGCAAAATCATTGTCGATACCTATGGCGGCGCCGCGCCGCATGGCGGCGGAGCCTTTTCGGGCAAGGATCCGACCAAAGTGGATCGTTCCGCCGCCTACGCCGCGCGCTATCTCGCAAAAAATGTCGTCGCCGCCGGCCTGGCCGAAAAATGCACGATCCAACTTTCCTACGCGATCGGCGTTTCCGATCCGCTCTCTTTCTATGTCGACCTGCACGAGACGGGAAATGCCGACCCCGCCAAGCTCGAAGAAATCTTGCCGCAAATGATGAGCTTAAAGCCGCGCGGTATTCGAGAGCACCTTCAGCTCAATCACCCGATCTATGCGCGCACGTCGGCTTACGGCCATTTCGGCCGCACCCCGGATGCCGACGGCGGTTTTTCTTGGGAAAAAACCGATCTCGCCGACGCATTAAAGCGGTCTTTTTAAAGGCGGATCATGGGAAATGCCGTTGACGGCGGCGCGCCTGTCCTGAAGCCTCTTGCCATGAACGAAACGGCTCGTCCCCGGCGCCATTTCGGCCGCCGCGAAGGCTGGAAACTTCGCGCCCGCCAATCCGGCCTGATGAAAGGCTTGTTGCCGCAGCTTCTCTTCGCGCCCGAATTAGGCCGTGCGCCCCGCGAATATTTCGACGCGCCGGTACACGACGTCTGGCTTGAGATCGGATTCGGCGGTGGCGAACATTTGGCGGCCCAAGCGAGGGCAAATCCCGATATCGGCATCATCGGCGCCGAGCCCTTTGTCGCCGGCACGGCAAAACTCCTCGGCAAAATCGAGGAAACCGGCGCTCGCAATATTCGGCTCTATACGGAGGATGCCCGCGACATTCTCGACGCGCTCCCGAAGGCCTCGCTCTCGCGCGTCTTCATCCTTTTTCCCGATCCCTGGCCGAAAACGCGGCACCACAAGCGCCGCATCGTCCAAATGGAGACGCTGAACGAATTGGCTCGGGTGATGAAATCAGGCGCAGAGCTGCGCTTTGCCAGTGACGACAAAAGCTATGTCTCATGGGCCCTAGAGCGCTTCATGGCCCATGATGCGTTTGGCTGGACGGCTGTTAGGGCCGCGGATTGGCGCACGCGTCCGGGAGATTGGTTTGAGACGCGCTATGAGGCGAAGGCCATCCGAGCGGGCCGGCGCTGCACCTATTTGAGATTGCGCCGGCAATGAACCAAACGAATGACGGCGACGTTTCAAGTCCGATCGATTTTCACGATCCGGCCGAGGCCCGTGCCTGGGTGGAAGAAACGGTACGGCAACGGCCCTGGCGCCCAAAATTTTTTGCAGCCTTCGCGCGGGCGCTGAATGCAAATGTCGATGCTCCGCTAGACATACTAGAACTTGGCTCAGGTCCCGGGCATCTCGCGGAACACATATTGAATCATTGCCCGCTCAGAAAATATGTTGCGTTGGATTTTTCCAATGCCATGCACGCGCTTGCGCGCGCACGGCTCGAAACTTTCCAAAGTAAGATCGATTTTGTCCAAATTGATTTTCGAGAAAGTGATTGGCCGAATAAGCTCGGGAAATTTTCCGCAGTGGTGACCATGCAGGCTGCACATGAGATGCGCCACAAAAATCATCTGACCAAATTTCTCAGCACCGCACGCGGAACGTTACGCAAAAGCGGCTTACTGCTCTATTGCGATCATTATGCGGAAGCAGGGAGCGCCAAGAATGAAGAACTCTTTGTATCGCGCGAAGCACAACCAAAGGCCCTACAAGCGGCAGGGTTTGTCCGCGTGCAACGCATTTTGGACGAAGGCGGTATGGCGCTTTACGCGGGGTACAAATCGTAAATGTTCGATTACGGTATCTATGATCTGCTCGGCGTAATCGGTTCGCTGATGATTATCGCCGCCTATTTTGCGACTCAGCGGGGCTGGGTTGAAGCGTCCGATTGGCGCTTTCCATTGGCCAATTTGATCGGCGCGGTTCTCATCCTTTTCTCGCTCATGGTTGCGTGGAATCTTGCCGCTTTCGTAATGGAAGTGTTTTGGCTGGCGATCAGTATTTATGGCCTGGTGCGTTCCGCTGCCGCTCGCAAATAGTGCCGCACTCAAACGCCATAGGACAAAGCGGTTTGGACCAAGGCGAGCGCATTGATAATTGCATGAAGAATCATGACGACGAGCGAGCCGCTTCGCCATCTTATCCAGCCTAGGAAGATTCCGAAGGCGAATATCTGTGCCATGAAAAAGAGCTCATATTGCGCATGCAAAACCGACCAGCTTGCGGCCGTGACAATAATCGACGCGAAGGGGCCAAACCCGGATTTCAGTCCACGATAGAAAAATCCGCGGAACACGATTTCCTCACCGAGCGGCGCCAACACGATGAGCGTGATACCGAGGAGAACGAAAAACCCCATGCCGGCGTTGCGCGAGCTCGCGTAAATGCCGGTCATGAATTCGGGAATGACATCGCGCCCCGATTGCGCGGTGACGAAATCGGCTGCCAGGAGCAGCAGCGCCGTCAAACCCAAACACACCGCGACGCTACGCCATGACGGCCATCTCAATGCCAAATAATCTTCGAGCGAAACGCGCGACAGGCGCACCGCAACCACGACGATGCCCAGCACCGCAATCGTCGCCACCAAAGTGACGACCCCCAATAAAGGACCGTGCGTTCCGAGGTCCTCCAGGACCAGAGGTTGATCGGGAAAGGCGGTCGGCCACCAAACAAGGAAACCGATCGCGCTGACGATTTGGGCCAGGGTGTAGACGACGGCGATGAGGGCCATCCAAAGGAGCGTACTCCACGGCCCCCATCGCGGAACTTTGGGACGCAGCTCCTGCTGCAGGCCGTATGTGGGATCGGCAACCACGGATCGCAAACCTTCCGAAAACGCCCTAAATGCCTGTCGGCTCATAGAGCCGATCATTCGCATTTCAGCACGAAAATGCCGCCACGCCACCCTTGCGCATGGCGGTAGAAAAGCGTAGATAGCACCTCATTCCAAACAACAGAAAACTGTTGTGTGGTGGTCGAAGAGATCGCCGCGCCGGAGAGGTTTTGGGTTTGCGGCTTGCTTTGCCTTGGAGGCTTTATGGGCAGTCCGGAAGTTTTGGAAGCGCTGGTGAGCCCGGCGGTCGAGGAGGCCGGGTTTCGGCTGGTGCGTTTTCGCCTGATGGGCGCAAGCGGCAAAGCGACGCTTCAAATTATGGCCGAGCGCCCGGACGGCAAAATGAAGGTGGACGATTGTGCCGCTTTGTCGCGCCATTTGTCGAAAATCCTCGAGGCGGCCGATCCCATCGCGGGCGAATATCGGCTCGAAGTATCTTCGCCCGGGATCGATCGTCCACTCACGGCGCCTGAAGACTATGCCCGCTTCGCAGGACATGAAGCACGGCTTGAACTTCTTTCACCCATGAACGGCCGAAAGCGCTTCAAGGGCATGCTTATTGGTCTCGAGCGGCGCAATGTGGTGATGGACGTATCGGGAGATGCCGGAGTTCGGCGCCTGCGGTTTCCCTTTAACGAAATCGCGGACGCGAAATTGGTTCTGACCGACAAGCTTATCCAGGAAAGTTTGAAGACAAACGATCTAAAGTCGAAAGACAAGATCTAAGGATCGAGGGAGTTTAGAAAGATGGCCACGGGAATTTCCGCCAACCGGCTCGAGTTATTGCAGATCGCAGATGCCGTCGCCCGCGAAAAGTCGATCGAGAAGGAAGTCGTTATCGCCGCGATGGAAGAAGCCATGCAACGTGCGGCCAAATCGCGCTTTGGTGCGGAGAACGAGATCAAGGTTGAGATCGATCCCAAGACAGGCGAAACGCACACGTCGCGCTATCTTCACGTCGTCGAGGAGGTCGAAAATTCGAAAACGGAAATTTCCGTTTCCGATGCGCGCCTCCGCAATCCTGCAGCGCAGGCAGGCGACATCATCGCCGAGACGCTTCCACCCATAGAGTTTTCGCGTATCGCGACACAGGCCGCAAAGCAAGTCATCGTTCAGAAAGTGCGCGATGCCGAGCGCGAACGTCACTATGAGGAATATAAGGATCGCATCGGCGAGATCGTGCACGGCACGGTCAAGCGGGTTGAGTTTGGTTCCGTGGTTGTCGATTTTGGCCGCGCTGAAGGCGTGGTGCGCCGCGACGAAATGATTCCGCGCGAGTCCTTCCGAACGGGCGACCGCATCCGCGCCTATATTTACGACGTGCGGCGCGAAGCGCGCGGCCCGCAAATTTTTCTCTCGCGCACCCATCCGCAATTTATGGTGCGGCTGTTCGCGCAAGAAGTGCCTGAAATTTATGACGGCATCATCGAAATTCGTGCTGTGGCGCGCGATCCCGGTTCGCGCGCCAAAATCGCCGTCATATCGAAGGATACGTCGATTGATCCCGTCGGCGCTTGCGTCGGCATGCGCGGCGTTCGTGTGCAGGCCGTGGTGCAGGAACTCCAAGGCGAGCGCATCGACATCATTCCCTGGTCCCCGGAGCCGGCGACGTTCATCGTCAACGCGCTTGCGCCGGCGGAGGTTTCTAAGGTTGTGCTCGACGAAGATACCAACCGCGTTGAAGTCGTTGTTCCCGACGATCAGCTCTCGCTTGCGATTGGCCGCCGCGGACAAAATGTACGGCTCGGCTCTCAGCTGACCGGTTGGCAGATCGACATTCTGACCGAGCAAGAAGAGTCCGAACGTCGCCAAAAGGAATTTGCCGACCGCACGCAAATTTTTATCGAGAGCCTTGACGTCGACGAGACAATTGCACAGCTCCTCGCATCGGAAGGTTTTGCGAGTGTCGAAGACGTCGCTTATGTCCCGCTGCACGAGTTGTCGGAGATAGAGGGCTTTGACGACGAAACTGCCGAGGAATTGCAGGCCCGCGCGCTTGGATATATCGATAAAAAGAATGAGGAGTTGGAGGCCAAGCGCGTCGAGCTTGGCGTTGCGGACGAACTCGCCGAGCTCGCGGAGCTGACTCCGGCCATGCTGGTCGCCTTTGGCGAGAACGACATCAAGACCACGGAGGATCTTGCAGGCTGCGCGAGCGACGATCTGCTCGGATATGTCGAAACGCGGAAAAATGAACGTGTGCGCGTCCCCGGAGCGCTCGACGGCTTCGATATCACCGCGGATGAAGCGAACGCATTGATCATGAATGCGCGCGTTAAAGCCGGCTGGATATCCGCCGAAGATCTTCTGCCGCCCGCTGAGGAGGGAGAAGACGTCGAAACCGGCGAAGCGGGCGAAGGTGACGTCCAAGCAGCGGTGCAAGGAACGGAATGACGGCGCTCAAAAACATCGAAGACGGCCAAGATGGCGGAGGGCCGAATGCCGGCCGGCCGCGTGCGCCGCACATGCTTCGCAGCCGCCGGTGTATTGCGTCGGGCGAAATCTTGCCTGAGGGGCGCCTGCTTCGGTTTGTTGCCGATCCCGAATCCCGGGTGGTCGTCGATGTGGAGGCCAAGCTTCCCGGGCGAGGTCTGTGGGTGAGGAGCAGCCGCGAAGATGTCGCGCGTGCGGTCGCGAAGCGTCTTTTCTCTCGCGCGGCAAAGAGAAATTTGCATGCCGAGGAAAACTTACCGGCACAGAGCGAAGCACGCCTCAGTGCCTCGATGCTGGCGAAACTCGGACTTGCCCGCCGCGCCGGCGAACTTCTTCTCGGCTTCGACATGATCGAAAAGACGCTCAGAAGCGGCACTGCGCCCGCGCTCGTCTTCGAAGCCGCGGACGGGTCCCCGGACGGCAGGCGGAAATTACAAGGAGCCGCGCGCGCAGGCGGGGTCGCTCCCTTTGTCGTCGCTTGCTTTTCGGGCGCCGAATTGAGCTTGGCCCTAGGAAGGGCAAATGTGGTACATGCTGCCTTGAAATCGGGGCGCATGGCTGAGCGGCTGATAATTGATGCCGGGCGGATTGCCGGATTTAGGCCGCTAAACCCCTGGATATGGGCTGGAATTTCGTCAAAGGCAGCGCCTGCGGACGGCGCGCGCGGCGTTACGTCGTTTGGGTACGAGTTAAAGGATCACAATGAGCGAGAGGGACGATAGCGGTTCGACTCCGGCGCGCGGCGCCCGCAGGGGCAAAACATTGTCTCTGAAAAGGACCGAAACCTCGACGGTGCGCCAGAGTTTCAGCCATGGCCGAAGCAAGGCGGTCGTGGTGGAAAAAAAGCGCACCCGAATCACGCCTGGCAAGGCCGATGCGCCGGCCGGTAAGGCGACCGTGCGTAAAGCGCGTGCGGACGATAGCGCCGCACGGAAGGATGCGGAAGCCGCGGCGGTTCAAAGCCAGCCGCGCGGCGGCGTGGTCCTGCGCGAACTGACGGACGAGGAGAGATTGGCGCGCACCCGTGCGCTGACCGACGCGAAATATGCCGAGGAGGAAGCCCGCCGGCAGGCCGAGATCGACGCCAAACGCAGGGCCGTCGAGGAAGAGCGCCTGAAGCTCGAGCGCGAAGCCGCTGCCAAGAGGAAAGCCGAAGAGGAGGCGCGCAAGGCTGAAGAAGAAGAAGCGCGCCGCCTAGCCGAAGAGGAGGCCGCACGCCGTCTCGAAGAAAAAGCCGCCGCGGCGGTGCAGGCCGAGCCGGCTGCGCCGGGCAGACGCGGCAAAGCGGCCTTGGACGAGGATGACGAAGAATCAACCAAGAAAGGCAAGGGCGCTGCGAAAACGCCGGCGGCGCGAAAAGCGACCCCGGGCGGGCGCCGCGCGGGCAAGCTGACGATCGCGCGTGCTCTTTCGGGCGACGAGGACAGAATGCGTTCGGTCGCGTCGTTCCGCCGTCAGCTCAATCGCGCGCACCGCCAGCAGACCGTGGCCCAGCCCGCCGGTCCGCGGGAGGTGACCATCCCGGAAACGATTACGGTTGCGGAACTTGCAAACCGCATGGCCAGGCGCGGCGTCGAAGTCATTAAAGTCTTGATGAACAACGGCATGATGATGACGGTGAATGATGTCGTCGATGCCGATACCGCCGAATTGGTGGCGACCGAACTTGGTCACTCCGTCAAACGTGTTGCCGAGTCCGATGTGCTCGAGGGATTGCGCGGCGAGGAAGATGCTCCGGAAACATTAGTTGCGCGCGCGCCGATTGTCACCGTGATGGGCCATGTCGACCACGGCAAAACCTCGCTCCTCGACGCACTGCGCAAAACAAACGTGATTTCCGGCGAAGCGGGCGGCATCACGCAACATATCGGCGCCTATCAGGTGCACACGCCGTCGGGCGCAAAAATCACCTTTCTCGATACGCCGGGCCACGCCGCGTTTACCGCCATGCGCGCGCGCGGTGCGAAAGTCACCGACATTGTCGTGCTTGTCGTGGCCGCCGACGACGGCGTGATGCCGCAAACAATAGAGGCAATAAGCCACGCCAAAGCGGCCGGCGTTCCCATGATTGTCGCGGTCAACAAAATCGATAAACCCGACTCCGATCCTCAGCGCGTGAAGACCGAGCTCTTGCAGTATGAGGTCCAAGTTGAAGATATGGGAGGCGAGGTGTTGGCGGTAGAAGTTTCCGCCTTGAAGGGGACCGGGCTCGATAAGCTGGAAGAAGATATTTTGCTCCAAGCCGAACTTCTCGACCTCAAGGCCAACCCCAACCGGCCGGCCGACGGCGTTGTTGTCGAGGCGAAACTCGATAAAGGGCGTGGTCCCGTCGCGACGGTTTTGGTTCAGCGCGGAACGCTAAAAGCCGGCGATATTGTCGTCGCGGGCGCTGAGTGGGGCCGTGTGCGCGCGTTGATCAACGAACGAGGCGAGCAAATCGAAAGCGCCGGGCCGGCAGAGCCGGTGGAAGTTCTTGGGCTTTCCGGAGCACCGGAAGCGGGCGACGAACTTGCGGTCGTTGAATCGGAAGCCAGAGCGCGCGAAGTCACCGAATATCGCGACCGCAAACGCCGCGAAGGCAAGCAGGCAAATATTTCCCGGATGACGCTCGACCAGCTTCTCCAGAGTAAGAAGGAGGGAGAAAAAAATTATCTCCCGCTCGTCATCAAAGCCGACGTACATGGCTCGGTCGAAGCGATCGCCGGAGCTTTGGAAAAACTTGGAACCGAAGAAGTCGCAGTGCAGGTGTTACTGGACGGGGTCGGCGGCATCACCGAATCCGACGTAATCCTTGCGCACGCCTCCGGCGCAGCGATCATCGGTTTCAACGTGCGCGCCAATGCACAAGCGCGCGACCGCGCGCGCCGTGACGGAGTCGAAATTCGCTACTACAACATCATCTACAATGTCGTAGACGACATTAAGGCGGCGCTGAGCGGAATGCTGACGCCCGAAATGCGTGAAAGGTTCCTCGGAAACGCCGAAATCCTCGAGGTGTTCAATATCTCTAAAGTCGGCAAAGTCGCCGGCTGCCGTATTACCGAAGGAACCGTGCGCAGGGGCGCAAGCGTTCGCCTTATCCGAGACGATGTGGTGATTCACGAAGGCGAGCTTTCAACCCTGAAACGCTTTAAGGATGAAGTGAAGGAAGTTCAGACCGGCCAGGAATGCGGCATGGCCTTCGCCAATTATCACGACATCCAAAAGGGCGATGTCATCGAGTGCTTTGAAGTCGAAACCATTCAGCGCTCGTTGTAGGCGGCCGCGCCGCCATTCCTGTTCCGTCCGTTAGGTGAATCATGTTTGAAGGCGAAAGCGCCTCCGTCGAAGTCAAGGCAGACCCGAAGGATCGGCGCGCTCTATCCTCTGCGTATCGCAATAGACGCGCGCTGACGTCACGTACACCGTTACTCATTGCCACCGTAACGTTCGCGCTTACAATTACGTTTGGTCGCGACTTTCTTTACAATAGTTTTGGCGTCTCCTTCGGCATTGCCGCGACGGCGGCCTCGATCACCGGGCTTCTCTTTTTTCTCCTGATATTAAATGCCTTCGGCCGCCAAGAAATTGTGCGCGATGCCGACCCGCGTGGCGCGTTTGCTATGGGCTATAAATTGACGGTGGCCCCGGACGGGCTTCATCTGGTCGGTGAAAATTTGAATGCGCATTACCAATGGCCGGGTATCCTTCGTCTGAATGATACCGAAACGCATTTGTATCTTTATACGGATGGTGCCCAGGCGATCATTGTTCCGAAGCGCTGTTTCGACTCTAGCGAAGACGCTTCGCGCTTCGCCATCATCGTGCGGTCGCATGTCGGCAGCGGCGCGTGAGGACGAAGGCACATGGCTTTAAGACATCGATCTGCGTCCCACGTGAAAACCCCTTCGCAACGCCAATTACGCGTCGGTGAAGTCCTTCGTCATGCGATGGCGGAAGTCTTTCGCGAAGAAGAGATTCGCGATCCCGACCTCGAAGGCGTCTCGGTAACGGTGACCGAGGTTCGCCCGTCGCCTGACATGCGTCATGCTAAGGTCTTTGTCGAGCCCTTAGGCGGCAAAAACGCGGAAACCGTCGTGAAAGCGCTTAATCGTCACCGAGGTTTTTTGCGCGGCGAACTTGGCCATCGCGTTGCGCTTAAATTCACACCCGAAATCAGGTTTCTCGAGGACACTTCGTTTGCGGAGGCCGCGCATATCGAGGGTATTTTGCGCTCCGAGAAAGTCGCCCGCGATCTCGACGACGCCGCCGACGGGGCCGGGAAAGAAAAAAATGGGACGTAGGCGCAAGGGCACGCCGGTCCATGGCTGGGTCGTGCTCGATAAGCCGGAAGGCGTGACCTCGACCCAGGCAGTGGCCCGCGTGCGCAAGGCCTATGATGCCCAAAAGGCAGGTCACGCGGGGACTTTGGACCCCCTTGCGACCGGCGTCTTGGCGATCGCGCTGGGCGAAGCCACCAAAACCGTTCCCTATGTGATGGAGGGTCGAAAAAATTACCGCTTTACCGTCCGGTGGGGGATCGCAACCGATACGGACGACTCGCAAGGCGAGATCATTGAGCGTAGTGCGGCCAGACCCGCAAAAACGGCGATTATCGCCCGCCTTCCCGATTTCATTGGTGAAATAAGCCAAGTTCCCCCTCGTTTTTCGGCCGTCAAAGTCGAAGGCGCGCGGGCCTATGATCTTGCCCGCGAGGGCGCGGATTTCGTCCTGCAGGCAAGGAGGATCACTATCGACGATGCGGCACTGATCGAAATGTCCGAACCCGATCATGCGGTCTTTGAGATGGAGTGCGGAAAGGGATCTTATGTCCGCGCCTGGGTGCGCGATTTCGCCCGTGCCCTGGGAACGCTGGGCCATGTGGTGGGTCTGCGGCGTTTGCGCGTCGGGTCTTTCCGCGTTGAATCGGCAATTTCACTGGAATCCTTGGAGGCCTTAGGCCATAGTCCCGCCGCTTTGGAGCGAATTCTTCCCATTTCGACCGCGCTGGACGACATCCCGGCGCTGGCCGTCACGGGTTCGGATTCGGTTCGTCTCCGCAGCGGCAATCCGATTCTCATCCGCGCACCGCAATTGGCGCGGTTGACGACGGTACGAGACGCCTACGGAGGTGCCCGTGAAGGAGCGAGCATACAAGGCCTTACGGTCTTCCTCTCGACGGCCAAGGGCGAGCCGGTGGCACTCGCTCAAGTCGCCGAAGGAGAACTCAGACCGTTTCGCGTTTTTAACTTCGGATCGAGTACGACTTGATCCCATGACAAAAGGAACAGGAACGATGTCGATCAACGCCGAGCGGAAGAAAGAATTGATCTCGAAGTACGGACTTAAAGAGGGCGATACCGGCTCGCCCGAAGTACAAGTCGCCGTGCTCTCCGAGCGCATCGCCAATTTAACAAATCATTTTAAAACGCATGAGAAGGACAATCATTCGCGCCGCGGACTGATCAAACTCGTCTCGACGCGCCGCCGCCTTCTCGACTATGTCAAGGCGAACGATCAAGCACGCTATGAAGCGCTCATTAAGCGCTTAGGTTTGAGGCGCTGAGTTTTCGCATCCATTCGGGCGGCATTGAATCTGTCGCTCATTCTCGCCGGGTGTTTCCCCGGCTACTGCGCGCGCGTTCGCAGTGGCGGCCATGCGCGTCCTTTCGGGTATTTCTTGAACCCCGTATTCAAAGTTTGAGGCCCGGCTGCAATCCGGCGGCGGGAAAGGAAGGAAAGAACACATGTTCACCATTCATCGTGAAGAAATCGAATGGGGCGGGCGCACGCTCGTCCTCGAAACCGGGCGCGTCGCGCGCCAAGCAGACGGGGCGGTTCTTGCCACTTACGGCGAGACGGTGGTCCTCGCCACAGCGGTAGGAGCAGGCGAGCCGAAAGTCGGCATCGATTTCTTTCCGCTCACCGTCAACTACCAAGAAAAATTTTACGCAGCGGGAAAAATCCCGGGCGGATATTTCCGCCGCGAGGGGCGGCCCACCGAGCGCGAAACGCTTATTTCCCGCCTCATCGACCGACCCATCCGCCCGCTTTTCGCTCCGGGCTACCGCAACGAAACGCAAGTTATCATCACCGTGCTTTCGCATGATCTCGAGAACGATCCCGACATTGTTGCGATGATCGCGTCCTCAGCCGCGCTGACAATTTCGGGCATCCCCTTCTTAGGACCGATTGGCGCAGCGCGCGTCGGCTATGTCGACGGCGAATACAAACTTAATCCGGAAACCGACGGAACGGTATTGTCCCTCGATCTCGTGGTCGCCGGGACATCCGATGCCGTTCTGATGGTGGAATCGGAAGCCAAGGAACTTCGCGAAGAAATTATGCTGGGTGCGGTGATGTTCGGGCATCGCGAGATGCAGGTTGC
>Ga0299906_10004150_pt1 | contig 11891 bp, 6 predicted proteins | sample RVTome_14_FD_200259 | JGI IMG/M metagenome (GOLD analysis project Ga0299906, IMG submission 200259) | Soil microbial communities from uranium-contaminated site in the Upper Colorado River Basin, Wyoming, United States - RVT145D125 (version 2) ...
TGCTCCAGGCCATCCGAAAAAAGAACGAGGAGTAGCGCCGCCGGCGATCACCGATCGTCGGGCGCGGCATCCGACTCCTGTACCGCGCCCACAATCACCCGCAGACCTCGATAGGCCTCGCCCGCATCGCCGGTGCGCTGATGCTTCGCGCCGGGCCGATCGGCGCTGGGGCCGATGAGCACGCCCCCGCCGTCGGCGCCGACCGCCCACTCGGCGGCATTGCCGTCGAGGTCGAAGACCTCCGGCGTGCCATCGCCGCGGCCGGTCCCGACCTCCCAGAGCAATGCCCCGCGCCCCAGCCGCGCGATGGCGGGCTCCAGCGCGGCGGCATCCTCGGGATTTGGCGCATAGCCGACCCAATGCTCGAGCGTATTGCCGCCCCCGCCCCCGGATCCGGAGCCGGAGCCGGCCATCGACTCGGCCTCGGCGGCGGTTGGAAGTCGATAGTCGATCCCGGTTCGCCCGGCCAGCCACGTCACGTAGGCCTGCGCCCGCTCGAACGTGATTCCCGTGGCCGGAAGGTTTCCCGTCCCCGGCGGCACGTCGAACGAAGCGTCGAACGCTCTGAACTGGGCGCGCGTCACCTCGAACCGACCGATCTGGAGCGTGCCGCGCTCGACCACCTCCGGGGCCAGGACGCCGTTGACCACCACGCCGTATTGATCGTCGGCTGTCGCCGCCTCCTGCTTCGCCAGGAGGGATGCCAGTCGCGAGCCCTCCTTGACGGCGTCGTTCTCGCTCGCGTCCGCCTTGAACAGGTGAGCGTCGAACCACGCCAGGTCCTCGTCGATCTTGCGCCGCTGGTGGGCGATGGTTCCCAGGCCGTGCGGCTCGCCGGGAAACAGCACCAGCCGCACGGGCGCCCTCTCGAGCTGCTGAAGCATGCGAAAGAGCGACCACGACTGGCTCGGCGGCACGTTGCGGTCCTCAGTGCCGGTGTAGACGATCGTGGGCGTGGTGACGCGGTCGAGGCGGAAGAACGGCGACTTATCGATGTAGCGCTGCGGGTCCTGAAGCGGGCTGGCCCCGAAGTAGTAGTTGTCGAAGCTGGCGCCGAAGTCGACGTTGCCCCAGTCGCTGATCCACTCCACATCCGCCGCGCCCACCGAGGCGACCTTCCATCGCGTGGACTGGGTGATCAAGTCCGCGGCGAGGATGCCGCCGTTGCTCCAGCCCACGACGCCGAGCTTCTCCGGGTCGACCAGTCCCTGCTCGATGAGCACGTCCACGCCGTTGTTCAGATCGATGCGCTCCAGCTCGTAGTACTTTCCATCGCCGATCGACTCGACGAACGCCAGGCCGTAGCCGGCGCTGCCGTGGTAGTTCGGCTCGAGCACGAACGCGCCGGCCTGCCGCCACAGGATGCGCGGCGCCGCCCAGCTTTGGCTCCACGTGTCCATGGAGGTTCCCGCCGGCCCGCCGTGCGGGTTGAGTAGCAGCGGATAGCGCTTCCCGGCTTCGTAGTCGAGCGGATACGAGAGGATGCCCTCGATTTCCGCTCCGCCGTGGCCGGCCCAGGTGATGACCTCGACACGGCCGGTGGGCTTGTCCTGCCATTTCTTGTTCAGGTCCGTGATCTGCCGCTCGCCCTCGAGGGCGACGCCGTCGAGCGTGGCCGCGAAGAACTGCGACGGCGTGGCAGCGGTGGAATGCTCGTAGATGATCGTGCGCCCGTCCAGCGACATCGTCACGCCCTCGACATGCGGCACGTGCTTGCCGACGAGGTCGTCGACCCGCCAGCCCGGCGCCGTCTGTGCGATCCGGGCCGGCCGGAACGTCGCCCCGTTGGCCAGCAGCGCCACCACGCCGTCGTTCTGCGGCGCATATCCGAAGCCGACGCCGCGCTCCCACGCCAGGTCCACCTTCTCCTGCGCTGCCCGCGCCAGGTCGTGATAGTGCAGCTCGCTGATCGTGGCCGAGGCGTATTGCGGGTGGCTCGAATAGCGATTGATGAAGTAGAAGCCCCGCGAGTCGGGCCGCCATTGCACGGCGTTCGGAACGAGACGCGTCCCCTCGTACAGCCGCGCCGCCTCGCCCGTCGCCAGGTCGACCAGCCGCGTGTGCGGCAGGACCTTCTCGTCATAGCCGTACGACAGACTCTGCTGCGCCAGCACCACCGCCCACGCCCCGTCGGGCGACACCGCCAGCGAATCGATCCAGTCGTCGTTGTCGGTGATGCGGCTCAACTCGCCGCCCTCGACGCTGATTCGAAACAGGCGCGCCGGCGGCTGGCGTTTCGCGTCCTCGACCACGATCGTCGTGTCCTTGGCCTCCTTGCGCTGCTGTTCCCAGAGCGTCGGAGTCTCCTGGGCGAGCACGATGAACGAGGCGTCATCGGCCCAGGCGTAGTCTTCAATGCCGCGACCGAGCTTCGTCACCGGCCACGCCTCGCCGCCATCGACGGGGATGACCCACAACTGCGACGGCGCCAGGTCGCCCTTCTTCTCGCCGCCCGATGCGGGCAGGGCCCGCGCCGTGATGAACGCGATGCGAGTGCCGTCCGGCGAGAACCGCGGCGAGCGGGCCGAGTCATCGCCGCGCGTGAGCTGGATGGATGCATTGGTCGCCAGACGGGTGAGCCAGAGCCGGCTGATTCTTTTCTCCTGCTCGCCGATCTTCTCGACCGTCGATTTCGTCCACGCCGCCAGGGCGCCATCGCGCGAGATCGTCCACGACCCGGCGGACTCGGCCGTGACCACATCGTCCGCCGTCCATTCTTCCTTGTCCTGTCCCAGGCAAGGCGCGGCGGCAAAGACCAGCGATGCACACAAAGCAAGCATTCGACGCATCGATCGCCCTCCATCATGCCGCGGCAATGCGGCGGGACAATGCTAGCGAAGGTGAGGCCCAACGTGTGCCTCTGGCGAAGGCCGGCAGGCCGTCGCACACGCGGACGAGCCGGGAGCGCAAGCGACCGGGCCGTTGCGCGGACGATCGCTCGATCGCGCAGCGGCCCCTCTCGCTTGTGCTCGGGGCTCGTAACGGCTCCGCACTGCCGCAGAGCCGCCCGTTTCACAGGCACCCGCGCAATCAGGGCTGCCCAGCGGCCTCCGTCGGCCCCCGCTCGCCGAACGTCTTGTAGAGCGCGGGAAGGACCAGCAGCGTCAGTAGCGTCGCGGAGATGACCCCGCCGATCACGACCGTGGCCAGCGGCCGCTGGACCTCGGCCCCGACGTGCGTATTGACCGCCATGGGAATGAATCCCACGCTAGCGACCATCGCGGTCATGAGCACGGGCCGCAGTCGCACCAGGGCGCTGCGCTCGATCGCCTCCTCCGGCGGCACGCCCTCGTCCAGCAGCGTGCGGATCATCGAGACCATCACCAGCCCGGCCAGGATCGCCACGCCGGACACGGCGACAAACCCCACGCCGGCGGAGATGGTGAACGGCATGCCGCGCATCCACAGGGCCAGCACGCCGCCGACGGTGGCGAACGGAGCTCCCGTGAAGATGATCAGGGCGTCGCGGATGGAGTTCGTGCTCGTCTGAAGAAGCAGCAGGATCAGCAGCAGGGCCAGGGGCACGATGAGCATGAGCCGCGCGCGGGCCCGCTCCAGGTGCTCGAACTGGCCGCCGAAGGCGGTGGAGTAGCCGGCGGGCAGCTCGACTTCGGCGTTGATCCGCTGACGCACCTCGTCGACGAAGCTCGCCACATCGCGGTCGCGCACGTTGCACTGCACGACGATGCGCCGCCGCTGCCATTCGCGGGTGATGGTGGAAGGTCCCTCGAACTGCCGCACGCTCGCCAGGCGGACCAGGGGAATGCGCTCGCCCGCGGCGGTGGGAATGAGCACGCGGCCCAACGCCGCCGGATCGCTGCGAAACTCGTCGGGCAGGCGCACGACAAGGTCGAACCGCCGCTGGCCCTCGCGGATTTCGCCCACGATCGTCCCGCCCACCGCCTCGACCATCTCCATGACGTGCTGGGCGGGCACGCCGTAGCGGGCGATGGCGTCCTGGTCCACGCGAACCTCGATGATGGGCTGGCCCGTCACCTGCTCGATGTAGATGTCCGCGGCCCCGGGAATCGACCCGAGAACCGCCTCGACCTCGGCCGCCTTCTCGCGCAACACGTCCAGGTCATCGCCGAAGATCTTGATGCCCAGGTCGGTGCGGATGCCCGCGATCATCTCGTTAACCCGCATCTCGATCGGCTGGGTGTAGACGAGCCGCATCCCGGGCAATGTCGAGAGCGTCTCCTGCATCTCCGCCACGAGCCCGGTCTGCGTCTCTGCCCGGGTCCACTGCTCGCACGGCGTGAGCATGACATAGATGTCCGACAGTTCGATGCCCATGGGGTCCGTCGGCACCTGGGCGCTGCCCACCCGCGTCCACACATCGCGCACCTCGTCGGGGAACGACTCCATCAGCACGCGCTCGATGTGCGTGCCGTAGCGGATCGACTCCTCCAGCGAGACGCCCGCCAAGCGGACGGCGTTGATGGCGATCGCCCCCTCGGACAACCGCGGGATGAATTCCGCGCCCAGTCGCGACCCAAGCCACGCCGCCCCGCCCAGCAGCGCTACGGCCAGCAGAATGACCGCCGCCCGCCAGCGCAGGGCCGCGAGCACGACCGGCCGGTAGAGCCACTGGCAGCACCGCACGATGACGTTCTCGCGATGCCGCGCGGCGCGCGGCAGGAACAGGCTGGCCAGCACCGGCATGAGCGTCAGCGACAGGACCATCGACCCCAGCAGTGCGAAGATCACCGTCAGCGCCATGGGCCGGAAGAGCTTGCCTTCAATGCCCTCGAGCGTGAGGATCGGCAGGTAGACGATGGCGATGATCAGCTCGCCGAACATCGTCGGCTTGCGCACCTCGATCGCCGCCTCCCGCACCACCTCCAGCCGCGGGCGCGTGTCGCCTTCCAGGTTGAGCCGGCGGACGCAGTTCTCGATCATGATGACCGAGCTGTCCACCACCAGGCCGAAGTCGATCGCCCCGAGACTCATGAGACTCGCCGCGATGCCGATCTGGAGCATGCCGTTGAACGCGAAGAGCATCGACAGCGGGATCGCCAGGGCGACGATGAGGCCGGCCCGCAAGTTGCCCAGGAACACGAAGAGCACCGCCACCACCAGGATCGCCCCGATGGCCAGGTTCTCCTTGACCGTGTGGATCACCTGGTCCACCAGCTCCGTGCGCTCGTAGACCGGGCGCACCTGCACGCCCGGCGGCAGCGTTCGCTGGATCTCATCGAGCTTCGTCCGCAGACGCGCTGTGACCTCGTGGCTGTTCTCCCCCATGAGCATGAAGCCCAGGCCGAGCACGACTTCGCCGCCGCCCGCCTCCGTCGCCGCCCCGCGGCGGATCTCGTGGCCGAGGCGCACGATCGCCACATCGCGGATGCGGATCGGCACCCCGTCGAAGGCGGTAATGACGATGTCGGCGATCTCACGTATGTTCGTGGTCAGGGCCACGCCCTGGACGAGCTGAAGCTCGCCGGAGCGGCTGACGTTGCCGCCACCGACGTTCTGGTTGTTGCGCCGGAGGGCGTCGTACACATCGTCGATGACGAGGTCGAACTTCATCAGCGACGCCGGCTCGACCACCACCTCGTACTGGCGCTTTTCCCCGCCCCACGTATTGACCTCCGCCACCCCCGGCACCGAGCTGAGCTGGGGCTTGATCACCCAGTCGTGGATGGTGGTCAGCGCCTCGAGACTGTGGCCCCGGCCGGAGACGATGTAATGGAAGACCTCGCCGAGGCCGGTGGAGATCGGCCCCAATTCGGGCGTGGACAGCCCCTCGGGCAGCCGCGCCGACTGGAGGCGCTCCATGACCATCTGGCGCGCGAGGTACACGTCCACATCGTCCTCGAAGATCGCCGTCACCACCGACAGGCCGAACTTGGAGACCGAGCGGACCTCGGTGAGCCCGGGGAGACCGCCGATGACCTGCTCGATGGGGAAGGTCACCTGCTGCTCGATCTCCAGGGGCGACAGCGCGGCGGCCGTGGCGTTCACCTGCACCATGACCGGCGTGGTGTCCGGGTAGGCGTCGACGGGCAGCCGGCCCAGGGAATAGGCGCCCGTGCCGACCACGATCAGCGCGATGGCGATGACGAGCATTCGGTGGCGCAGGGACCAGGTGATGACGGCGTTGAGCATGGGCGTCCGACTCCGGTCAGCGGCCTCGCCTGGTGCGATGGGTCGGCGCGGTCACTTCGCCGCTCCCGGATCCACCTCGCAGCAGCCAGCGCCGATATTGCCCTTGAGGATCTCGGTCTTGAGCAGGAAGCTGCCCTGCGTCACCACCGCCTCGCCCGGGGGCAGGCCCTGCTCCACCACGAAGTAGCCGTCGCGCTGAAATCCCAGCGTCACCTTGTAGGGCTGGTAGATGGTGTCGGTGTGCCTGACGAAGACGATGTTGCAGCAGCCGTCCCACTGCACCGCCGCCTCCGGAACGAGCACGGCGTTCTCGATGGTGCGGATCTCGACGGAGGCCCGCCCGAACATGTTGGCCCGCAGCACTCCGCCGGGATTGGCAATCTCGGCGCGGGCCTTGATCGTCCGCGTCCGGTGATCGACGTGCGCGCTGATCCACGTCAGCGAGCCCTCGATCGTCCGGCCCGGAAGTCCCTCGATCGTGATGCGCACCCGCTGCCCCCGTTCGAGCCGCGCCACATCCGACTCGTAGACATCGAGCATCGCCCACATCGACGAGGTGTCGGCGACCGAGAACAGCGGTCTGGCGGTGTCGATGACCTCGCCCATGACCGCCGCCCGGTCCACCACCACCCCCGGAAACGGCGCGGTCAGCGGCAGGTGCGACGAGGTGTCGCCCGTCGCGGCGACGGCGGCGATGTCGGCCTCGGACAGCCCGAGGTTGCGCAGACGCTGCGAGGCGTTGGACAGCTCAATGCGGCACTCGACGAGCTTCGTCTCCGCCTCCAGCACATCGCGCTCCGTGGCGACGCTCTTCTCCATCAGCGACCGCTCCCGGGCGTGGTTCTTCTCCCACAGGTCCACCAGCGATCGCGCCTGGAGAAACGCCGCCTTGGCCATGCCGAACTCCGCCGAGTCGATCAGGGCCAGCACATCGCCCGCCTGCACCGTTTCGCCAAGGTCGACGTTGACCCGCGCGACGATGCCGGCGGCCCGCGAGGCGAGATGCGCGTAGCGGCCGCCGTCGAACGCGATCTCCACATTCGCATCCACCGTCTCCGTGACGGCCTGCGCCCGCACAACCTGCGTCTGAAGGCCCGCCAGCCGCGCCACCTCCGGCGAGGCGAGCGTGACCGTCGAGAAGGCATTGGTGCAGGTGCTCGACGGCGCGCGCTGATCGCGCGGCACGGCCTCCGGCGATCGGTCCGAGATGGACGTGAGGCCCGGCGACTCATCGCCGGTCGACCCCTCGGGGTCGGGCGCCGGCGGATTGCAGATCAGGCACTGCGATTCCGGCAGGCCATGCTCGCCGCACCAGTCGTTCTCCATCTGAAAGGCCCTCACCAGCGAGGCGTTGCAGCGCGTGCACAGCGCTTCGGGCACCTTGTGCCCGCCGCACATCCCCATCGACTCGACGAGCGACGGTGTGCAGAACGGGCAGCGGTCCTCCGCCAGTTGGTGGCGGCACAGGTCCGCCGCGACCGACGCCCCGTCACCTGACGGGCCCATCCAGCCCAGGCGATCCGCCGCCACGATCAATCCCGCGCCCGCCCCCACCGCGCCGACGCCCAGCAGTCCGATCAGCAATGTGTTCTTCATGACGATGTCCTCAACAATGGAAGGTCGCGCGATGCAGCGCGCTCAGCCCTCATCTTCCGCGGGGTTGCAGATCAGGCACTGGCTCTCGGGCAGGCCGTGCTCGGCGCACCAGTCGTTCTCGACCTTGAAGGCCGCAATGAGCGTGGGATTGCACCGCGTGCACAGCGCCTCGGCCACATCGTGCTGGCCGCAGTGACCGAGCTCCTCGATCAGCGAGGGCTTGCAGAACGGGCAGATGGCCTCCGGCACGTTGTGCTCGGGGCAGATCACCGCGTTGGCGGGGATGACGACCGACTTGCCGTGCAGCCCGCTCGATCCCGTGTCGGCCGGCGGCGTCTGGGTTGCGCCGCCGCTTCGCCCGTGCTTCAGATAGTAATACCCTCCGCCGGCGCCGACGGCGAAGAGCCCGATGATGGTGACGGTCGAGATCGCCTTGTTCATGGTTCAGCTCCGTTGTTCGTGGTGGTTCCAGGGTCGTCGCCGAGAATCGCGTAAAGGTCCGCCAGGGCGAGATTCCGCACCCGAGCCAGCTCCAGGTGAGACAGCGCGGCTTCGGTCAGCGTGCGCTGGGCGTCGAGCAGGTCCAGAAACGGCAGCCGGCCGGCCTGGTATCCCTCGCGGGTCTGGTCGAACGACCGCCGCGCACTGTCGAGAATCTGCGTCTCGAAGACGGCCAGGCGTCCGCTGGCCGAGGTGTATCGCACGTGGGCCTGGGCGGCGCGGCTGCAGAGGTCGTCCTCGACCGCCCTCGCCTCGCCGCGCGCCCGAATGACGTCGAACCGCGCGACCAGCAGGGCGCTGTCGTTGCGATCGAAGATCGTCAGCGGCACGCCGAGACCGGCCTCGAGAAACTGCTCATCGTCATCGTGATCCACGCCCCACGCGAGACGCGCGGTGATGTCCGGCGTCTGCCGCGCCCGCTGCTCCTCGACGGCCCGCTCGGCCGCCTCGACTTCCGACTGCGCCGCCCGCACGCCCGGATGACGATCGCGCACCAGCGTCTTAAGCTCGTCGATCGACGCGGCCGCGAAACGCGCATCAACGTCATTCGGCTCGAGACGCACGCGCCCGGCCTCCACGCGATGGCCGCCCAGCAGGGCCGCGAGCCGCTCCTCGGCTTCGCGCATCTCGGCATCGAGCCGCTCCAGGCCGAGGCCAAGCTGGTGCATCTCGATGCGGGCGCGAATCGCCTCGGACTCCGGCGCCGCCCGCTCGCCAAACCGCCTGGACGCAATCTCGCTGGTGCGCCCGGCCAGCTCGAGGAGGTCGTGGTGCAGGGCCGTCGAATCGCGCAGGAAGACGATCTCCGTGGCCTCCCGCCGGATGCGTCCCCGGACCTCGCGCCGAGACTGTGCGTAGTCCCACCGTCGCGCCCTCGTGCGAGCGTTGCCAGTGGCGATGGCGGCCGTGCGCCGCCCGCCCATGGTCAGGGACTGGACGATGCCGACGGTCGTCTCGCTGACGCCGAAGCCCCCGTCCGATGGCCTGATGTTCTCGCTCTCCAGTTCGAGCGTCGGGTTCTCCAGCACGCCCGCCTGCCAGGTCTCGGCGCCGGCGATGCCGATCCGCGCCCGGGCCGCCGCCACGGTGGGGTTGAGGCGGTCCGCCGCATCCAGAAGCTGCGCCAGCATCACATCTCCCGTCACCGGCAGAACGTCATCCATTATCACCGCGGGCGCGGCGGCCGGCCGCGGCTCATCGCCCACCTCCACCAGCAGGCCATCGCGGCGCAGATCATCGAGAATGCGCGCGGCATGGAGATCGCGGGCGCACCCCCCGCCGGGCAGGCACCCCATGACCGCCAGAGCCATCCAGCCGAAATGCACACGACGCTCCGCCAAGCACGAACTCCAACACAACGCCGATTCGAGGGCCGCGGAGCCAATGACCGCGGCTGCGGCACGAGTGCGATGCGCGCTCACGCCAAGATGTGAATCGATGAAGGTGGAGTGCCTACAGACGCAGGACCGTCAACTGCACCGACAGAAGCGATGGCGGCTGCGCGTGACGATGGATGACTGCCGCGATGGCCCGACCCACGGCTCCGGCCACGATCGGCGGCGGCGTTGCAGCGGCGAACGACGACACCCGGCTCGTATCCAGACGCATGCCCGGGCCCCTGGTCGCCTGGAACAGGTAATCGGGCAATTGCTCCAAGCAGCAGTCCGGGTCGTGTGAATCGAGCAGCCGGGTATTCCCGTCGTGAACGGCGAGATTCCGGGCGATCTCGCAGCACCCGGTGGAACAGAGATCGGGCCTGGCTTCGACCAGGGTCCGGAAACACAGCCGCCCGCCCGTGCAGGCCATGATGATGTGCAGGCCCACGGCCAGCACCGCCAGGAATGAACCAGCATGGAATCGTCCTGATCGCATCAGCATCAATCCAACGCCCCGAACGCCGCCACAATTGCATCATATCGGTCGGCTAGGTCCCCCACCACAGTGAATCCGCAATCCGCAATGCGAATGTCTGGACACTGCAAGGCCCGGATATGCCTTGCAATTCGCACTCGTGGACGATCGCTCATTTGGCGGATGCTGCTACGCCAGTTGCCGGCTGACCTGCTCCAGCACCGCGTGCGCAATCTGCTCCGGATTGTACCCGGCCGGCAGGAACACGCACGGCTTGCCTGCCGCGCGCGCGGAGCCGCCGGCCTCTTCCGCGTGCAGGTGCCCCGTCAGTTTGACCAGCACGATGACCAGCGCCGTCTCGGGCCGGGCGATGGGCGCCCGCATCGCATCGCCCGAGCCGTGCTCGGTCAGCCGCACCCAGTTCACGCCGGCCAGTTCGAATGCATCCTTGATTCGATCCATCGCCTCCGCGCGCGGCTCGCCCCCGACGATCACGACCTGCCGGCCGGACAGCATCGTGCGGACCTGGAGGATGCGATCGCTCCACCGGGCCGCCGTCTCCGGAGCTGCTCGCTCCACCTCGACCACCGTTGCCGGCCGCGTGCGTTCCAGCACCGCGGCCAGGACCTCCGCGGCCTCTGCCGTGACCTCGCCGCGAAAGTTCAACGCCACATCCCGCCCGATCGCCTCGACGTACCGGCTGTCGGAGGTCGGCACATCCAGGGCGCCCAGGTCGCCGATGGCCTCCACGATCCGCCGGAGATCGTGGCCGTCCGAGTAGTCCCCGTGGCGCCGCCACTGCTCGGCGTGATACCGGATCCGCCGGAATCCGGCGTTGGCCCGGTCGCGCATTTCGATGCGGAGGCCCAGCCGCTGGCGCTGCCTGGCCACATCCTCGATCACCTCGTCGATCAGCCCCGGGTCGGCCGGATCGCTGATCTTCATGAACCGTTCGAGGTAGATGCCCCGCCTCCAGGTCGTGTCGCGCAGCCAGGTGTGCACCTCGTCCTGGTCAACGTCCGCAGCCGTGAGCCAGGACGTTCCCAGCGCCACCAGCAGCGCGGAGTCCGTCTCCGCCAGCAGTTGCAGGGCTACGTTCAGGTCCGAGTCGGTCGTCTCGTCCTCGGCGTCGAGCACCTTCCGTGTCAGCGCGACGGCATCCGCCAGCGCCTCGTAGCAGCGGGCGATGGTCCGCAGGTCCTTGTCGTCGGGCTGCTCCCGTTCCTTCCAGAACACCCAGAGGAAACAGTTCGGCAGCGCCCTCGCCGACGCGATCATCTCGTTCATCTTGCTGACCATCAGGGGCTCGGCGATCGGATCGAACGCCGCGGCCCGGCGCTCGATGAAGAGGCGGCACGACTCGGCCTTGAGCCGGCAGCGGCGCTCGACCATCGAAAGGTCAATTCCAGTGGACACACCGGAGTCTTTCTCGTCCTGCCACGTCTGCGGGTTGGCCTGGCGGGCCCGGCCAAGTTCCTCCGTGGTCCCTTCCACCGGCAGGAGCACGCTGGCATCGCCGATCTTCAACGGAACGATGGCCCGGCTCGTGGTTCGCTCGGACGTCGAGGGCGCTTCCGCGGCCTCGGGAATTCCCGCCTTCATGCCGGCGCCCGCCGATTCAGTCCTGTCGGGCGGCAGGGTCGAGGCCGTGGGCTCGCCGGCTGCGCTCGACACATCGGCCGGGGCCGTGGCCGGCGCCGACTGTGCCGCATCGGCGTCGCGGCACTGCTCGAGCAGCCACTCGCCCAGCAGCCGGGCGGCCCGGCGCGCTGATTCGGAGCGCCGGATCTGCGGCGCCAGCGCATCCTGCAATGCCTTCGCGAGTTCGAGGA
>Ga0299906_10004152_pt1 | contig 11886 bp, 7 predicted proteins | sample RVTome_14_FD_200259 | JGI IMG/M metagenome (GOLD analysis project Ga0299906, IMG submission 200259) | Soil microbial communities from uranium-contaminated site in the Upper Colorado River Basin, Wyoming, United States - RVT145D125 (version 2) ...
TTTATCGTCGACCGATTCGGCTCGTTGCGTGCAGAATTCCGCTTGCGTTCGGGGTGCGAACCCCCGCGCTCGCGCTTGGGGCTCGGAAAAAATGTTTGCCTCCTCTGCAGAATTCGTGGGGGGCGGATTCCAAGAAACGGCGGAGTGGGCGTGTAAGCCGAATCTTGTTACCCCGAGAGGGGCGGCGATCATTTATCTAGGCCGACGGTTGCCCGCCGGCTCAAGCACCCTACCCGCACCTCGAACGCCACGGGCCGCGACGCGGGTCCGCATGCGGACCGCTCGGTGCCTATGTGGGCTTGCTGGCGGTGGGGTTTGCCCTGCCGTGACCGTCACCGGCCGCGCGGTGCGCTCTTACCGCACCATTTCACCCTTACCTGTGTTCCGCCGGAGCGGAACCATCGGCGGTGTATTTTCTGTGGCACTTTCCCGCGGATCGCTCCGGGTCGGCGTTACCGACCACCGTGCCCTGACCAGTTCGGACTTTCCTCGCGCCGAATCGACGCGCGATCGCCCCGCCCACTCCGCCAGCACGTAGTATACACGTTTCGTCAATTCACGCCCGGATCGGGCGGCCAGGATTGGTGTCGGCGTTGCCGGACCTCGATGACCTGCCCCAGCGTGCTGAGGTGGCCGACGAGCAGATCGGCACGCCGGTGGGCATGCGGTTCGCCGAGCAGGTTTTGACGCAATTCGACCTCCTCGTGCGGCAACAGATAGAACGAGAGTAAATCAAGGACGTCTCCGAAGGGCAAGTCGCTGTTGATCCATTCGAGGCAGCGTTCGGCCTCGGCGTGTGTGTCGTAGGGCGACCGGCGCAGCATCTCGGCCAGGGTGGCGCGCTGCTGGTCGTTGGTCGTCGGCTCGTCGATGGGAACCGTGTTCTCGAGCACGTCGAGCTCGGCTTGCCGGTAGGGCCCGCTGCGATCCTCGCTGCGCACGCGGGCGCGATCCTTGCCCAGGACGAACAAATTGAAGCACCCGTCGGGCTGCCGCTCGTAATTGACGATCTCGGTCAGGCAGACGATTTCGTGAATGTCGGCGTGATTGGTGTAATACTTCGCTTCGTAATTCGACGTGAGCAGGGCGGTGGCGAGGAAACGCCGGCCGTCGTCCTGCGCGAGCAGGTCGGTCATCATCGTTTTGTAGCGCGGCTCGAAGATGTGCAGGAACTGCACCGCCCTTGGAAACATGACCAGGTTCGGCAGCGGGATCAGGGGCACCGCAAAGTCAAAACCATGCCAGCCGTCGTCGCTCATGCCATAATTGTAGGCCGTAACGATAACGACTGCGAGTGGAATCCATTTCCGAGCCGCGGCATTTATGCCGCGCGTCGCCGCCCCATCACACATCACGTGCCGCGCGGGATGAATCCCGCGGCTCAGAGGTGCGCTCGGCGCGTCAATCCCGCACACGACGCTTGACGCATCGTGAGGTTCATGGCATCGTCGATTTGAACGTGACCATGCATGCCGATGACGATCTTGTTCTGACCCCCAATCTGCTCCTATCGGCGTACGCGCAAGGGATCTTCCCGATGGATGTCGACGGGACGATTCGCTGGTTCAGTCCCGACCCGCGCGCCGTCTTCGATCTGGTCGACTTTTCGGTGCCGCGGTCGCTGCGTCAGGTGGTGCGGCAGAACCGATTCGAGGTGCGGATCAGCACCGCGTTCGAGGCGGTCATGCGGGCATGTGCGGATCGACCGGAGGGTACATGGATCAACGAAGCGATCATCGAAGCGTACACCCAGTTGCATGCGTTGGGTTTCGCCCATTCGGTCGAGACCTACGCCGGCGGCGAGTTGGTCGGCGGTCTCTACGGGGTCGCGCTGCGCGGAGCGTTCTTCGGCGAGTCGATGTTTCATCGCGCCACCGACGCGTCGAAGGTGGCGCTGGTGCACCTGGTCGAGCGTCTCAACCAGCGCGGCTACACCCTGCTCGACATTCAGTTCGTGACCGAGCACCTGTTGCGCTTCGGAGCGAAGGAGATCCCGCGGGAAGACTATTTGCAGCGGCTCGAGGCGGCCTTGCGGGTTTCATCGACCTTCACCGATTGACGATTCGCGGTCTTTGCGGGTAGGTTGCGCAGCACCCGTCGGGAGGACGGTCGGTCATTCGCAAGGAAGCGATCATGACACCCCAGCCACTTGCGACCCCCGCCGCAGCGACGAACGCGGAACCGGCGATTTTTCTGCGCAACATGGGCGCGTTGTGGCGAGCCGACGCCGTTCTCGCCCAACGGATCGACGACTTGCCGTTGGATGCGGGCCTGGCGGTCGAAGCTTCACGGTCCGGGCCGCCCACCGCCGCGGCCCCGACCGACGACGGACGGCGCATCTATCTGCACAGCCGCTATGACCCGGTCAAAGAAGCCGAACGTCTCGTCGCCGGAGTCGACCTGGACGATACGTTTTGCTTCGTGGTGACCGGCTTCGGGCTGGGTTATCACGTGCGTGAACTGTTCGGGCACCTGCGCGGCGACGCGTTCATCATCGTCTCCGAGCCGGACCTCACCGTGCTCAAGACCGCGCTTGAAAACGTCGACCTGCACGATCTGCTCGCCTCGAAGAAGTGCATCTTTCTGACCGAAGCGACGACGGCCGAGCTGCACAACAAGCTCGAGAACGTCAATACGACGATGTTGCTCGGGGCGAAGTTCGTCACGCATCCGCCGTCCAATCAGACTGCCGGTGCGTTTCAGTCGGCGATGCGCAGCCAGCTTGCCGACTTCTTCGCGTACGGGCGCATGTCGCTGGTGACATTGGCCGCCAACGCGCGGATCACCTGTCGCAACGTGGCCAACAACCTGCCGAAATACGTCGCGACGTCGGGGATCGGCGCGTTGCGCAATCGGTTTCGCGGATGCCCGGCCGTCATCGTCTCGGCGGGTCCTTCGATTCGTCGCAACATGCACCGACTCGCCGAGGCCCGCAACGGCGCCGTCGTCATCGCCGTGCAGACGATGTACAAGACGCTGCTCGATATGGACCTCGTGCCGGATTTCGTGACGTCGCTGGATTATCACGAGATCTCGCGCAAGTTTTTCGAGGGCGTCGAGGATACGGGGCACACGTGTCTGGTGGCCGAGCCCAAAGCATCCTGGCACACCATCGACGCCTTCAACGGCCCGGTGCGGCTGCTGGAAAACACGTTCGCCCAACTGTGTTTGGGGGATGATTTGGCTGCGCGGGGACGACTCAAGGCCGGGGCGACGGTGGCGCACCTGGCGTTTTATCTGGCCGAACATCTCGGCTGCGATCCGATCATCTTCGTCGGTCAGGACCTCGGGTATTCGGGCAGCGTGTATTACGCGCCGGGCGTACCCATTCACGACCTGTGGCGGCCGGAGACGAATCGGTTCCGTACGCTGGAGATGCTGGAATGGGAGCGGATCGTGCGCGGTCGCGAGATTTTGCGACGCATCCAGGATGTCGACGGGCACGACATCTACACCGACGAGCAGATGTACACCTACTTGCAGCAGTTCGAGCGGGATTTCGCGGCGACCCCGGCCCGGGTGATCGACGCCACCGAGGGCGGAGCGATCAAGCGCGGCACGGAGCGGATGACGTTCGCCGACGCGATCGCGCAATACTGCGACCGGTCGATCCCGGACGCGCTGCGTTACGCATCGGTCGACGGAGACGGTCAAGGGATCGATCGCCTGCGGGCCGCGCGCGACGTGGTGCAAAACCGGCTCGACGAGATCGATGGATTCCGCGATCTTTGCACCGAGACGCTGGACGTGCTGGAAGCATTGAAGGGCTTGTTGGATCGTCCACGGGAGTTCAATCGCAAACTGGCGCTGGTCGACGCATTGCGTATTCGGGTTCGTCGTCAGGCGCGGATCTGCCACATGGTCTCGGCCGTTTCACAACTGACCGAGATACGTCGGTTCTCGGCCGATCGCCGACTCGAAGTCGTCGACCACGACAGCCCCGAGCGGGCGGTACGACAGCTCCAGCGCGACGTCAATTTTATCGGCGGGCTCAAAACCGCCAGTGACGATCTCACCGAGATCCTCACAGAATCGTTAGCGCGGTTTGACGACATGATTGCAGCAACGTGAAAACCATCGCCGCCGTAGAAGTCGACCTCGAACGATCGCCGCTCGGCACTGCCAGCCGGCTCGCCGACGATTTATGCGGCACGCCGGTATTGCGCCGGACGTTGGGGCGGATGGCGCGGTGTCGACGCGTCGACGCGGTTCACGTGATCGTTCCCGCGGAACAACGAGCTCGTGCGGCACGGTTGGTCGACGGGCTGCCCGTTCGCATCGAATCGCATAATGCCGGCCGACCCGCTTGGCAGGCATTGACCAGCGCGGCCCGCAAATGGTCGCTCGACGGATGGCGGGGCGGGATCGCCGGCGCGTGCTGGTTCGACGAACAGCTTCATGCATCCGTACTTGCCGCGCTGGGCACGCGAGAAAACGCCGACGCGGTGGTGGTGGTACCCGCCGCCGCGGCGCTGGTCGATCCCGACCTGATCGATGCGATGATTGCTCACCACGAAACCATCGCCGATGCGATGCGGATGACATTCACCGTCGCGCCGCCGGGATTGGCCGGGTTGGTCATTCGGCCGGACCTGCTCGGAGAACTCGCCGCCGCGGGCACGCCGCCGAGCCAACTACTCGCCTACCGGCCCGATCACCCCGGCGGCGGATACCTCAATCAGAAATTCTGTTACCAGACGCCGAACACGGTGGCGCACACGGCGGTGCGCTTGTTGGCGGACACCGAGCGCGGGGTGGCGGTCATTCGTGACGTGCTCGCCGAGGCGGGAGAAGGCGCGTCGGCCGAAACGATCTGTCGCGTAGCCGCCGGGCGAGATAAGGTCGAAGAATCCTTGCCGCGCGAGGTCGAGTTGGAACTGACCACCGCCGATCAGCTTGCCGAAACGCAACTGCGTCCGCGTGGTGTGATCGTGCCGCGACGCGGACCGGTGGCGGTGGACCTCGTGCGACGGCTGGTCGACGAATTGCGCGCGTTTGATGATTCGCTTCTGATCCTGGGCGGGTTCGGCGAGCCGCTCTTGCACCCGGGGTTCGGCGAGCTCCTGGAGATCTGCCGACCGGTTGACGACGAACGCGGCGGGGTGTTCGGCCTGGGCGTTCGCACCAACGGTATTGCGCTCGACGCGGCAATGCGCCGCCGACTCCTCGAGCACGGCGTCGATCTGCTTACCGTGACGCTCGATGCGCATTCGTCCGAGACGTATACGCGCGTTCACGGTCACGACGCGTTCGACCAGGTCACCGCCCATGTGAATCGGCTGCTCGATGAACTGCGCGAGGCCAGGATGGCCCGACCGTTGGTTCTGCCGGAGATGATCAAAGCCCGCGAGACCACAGGCGAGATGGAGGCCTTTTACGATCACTGGCTGCGGACCCTCGGAGCCGCGGTCATCACCGGGTATTCGCATCATGCCGGTCAGTTGCCCGATCGCGCGGTGGTCGGCATGGCGCCGCCGCGTCGGGTCGCGTGTCGGCGGCTGGCGACGCGAACCCTGGTGCTGGCCGACGGGTCGGTGGTGGCGTGTGATCAGGATTTCAAGGCCAAGCACGTGTTGGGCAGCTTGCACGAGGCGACGTTGCGCGAAATATGGACGGGTTCGGCGTACGCACGACTGCGTGATGCGCATGTTGGTCAGCGGTTCAATGGGTGGTCGTTGTGTACCGGTTGCGACGAATGGCATCGACCCTGATCGGTATCGCTTGCGTTTGCGTGTTGGGAGATTGACTTGTCATGATCCATCTCATCGCCTGCCGGATGGCGACGTACCGTGATTGTCAGGACGAGGCGTGGACGCACCTGCCCGCGGTCGGCGTTCGTCACCTCGAGACGTGGATGCCCGCCGCGGATGAGGTGGATGCGCTTCGCGGGCGGCTCGATACGAGCGGACTGACGTTGGTCATGCTCGATGCGAAATGCGATATCACCGCCGCCGATCATGCCGAGGTGCTGGCTGCGCAGCTTGATCGTTGCGCGGCGCTGTCCTGTCCGATCTTTTTTCTGTCGGTCAAGGCCGGTGAGATGGATCGCGCGAAGGTCTATTCGCGGCTGCGTCGACTCGGGGACGAGGCGGATCGTCGTGATCTGACGGTGGTGCTCGAGACGCATCCCGATCTGCTCACCAACAGTCGGGTTGCGCTCGAGACCATCACCGCCGTCGATCATCCGCGGGTGCGCATCAACTTCGATCCCGCCAACATCTGCTATTACAACGACGGGCTCGACCCGATCGCCGAGCTGCGCACGATCCTCGCTTTCGTGCACGGAGTCCACCTCAAGGACTCGGTCGGCCGGATCGGCGAATGGAACTTTCCGCCGCTCGGCCAGGGCGTCATCGATTATCCGGCCCTTTTTTCAACCCTCGATAAGCACGGTTTCGACGGTCCTTATTCGATGGAGCTCGAAGGGGTCGAGGGGACCACGCAGACGGCCGATGAGGTCAAACGTGAGGTCGAGCAGTCGATCGAGTATCTCCGCCGGATCGGCGCCATGCGGTCGCATTGACTCGGGGTTTCGACATCGCGATACTGAATGGATTCAGGCTGATTTCGGTGGTTCCGTGATGCGTACTTCCATGGGGGGTTGGCTTTGTTCCGTGCTGTTGCTTGCCGGAGCGACGGTACGCGCCGCGCAACCGACCGCCGAGCGCATCGCGTTTTTCGAGAAGAACATCCGACCGGTGCTCGTCGACGTGTGCGGCAAATGTCACGACGCGGCCAAGCACAAGGGCGGACTGCGTCTTGACGCCCGATCGCGGCTGCTCACTGGGGGCGATACGGGTCCGGCCATCGTGCCGGGTCGGCCGGAGGAAAGCCTGCTCATCCAGGCGATCCGGTACAACGACGAACGGTTCCGGATGCCGCCGACGGGCAAGCTGTCCGATGCGGTGATCGCCGCCTTTACGCAATGGGTGCGGGACGGGGCGGTATGGCCCGAGTCGTCAAAAACCGACTCGTCACCGAGCGACAACACGAAAACCGACCGGGTTGCTTGGGCGAAGCACTGGTCGTACCAACCCTTGCTCGATGCCGCCCCGCCGATGGTGGCGGACGTCGATTGGGTGCGTACACCGATCGACCGGTTCATTCTGGCCGGGCTCGAGAACGACGGTTTGCAACCGGCGTCACCGGCGAGCCGGCGCACGCTGCTTCGACGTGTGACGTTTGATCTGATCGGTCTGCCCCCGACGCCGGCGGAAATCGACGCCTTTCTGGCCGACACCTCGCCCGATGCGTTCGGTCGTGTGGTCGAGCGGCTGCTGGCTTCGCCGCGTTATGGTGAACGCTGGGGGCGTCACTGGTTGGATGTCGTGCGCTATGCCGACTCCAACGGGCTCGACGAGAACCTCGCCTACGCCAATGCATTTCGTTATCGCGACTACGTGATCGACGCGTTCAACGGTGACAAGCCCTACGATCGATTCATTCACGAACAGTTGGCCGGCGACCTGTTGCCGACTCCGCCGGGCGAGACCGATGCGCAACGGTATGAGCGGCTGATCGCGACCGGGTTCTTGTCGCTCGGTCCGAAGATGCTCGCGTGTGACGACGGCCGGAAGATGGAACTGGACATCGTCGACGAGCAGGTCGACACCACCAGCCGGGCGTTCATGGGCTTGACCATGGGGTGCAGCCGGTGTCACGACCACAAGTTCGATCCGCTGACCACGGAGGACTACTACGGGCTGGCGGGAATCTTCAAATCGACCAAGACGATGGAGAATTTCAAGGTCGTGGCGGTGTGGCACGAGTACACGCTCGCCGGCGATGACGAGCAGGCCCGGGCCAAGGCGCTCGAGGCGGAGATCGTCGAGTCGGGCAAGCGAATCGAAGCGAGGATCGCCGCGGCGCAGGACGAGTTTATGGCCCCGCACCGGGCGAAGGCGGGGGCGTACCTGCTTGCCGCTTCGGAGTTCGTGGATTTCGGCGGCACGATCGAGCCGGACGGCAAGACTCCGGTAGGGGCGTCGGTTCGGCCGGTCGATCTCGACGGTCGCGGGGTGCTGCTCGAGGCCGAGGCCTTCGGGCGCGGGACGCTGACCGTCGATCGGGAGAACTGGGGCCCGAAGATCGGTGTGCTGTTGCAGACCGGGTTCGCCGAGTATGACATTGAACTTCCCGCCGCCGGGGACTACCAGCTCGAATTACGTTATGCCGCCACCGAGTCGCGCCCGGTCGTGATCCAGGTCAACGGCAAGATCGTCACCCCAAAGGGCGCGGCCGAGCTGACCGGCGGCTGGTATCCGAAGCATCAGCAGTGGCACGTCGAAGGGGTGTTCGCGTTCGATGCGGGCCAGAACACCGTGCGCCTCGAGCGCGTCGACGGCCCGGTGCCGCACATCGACAAGCTGCTGCTGGTGAAGATGCCCGCACGTACCGATCCGGCGACCCTTGTACCGCTCTCGGCGCCGGAGGGTTCTCTCGTCATCGAGGCCGAGCGCTACGCGCGCGGGACGGCGAAGGTCGTGGGCGGGATCATCCAGAACGGTGGGGACGGCAAGTTCTACAACGAGGCCGAGTACGACATCGAGTTGGACGCGGCCGGTCGTTACCAACTCGATTTGCGCTATACGTCGGGCGACCCGCGTCAGGTGCGACTGTTGATCAACGGTGAAGTGGTCAAGCCCGAAGCGGCGACACAGGTGACGGGTAGTTTTGCCGAGAAGGACGTTACCTGGTTCGCCGAAGGGATCTTCGATTTGCCGCGGGGGCCGAGCACGGTGCGCATCGAGGGCGTCGGCGCGATTCCGCACATCGACAAGTTGGCGCTGATACCGACGGATCGGCCGGTGACGGTTGCCGTGCCGCGCAGCCGGCGCACGCGTGAATCGATCCGGCAGGTAGCGGCGAAGCGCACGCTACACGAGGAAATCCTGCGACAGTGGATCGCGTACCTGAAGGCTGCGAACAAGGGGCCGGGCACGATCTGGCAGACGTGGGCGACGTGGACGGGCTGGGCGCCGCCGGACGGCAACTCGCTGGCTGAACTGGCGGCGGCATATCAGAAACTGTTTGACCAGGCCGACGCGGCATGGCGCACGCTGCGCGATGACGCAAGCAACAAGGACAAAAAGACGCTGCCCGACGTGCGTGCCGAGGCGTTTCGCGCGGTGTTGTACGACGCCAAGGGTCCGTTTCGCATCCCGGCCAAGCCCGAACGCTTTTACTCGGCGCCGGCCATGAGTGACATTGATCGTTTGACCCGTGCGAAAGTCGATCTCGAGAAAAGTAGGCCGACGTTTCCCACGGCGATGGGGGTGCGTGAGGGTAAGATCGAAAACCTGCCCGTGCACATTCGCGGAAATTATCTGAGCCTCGGTGACGAGGTGGAGCGTGCGGTTCCCGCGGTGCTGGCCGGAGCGTCGTCGCCGGTAATCGATGCGTCGACCAGCGGTCGGCTGCAACTCACTCGCTGGCTCACCCGGCCGGAGCATCCGCTGACCGCGCGGGTGATGGTCAACCGCATCTGGCAGTGGCATTTCGGCGAGGGGCTGGTGCGCACGCCGGACAACTTCGGGCGGCTCGGTCAGGCGCCGACCGACCAACGATTGCTCGATTGGCTCGCCCGGCGGTTCATCGCGTCCGGCTGGTCGATCAAGGACATGCATCGACTCATCCTGGGCTCGTCGACCTACCGGATGAGCGCGGCGATGAACGCGACGGCGAACGAGAAGGATCCGGAGAACAAACGCTGGTGGCGGTTCCGGCGTCGCCGTCTCGATGCCGAAGAAATCCGCGACTCGATTCTCGCCTATGGCGACCATCTCGATCTGGCCATGTACGGCCAACTCATGCCGAACAAGAACCGCGCCTACATCACCGGCACCGGGTCGACCGAGAGTGCATACGATTATCTTCGGCGGTCGGTCTATGTGCCGATCATGCGCAGCGCGGTGTACGACGTCTTTCAGGCGTTCGACTTCGCCGATCCGAGCGTGCTTTCGGGGAAAAGGGCGTCGACGACCGTGGCGCCGCAGGCGTTGTTCATGATGAACGGCGAGTTGATCCTGCGGGAATCGCGGCGCATGGCGGAGGGGCTGCTGACGCGGTACGGTGACGACGATGAACGCGTGGAAGAAGCTTATACGCGGATCTTCGGACGGGAACCTGTGCGCGAAGAGGTGAAGCGGAGCCTTGCCTTTGTTGACCGATATCGCGCGGCCCTGGTCGATGAGACGCAGGATGCCGACGAGCGTCGGGTGCGGGCCTGGCAGGGATTGTGCCGGATGCTGATTGCGTCCAACGAGTTTGTTTTCGTGGATTGACGGAGTGAATCTGGTAGAATCCCCTGCTGGTGGAAAGTTCTGCAGGTGGACGGCGATGCCGATGCGACGCGACCAATGCTACAACTTCGAGCCCCAGCCGCTGACGCGCCGGGCGATGCTCCGTCAATCGAGCATCGGGTTCGGGAGTCTCGCCCTGGCCGGGCTGCTGGCGGAGGAGAAGGCGCACGCCGCGACGGCTCTGGATCAACCCATGGCGCCCAAGCCTCCGCACTTTGCGCCGCGGGCCAAGCGCGTCATCTTCCTGTTCATGCACGGCGGTCCGTCGCAGGTCGACACGTTCGACTACAAGCCGCTGCTCAAGCGCGATCACGGCAAGCCCTATCCGGGCGAGAAGCCGCGTATTCAATCGAGCAAGACCTTCAACCTGCTGGCCTCGCCCTGGGAATTCAAGCAGTACGGTCAGTCGGGCATTCACGTGTCGGATCTGTTCCCGCACGTCGGGTCGGTGGTCGACGATCTGTGCATCATCAACTCGATTCACGGCTCGAACTCGCGGCACGGGGCGGCGCTGTTGGAGTTGCACACCGGCTCGGACACGTTCGTCCGTCCGTCGATGGGGTCGTGGATTACGTATGGGCTGGGGTCCGAGAGTCGGAACCTGCCCGGCTTCATCACGATCTGTCCGACGCTCGGTCACGGCGGCGTAAACGCCTGGTCGTCGTCGTTTCTGCCCGCGCATTATCAGGGCACGCCGATCGGCACCGCGGCGATCCCGGCCGAGCGGGCGCGCATCCCGTTCATCGAGAACAAGCAGGTTCCCCGCCGCATTCAGCGGATGGAGCTGGACTTCCTGAACCGGTTCAATCGCGAGCATCTCGAGCGTGCCGGAGCCGACGACGCGCTCGAATCGCGCATCGAATCGTTCGAGCTGGCGTTTCGCATGCAGCGTGAGGTGCCGGTGCTCCAGGACATCAGCGGCGAGTCCAAGACCACGCGAGCCCTATACGGCATCGACGAACCGAAGACGCGCAACATCGGGCTCCAGTGTCTGATGGCCCGGCGGTTCGCCGAGTTCGGGGTGCGGTTCGTGCAGGTGACGCACAGTTACAAGTGGGATCAGCACGGCAACCTGCGTCGCGACCACGCATCGAACGCGGCCGAGGTCGACAAGCCGATCGCCGGGCTGATCACCGACCTCAAGACCCGCGGCCTGCTCGACGACACGCTCGTCTTGTGGGGCGGCGAGTTCGGTCGGACGCCCACCAGCGAGTCGAGCGGCGACGGGCGCGACCACAATCCGCACGCCTGCACGATGTTCTTCGCCGGCGGCGGGGTCAAGGGCGGGCTGCGCTACGGCCGGAGCGACGACTACGGATATTACGCGGTCGAGAACAAGGTCCACTTCCACGACCTGCACGCGACCATCCTGCACCTGCTCGGCCTGGATCACGAAAAGCTCACCTACCCCTTCGCGGGTCGTGACTTCCGCCTGACCGATATACACGGCCGGGTTGTGCACGACATCATCGCGTAGGCGGCCGAGGGCGTCGCATGCTTCCCATCGTCGACACGCATCAGCATCTTTGGGACCTGAGCAAGCTGCGTCTGCCGTGGCTCGAGTCGGCCGAGCGGTTAAACCGGT
>Ga0299906_10004153_pt1 | contig 11886 bp, 10 predicted proteins | sample RVTome_14_FD_200259 | JGI IMG/M metagenome (GOLD analysis project Ga0299906, IMG submission 200259) | Soil microbial communities from uranium-contaminated site in the Upper Colorado River Basin, Wyoming, United States - RVT145D125 (version 2) ...
TTCGCCGAACTCGGTGAGACCGTGGTGGCGCGGGAAGTCGGTGGCGGAGTCGGCCCATTCGATGGTGCGGAAATGAGTGAGCGTCATGTACCGCGCCCCGAGCGCGTAGATCAGGCGCAGCGCCGCGAGCGAGCCTTCGATCGCGTGGCCGCCCTCGACTCCGATGAGAGAGGCGATCTTCCCTTCCCGGCGGATCCGCATGACGTCGTCCGCGGTGAGCGCGAGCTCGAGCTCGGGGTACCGATCGACCAGCCGATGGATCACGTCGATCTCCCGCAGGCACTGTCTCAGGCTTTCTCCCGTATCCATGAAGGAGGTGTCGACGAAGGCCGACCAGAACTGAGCCGAGATGCCTCCCTCCCGCAGGCGCGGGAGGTCGGCGGGGAACTCGACCTGCCGCTCTCGAAGATCGAAGCGGCCGACGTCGCCCTGGGCGGCGTCGAGGATCACGCTCGGAAGGTCGTTGTGCCCGTCGATGAGGGCGGAGTCCGCCAGGATCGCCTTCGCGCGCTCGAGAAGAGCGGCGTCGGGCTGAGACGCCAGGATGCCGCCGACCAGCGAAACGTAGAGAGAGATCATCGGGGCATTCTATGGCTTGACAGAACAGAACGATCGTACTATTTTGTGGAGGTGACCAAAGGCGAGGAGACGAAGGCGGCCATCCTGGATCGCGCGGTGGATCTGGCGAGCCGGATCGGTCTCGAGGGCCTGAGCATCGGAGGTCTTGCGGGCGAGACCGGCCTTTCGAAGAGCGGACTCTTCGCCCACTTCGACTCGAAGCAGAACCTGCAGCTCGAGGTGCTCCGCACCTCGGCGGACCGCTTCGTCTCCGCCGTCCTCGCCCCCGCGCTCAAGAAGCCGCGCGGCATTCCCCGCATCCGCGCGCTCTTCGAGAACTGGTTCACCTGGGCTCGCTCCATGCCCGGCGGGTGCTTCTTCGTCGCCGCCGCCAACGAGCTCGACGACCGACCCGGCCCACTGCGAGAGCGGCTCGTCGCCTATCAGCGCGACTGGGTAGGCTCGCTCGCCACCGCCGCGCGGATTGCCGTCGAGGAGCGTCACTTCCGCCGCGACCTGGACGTCACCCAGTTCGCGTATGATTTCTATTCGAACCTTCTCGCTTACCATCACTTCAACCGGCTCATGTCCGACAAGGACGCCGAAGCGCGGGCCCGGCAGAGCTTCGAGCGTCTTCTCGAATCCTCGCGACCTTGAGAGAAAAAGGAACCAGTCATGCCCCCGACCTCCACCCCGGTTAAAAGCACGAACGTTCGTTTGTGGATATGGCGAGGGCTGTGCCGTGCGGCTTCGCTCTCTCCCGCCCTCGGAGCGCGCCTTCTCGAGCGGATCTTTCTTTCCCCACGGCGCCACGCGGCACCCGAGCGCGAGCGGGCCTGGCTCGAGACCTCCGAGAAGATGTCCTTCCAGAGCCGCGGTCGCCGTCTCGGCGCGTGGAGCTGGGGATCGTCGGGACCCGTGGTGCTCCTGGTGCATGGGTGGGAAGGTCGCGGCGCTCAGCTCGGGGCTTTCGTGGCGCCTCTCCTCTCGAAGGGGTTCCGCGTCGTCACCTTCGACGCTCCGGGACACGGGATCTCGGAAGGAAACCGATCCTCGCTCGTGGAGATGGGAGCGGCGGTTCTCGACGCCGCGCGGGTGCTCGGACCCTTTCACGGTGCCGTGGCCCACTCGGCCGGAGCGGCGGCGACGACCCTCGCGCTTCGGGACGGAGCTCCGATTCATCGCCTGGTGTATCTGGCACCGCCCGCGGATCTGGGAGAGTTCCTCCCTCGGGTCGCGACCGCTCTCGGGCTACCCGCCGAGGTGGTGCCGAAAGCACGCCGGCGCATCGCGAAGCGCTTCGGGTTTCGATGGGAGACCATCGCCCACCTCCATCTCGCGCGATCGATGACGGCGCCGCTTCTCGTGATCCACGACTCCCACGACCGCGAGATCGAAGTCGACAACGGCCTCCGCCTCGCCTCCCTTTGGCGCGAGAGCCGGCTCGAGGTCACTTCCGGCCTGGGTCACCGCCGGATTCTCAGGGACGATGGGGTGGTGTCCCGGGCAGTCGGGTTTCTCGCCGCGGACGCCGCCGATTCTCACGCGGGAATCGTGGGAACGGCGCTCGCCCCCTGGGACTCCTCTTCGGCAGAGGCCAGAACCACGCGGTCTTTGCCTCCGCTCTTCGCGCGGTAGAGCGCGCGATCCGCCGCGGAGTACAGCCGGTCGGGGTGGAGCTCGCGGATGGAGCGGGTGTCGGCGATTCCGATCGAGAGGGTGAGCGGGGGAAGGTTGACCGCGACCCAGCTCGCCTCCATGCCGAGGCCCCGCCGGATGCGCTCCGCGAGCGTCCTCGCCTCGAGCTCCGTGATGTTGGGAGCGAGGACCGCGAACTCGTCCCCCCCGAATCGGGCGGCGAGGTCGGTGCTGCGGCACGTCTTCAGGAGCGTGCGGGCGACGGCGCGGATGGCGTTGTCGCCGGCCTCGTGCCCCCTTCGATCGTTGACGTTCTTGAGCCCATCGAGGTCGAGGAGCATCAGCGCCAGCGCGTGGTTGTAGCGGTCGACGCGGGCGAGCTCCTCTCGAAGCCTTTTATCGAGCAAGCGGCGGTTCGCGAGCCCCGTCAGGGGATCGGTCAACGAGATTCTCTGCAGCAGGTCTTCGTTCGAGCCGATGATGTAGCCCAATCCCAGGAACATGACGGCGGTCGAGACCGCGAGATAGCCATAGGTCAGGGCTCGTGTTTGGAGCTCCCCGCGAATCCACTCCCAGCTCCCGAGCCCGCCTTCCGCAAGCCCCTGGAACAGAAGGAGACCGGCCGGGGCCCCCAGGGCAAGCAAGAAGCCAAGAACCGGGTAGAGCCGGCGCTTGGGGAGGGCTTCGACTTGCATTTCCAAGAGACTCCTCCCCCAGTCTATGAAGGCTTCCGCAGGAAATGCAAAGCCCGGAGGAAGACGGCTTATACTTGGAGATTCAATAGATGACGCCGAGCCGCCCCCGATCGAGCGCGTTCGCCCCGGCGACCGTCGCCAACCTGGCCTGCGGATTCGACGTTCTCGGTCTCGCCCTCGACCAACCGGGCGACACCGTGACCGTGGAGCTCGCGGACGAGCCCGGCCTGGTCATCACCGAGATCACGGGCGACCAGGGACGCTTGTCGCGGGAGGAGGAGAAAAACACCGCGACCGTCGCCGCACGGAGGATCCTCGAGCGGGATCCGAACGGGGCGTCGCTCGGGATACGACTCGAGCTTCGAAAGGGACTCCCGCTTGCAAGCGGCATGGGAAGCAGCGCCGCCTCCGCCGTCGCCGCCGCACTCGCGGTCAAAGACCTGCTTCGACTTCCGCTCGGCCATCCGGAGCTCCTGGCCGCAGCCCTCGAGGGGGAGCGAGTCGTCGCCGGAGCCGGCCACGCGGACAACGCCGCCGCCTGCCTCTACGGGGGAATCGTCCTGGTTCGCTCGACGGCCCCCCTCGACGTCGTCCGCCTTCCCCTTCCCTCCGGGCTGAGCGTCGCTCTCCTGCGCCCCCACCTGGAACTGAGCACCAGGGAATCGCGAGGTCTCCTGGGAGACCAGGTGAGCTTGAAGGACGCGGTCCGGCAGTGGGCCAACGTCGGGGGCCTCGTCTCCGGGCTCTACTCGGGCGACCTCGATCTGGTGTCGCGCTCCCTCGTCGACTCGGTCGCCGAGCCCATTCGCTCCCGGCACGTGCCGGGATTCGAAGACGTCAAGCGAGCCGCGATCGCGGCCGGCGCTCTGGGATCGAGCCTCTCGGGCTCGGGACCCTCGATCTTCGCGCTCTGCCGCGATCTCGAGTCCGCCCATGCGGTCTCCCGAAAGATGGCGGAAGCCTTCGCGGAAGCGGCCCGCCTCGAGTGGGACCTTCACGTCTCGAAGGTGAGCCCGCGAGGCGCCCGGCTCATCCTTGAAAACGCCGAAAGGCCGAAGAGGGAAGAGGCTTGCGGTACCTGAGCACCCGGGGCATCTCGACTGCGGTCTCGCTCGATGAGGCGCTCTTCGGCGGTCCGGCGCCCGACGGCGGCCTCTACGTTCCCGAGACGCTTCCCGCGATCGAGCCTCCGTCCAGAGGCACCCGCCTGGCGGACACCGCGTACCTTGTCGCGAGCGCTCTCTTCAAGGAGGACGTGCCTCCCCCGGCCCTCGAGGCCGTCGTGCGCGAGAGCCTCGACTTCGAAATCCCTCTCGTCCCCGTGGAGGACGGGATCTACGCCCTCGAGCTCTTCCACGGACCGACGCTCGCGTTCAAAGATGTCGGCGCCCGATTCATGGCGCGCCTCATGCTCCACTTCCTGGAGCGTCGGGGGCGGGCGGTCACGGTGCTCGTCGCCACGTCCGGCGACACCGGGAGCGCCGTAGCCTCGGCCTTCCACCGCCTCGAGGGCATCGAGGTCGTCGTCCTCTTTCCCCGGTGGAGAGTGAGCGCCCTCCAGCAAAAGCTCTTCACCACGCTTGGCGGCAACGTCTCCGCCCTCGCCGTCGAAGGGACCTTCGACGACTGCCAGCGCCTGGTGAAGCAGGCGTTCGCGGATCCGGACGTTGCCGCTCGCCGGTCCCTGGTCTCGGCGAACTCGATCAACGTGGGCCGCCTCCTGCCGCAGACGTTCTACTACTTCCACATCGCGGCCCAGCTCGGCGCCGGGTCTCCGCTTCTCGTCTCGACGCCGAGCGGAAACTTCGGCAACCTCACCGCGGGTCTCTTCGCGAAGCGCATGGGCTTTCGCGCCGACCGGTTCGTCGCCGCGACCAACGTCAACGACGTCGTCCCCGAGTACCTCGCGCGAGGCAGCTACCGGCCTCGCCCTTCGGTCGCGACGCTCTCGAACGCCATGGACGTTGGAGACCCGAGCAACTGGGTGCGCATCCTGTGGCTCTACCGGAGCTCCCTCGAGGAGATTCGCCGCCATCTCCTCGGAAGCGCCCATACCGACGAGGAGACCCAGGGCGCGATGCGGGACCTCCATCGGCGAACGGGGTACGTTCTCGATCCGCATTCCGCGGTGGGCTACCTCGGCGCCCTCCATGGGAGGAGCACCCGGGCGGATCCGCCGACCGCCGTATTTCTCTCGACGGCGCATCCGGCGAAGTTTCGAGAGACGGTGGAGGAAGCGATCGAGTCGAAGATCGACCTTCCACCGGCGCTCTCCGCAGCTCTCGAACGGCCCGAGAATTTCCTTCCGATTCCCGCTGAATACGGAGCTCTCAAGGAGTACCTGTCGCGATGAGCCACTTTCTCTCGTTTCACGGCGGCGCCGGAACCGTCACCGGATCGAGATTCCTGGTAGAGACCGGAAGCACGCGCTTCCTCGTGGACGCCGGACTCTTCCAGGGTCTCAAGAAGTTGAGGGAGATGAACTGGGCGAAGCTCCGGTTCGATCCCGCTTCGCTCGATTTCATCCTCCTCACCCACGCCCACATCGACCATGCCGGATTCCTTCCGCGGCTCACCCAGCAGGGATTCCGCGGCCCGGTGCGCACCACCCGCGCGAGCCTGGACCTTTCGAGGCTTCTCCTGATGGACGCCGCCAAGATTCAGGAGGAAGACGCGGCGTTCGCGAACCGCAAGGGCTACAGCAAGCACCATCCCGCGCTTCCCCTGTACACCTCGGAGGACGCCGAGCGCGCGATCTCGCTCATCGAGCCGCTCGCCTACGGCGACTGGATCGAGCCCGCGGCCGGCGTCCGGGCTTCGTTCAGAAATGCCGGTCATATCCTCGGCGCCGCGATGATCGACGTCCGGCTGAAAACGGCGGCGGGCGAGATTTCGATCGTCTTCAGCGGCGACGTGGGACGTTACGGCGTCCCGCTGCACTCCGACCCCGACCCCCTCCCCGAATGCGACGTCCTGGTCATGGAGGCGACCTACGGAGACCGGGACCACGACCCCCGACCCATCGGCGATCAAATCCGAGACGCGGTCTTGACCGCCATCGAGCGCGGGGGGACGGTCCTGATTCCCTCGTTCGCCGTGGGGCGCGCGCAGCTCGTGACCCTTCTCCTCCGACAACTCATCCACGGCGGCGAGCTTCCCGAGATCCCGATCCACATCGACAGCCCCATGGCGGTGGACGCGACGCGTATCTACGGCCAGCACCTCCGGGACCTGAGCCTCGACTCGGCGGGCGACGAGGACGGCTTCGCCCGCCTGGTTCCGAGAAACATCCAGTTCCACCGGAGGGTCGAGGATTCCAAGAGGCTGAACCAGCTTCCAGGACCGCGCATCATCATCTCCGCGAGCGGCATGCTCACTTCGGGACGAGTTCTCCATCACCTGAAGCGGCTTCTGCCCGACGAGAAGAACCTGATCCTCTTGGTGGGGTTTCAGGCGGCGGGCACCCGAGGCCGAGCGATGATGGACGGGGCGCGGACGGTTCGGGTCCACGGCGAGGACGTTGCCGTGCGCGCGCGGTTCATCCCCATCGGCGGTCTATCGGCACATGCCGACCGCAGCGAGCTCCTTCGATGGGTTCGATCGCAGCCGAAGCCGCCGAAGACGATCTTCGTCACCCATGCCGAGGAGAGAGCGTCGAACGCCTTCGCGCGGCTGCTTTCGAGCGAGCTCGGAGCGCGGACGATCGAGCCGGAGCTCGGCCAGCGGTTCGACCTCGAGCGCTGATCGGGTGGCTCAGGGCCGAAACTTCACCCCGAACAGTACCCGGAAGAAGCTCGGATCGATCGAGAGCGGCGGGAGCTCGAGGTAACCGTCGATCTGCGACACGGGGACACTCACGATGTTCTCCGAGACGATCTCCACCAGGGTCAATTCCGCCTCGGTGCGAGGAGCCCAGAGGAACCGGCCGTCTACGAAGATCGCGGCGCGAGACCCGAGCGCGAAGTCGACGTTTCCGCCCAGGTTGAATCCCACGGCGTCGGCGGTGGCCGTAGAGTAGGACGTCTGGTAAAGCTCGGTGAAGAGGACCGCGTGCCCTCCGAGCCATCCGGCGAGCGCGCCCAGCCGTTCGGCCTCTCCGTCGAACCGGAAATACGTAAGGCCGGAGGAAACGCTCCCCGACACGGCGCCGGGCGGGCCGAAGCGCGCCGTCAGATTGAAGCTGAGAGCGAGCTCGTCGAACCGGCCTTCGGTATCGGGCGCGACGAAGGAGAACGAGGCCTCTCGCACCACGGGATCGGACGAGGGGAAGTTGATGGAGTCCCACACGAGATCGACTTCGTGAGGAGCGTTCTCACCGACGACTTCAACGCTCGATCGGTCCAGCAGGAACTGGAATCCCAGGACGCGGTGCGGATAGACGTTGACGCCGAGCCCGAATCCCGGGGTCGTCTTCCCCTGAAGCGCGAGCGACTGACGGGCCTGGCTCCGCGGGTCGGGGGTCACGAAGAGCTGGTTGATGCCCGTGACCCTCGAAGGAACGTAGGAGGCGTCGTAGGTGGCGTCGATCGCGGGCAGGAAGAAGCCGACCCCGCCGAAGATCTCGACGTCGCTCGGGGCCGCGGACGTCGGAGACGACCAGGCGAGCCCGCAGAACCCGATGAGAAACGAGCTACGCCGCCGCACGGCTCACTCGGAAGGAGCGCGGGTGTAGTAGCCCTGTCGCGTGCGCACGAAGTAACCGGGCTTCTTCACCCTGACCACGATATTGCGCCAGCCAACCGCTCCGGTCGACAGGTTCATGGGCGCGTAGGCCATGCGGTAGTGCCGGTGGAGATCCTGCTGGACCTCGGCGAAGGCCTTCTTCACCTCTTCCACTTTCTTGGGAAAGAACGGCCGGCCCCCGGTCGACTCGGCGAGCGTCGTGAGAAACGGGCGATTCACGCTCTCGCTCCCTTCGGGGCCCCATCCGGAGAAACCCACGGTGTAGAGCGTGACCTCGGACTGCTTGGCGCCTTCGATGACTTCCTCGATCGAAGCCCGGCTCCCCTGGTTCGCGGGACCGGCGTCGTCTCCGTCGGTGAAGACCAGAAGAGACTTCCGCCCTTCGACGCTCTCGAGCTGGTCGAGCGCTCCCAGGATCGAGTCGTACAACCTCGTCCGCCCCTCGGCTTTCATCGTCTTCAGCATCGCCAGATGGGCGGCGATGTCGTCGGTGTACTCGGGGCCGAACCGAACCTCGTCGCCGAACAGACCAATCCGCGCCTTGTCCCCTTCGCTCAAGTTCTGCGCGAACAGATAGGCCGCGGTCTGGATGGCGGAGAGGTTCGAACGGATGCTGGAGGAAGAGTCCAGGAGCAGAAGCGTCGTCACCGGCGTGAACTGCGCAGTGAAGAAGGAAAGCTCCTGGGCCAGACCGTCCTCGAGGACCTCGAAACTCTCACGGGTGAGCCCGGGAACGAAGCGCCCCTTCTTGTCGACCACGACCACGTCCAGGGTGACGGTCTCGACCGAGACCGCGAACTGCAACCGGCCTTCGTCCACCGGCGGCTCGGGAGGCTGCGGCGGCGGGGGAGTCTGCGCCGTCAAAGGCCAAGAAAGAAGCGTCGCGACCGCGGCTACGAGGCCGTAAAGCGCGCGAACTCTTCTCAATGCACGAGCTCCGTTCTCGACCGCGATCATAGCACGGCCCGATCGTCGTCCGGCGCCCCGGTCTGTTAGAAGGGCACGTCGACGGCGTAGAGAGAGCCGTCCTCGACTCCCACGTAGACCAGCCCGTGGGTTACGTCGAGTGATGGGCTCCCGACACCGGCAGTTCCGTCTCCAAGAACGACGAAGGTGACGTCCGGCGGCTGGGCGGGATTCCCGGTGGTCACGTCGATCTGATAGAGCCGGCCGTCGCTCGAGCCGACCCAGAGGTACTGACTTCCGGGAGGATAGAGCACGATCGACGGACCGGGAATGCCGGGGTGCGCCCAACGCAGGTTGAGCACCGGCCCCACGTCCCGAATGCACCAGACGGTGGTGGCGGTCGAGACGTACAGCAGGTCTCCATGAAAATCGGGAAACACGAAGCCTTTGGGAATGCCGTCTCCCGTTTCGAAGCTCGGGCCCACCGAACCGTCGCCGGCGTCGAGCGCGTAGATTTTGCCGCCGTCGTCGCCGACGTAGAGCACCTGGTTTCGCAGCACGGGGCTCCCGGAGATGTCCCCCACCGGGGTCGACCAGACCTTCGTTCCCGACGCGAGATCGACCGCGAACACGGAATCGGCGGCGTCGTTGAAAGCGTGGCTCGCGAAATAGAGCAGTCCGCGCGCATAGTCGAGAGTCGGGGCTCCGTTCACGATGCCGATCCCCTCTCCCGCGGAATCCTCGAAGCGCCAGGCCTCGGTTCCATCGCCTGCGTGGAGCCCGAAGAGAGTGTTCTTTCCGGGGCTGTTGCGGGTTCCGACGAGCACGGTGTCCGCCCCGCCCCCGAAGCCCTCGAGCCACACGGCCGGTCCCGCCTGGAGGGAACCGAGATCGAGGGATGACCACAAGACGTCCCCGCTCTCGACGTCGACCGCGGCGACCACACCGTCCTGGGTGCTCACCAGCGTGAAATTGTCGGCGGACGTCACACCGGCGAGCGCGATGACCGGGGGGCGGTGCTGCACCACTCCCGGAGACGATGGAAATGATTCGGGAAGCCAGACGCCCCCATGGATACCCCTCTCGATTCCATAGATGTTGCCATCGTTGTTGGGGAACAGAATGGCTCGTCCGATCCCTGGCGGCGTCATGGATACGGCGGCGGTCGAAGGCGCGAAACGCCATTTCACCGGCCCCGCGGCAGGGAGCGGCTCCGCCTGAATCGTTTCTCCGCCAGAGAAGTTGCCGGAGCCGTCGTCCACGAAAACGCCGTAAAAGTACGGCGCCCCGCTCTCGAGACCCGTGTGCTCGACCGCACCTTTTCCACCCGGAGCTCCGATGACATCGGCCACGAACGCGTCCGAGATGTCGTCGGCGTCAACGGGAAATCGGTCCGTCCTCCCCACGACGCGGGTGGCGCCGTACGGCGGTTGCAGCGGATTCCGCCACTCGATGACGTTGGTCTCGTTCCTCGAGGTGACGGTGAGAACGAGCACATCGTCCTGAGCCGAGAGGATTTCGGCGAAGAGAACGACGACAACCGAAAAATACCAGTGCAACGGGTTCCCCCTTCCCGTTCGCGTGGGGAGCCAAAGACTAAGGCTGGACGCCTGGAAAAGTCAAGCGTTAGTCATTGCGGCGAACCCAACCGGGGCGGATAGGCGTGAAGCGACGGCTCGAGCAGCCGGCCCCACTCGGCGTCATAGGGATGGACTTCCTGGACCGGCGCGCCGTCGCGCTCGAGGGGATAGCCTTTGTTGGCCCACTCGAAGATCGAGCCCTCGAGGTTCTTCGCGTCGGTGAAGCCTTCCTTCTCGAGCCGCGCGACGAGGCGAGAAGAGCGATAACCGACGGAGCAGTACGCGACGAGGGAAGCCTCGTGGTCGAGCGCGCGGAGGAAATCCGGAAGATCGCCGTCGGGGTCGACGCGGATGGCGCCTTTGAGATGGCTCACCTCGTACTCTTCGGCGGTGCGCACGTCGAGGACGATCGGAGCCTTACCGACGCCGGAGTCGAGGCGCAGCCTGAGATCCTCGGCCGAAACCTGCTCGACGTCAGGGAACTCTGACCGCACCCAGCTCTTGGTCTTCTCCCAGTCCGAGGGAGCTTTTCGGCAGCTCAGGAAGGCGAGCAAGGCGGAAGCGAGGAATCGACGCATCGACACCCGATGTTACCCCAGCGCGACCTCGCGCAGCACCGTCATCGGACCGACGCGCCCGAGCCGCGCCAGCTCCTCGTCGTCTTTCGCGAGAAATGCCCCCGCGAACCCGAGGCCGTTGACGGAGATCGATTGGTAGCTCGCCGCGCGGCGCGGCACGAGGAGCATCCACTCCCGCGTCGCGAGGAGGTTGTAGGCGCCTCGGCCCCTCGCAAGTCCAGAATCCGCGAGCGCCTCGAGATAGCGCTCGCGCGTGGGAGGGGCCCTTTCGAAACGGCATGGGAACGGCAGCGCTCCTCCTTCCCCCGCAAGAAGGACCTCCATCGGACACCGTCCCGGTCCGCAGCCTATCGGCACCGGAACGAACTGCAGGTGCTTGTGGCGCTGGCTCGCTCCCGCAACCGCCCCCGCGTTGTAAAAGAACAGGGAATCGAACTCCCCGAGAACCAGGCGCAACGCCTCGAAGTCTTCCGGAGTGAGGAGCGACTGCTGCTCCTCGAACGCGCGGGTGACGACGAGGAGATGGTTTTCCATCACGTTGAACTTGTTGAGAAGCGCCACGTGGGTCGGAGAGACGTCGGCGACGAAGAGCTCGTCTTCATAAGGAAGAAACGGGTTCCGGCCCGTCTCCTCCTGAGCCTTGTGGGAGGCTTTCTTTCTCGCGACGCGCTCGACGATGCGGACGACGAAACGAACGTCTCCGTCCTCGAGGAAGGTCGACCGCGTGGCGATGGGCTCGAGCGCGCCCGTGAGCCGCGCCCGCCTCGACACCTCCTCGAGGCGGCTTCGAAGGGTTCCCGGCATCACGCGGGTCGGTGCTGATAGAGAGGCCCGTCCACGAAGCCTTGCCGCCGGTAGTACTCCCGCGTCCCGACGGACGAGATCACCGAAAGGTGCTGGAAGCCTTTCGACCGCGCCTCGAGGGCAGCCTCCTCCAGGAGCTTTCGGCCGAGCCCGGCGTGCTGGGCCTTTCCCTCTTCACGAGCTCCAATCGATACCGAGGACCCGTACACATGGACTTCGCGGACCACGGCCGCGCCGCCGAGCTCGTCGAGGAAGCTCGGGGAGTCGGGAAGAGCGAGCCTCAGAAACCCCGCGAGCCTCCCGTCCCCGGTCACGTACGACAGGAACGATTCCCAACCGGAGGACGTTCGGTAGCGCAGGACGTCGAGTCGAACCTCGCCGGGCGAGACTTCGAAGCCCCGGATCTCCCGGGCGCGAATGTCCCGGGAGCGCACTCCCCTCCGC
>Ga0299906_10004154_pt1 | contig 11883 bp, 11 predicted proteins | sample RVTome_14_FD_200259 | JGI IMG/M metagenome (GOLD analysis project Ga0299906, IMG submission 200259) | Soil microbial communities from uranium-contaminated site in the Upper Colorado River Basin, Wyoming, United States - RVT145D125 (version 2) ...
AGCTCGGCCACAACGTCACCGCGGTGACGGTCGACCCTCGGGATCCGACCGTGCTCTGGGCGGGGACGACCGAAGGGCTGCTGCGCCAGGCCGAGGGCCGCTGGTCGCGGGTCAAGGTCCCCGGCGTCGCGCGTGACGCCACGGTCTATTCCGTCGCCGCCGCCCCCGACCCGCCGGCCACGGTGGTCTACGCCGGGCTCGACGACGGCACGGTGGCGTCGAGCCGCGACTCGGGCGCGACCTGGACCCTCCGGCGCCTCCGCGAGCCGCCCCCGGCGCCGGCGAAGCTGGGGATCGCGGCGTCGCGCCTTCCGGAGGCAACGGGCGGGGCGTTGGTCGCTCGCCTGCGGCTCTTTCTCGAGGAGACGCCGGAGACGTCGCCCCGGCGGCGCGCCCTGCTGGCCATGGAGCTCGCGGCCCGGGTCACCGCGGGCGACGAGGAGAGCGAGGCCCGCGACGAGCTCGAGAAGCTCCTCGGCGAGATCCTCGCGCTGCAGCGCCGCCGCGGCGAGGAGAGCGTCCACGACCTGCGCTTCTCGGGCGACTCGCGCTGGCTGGTGACCGACCTGCGCTTCGATGACGGCGAGCGCGGCCACAACGAGCTGCGCCTCGTCGACTTGGGCGGCCTGCGCCTGCGCCCCGGCGGTCCGCTGCCCTATTCCGAGGAGCGGCTCGCCGCGCCCTGGCCGCCGTGGCGCGCCCTGGCCGACGTCGCCCGCGAGCCCGAGCACTTGCACCCGACGTGGGTGATCGCCGATCCCGGCGTCGTCCTCGACTGGAGCCCGGGCGGCGGCTACCTCGCCACCCGCGCCGACGCCGACCGGGTCTCGGTCTGGCGGATCGCGGCGCCGCGGCGTCCAGAGGCGTCCCGTTTCGAGCCGCAGCGGCCGGCCGCCGCCGGCGAGCAATGGCTCGGCCTCGCCGTGCCCGGCCTCGACGTCCTCGCCTGGAGCCCGGGCGAGAGTCACCTCGCGGTGGCCGGTCCCCGCGACTTCGAGCGGCCGGACGCCGAGACCGCCGAGCGGCGATCCGTGGTCCGGCTCGCCGATCTCGAGCGTCCGCGGATGGGGAGGCTCGCGCCGCTCCGGGTGGGCTTCGAGGAAACCGTCTCGGGCCTGGCCTTTACCCCCGAGGGACGCTGGCTGTGGATCCGGGGCGAGGACGACGCGGAGGCGCATTGGGCCCTGCTGGTGCCGCGCGCCGGGCGTTGGGCGCTGGTTTTCGAGCGCGACGGCGACCTCTGGCGGGTGGCGCCGCAGACGCGACTGCGCGATCCCTTCGTCGACGCGCCGGAGGCGTTCGTCGAGCTCGCCGCGAGCCCCGACGGCGGCTGGCTCGCCGGCCGCGGCGCCGCGGCCGACGGCACCGCGGCCGGCGAGGTCCTGCTGTGGTCCCTGAGGGCCCGCGGACCCGAGGGAAAGCCGTCCGTGCTGACGTCCGCGGCGGCCGAGGGAGGCCCGCGCTTCAGCTCCGACAGCCGCTGCCTGGGTCTCGAGCGCAGCCGCCGCTGGCTTCGCGACCTCAGCGATCAGGACTGCCAGCGCCGAGTCGCGGGGGCGGACCGCGGCGGGCTCGTCTGGCCTTTCGTCACGCCGGCGGTGGAGCGGCCGGCCTATGCCGACGGCGACGGCGCGATCGTCCTCGACGGCTGGGGCTGCCGCGGCTGTCGGGGCGCGCCGCTCAAGGTGTGGCGCCGCGGCGGCGCCGGCTGGGAGACGGTGGGCCTGCCGGCGCCCCTCGCGGGGATCGAGCGCATGAGCCCGGACCACCGCTGGGTGGCGACGGCGAGGAGCGAGGCGGAGACGCACGGGCGGCGGCCGGTCCGGTCGCCGGTGCTCGAGCTCTGGGACGTCGAGGAGCCGCGGCCGGCGGGCCTGCGGGTGCGCGCCGGACGTTTCGGCGCGCGCGAGCTCCACCGCGACGAGGTCCTGCCCGAGCTCGCCGGCCGGACGATCGTGTACTGGGACCGGCCCAGGACCCGCCGGACGCCGGAGACCGATCTCCTCGACCGCGCCTGCCAGGTCCTCGGCCGCAACCTCACGCAGGAGGAGTGGAGACGCTACGCCGGCGACGCGCCTTACGAACCGGTTTGCACGTTCGTGCGCAAGAGACCATGACCCAGGGCGTGAGCCCTGGGAACGCTATCGCCCGACGACGAACCGCAGGACGACGACGTCGTCCGCGTTCGTCCTCTGCCCCTCCGCGTTCGGGTCGACGTCGAAGACCTGTGCGAGGTTGTTGCCGGCGACGTCCTCGAGGATCGCCTCGACCTCGAGCCGGTAGTCCCCGGCCCGCCACGCCGCGGACGGCGTGAACGCCCACCGGCGCTCTTCGTCGCCGATCTCGACGTCCCCGGCGACGACGGTTTCCGCTGCGTCGCGCACCCACAGGACCCGCTGCAACAGGCCGTGGTCGAGCGGCTCCGGAAACGTCAGGACGAGCGGCTCGCGCGAGCCGGCGGCGGGCGCGTCGAGCCGCCACGCCGACGGGTCGGGCGACGTCCGGTCGGCGTCCACCACCCTGAACGGCTTGGCGAAGCTTTCCTTCAGGGGCAAGCCGCCGGCGTCGCGCCAGGCCGGGTCGATCGCCAGCACGTACGCCCGACCGCCGGCGAGCGGCGGTCCCGCCTCGGCGTGGGGACGCAGCCCGCGTTTGATGCGGCCGGGGTCGAAGAGCACCGTCAGACGCCGCATCGACGGGTCCCAGAGCTCCTCGTCGATCTCGACGAACGGCGCCTCGACCTCGGCGCCCGCCGCGTCGAGCAGGCGCACGCGCTCGTAGGCTTCGCCGCGGGCCATGGGCGCCGAGAAGCACACGTAGAGGCGCAGCAGGTTCTCGGGCAGCTCGTCCGCCGTCGGGTAGATCGCCGTCACCACCGTCGACGGCACCGTCCTCGCGGCGGGCACCGAGAAGCGGACGGTGACCGGCGCGGCGTCCGGCGCGAAGCGCGAAAGGTCGAGGCGGGCGCAGTAGGCGAGCCCGGCGACGAACGGGAACCGCGGGCGGAAACGGACGACGACGTCGTCGACGGCGTAGCTGCCGGCCACCGGCGGCGTCTCGCCGTCCGCCGGCGGCTGCTCGCCGGTGTAGACCGGGAAGACCAGGCGCCAGGCGTCGTCGAGGGAGTCGAGCCGCGCCAGCAGGCCCGGCTCGAGGCCGGTGAGCTCGACGCTGCCGAAGTGGGGATGGCCGGCCTCCGCCAGCAGCCAGATCGACGGCTCCCGGCAGCGCGCGGGGCTGGCGCAGAGCGCGACGAGGGCGAGCGCGGCGGCCGCGCTCCGCGTCATCGCACGACCCAGCGCAGCGGCATGGCGCTGATCGACACCGAGCCCGACTCGACGTCGCGGCGCAGCGTCACGATGGCGTCGTCGCCGAAGCGGTCGAAGCGCAGCACGCCGCCCAGCGGCAGGGACACGAAGTCGGCGCCGGCGGTCATGGCGTCGACCGGCACGGTGATCGGGGTGGCCTTGGCCACGTCCGTGACCTCGAGGCGCATGCCGCCGCGGCTGGAGTTGGCCACCAGGATGTAGCTCTTGCCGTCGCGCTCGATGGCGAGCATGTCGAGCGGCCGGTTGCCGAAGCCGAGCTCGGCCACCGTCTTGCCCTTCACGTGCCCGCCGTCCTTCAATTGCTCGACCGGGATCGTCACCAGGGGCGTGCAGGTGTAGGCGGCGAGCACGTGCGGCTTGCCCTCGAGGTGGTAGGGCAGCAGCGTGCGGATCGGCGAATGGGTCTCGTACTCGCCGTGGGCGCCGTGGAAGATCTCGATCGACGACGCCGTCATCTCGCCCGAGAACGGATACGGGATCTTGCGCAGGTTCGAGGCGAACTCCTCGTTCGACAGCCCCGCCACGAAAAGGTGGCCGTCGGCGTAGGCGACGTCGGTGATCGTCAGCGTGCGCAGCGGCGTGCCGCGCTCGGACCTGGCGTCCGGGGCGGGCGCGTTGGCGATCGGCGCCTTGGAGTGGGGCACCGCGTCGAGCGTCACCGCGCTCAGCTCGCCGGACGGACGCACCTTCACCAGCACCGGCTGGGCGTCGTCGCCGCGCCCGCGCGACACCGAGAGGTAGACGTTGCGGGTCCTGGGGTGGACCGCCATGTCGTGGATCAGCACGTCGTGCGGCGCGGTGCCCAGGAGCGCCGCCACCTTGGCGTCGACGTCGGCGATCCGCAGGTCCTCGACGCCGCCGTTCTCGTCCTGGTCCTGAAGGTCCACGGCGTAGACCGCCGCGCCCAGGGAATCGGCGAGGAAGAGCACGTCGTCCGGACCGAAGGCGAGCTGCCCGGCCGACTTCCAGTCGACCTTGCCCGGGCTCGCGGCCGCGTCCGACTCGATGCTGGGCGCCGCGAAGCTCACCGGGGCGACGCCGAGGAGGGCGACGCCGGAGAGGGCGATAGTGACGAGGGAGAAACGTGTTTTCGGGGACACGATGGGCTCCTTCCTGAGTTGACCGTCAATGTGCGTCCAGTCTAGCTAGAATGCCGCCGCGACGGAGATGATGGACTACGTCTCGGAAACTGCACAACTATCTGAAAATAGACGTCTTACGTGTAGGTCAGGCTGCGCCTGACGATTCTGCCACGGATCGCGTGAATCGGCAGGCGGAGCCTGCCCTACACGGAGCTCCGCTTGTTGCGCAGAGCAAGGATATCACGGTTCGCGAGCGCAGCGAGCTAAGTTCGAGGTCGTAGGCGGTCTCGGCCGGCAGACGGAGGCGAGGCTCGACCTGCTGGCGCGGCTCTTCTCGCGCCTGCAGGCCCGGGCCCGGAGCGACGCCTGGAAAGCGGCGGCGGAGATCTGTACCACCCACACCGACCTGGCGCCGGCTTACTGGAAGCTCATGGACGTCTGGGAGGACTTCGGCCATGCCGACCTCGCCGACGCCGTCGCCGCCTACGAAGACGCGGGCTGGGCCGAGGCGCGGCTCCTCTCGCTGCCGCCGCCGGGCCGGCGGCTGGCGATCGCCGAGGAGGCCCAGTTCCAGACCCGCGAGCTGGCGCTTCGCCTGCTGGTGACCGACGAGCGCCTCTGGCACGAACGTCCCGAGGCGTCCCTCGAGGTCAGCGAGCTGGCGGTGCTCGTCGCCGAGGCAGCGGCGCGGCGCAAGGGATCGCACCTGCGCCTCCTGGGAAGGAGGAGGACGACCCGGCGCGGCCTGCCGGAGATCCTGGTGGGGTCCGGGCGAGGGCCCACTACCTCAACGGTCATCGCATCCGCGGCGACTTCGCCTCGGTGCGCCGGCTCGCCGGTCCACTGGCCGAGCTCACGGCCGATCCTCTCGGAAAGGCCCTGGCCGAGGCGCGCTGGCTCCTGGGTCGCGCGCTCATCGACCTCGAGGAGTGGGATCGAGCTGACGCGGCGCTGTTGGACGCGATCCGGGAGTACCGGCGGCTCGGCAAGACGTTCGAAGCCAGACGGGCGCGAATGACGAGGGTCATGCTCCAGCGCTCAAGCGGTGCTGAGCCGCGGCGCTACCTGACGGCGGCGATGCGGGTCTTCAAGAGCTTCAGCGAGACGGACCGGCTCCGCGATCCTGCCTTCTATACGGTCTGCCGCAATAATCTGCCCCTGTATCTTGTCGAGGCCGGCAAGCTGTGGGATGCCTGGAAGCTCTGGCAGACGATTCCACCGGACGCGCTCCCCGCCGTTGAGGCACGGCGGATTGGCCAGGGAGCGGTCATTGCCTTCAGGATGGGCAAGCCGAGCGAGGCCGAGAGTGGCCTGCGCACGGCGATCGACCTTTTCCGCGACCTCGACATGCCCTACGATGCGGCCCTCGCCCTGCTCCATCTGGCGGATCTTCTGCTCGCCATAGGACGGCTTTGGGAGGGCAAGCAGATCCTCGCCCAGGCGACGGACCTCTTCCAGAGCTGCCAGTTGCGGCGCCACGTGCTGGCGGCGATGACGCAGCTCGAGGAAGCCGTACGGCGAAAGCTGGGAGTGCGGGAAGCCATCCGACTGGATCTGGGCGATCTCCAGGCGTTCCTCCAGAGGAAGCGCCATCAACTCTTCCTGCAACTCCGCACGTATCATGGCAGGCTCCTCGGTCGCTCCTCAGCCCCAAGGTCACCCAAGATCCAGGTCGAAGTCCTTTGGTGGAATGCCGAGCTGTCGGCACAGGCTTCGAAGGACGTCCGGACTCAGCGTCGCTTTCTCAGGAATGTCGGGAAGGACGGCGAACAACGGCACATCGTCAGAAGGGATCTCAAGGTAACGAAAGACCACGGGACCCCGCGGCCCCACCACCGGTGCCTCCAGATCGCTCAAGTTGGCGCCGTACTCGGACTGCGCCCGCTGATGAACTCCGCCAGGCTGGGGAGCCTGGACATTGGATAGGCCAAGTCGATCTCCCCTTGCCGTTCAAGCGGCGATGCGAAGCTCAGGAACGGGCACGCTGCGACCCCTTGGGACCCGGAACGGTATTTCCTGGTGCTTCAGCTCGAGCGCCTCAGCGAACATGTCCCAGTACATCTGGGGAGCCGCCGGCAGGTGCTCGAAGGGCTCGAGGCCCTTCACTTCAGAGACGACCACATGGCCCACCAGAGTGCGCTCTAGCTCGTAGAGAAGGTCTCTGAGGCTCTTGGCCTGGGCGGCGAGGTCGTACTGAAGGCACTGCGCCACCCACCACCCTTCGCGCTGGAACAAAACGGCGTGAGTCGTGTGGCTAGCCATGTGTGGCCTCCTTATCGGTCCCGGAAACAGCTCCGGGAGAGCATTCTACCCTATCTCCGTGTGAAAGGCGCAAAGACCACCTAGGCATGCTCCTTCATTCGAGCCTTGAGCCGTTCGATCTCGGCCTGCAACTCCCGGTTGCGCCGCTCGGCCTTGTCTGCCCGCTCCTCGGCCTCGTCGGCCCGGTTGGCCGCACGAAGGGCACGGGCCTTGGCGCTATCCTCGGCCGACGTCAGGCGCTTTCCGGTCGCGGCATCCCAGAGCTCGAGACCCCAACCGTCCTCTCCGGTGCCGAAGAGGAGACCGGTCACCCGCGAGCGGAGGCGGCCGTCCGGCTCAGGCCGGATGGCCCGCAGCCGGCCTGACGCCGGGTCGCGGCGCCAGCCCCGCAGCTCGAACGGACCCTGCGGGTAGAGACCCACCGGCCAGACCGCGAAGTACTCCTCCACGCCGAGGGGACCGTAGACCGCGAGCAGGTCGTGGTAGTCCTTCTGAAGGGTCGCCTCCGACACCACCTCGACGACCAGACGAACCTTGCCCGGCTCCTCACCGAAGCGGAAGCTGGTGCGCAGCAGATCGCGGTCCCAGACGCCTTCGACCAGGCAGATGTCCGGACCCGGTCCGGTGGTCACGCCCGGAATCCTGAACAGGATTTTGAGGTTGCACCAGACCGCGACAGTGGGATCGCGCTCGTAGCGGCGCTTGAGAATCCGCGCCATGTCCTCGGTCACCGAGCGGTGGACCGTGTCCTCGGCGATGACGTCCCCTTCCTGGGGATCGAGCAGGTCCTGGTACGTCAGCGGATCCCAGCAGAGCTTCTCGGTGCCGTCGGGAGCGATCTCCCGGCGTTCCCGCCAACCATAGCGGTAGGCGTCCTCGCCGGCTTCGAGGTCTTCGACGGGCTCGATCTTGGGCAGAGGATTCACCCTGTGACTCTACGGTCACTTGCCGGAAATCGTCAACCGCGAAGAGCTACTCGTAGCGCAGCGCCTCGGTGGGCGCGATGCGCGCGGCGCGTTGCGCCGGCACGAAGGACGCGGCGGCGGCGACCAGGATCAGCAGCGCCACCACGGCGATCAGGCTCAGCGGATCCGCGGCCTCGACGCCGAAGAGCAGCGCCCCGAGCACGCGGCCGGCGACCACCGCGCCGGCCAGGCCGAGGACGACGCCGACGCCGGTGAGACGCAGGCCCTGGCCGACCAGCGCGCCGAACACCGTGCCCGGGCCGGCGCCGAGAGCCAGGCGCACGCCGATCTCCCGCGTCCGCTGCGCGACGCTGTGCGAGAGCACGCCGTAGATGCCGATGCTGCCCAGGACGAGCGCGATCACCGACGCGACGCCGAGCAGCGCCATGGTGAAGGTGGTGCGCGCCATGGCGCCGCGGGTGATCTCGGCGGTGGTGCGCATGCGGATCACCGGCAGCTCGCCGTCGAGACGCCGCACCAGGTCCCGCACCGCCGGTCCGAGGCGCGCGGGATCGCCGCCTTCGACGGCCACCGCCAGGCTCATCGACCACGGCGTCCAGCCGGTCTCGTCGCCCTCCTGGGCGATCAGCGGGAAATAGACCATCTCGACCGGGTCGGCGGTGAGGTCGTCGTCGCGGACGCCGCCGGCCACGCCCACGACCTCGTACCAGGGAGCGCTCTGCTCGGTCGGCAGACCGCGCTTGAGACGCTTTCCCAGCGGGCTCGTTTCGCCCCAGACGCGGCGCGCGAAGGCCGCGCTGACGACCGCCGACGGCCGGCGCTGGTCAGGCGCAAGGTCAGGACCGAGGCGCGGTCGAAGCCCGGGTCGACGCCGATCAGGGCCTGGAAGGTGCGGATCATCAACGCCGAGCCGAAGAGCAGGACCACGGCGAGGACGACCTGCGCCACCACGAGCACGTCGCGCACGTGCCGGCTCTCGCGCCCGGCCACGGCGCCGCGGCCGCCCTCGGCGAGGGCGGCGCCGAGGACGCGGCCGCGCAGCCGCAGCGACGGCAGGACGCCGAAGGCCAGGCCGGCGACCAGGGAGACGTGGAGGGCGAAGGCGAGCACCGGGGCGTCGACGCGGATCTCGGCCAGCCGCGGCAGGGTTCCGGGGTCGAGCCGGGCCAGGCCGCGGATGCCGACCGCGGCCAGGCCCACGCCGAGCAGACCGCCGAGCGCGGCGAGGAAGACGCTTTCGGCCATCAGGCCGCGCGCCAGACGGCCGCGGCTGGCGCCCATGGCGAGGCGCACCGCGAGCTCCCGCTGGCGGCCTTCGGTGCGCACCACCAGCAGGTTGGCCACGTTGGCGCAGGCGATCAGGAGCACGAAGCCGACGGCGGCGAGCAGCACCCAGAGCACCCGCCGCACGTCGCCGACCCGATCGTCGCGCAGCGAATTGGCGAAGGCCTCGATGCCGCTCTCCTCGAGCAACTGCTGGCTGAGCGCGCCCGGATAGGCCTCGGGCAGCTCGGGCAGCAGCGCGTCGAGCTCGGCGCTCGCTTGCTCGACCGTGACGCCGGGCCGCAGGCGGGCGACGGCGTCGAAGCTGAAGTCGACCTCGGAGAGCGACTCGGTGCTGATCGGGTGCGGCACCCAGATCTCGACCCGGTCGTCGGGGAAGGCGAACCCCGCGGGCATGACGCCGATCACCTCCCAGGGCTTGCCGTCGAGCTGGAGCACCGCGCCGACGGCGTCCGGCGAGCCGGCGAAGCGTCGCTGCCAGAAGCCGTGGCTGAGGATCAGGACGTCCGGGCCCTCCGGAGCGTCCTCCTCGGCACTGAAGAAGCGGCCGGCGATCGGCGTGACGCCGAGCACGGAGAACACCGACGCCGTCGCCCGCGCTCCGATCAGCCGCTCGGGCTCGCCCGAGCCGGCGACGTTGAAGGAGGTGACGTCGTAGAGCCCGGCGTCCTCGATCGTTCGGGCGCGCTCGCGGTAGAGCGTGTAGCTGCCGTAGGACTGGTTGAGCTGGTCCATCCCGAGCGCCGGCGCGCTGTGCCACAGGCCGACCAGACGCTCGGAGTCGGCGTAGGGAAAGGGACGCAGCAACACGCCGTAGACGACGGTGAAGATGGCGACCGTCGCGCCGATGCCGAGGGCGAGGGTCAGGACGGCGGCGGCGGCGAAGCCGGGGCGGCGCGCCAGCCGCCGCAACATTTGCCCGATCTCGGTGCGACTCATGGGGGTCTCCTCCGGAGAGCGTCCGTGCTCTTCGAATAGAACGTCCCGACCCGGCCCCGGGTTACGCTCGAACCTGACGACTTGTTGAACGGCCGACGGACCGAGTCGATCGACTAAAATCGTCGGAGCTGCGCCGCGAGGAGCCGGCGCTGTCGGAAGGCGTGACGTACGTGCGGGCGTCCAAGAGCCTGTTCGCGGTCGGCCGGCGACCCTGACCGCTCACCCGGTTCTTCCTCACTCCGCCCGCAGGACCTGCGCCGGGTCCACCCGCCCCGCCCGCCACGCCGGCACCAGCGACGCGACGATCCCCGCCGCCAGCAGGACGAGCGCTGCAGCGCCGAGGCTCGCCGGGTCGCTGGGCGCGACCTCGTAGAGGAAGCTCGCGAGCAGCCGCGCCAAGACCAGCGGAAGACCGACGCCGCCGGCGATCCCGAGGACGACGGGCGCCAGCCCCTGGCGAACCACCTGACCCCACACCGCCGGCGGCGACGCGCCGAGCGCCATGCGGATTCCGAGCTCCGCGCGGCGGCGCGACGCCGTACGAGACCACGCCGTAGACGCCCACCGTGCCGAGGACGAGCCCGAGGACGGCGAAGAGCGTCAGGAAGAAGCGCAGGCGCATCGGCTCGGCCATCTCCGCCGCCACCACGTCGTCCAGCGTACCGACGCGGGCCACCGCCACTCGCGGGTCGATTTCCGCGACCGCCGCCCGCACCGCCGCGGCCAGCGTCGACGGCTCAAGGCGGCGCCTTCTTCTCGCCCGACTGCTCGCGCATCGTGTGGCGGGCGTCGCGGCCCCGCGAGGGCGACGAGCTCGAATCTCTTTACGCCGGGTGACCTGCTTCGTATGGATCAGCTTCAGCCGGACGATGAGTCCGTCGAGCGTCAATCCCAACCGCCAAGCCTCATCTCTGTCTTCAAAGAGGATCTGTGAGCCGACTGTGTATCGTCCCCATCGTCGAAGGCCACGGTGAGGACTCGGCGGTGCCGATCCTCCTCCGGCGGATCTGGACCGAGCTCCTGGGTGGAGACTACATCCAGATCCTTCGCCCGATCCGAGGCTCGCGTTACAAGCTTGTCCGAAGAGACGAGCTCGAAAGACGGATGACGCTCGCGGCCAGCAAGCTCGCGGAGTCGTGCTCTTCCACCGGGTGGGCGCCAAGGCCCTCGCCCTCCTCGGGCGCGAAGAAGCGCCCATGGACGGGCGCGACGCCGAAGACGTCGAAGTAGCTCTCGGAGACGATCTGGCCGAGGGCCACACGGGCCTCGTCGCCACCGCTGCCTGGCGCCGGACCTGCCCGGCTTCGGGCGATCCACCGTGGTCTCAGTGGGCCCGTCCTCACGGCGGTCAGGCTCCGAACGGCTGAGGAACGTCGAGCTGCTTACAGATTCGCCGTACGGTGTAGTCGGGAATCTCGCGATGCCGCGGCACCGAAGCGCGTCTCTTGACGGCCGGGTTCTCCCAGATCGAATGATCGCCACCTTCGCGCAATTGCCGGCAGCCGTGTCGGCTGATGTGCCGCAGAAGATCACGCCGTTTCACGAACCGCCTCTTCGGGAACCACCACGACGCGAGACGCCGCGGTCAGCAGCAAGTGGATCGGCTCCTCCAGATCAGCGTCGGGGTCGGTGACGTCAGGATCAGGCTGGGGAAGCGGTTCGCCCTGGAGCAGATTGGTCTCGGCCATGTCGACCAGGGCGCTGCTCAGATAGCGGCGGGCCTCAGCCAAGGTGTTGCCGCAGGTGATGACTCCGGGGAAGTCCAGCACCTCGGCATGGACGCCCTCGTCAAGGAACTTGTACATCGCCTTGTAGGTCAGCATGGTTTCTCCTCGCCTACGCATGGGCAGTATACCCTGTGACCCGCTGGGAGCGGCCCCGCCGTCATTGTCTGCAGCCTGGCGTCGTTCACCCAGCTCACCCGATCGCTCCCGGCCGGGGATTGAAATGGGTGCAGTTGATTTCAATGCAGACTATACAGCCAGGGAGAGGGTCCAGTGTAGAAACGACCCCGAAGGACGACCGGATATAGCCCCGGGTTGCCCGAACGGTCGCTGAGCC
>Ga0299906_10004156_pt1 | contig 11881 bp, 11 predicted proteins | sample RVTome_14_FD_200259 | JGI IMG/M metagenome (GOLD analysis project Ga0299906, IMG submission 200259) | Soil microbial communities from uranium-contaminated site in the Upper Colorado River Basin, Wyoming, United States - RVT145D125 (version 2) ...
CTGGCCGTCTCGGTCGGAGACGAGGCCGTCTACGGGATCGACGTCGCCTCGGGCGCCATCGAGTGGCAGGTAGCTCGGGACGGGGGACCGCTGTCGATCCCGGCGATCGGAGCCGGTCCCCGGGGGCGGGTCCTCGTGTACCTCGATGGGCCCGGTCCGGCCGATCCGGCCGAAACACCGGAAGGCTCGCCGAGCCCGAGTCCGAGCCGGAGCGCCACCCAGAGCGCGAGCGCCACCCCGAGCGCGAGCGCCACCCCGAGCATTTCGCCTTCGACAACGGGGCCCAGCCGGTCTCCCACCGGACCCGGGGAGCAGGCCGACGTCTCGACGCTCGTCGCGATCTCCCTCGCCGACCGGACCGAGCTCTGGCGAACGCCGTTGGGAGCGACCTCGCGGAGCGGGGTCACGATCGACGGCACGAACGCGTTCGTCGGTGACCAGGCCGGGACGGTGTACGCCGTCTCGCTGGAGAGCGGAACGATCATATGGTCCGCGCAGATGGCCGGGCGCGTCGACTCGGCGGTCGCGGTCGCCGATGCCCGGGTGGTCGCCGTCGCCCGGAACACCGACACGGCGCAGGTCGTCCTCGCGGCGTTCGAGGAGGCGACGGGGGAGCGCTCGTGGCCGGCGCTGGCCATCCAGGCGAACTCCACGGCCGGCACCGCGCCCTCGCTCGCCGGCGGCTCCGTGTTCGTCGGATCGGCCGACCGGCGTGTGCGGGCGCTCGACACCGAGAACGGGAACGAGCGGTGGGCGACGCTGGCGCTCTCGCTGTTCTCCCCGGCGACCTCGCTCGCGTTCGACGACGACAGCGTCTTCGCGGCGGACATCGCCGGGGGCCTGTATCGGTTGGACGCGGCGGACGGCGGCCGCCGGTGGAGCTACCAGCTGAACGAGGTGGTGCTGCGGAGCTCGCCGGTCGTGTCCGGATCCTCGGTCCTGCTGGGGCTCGGCGACGGACGCCTGGTCGCGGTCGACGTCGCCTCCGGGCATCTGGTGTGGCAGAGCGCGCCGTCCGCGGGATTGGTGGGGACGATCGCGCTGTCGAGCGAGGCGGTCATCGCCGTGAAGGGGGGTCGGAACGCCGGGCTGATCGCGTTCGAACACGACCCGGAGGGCGCGCTCGTCGACGTCCCGTCGCCGACGCAGCTCGAAGCCGGGACCACGTTGACGCGGTGGGCGCTCGCGGCGGTGATCGTCGTCGCGGTCGCGTTCGTCCCGGGCATCTGGGCATCGCGGCGCTACTCGGGGGTCGCCGACCACGGGGCCGACGACGACGGGGCAGATGGGGTCTCGGACCCGGGGGAGGGACCGTGAGCGGGAAGAGACGGCGTCGTCCGCCCGGGCCGCGGCCGGCTTCGGTGGCGGTCGAACCTACCGAGCCCGCGGTGGACTCGCCCGAGGCACCGGCCGAACCGCGTCGCGGGTTCGGCGGCGCGCTCTTCGGTCGGGGCGACCCGTCCGTGATGCCGCCGGTCGGGCGCTCGCTCGGGCGTGGCCTCCTCGCCGTCGTGTCCTCGCCCGTCCTGCTGGCGATCGCGGTCCTCGTGCCGCTGCTGGCGTGGCTCGCCCTGTACGCGCTCGGGTTCGAGGGCCGACCCGCTCTGCTGGTCGACGTCCTCGCACTGCCGCCGATCGCGACCTATTTCGATCTCGGGACGGGGGAGAGCCTGTTGGGGCTCGGACCGTCGTTCCTGGTCTTCGTCGGCGTGGCGATCCTGATCCGGGGCGTGCTCTACGGCTTGCTCGCCGGGATGATCGTGGAATCGCTCGAGGACGGCCGCGTGAGCTCCTGGGGCCTGCTCCGAGGCGTCGCGGCGATCCCGACCGTGATCGTCGTCCAGGTGCTCTCGTTCATGCTGATCCTGGCCAGCAACATCATCTTCCCGGTCCTCGGCCCGGGGATCGGGCTGCTCGCCGCCGTCGGATCGCTCGTCGGCGGCCTGTTCTTCCTCGGGTTCGCGCCGACCGCCGCCGTCCGGCAAGGCCGGGGCGTGGTCGAGACCATCCGGCGTTCGGGCAGGGCCGCGATGCTGCCGGGGAGCCGGCATCTCCTGTTCTGCGGCCTGTACTTCTTCATCGCGCTGCCCGTCGTCGTCGGTCTGGCCCCGGGCGGGGGAGAGGTCACCGCGAACCCGTCCTTCCTCGGCTGGGTCTTCGTGCTGGCCGCGAACGTGCTCCATCTGGGCTTCATGGGCGGGCTCGCCTACCGCTGGATCGTCGCCGAGCCCTCCGTCCCCGAGCAGCCGGTGCAGCGCCGCAGGGCTCCGCAGCGCCAGCCCTCCCGGCGTCCATCGGGCAGGCGCTGAGCCGGGACCACGGCCCGAGCCGCGACAACGCCGCTGGTAGACTCCGCGTTCGCCGGCGTCTCGACGCCGAGCTCACACGCCCGGGGATCGCCTACGGGGTCCCGGCCGGGGTTCAGGGTCAAGCACGAACGATCGAGCGGCAACCCCTGAGCACGAGCCGGGCCGCTGGCGAGCCGAACCGGGCGGAGGGACGAAACCGGAAGGAGGGCACCATGCCTGTCGTCACCAGGCGGGAGCTCCTCGAGGCAGGGGTGCACTTCGGGCACCAGACCAGACGCTGGAACCCGAAGATGGGCCGGTACCTGTACGGGGAACGCTCCGGGATCTACATCATCGACCTCGAGAAGACCCTGTCGGGTCTCGAGGAGGCCTACGCCTACGCGAGGGATCTGGGCCGCCGCGGCGGGGTGATCCTGTTCGTCGGGACGAAGAAGCAGGCGCAGGAGGTCATCTCCGAGCACGCCGCACGGATCGGGATGCCGTTCGTCACGACACGCTGGCTGGGCGGGATGCTCACGAACTTCCAGACGGTCTCGCGACGCCTGCTCCGTCTGCGCGAGCTGCGCGAGATGGAACGTACGGGCGCGTTCGACTTCCTCCCCAAGCGGGAGGCGATCCGCCTGCGGCACGAGAAGGAGAAGCTCGAGCGCAACCTCGGCGGCATGCAGAGCCTCGAACGGCTCCCCGACGCGATCTTCGTGATCGACACCAAGAAGGAGCACATCGCGGTCAACGAGGCGCGCAAGCTCGGCGTCTCGGTCATCGCGATCGTGGACACGAACTGCGACCCGGACGAGGTGGACTTCGTGATCCCGGGCAACGACGACGCGATCCGATCGGTCTCGCTCGTCACCCGGCTGATCGCGGATGCCCTGGCGGAGGGACGGCAGGAGGGCCGGGAGGCCGTCGTGACGCGCGCGACCGGTCCCGAGATCGAGCCCGAGCCCGCCCCGGCGCCCAAACCGACGGCCGCGCCCGCTCCGACACCCGATCCCGCCCCGGCCCCCGAACCCGCTCCCGCCCCCGAGGCCGTCGTGGAGCCGGAGCCGATCGTCCCGGACACGGTCCCGCCCCCCGAGGCCGAGCCGACGGAGGCGGGCTGACCCGATGGCGGAGATCAACGCCCAGATGGTGAAGGAGCTCCGCGATCGCACCGGCGCCGGCATGATGGAGTGCAAGAAGGCGCTCCAGGAGGCGGACGGCGATCTCGACAAGGCGGAGGAGATCCTTCGGACGAAGGGACTCGCGTCGGCGGCCGGCCGGGCGGGTCGCTCGGCGAACCAGGGGCTCATCGAGGCCTACATCCACTTCAACAACACGGTCGGGGCGATGGTGGAGGTCAACTGCGAGACGGACTTCGTCGCCAACACGGACGAGTTCAAGCAGCTCGCCAAGGACCTGGCGCTCCACATCGCGAGCCCCTCGGCGCCGAGGTACGTCACCCGCGACGAGGTCGCCGCGGAGGAGCTCGCGTCCGAGCGACGCATCTTCGAGGCGCAGGCCCGGGAGATGGGCAAGCCCGACGACGTGGTCCCCAAGATCGTCGAGGGCAAGCTGAAGACGTTCTACGCGGAGACGGTCCTGCTCGACCAGCCGTACGTGAAGGACGACTCGAAGACGATCCAGCAGCTCCTCGACGAGATGTCGTCCAGGGTCGGGGAGAAGGTGGCCGTGCGTCGGTTCGTCCGGTATCGGCTCGGCGAGGAGACCGGGTAGGGTAGTCCTCATGCCGGAGGGGGAAGACGCGCAGGAGACGATCCGGCCGCTCTACCATCGTGTGCTGCTCAAACTCTCCGGCGACGCCTTCGCCCCGGCGGACACCGGCTACGGCATCTCGACGGCGTCCACGGGCCTGCTCGCGCGCGAGCTCGCCGACGTGGTGGACCTCGGGGTGCAATGCGCCGTCGTCGTCGGAGGCGGCAACATCTTCCGCGGGCGCCAGGCGCCGGGGATCGATCGGTCCCGCGCGGACTACATGGGCATGCTCGCCACCGTGATGAACGCCCTCGCGCTGCAGGACGCGCTCGAGAAGATCCATGTACCGACGCGGGTCCAGACGGCGATCCACATGGCGCAGATCGCGGAACCCTACATCCCTCTCCGCGCGATCAGGCATCTGGAGAAGGGTCGGGTCGTCGTGTTCGCTGCCGGGATCGGCGCGCCGTACTTCTCGACGGATACGACCGCGGCCCAACGTGCGCTCGAGATCGGCGCGCAGGCGATCCTGAAGGGGACGAAGGTCGACGGCGTGTATACCGCGGACCCGCACCTGGACCCGACTGCGGAGCGGTTCGAGACGATCGAGTACCTCGAGGTACTCCGCGAGGGGTACCAGGTCATGGACGCCACGGCGATCAGCCTCTGCATGGAGAACGGCCTGCCGATCATCGTGTTCGACTTCCGATCGCAGGGGAACATCCGACGAGCGGTGTCCGGCGAGCCGATCGGAACGCTGGTGCACGGTGGTGTCCGATGACGGTGGACTCCGCGCTGAAGGCGGCCACCGAGAAGATGGACAAGGCGATCTCGGTGCTGAAGGACGAGCTCGCTGGGGTCCGGACGGGACGCGCGACCCCCGCGTTGCTGCAGCGGGTGGTCGTGGACTACTACGGCACGCCGGTGCCGATCCAGCAGCTGGCGTCGTTCTCGGTGCCCGAACCGCGGACCCTGGTGATCTCGCCGTTCGACCGGAACGCGATCGCCGCGATGGAGAAGGCCATCATGACGAGCGACCTGGGGATCACCCCGGGCAACGACGGCACGGTGATCCGGCTGAGCTTCCCGCCCCTGACCGAGGAGCGCCGTAAGGAGCTGATCAAGCTGGTCCATCACCGCGGCGAGGAGGGCAGGGTTGCCGTTCGGAACATCCGGCGGCACTCGAAGGAAGAACTCGAGAAACTTGAGCGAGAAGGTGGCATCTCGGAGGATGACCTCGTGCGCTCCGAGAAGGAGCTTCAGAAGCTCACCGACAAGCACATCTCGGACATCGACGAGGTCGTGGCCCACAAGGATGCCGAGCTCAAGGAGATCTGAGCGTGCCGGAGGACGAGGAACGCAACGACGGCGAGGACCTCTTCGAGGATCTCGACAAGTTCTTCGCGCCGATCCAGGACGTCGACTGGCCGGAGTCGTCCGAGGGCAAGGGTTCGGAACGGGCGGCGGGCGCGGAGCGCGGCGACGAGCCGTCGCGCGTGGAACCCGAGCGGCCCGAGGGTGAACCCGAGGAAGAGGAGGCGGCGTCCGCCGAGCCCGGCACGGGACAAGCCTCCGGCGGCGACGAGACGTTCGCGGCCCGGGAGTCGCCGTCCGATGCCGACGTCGAGCCCGAGCAGGGCGGGGTCGGCTCGTTCTTGTTCGAGGCCGAGGCGGAGGGCTACGACGTCGACGAGGATGCCGAGGCCGGCTCGAGGGGCTACGTCGATCTGCCCGGCGACGACCCGGGCGTGGCGGAGCTGATCGAGGAGACCGAGACCGTGGTGGTCCCAGAGAGGCAGCCGGAGAGGTTGCCAGAGAAGCTGGAGGACGCGCCGGACATCGAGGCCGTCGAGGCCGCTGCCGACCACTTCGCCGAGTCCGTCCGGGACGAGGTGCAGGTCGAGCCCGCGGCGCCGATGTCACACCCCACCGAGGAGGTCGCGATCGCCCAGCTCCTCGGCGAGGAGGGCGCGGCGGATGAGGCCGAGACCTCGCGGACGGTCCGGGTCGGGGCCGAGGGCTTCGGCGGGCCGAGCTGGCAGGAACCGACCGCGATCGAGGTCGGCGCCGAACCCGAACGCGGGGGGGCCGGCCGGGACGTCCCGACGGCGTTCCTCACCGGTCTGGTACTAGCGATTCTGGCCGTCGGCGCGATCCTGATCGGGCCGGGCGCGTTCGCGATCTTCGCGAGCATCGTGGTGCTGTTCGCGCTGGGGGAGTTCTACCTCGCGGTGCAGAAGCGGCACTACCAGCCGGCGACCGCGCTCGGGCTCGTTTCGGGTGCGCTCGTGCTCGGAGCCGGCTACTACCGCGGCGAGAACGCGATGCTCGCGATCATGGCGTTGTCCTTGTTCGCGACCTTCCTCTGGTACATGACCGTTCCGCCGCAACACCGTCGCAACGTCGTGGCGAACATCGCGATCACGATCTTCGGCGTCGCGTACATCCCGTTGCTCGCGGCGTACGCGCTCGCCGTCCTCAAGCTCCCCGACGGCGAGGGGCTGACGCTCTCGATCATCGGCCTCACGTTCGTCTACGACACCGCGGCGTTCGGCGTCGGCTACTTCTGGGGGAGCCGCCCCCTCGCGCCGACCATCAGCCCGAAGAAGTCGTGGGAGGGCGCGATCGGCGCCACGCTCGTGGTGATCGCGGTCGCCGTGGGGGTCGTGGGCTCGTCGGTCCCGCTGCTCGACACCGTCGGGCGTTCGGTCGGCCTCGCCGTCGTGGTCGCGCTGTTCGCGCCGCTCGGCGACCTGGCCGAATCGCTGCTCAAGCGGGACCTCCAGATCAAGGACATGGGCGGGATCCTGCCCGGTCACGGCGGCGTGATGGACCGGATCGACTCCGTGCTGTTCGTGGCCCCCGCCGCCTTCATCTACCTCCGCCTGATCCTGCTCTGAGGCCTCCCACACCCCGGGGTCAGCCACCCTTCCGTGGTTTGTGGGCGCCGCGGGGTATCGTTGGGCGATGCGCTCGCTCGTGATCCTCGGCTCGACTGGATCGGTGGGGACGCAGGCGCTCGACGTCGTGCGGCACAACCCCGACCGGTTCAAGGTCGTCGGCCTGTCCGCGGGCACCAACCAGGAGCTCCTGGTCGGGCAGATCCGGGAGTTCCTCCCGCCGCACGTGGCCATCGCGAACGACGAGGCCGCCGTCGACGTCGAGGAGAAGCTCAGCGGGATCAAGGGCGTCGAGGTCCACGTTGGGCCCGAGGCGGCCGAGAGCCTGGCGCGAGATTCCGAGGCCGACATGGTCCTGAACGCGCTCGTCGGATCCGCCGGCTTGGCGCCCACGCTCGCGACCCTGCAGGCGGGCAAGCTGCTCGCCCTCGCCAACAAGGAGAGCCTTGTCGTCGGTGGCGACCTCGTCGTCGACCTGATCAAGGGCGAGCCGGAGCGACTGATCCCGGTCGACTCGGAACACGCCGCACTCGCCCAGTGCCTGCGTGGGGAGCGCCGCGAGGACCTGAAGCGCGTGATCCTGACCGGGTCCGGCGGGCCGTTCAGGGGCTGGACCCACGCCGAGCTCGCCAAGGCCTCGGTGAAGGAGGCGCTTGCACACCCCGTCTGGCAGATGGGCCCGAAGATCACGATCGACTCGGCTACGCTGATGAACAAGGGCCTCGAGGTGATCGAGGCGCATTACCTGTTCGGGCTCGAGTACTCGCAGATCCACGCCGTGATCCACCCGGAGGGCCTCGTGCACGCGCTCGCGGAGTTCCGGGACGGTTCGATGACGGCTCAGTTGGCGGTCCCGGACATGCGACTGCCCATCCAGCTCGCGCTCGCATGGCCCGAGCGGCTCCCGACGGGCGTCGGCCCCGTTCCGCTCGCCGACAGCCGCCTGTCGTTCGAGCCGGTCGATCGGGAGGCGTTCCCGGCGATCGACCTGTCCTATCGCGTCGGAGAGCTCGCTCTGACCTTCCCCGCGGTCATGAGCGCGGCCAACGAGGTCGCGGTCATGGCCTTCCTCGAGGGCAAGATCCCCCTCACGCGCATCGTCGAGGTCGTCACGGCCGTCGTCGACGAGCACGAGGCGCCCTCGAGCGTGGTCTCGGTGGTGAACCTCGAGCGGGCCGATACCTGGGCTCGCCGGCGGGCCGCCGAGATCATCGAGTCTCGCTAGGACGGATCGCGTGGTGGCTCTCGGCATCGGCGCCTTCATCGTCGCTTTGATCCTGGTGATCGTGATCCACGAGGCGGCGCACTTCGCCGTGGCGCGAGCCTTCGGGATCAAGGTGACCGAGTTCTTCGTCGGCTTCGGTCCCAAGCTCTGGTCGCGGATGCGCGGCGAGACCGAGGTGGGTGTCAAGGCGATCCCCGCCGGCGGCTACGTGAAGATCGCGGGGATGAACCCGTACGAGACGGTCGCGCCCGAGGACCTCCCACGGACGTTCGGGGCCAAGCCGATCTGGCAGCGGTCGCTCGTGATCCTCGCGGGGCCGGCGACCCACTTCGTCCTGGCGTTCGTGTGCTTCGCGCTGTGGCTGGGGGTGGTGGGCCAACCGATCGCGAAAGGCGTCGTGATCTCCGCGGTCAATCCGACCCTTCGCGGAGTCGAGTCGCCGGCCGCGGCGGCCGGGCTTCGTTCCGGCGACGAGGTGGTCGCCGTCGATGGCCTCACCGATCCGTCCGCCGACGAGCTGGTGGCGTACACCACGGCGCATACCGGCGAGCCCGTGACGTTCACGATCCGCCGAGACGGCGAGACCTTCCGGGCCGTGATGGTGCCGGCGCCCTCGCAGGTCGGCGGCGAGGTGATCGGCCGGATCGGCGTGGGCATCCGCCCCCGAGCGGTCGTCCGCGACACTCAGGGCGCGGTCGAGTCTGTCACGGGTGCCGTCGATCTCGTCGGCGACAATCTGGTCGGAACGGTTCGGGGGGTGGTACGGATCTTCGGACCGGAGGGGATCGGGCGGCTCGCCACACTCGTGTTTACCGACGAACCTCGAAGGGTCGAGGACCCCGCCAGCGTCGTCGGCATCGGCCGAGTCGCCGGGAGCCTCGCCTCCGACGACCGATTTGGGGACCTGCTGTTGCTCTTCGGCGTCGTCAACGTGTTCGTCGGACTGCTGAACCTGCTCCCGTTGCCGCCGTTCGACGGCGGGCACCTCGCGGTCCTCGCGATCGAGAAGATCCGCGGCCGCCCGGTCGACATGCGGAAGGTCATCCCCGTCTCGGCCGCGGTCGCAGCGTTCTTCATCATCTTCACCGTCGCGGTGGTCTACGTGGACCTCGTGAAGCCGCCAAACGTCTAGGCGATCCATCCGCGCTGGCGCGTTCGGGCTACGCCATCGGTCGCGAAGCGGTCGGCGCCACGATTTCTCAACACGGTCCCCGAAGGCGCCGCAGGTCCGGCGGCTACGATGGGCCGGTGACCGAGCAGACCGTCCTGGTGGTGGACGACGAGACCGCGATCGCCGAAGCAGTCCGCGCCCGGCTCTCGAGCGAGGGGTTCCGGGTGCTGGTCGCGGCCGACGGCCCGCAGGCGCTGGAGCTTGCGAGCGCCGAGGAACCCGACCTCGTCGTGCTCGACCTGATGCTCCCCGGGATGGACGGTCTCGAGGTGTGCCGCAGGCTCCAGGCCGGACGCTGGGTGCCCGTCCTGATGCTGACCGCGCGGACCGAAGAGGCCGACAAGGTTGCCGGGTTCGCGGTGGGCGCGGACGACTACCTGACGAAGCCCTTCAGCTTGCGAGAGCTGACGGTCCGGGTCAGGGCGATACTGCGCCGCGTGGAACGCATCACCTCGCCGCCCGCGACCGAGCCGATCGACCACGGCGGGCTCTCGGTCGACCCCGCCAGACGCAAGGTGAACGTGGACGGGGTGGAGGTGCAGCTCACCCCGCTGGAGTTCGAGATCCTGCTCGCGCTCGCCCGCGAACCCGGAGTCGTCCTCAGCCGCGAACAGCTGATGGACCGCGTCTGGGGCTACCGCGACTACGCGGGTGGACGCGTCGTCGATTCGCACGTGGCGCGCATCCGCCGGAAGCTGGGCGAGGATGGTGCCGAGCCGAGGTTCGTCCGTACGGTTCACGGCGTCGGCTACGCGTTCGGGGACGAGTGAACCGGCCGTGACGCTCCTGCAGCGGCTCCCCACGATCCGTTCGAAGCTCGGATCGGTCATCGTGTTCGCCGTCGGGATGACCCTCCTGCTCGTCTACCTGATCCTCGGCGTGGGGTTCGAGGTCTTCACGATCGGCGCGCATTGGGGGGAGCTCCTGCTCGCCGGCGTCCTCGGCGCTGGCATCGCTCTCGTGATCGCTCGATGGGTCGCACGAGGTATGACGCAGCCGCTGCGTGACATGGCGCAGGCGGCGCGTCGCATGGAGACCGGCGACTACTCGCGGCGGATCCACACGGACTCGCGCGACGAGGTCGGCAAGCTCGCCGAGGCGTTCAACCGGATGAGCGCCGAACTCGAGGGGCTCGAGCTCCTGCGCCGCGAGCTCGTGGCGAACGTGTCGCACGAGCTCAAGACGCCGATCTCCGCGCTGCGGGCACACCTGGAGAATCTGCTGGACGGCGTCGAGCGGCCCGACCCCGAGACGCTGCAGGTCATGCTCGTGCAATCCGAGCGGCTGGGACGGCTCGTGGACCAGCTCCTCGAACTGTCGCGGCTCGAGTCGGGCGACGTGCCGCTCGAGCGCGAACTCGTCGAGCTCGCACCGCTCGTCTCGCAGGTGCTCTCCGAGATCCAGGTCGCCCGGCCGGACCCGGGCGTGACGCTCGAGGACGAGCTGCCGGCAGACCTGCCGCCGGTCTTCGCCGACCGCGAGCGGGTCCATCAGGTGCTGTTCAACCTGCTGGACAACGCGGTGCGGTTCACGCCGGCCGGCGGACGCGTGACGGTCACCGCGTCGAACCACAACGGTTCGATCGACGTGGTCGTCGCCGACACGGGCCCGGGCATCCCTTCCGAGCACCTGCCCCACGTGTTCGAACGCTTCTACCGGGTGGACGAGTCGCGTTCGCGCGACGATGGAGGGACCGGGATCGGGCTCGCCATCGCGCGTTCGGTGGTCGAGGCGCACGGTGGGAGGATCTGGGCCGACAGCGAGCCCGGCCGCGGGAGCGCGTTCACGTTCGAGCTTCCGGTCGCGTCGCCGTCCGGGGACCCCGGCGGAGAGCGCTCGAGCGCCGTCCCCTCGAAGGAGACAAGGAGGCACCACGCATGACATCCGCAATCACGACGATCGAGGTCGCCGCCCCGGAGCGCTACACCTTCCTGGACCTCACGGATGAGCTCGAGCGGGCGATCAAGGACTCGGGCGTCACCGACGGATCGGTGGTCGCGTTCTGTGCCCACACGACGTGCGCGCTGATCGTCAACGAATGGGAGGACGGCGCGCTCGAGGACCTCCGGGCCCGGATGCTGCACCTGGTCCCCGACGACGTGTACTACGCGCACGACGACGCGGCGCGCCGCACGCAGAACCTGGACGAGTCCCACGAACGCCGCAACGGCCCCGCACACGTCAAGGCGATGCTGCTCTCCGCCTCATCCCACGCGATCCCCGTGGCGGGCGGCACGGCGATGCTGGGGCGGTGGCAGCGGCTGATCCTGTTCGAGATGGACGAGCCCAAGGACCGGCAGGTCGTCTTCCACGTGTTCGGCGAGTAAGCAGGCAGGGCTTCCGGGCCCCGTAGGCGGGGGGCTCAAGGAGCGAGCGCGGATGCGCGAGCGGTAGCCCCCCGGAAGAATGGGAGACTGGAACCGTGCTGACCGAACGCAGGAAGACCCGGCAGGTGCGGGTTGGCGACGTGACGATCGGTGGCGACGCACCGATCCGCATCCAGTCGATGACCACCACCAAGACCGCCGACATCAACGCGACCCTGCAGCAGATCGCCTCGCTGGTCGCGGCCGGGGTCGAC
>Ga0299906_10004157_pt1 | contig 11879 bp, 12 predicted proteins | sample RVTome_14_FD_200259 | JGI IMG/M metagenome (GOLD analysis project Ga0299906, IMG submission 200259) | Soil microbial communities from uranium-contaminated site in the Upper Colorado River Basin, Wyoming, United States - RVT145D125 (version 2) ...
GTCCCCCCGGCGCAGCCGTCAATCTGCGGCAAAACTCCTCTCCCCACTCAGAACGCGAAGATCGCATCCAGCACCTTGGCGATGATGCCCTTCTCGTTGGCCTTCTTCAGCTCGCCGGTGTGGGTCTTGTCGATCCGCAGATCGTGGATCTGGTTGGACAGGATCGTGTTGAGCGCCGTCACATCGTCCTGGCGGCAGATGCCGGTGACCTTGATGGTCAGCAGCTCCTCGTCGTTGCGGATGCTCGTGCGGGCCTCCAGGACGAGGTTGCCGTTGGGCTGGACCTCGATGACTTCGGCGGTCAGACGCGCGGTCAGGTCATCCTCGCGCTTGTATTCGCCCTCGCCCTCGAACTCCTTGTCGAAGTTCACGCCCAGGTCGATGGGAAAGTTGTCCGGGTCGCTGTTGCGAAGCTGCAATTCAAGCAGGTCCGGCAGCATGAACGCCGGGAACGAGTCGATCGAGCCGTCCAGCGACCAGCTCTTCTCCGCATCCAGCTCGTGTTTGGACTTCGCCCGGCTGGTCTCGCGCACGATGATCTGCACCAGGTCGTGCGCCTGGATGGTGCGCGGCTCGGGCGTGGCCACCGCGAACAGGCTCCAGTTGCGCAGCGCATGCGGGGCAACAGCGCGGCCGTCGGCGGTCTCGACGCCCGCCGTGTCCGCCATGAGCGAGGATGTCGGCGATGAAGCGCCCCCCGGAACCATCGCCTCCGCTTCGCCCGCGGGCGGACGTGCCCCCGGGGCCGGGGGCGAGGCCGGGGGCGTACTCTGGGCCGCCGCCGATGCGCATGCCGCAAGGATGGTCAGGATCGGAACGGCAACGTGCGGCCGGCTGTTGATGGAGCGCATGGCGGTTCTCTCGTTCTGGCGTGGTGGTGTCAGCGTGCGGACAGATCGACGATCGCCTCGCCGGGGCCGGCGATGGTGGCGAGGAACACCGCCCGCTCGCCCTTCTTGCGGAACTCGATCACATCGCCCTCGGCGCCGTCGGCGCGGGCCTCGGCCTGGACGGCGATCACCGTGCCGCCCACGAGACAACGGACGATGACCGCATCGCCGCGCTGGATGACGGTCTGGCGCCGCACCGCCGCGCGGGCGATCGGCGCGCCGGCCTCGAGGCGGCGCGCGGCGATGCGCCCCACGACATCATGCCGTGATGCGGCAAGAGCCGCCTCCGAGGGCTTGAGCCACATCGTCTCGATGTGCAGGTCCTCGTCGGTGATCCGCTCATCGCGGGCGATGTCGCGGGCGGGCACGGGCGCCTCAGCGCGAATGAGCAGGCCGATGGTCACCTCGTAGCGCGCGGTGACCCTGATGCCGTCCCACAGGCGAATGCGCAGGCCGAGCCGGTCACTCATCAGCGACCCGGTCGGCTCGAATTCGATTCGATGGCCGGCGCGCGGCTGATTGAGCGCGGCATCGTCGCGCACATCGAAGGCAAGCCCGATCTCATCGGCGGGCCGGCGGAGGCCGGCGGCCATGAAGGATGCGAGAGCGCCGCGGATTGTGGGCAATGCGCTCAGCTCCTGGGCGGATGCGGCATCGGTCCGCCCGTGGGCCGGGTCGGACGGCAGCGCACTGCCCAGCGATGCACTCTGCATGGCCATGAGGGCGGATTCACCGGGCGCGCGGCCGGGGCGAACCACGACCGTGCGGCCGCTCAGTTGAATCCGGCCCCAATGCACCCCGGCGCCGTCGAGACGCGTGCGGATCTCGCCGATCGTCAGTTCCACGGCCTCGGCGCCGCCGTCGAGCGTCGTGATCTCGAATTCGGAGAGCTTCTGAGCATCCGGGCCCTCCAGCACGGCGATGTCGCCGAGGTTCACGATGCGGTCGTCGGCGCCGAGTCGGACGGCGTTCCGGAGTTCGATGGTGTCGCCCCGCGCAGCGCCGCCCAAAACGAGCAGCGGAATGAGCCCCCAGAACTTGATCCGCGAAGCGGCCGTCTTCTTCTGCCCGTGTCCGTTCATACCGTCCTCCTATTGCCTATTGCCTATTGCCTGTTGCCTGTTGCCTGCTCTAGAACCGCCTCAGCCGCCCGATGGTCTGGAGGGCCTCATCCGCGGCCTGGATGGACTGGCTGTTCAGCTCGAAGGCGCGCTGCGTGCGGATGAGGTTGACCAGTTCCTTGACGGGATCGACGTTGGAGCTTTCGAGGAATCCCTGGAGAATCGTGCCGCGCCCCCCCTCGGCGGGCTCGCCGAGTTCGGCGTCGCCGGAGGCGGCGCTGGGCAGGAAGAGCCCTTCGCCGATCTGCTTGAGGCCGACGGGATTGATGAAGGTGGCCAGCTCGATGACGCCGACCTCCTCGGCGTCATCCTGGCCCGGCAGGTTGACGCTGACGCGCCCGTCCTGCGTGATGGTGATGTTGGTCGCGCCCTCCGGAATGACGATCTCGGGAATGAGCCGCCGGCCCTCGCTCGTGGCGAGGACGATTTCGCCATCCTCGTTGACGGCGAAGTTGCCGGCGCGGGTGTATGCGAGGCCCTCGCCAACGTCGTCGCTCACCTGCACCTGGAAGAAGCCGTCGCCGTCGATCATGAGGTCCAGCGGTCGCTCCGTGGGATGCGGAGCGCCCTGGCCGAAATCGACCTGCGTGCCCGAGACGCGCACGCCCAGGCCCACGTACAGGCCGGTGGGACGGCGATCGCCATTGGCGTTCTCCACGCCCGGCTGGGCCCGCTCGATGTAGAGCAGGTCCTGAAAATTCGCCCGGCTGGCCTTGAAGCCGTCGGTGTTCGCGTTCGCCAGGTTGTTGGCGATCACATCCAGCGACGTGTTCAGGGCGGTCAATCCGGTGGATGCGGAATGAAGCGCGATGATGGCCATGGCGTGCCCTTTCGACGATGGTCCGTTACGCGATGCGGCCGAAGGTGTTGACCGCCATGCCCATGACGTGGTCGTGGTACTGCATCATCTGGGCGTTGGCCTGCACGGCCTTGGAGGCGTTGATCATGTCGTTGAGCGTCATGATCGGGTCCGTGGCGCTGGACTCGACATGGCCCTGGACGACCTCGCCATTGCCGGGGAGCAGCGATTCCGGGGACTCGTGGGCGATGCGGAGCAGACTGTGGCCGACCTTTTCCAGCGCCGCCGGATCGGCGGGCCTCGCCACCTGAAGCCGCGCGATCGCGCGGCCGTTCTGGCTGATGGCGCCGCGAGCATCGATGGCGATCGATGCGGAGGGATCGAGCGTGATCGGCCGGTTGTCGGCATCCAGCACTGGCCATCCCGAGGAAGCGAGCACGAGGCGGCGATCGCCGTCCAGCGTCAGGCGTCCGTCGCGGGTGAGCAAGCGTTGGCCGGAGCGGTCATCCTGCACCACGAGGAAGCCGTCGCCCTGGAGGGCCACATCGAGGTCATTGCCGGTGGGTACGAGGTCGCCCTGGGCCAGCCGCACCCGGACCGGCTCGCCGAGCAGCCCGCCGCCCATCCGCTCGAGCATCCATTGCGGGTCGGCGGAGGCGGCCTCGAACGACAGGGCCTCGAGACGGGCGGGGTCCCGCTGCCGCGCGAAGGCGATGTCGGGCTTGAAGCCGATCGTGTCGGCGTTGGCGAGGTTGTTGGCGTACAGGTCCTGTCGAAACAGACTGTGCAGCGCCCCGCTGGCCGACAGGTACAGGCCGTAGTTCATGCCACGGGCTCCCGCGGCGGCGGGGCGCGATGATGCGCGGCATCGTCGGCGCCGGACGGCGTCTGCGCACCGGAGGTGGAATCCGCGAACAGCCGCGCCTGCTCGGCCAGGTGCACTGACGTCGCCAGACGGGCCAGTCGGATGACCTCGGCGGCGAGCACATCGGTGAGGGTCGGCTCGCCGGCGACACCAAGCCGGCTCCGGACCGGCGGCGCGCACTCTTCGATGAACGGTGTGGGGTTCCGCACGCGGCACTCCTTGCCCTTGGGGGAACTGGATGAAGTGACCATGGCAAGGCGCGTGCCGCATCGAGTTCCGCGGGTGATGGCCGCTGGCGGCGGCGCCGTCGATGGTCGTCTTCGGCGAGGCGCAGTCGATGCGCGGCAACGGTGCGCTGGTCAGCGCAGGAAGTGCACCCGGAGGATGTGCGCATCGCCGAGCGTTGACGAGGCTGCGGTCATTCGAGAGTCCCGGCCGACATGCCTCGCCCAGAGCTGCGAGGCATGGCACCCGACGTGCCGTGTCTCCGTGTTTGGTTCTTCTCCGGGGGATGGCGTGCGATGTGAAGTTGGGGAATTGTGGCGGCCGGCGCGACGGCGGGACGATAACCGGAGTCGATTCAAGATGGGAGCGGTCATGGACGACGCTTCACGACGAAGAGGACTGGGCTCGTGCCCGCACGTGGATCGGAACGACCCGCGGTGCGGCAGCCGGTTCAGTCTCGGCCGGATCGAGCAGGCCTTTTGCGTGTGCTTCGGCACCTACCACGTCTGCCCGATGTACCACCAGCTCAATCACGAGCGACACAGCGCCACCTTCGAGGCCGCCGCGGCGCGGGCGCTGGTGAGTCTCACGAGCCATGGACGCGACGTGCCACTTCGAGCGACCGGTACGTGACTTTCTCGCGTACCTCCGGATCGAAGCGGGCCTGGCGCCGGCGACCCTCGATGCGTACCGGCGCGACCTCGACGATCTCACGGCGTTCCTCCGCGGCCGGGACATCGCTGCCGTGCGCGATGTCGCGCCGCAGCACCTCGCCGATCACCTGCGGGCGCTGCACCGCGAGCGCGGACTCCAGCCGAGCTCGATCGCGCGGCACCTGACCACGCTGCGCGTGTTCTTCCGCTTCCACCGGGCCAACGGCGCCATCGACGACAATCCCGCGCGGCTCCTCGAGCCGCCCACACGCTGGAAGCGCCTTCCGGGGGTGCTCTCACCGAAGAAGATGCGCGACCTGCTCGCCGCGCCGGCGCCGGAATCCGGGCGCCTGTGGATGCGCGACCGCGCCCTGCTGGAGATCATGTACGCGGCCGGCCTGCGGGCGTCGGAGGCCGCGGGGCTGCGGCTGAACGAGTACAATCCGACGCTGGGCGTCCTCGTGGTGACGGGCAAGGGCTCCAAGCAGCGCCTCACCCCCGTCGGCCGCCCGGCCCGGGAGGCGACGGACGAGTACATCCGGACGCTGCGGGCCGACCTTGCCGCGCGTTCCCAGGGTCGCGATGGCGGGCGGCTGATGCTGTCGGGAACCGGCCGGCCGCTGGAGCGGATCGCCATCTGGCAGATCGTGCGGCGATGCGCGGCACGGGCCGGCCTGGGCGATGTCCACCCCCACATGCTCCGCCACAGCTTCGCCACGCACCTGCTGGCCGGCGGGGCGGACCTGCGGGTCGTCCAGGAGCTGCTCGGCCATGCCGACATCGCCACCACCCAGATCTACACCCACGTTGACCGGTCGCGCCTTCGCGAAGTGGTCCGAAAACACCACCCGCGGGGGTAAATGCGGCCGGCGGCGGCAAGTTCAGGGCGATTGAAGCGTTGAGCGGACGCCCGCCGACGCAGGCTGCAGCCCCGAGCAAGCGGCGGGACGAAAGATCGTCCCCCGATGCGCATCCGAGCATTCACCGCAGCCCGGTCGGCCGATACGATTCATGATCGGCCCACCCGACGACCACCCCACACCAGGACCTGGACCTACGGCATGAGACCAATGCAATCGAGCACGACCCATCGCCCGACCCGACGCGCCTTGCGACCGCTGGCCGCGATGCTCGCCCTGACCCTTGCCGCATCCTCGCCCGGCCTGGCGCAGGAGTCGGCGATCAACCACATCCGTCCGCTCATGCAGCGGGATCATTTCGCGGCGGTGGTCGAGGGCCTGACGCTGGACAGGGACCAGCGCCAGCTCGCCACCCTGATGTTTGAGGACTACCTCACCGGAGTCGAGACCCTGGCCAGGCGGGTGGATGATGCGGCCAACATGGCCGGCCGCCTTCAGCTCAACGAGGTCTTCGCCGGCCGGGTGCGCATGGGCAACGTGGAGCTGCGGGAGATGCAGGCGGATGTCCTCCGCACGTACCTGGAATGCGGCCCCGAGGCGGATCGCCTCCTCCAGGGCTTCACAATGGGCCTCGAAGGCATCGTCCGCGACGAGCAGAAGTCGGCCCTTCCAGCCGCTCTGCGTGACCTGCGCCGGGCGACCCTGCTTCACCCCTACCAGATCGGGCAGGACACGTTCACCTACGCCGGCGACGGCGTGGATGTGATCGAGCTGGTGGCGGCCGGGCGGCGCGAGGGCGGCGAGCTGGCCGACCTCGATGCGCCGGTGATCGACGAGGCCCTGTCGTCGTACGCCGTGCAACTCGACCACGTGCTGCAGAATCACGCCGCGGCACGCCGCGATCATGAGCTGCGGCTGCGCCTGGCGGACGTGTCGGGCGACCCCGAGGCCAGGAGCACGCACGAGCAGAAGGTGCTCGACGCGTGGCGGGCGCTGTACATCCTGAATCGCGACACGGTGCAGCTCGTCGGCTCGATCGTGCTGGGGGCCAAGGGCGAGTGGGCCCAGCGTCTGTGGCAGGACCGCTTCGACCGGGCGTGCTTCTCCTGGATGTATGCGCCGCGCACGCCCGACCGGCAGCTCGACTGGATCCGCGCCAACGTGGAGACGCCGCCGATCGTGCAGGCGGCCGAGCTCGCCTACAACGAGTATCTGGGCGAGCGCGACAAGCTGCGCAAGGAGGCGATCGGCATCCTGGTCGAGGCGCGGCTGGAGCGCGGCGTGATCCTGCACCAGCTCACCTCCAAGCGCGACATCGAGGCCGCCGCGGGCGACCTGTACACCGACCTGCTCCGCAACAGCGGATCGCTGGCCAACCTCGACACCAGCCACGCCGCGGAGATCGAGGCCCTGCTCGACGCCGACCAGCGCCTGACCATGCGCCGGGCGGTTAGCCAGCGGCGGTAGCGTGGGCGTCGAGGGTCGGGGTTTGACAGGGAACGGGCGCACGTGATGATGCGCCCATGGCCGGCCCCGCGGATCCCTGCGTCATCGTGCTCTTCGGCGCCTCGGGCGACCTCGCCGGGCGCAAGCTCATCCCCGCCCTGTATGAAATGACCTGCTCCGGCGCCCTGCCGCGCGGCGTGTGCGTGCTGGGGGTCAGCCGCTCGGCGCTGACGGATGATCAGTGGCGAACGCGCCTACAGCGCGGGGCGGCGGAGCACGCGCTTGGCTTCGACGATGCGGCCTGGCGGCAGTTCGCCGAGCGGCTGTTCTACTTCGCCGGCGACGCCACGGACGCCGCCGCCTACGCGGCGCTCGGCGAGCGCGTGGAGGCGCTGAGCCGGCACTTCCGCTGCCACGGCAACGTGCTGTTCTACCTCTCGGTCGCCCCGTCGCTGTATGAGCCGATCATCGCGGCGGTCGACGCGTCCGGCATGGTGCTGGAGGGGCGGCGCTGGTGCAGTCTCAACCGCGAGGCGATGCCCTGGCAGCAGATCATCGTGGAGAAGCCGTTCGGGCACGACCTGGCGTCGGCCGAGTCGCTGAATCGGGCCCTGGGGCGCGTGTTCGAGGAAGATGCGATCTACCGCATCGACCACTACCTCGGCAAGGAGCTGGTGCAGAACCTGCTCGTGCTGCGCTTCGCAAACACGATCTTCGAGCCGCTGTGGAGCCAGCAGTACATCGACCACGTGCAGATCACCGCCGCCGAGACCGTGGGCGTGGGACGGCGGGCGGGCTTCTACGACGAGACGGGGGCGCTGCGCGACATGATCCAGAGCCACCTGCTCCAGGTGCTGGCCCTGGTGGCGATGGAGCCGCCCTCGACCATGTCCGCCCACCACATCCGGCAGGAGAAGATCAAGATCATCGACGCCATCGAGCCCCCTGACGCGGCGTTCGACAGCGCTGCGTTCGGCCAGTTCGCCGGCGATGACACGGAGCCGGCCTATCACGAACTGGAGGGTGTGGACTCGAATCGGGCCACGGAGACCTATGCCGCCATCATGGTGAAATTCGACAACTGGCGCTGGGCGGGCACGCCATTCTACCTGCGCACCGGCAAGCGCATGGCGGCGAAGCGCACGGAGGTGGCGATCCAGTTCAAGCAGCCGCCGGCGAACCTGTTCAGGCACATCGAGCCGTTCGCCTCGGGGGGCGTGCGACCGGCCAACCGCATCGTGATCGAGATCGCACCCACCGAAGGCGTCGCCGTGCGCTTCGAGGGGAAGGTGCCCGGTCCGGGGGTCACGCTCGACTCCGTGCAGATGCATTTCGACTACGAGAAGCGCTTCGGCGCCGAGCCGCCCGAGGCCTACGGCCCGCTCCTGCTCGACGCCATGCGCGGCGACCAGACGCTCTTCAAGCACCGCTACGAGGTCGAGGGCGCGTGGCGGGCGGTGGAGCCGTTCCTGGGCGGCGCCTCGCGCCGGTTGCGCGAGGGCATCCAGGCCAATTACGCCCCCGGAAGCTGGGGTCCGAAGGCGGCGGACGAACTGCTGCGCCGGACGGGCCGGGCGTGGCATAACGAGGACTCATGATGCATCCACATCGAACGACGTTGATGTTTCGCGCGATCGGTCTGCTGCTCGCGTGCGCCGGCGCTGCCGGACCGGCCGCCGCCCAGCAGCGGGCCGCCGAGTTCGACCCCGTCGTGAAGCGGCCGGCCTTCGAGCCGGGCGAGGGCCCGGTGGTGCTCGTCGATGCCGCGCACGGAAACTTTCATACGATCGAGGGGCGATATGCCGCGTTCGCGACTCTCCTTCAGCGCGATGGCTTCGTGGTGCGCAGCGCCGATGGGCCGGCGACGCGGGAGCTTCTCGATCAGGCCGCCGTGTACGTCATCTCCAACGCCATCAAGGGCGGGGCCGATGCGGAATGGAAGTTGCCCACGCCGCCGGCCTTCACCGTTGATGAGATCGAGTCCATCCGGGGCTGGGTCGAGGAGGGGGGCTCGCTCATGCTCATCGCCGATCACATGCCCTTTCCGGGGGCGACGGCGGACCTCGCTGCGGCGTTCGGGTTCGTGTTTCATAACGGCTTCGCGATGCGGTCGCCTGATGAGGGCGGCGTGTTCACGGCGATGCGGTCGGACGGGACGCTGGCCGACCATGCGATCACGCGCGGTCGCGATGAGTCGGAGCGTATCGCCTCGGTCATGGTCTTCACGGGGCAGGCGTTCCGCGCCGTCGAGCCGGTCGAGCCGCTCCTGCTGGCACCGGCGGGCGCGGAGGTGTGGCTGCCGAGCGAGGCGTGGCAGTTCACCGACGCCACGCCGCGCATCTCGGCAGCGGGTCTTATGCAGGGCGCGGTGCGCGCGTATGGCAAGGGCCGGGTGGCGGTGTTCGCGGAGGCGGCGATGTTCACCGCCCAGCAGCAGGGCCAGGGCGAAAACGCCCGCCGCATGGGCATGAATCACCCGGATGCGAAAGACAACCAGCAGTTCGCGCTCAATGTGATGCACTGGCTGACGGGCGTGCTGGATGGTCCGTGAGCCGCTCGCGTCTATTTCGTCGGATTGGGATTGGGCGGCGGCGATGCGCTCACATCGCCCATGATCATGATGCCCATGATCGGATCCGGCTCCGGCGGCGCGACATTCAGCCAGCGGCCGGCTGTGGAGACGGGCGGGAGTTCGTTGACGGAGCGATTGCGGGCCTGGTCGCCGAGGACGCCGCGGCCATAGAGCAGTCCGCCGCACACCAGGGTGATCGCGGCGGCGATGCGGCTGACGCCCTTGATGAGCTTCATGCGCAGGGCGCGCAGCCCAACCGGGCAGTCCTTCGTCAGGATCGTCCCGTCCGGGCGGCGATAGAAGCGTACGCACAGGCGGCCCTCGGCATTCTGAACCAGGGCCAGGGCCTCTTCGCGGGTCATGCCCGAGAGGTTGTAGACGTTCATGCGGCACTCGCCGCAGAAGCGCCGGCGGTCATCGCCGGTCATTTCGTTCCAGTCGGCGCGGCAGGGGGTGGCGACTTGGATCTGATCGAGGGCGATGGTGGTGGTGGCGGTGGCGGTCATGGAGGGCTCCTTGGAGGGGCACAGGGATGACGGGCGACCGCCGGAGTTCTTAATGGTGGCGACTGATTCCAGGGACTCCTGGGATTCCGGGGGTCATCGCACTATGAACATGAACACGATCGCCACGGCCTGAATGAGGAACGCGATTGCGCTGAGGCCAAGGGCCCGCTTCCATTGATTGCGGCGGGCGCGACCGCGGAAGCGCGGCATGGTCCGCTGCACACGCCCCAGCATGCCCGCGAACACGACCGATAACCCGCCGAACATCCCCACCAGGAGCCAGTCATCGGGCCGCCAGGAGTGTGAAAAGGCGGCGCCGACGACGCCGATGGCGGTGAAGATCGCGTTGAAGCCGAGGGGCAGGGCGGCGGCGAGCAGGCGGACCAGTGCCGGGCCGGTCGGCTCGTGCAAGCCGCGCACGGCCAGGAACAGCGCCTCGCCGCACTCGGGGCAGTGATCGATGGCCAGGTCGCGCAGGTTGTAGCCGCAGGCCGGGCAGGGGATGTCGCGCGCGGCAAGGAAGTGCCGCAGGTGATCCGGTGCGATCGGCTCGACGGGTCGGATAATCGCCAGGCCGGTGCCGGTCCGGGCGACGCCGTTGCGACAAGGAATGGACGCGGTGGTCATGGCGCGGGCTCCTCGCGGGTCACCTTGATGACGGGCGGGGGCCGGCTGTCTTAACGGAGAAGCGCAGACGCCGGACCCATGCCCGCACGCCGCTTCCGCGCACACGGTTCCCGGACGCGGCCGCCGTTGATACGACGACCGCCGCGAGGTTGTTCACGCTGCTGAGGTCCGCCCGTCGAGGACGGAGTAGTGCCGCTCGATCACCGCGTGCCATTCGGCGATGGACCGGCACTGGATGAACGCCTGACGCACCGCCTCGCCGTCCGGGTGGTGCGCGGCGAACTTGATGCCGAACTTCCGCATCATCTTCGAGGCGGGGCGTTCGCCGTGGAGCTTCACGGAGAGGTCGAAGTGGTCGAGCAGGACCTGCCGCTGCTCGGCGATTGTGGGCCCATCCGCCGAGGAATCGTCGCCGGCCATGAGCTGCCTCGCCTGGCGGAAGATCCACGGGTTGCCGATGCAGCCGCGCGCGACGGAGACGGCATGGACGCCCGTCAGCTCGAGCATGGCGAAGATGTCCGCCGCGGTCCAGATGTCGCCGGAGCCGAAAATGAGCTTGTCCGGGTGGCGGGTCACGAGATCGGCCAGCGTTTCCCACCGACCCGGGCCCTTGTAACGCTGCTCGACCGTGCGGCAGTGGACCGTCGCCCACGAATAGCCCGATTCGTACGCCGCCTCGAAGATGCGCTCGAAGTTCGCCGCCATCGCCGGCGAATCATCCCACGCCCGGCGCAGCTTGACAGTCGTGGGGATGCGGGCGGGCACGGCATCGCGCACCGCGCGGAGCACCGCGATCGCATCATCCGGCGCGGTCAGGAAGTGCCCCCCGCGGTTGCGCCGCTTGATCTTCTTGACGGGGCATGCGAAGTTGACATCGATCACCTCGTAGTTCATGCCCGCCAGGATCGCGGCGCCGCGGGCCATCTCAACGGGGTCGGTGCCCATGATCTGTCCGGCGATGGGGTGGTCGCCCCGGACGCTGGTCTCATCGGCCCTGTCCGCGGGGGCGTTGTCGTCAAGGGTGCCCGTGCCGCACTCCTCGGCCAGCAGGTCCGGGTCCTCGCGGGCGCGGCCCTTGCCGCCGTTGATGAGCGTGCGGTCGAGCAGGGCTTCGGTCACGGCGAAGCAGCAGCCGTGGCGGCGGGCGATGAGGCGCATGGCCCCGTCGGAGTAGCCCGCGAGCCCGGCCTGAAAGAACGGGGCGTCGAAGCCGGGGACGAGCGCGGCAATCCGGGGGTCGAGCCGGTGCGTGCGCGCGATCTCCTCGACCGGCCGGGGCAGGTCGCGGCGTATGGCGTACTCAGGCAGCATCTCG